>Ga0179593_1363099_pt1 | contig 12897 bp, 22 predicted proteins | sample CZODoug2_1_08_16_FD_185931 | JGI IMG/M metagenome (GOLD analysis project Ga0179593, IMG submission 185931) | Vadose zone soil fungal communities from Angelo Coast Range Reserve, California, USA - CZODoug2_1_08_16fungal (PacBio error correction) | ecosystem: Environmental > Terrestrial > Soil >...
AAGTCATTTAAACAGGAGACCATAAAAAAAAAGGAAAGTAAACACCCCTAGCCAACTCGCACATTTGTAAACATAAAACAAAAAACCATCAAAAATCCTCAAATGATATCTCACAAACTCTGGAAATACGCCGCAACTCTCAAAAGAACAAAAAAAAAAAGGGGGGGAAGGGGATCGGGCCCAGCCCCCCTCCCAAATCCAAAAACCGGTGGAAAATGCTGGCTCGGACTGAGGGTCAAAAAGAGAAAAAGGCTCCTATATAACACAAAAAGGAGGGGGTGAAAAAGCAAAAAAAACAGGAGGAGTGCAGTGACAAAAAATCAAAAAACGAAAGACGTGACACCAGAAGTAACAAACTCCAGCCAGGAAAGGCACCAGAGAGGACAAAAAAACACAACTGGGCCGAGACAAAGAAAGAGTCAAGAATAAAACCAGCACGATACACGTCTGAGGGAAGACCCACTCCAAGATACGACCCCAACAATCAGTAGAATCTCAGGACGGCTACGGAAGGGAAAGAAAAAAAGGATGACTAAAAAAAAAAAAAAAAACGAAAGCCCGTGAAGAGGAAAGTACCGGGGGCAAAAGCACTAAAGTGGGATAGTCGGCGTGACGGACAGGTCTAGGCAAAAGTGGTCAAGGCTGAGGGGGAGGAAAAAACTTGCAACATTGGGTAAATCGGCATTCAACAATAGGGCGCGTGGAGTGGGGGGTTAGCAGAAACACACTGGGAGAGGCCAAACATTTGATCTAGTTGGGAGAAAGAGAAGTGAACCCATACAAAAGGAAAAAAACAAGAAAAAAAATCCGATCCGTACCTACAGGCCGCGGAAAAGCACGAAACGAACGAGAAAGTAAGACGAACCGGGCCAACGAATCCAGAAGACCCTGCGAAACGCAAGAAAATAGAAGAGCACGTATGGCCGGATAGAAACCAAGAAAAGAGACGGGTCTTCGTAGAGTGCGAACGACCGTGAACCACCAAACTATACCACACACACAAAAAAAAGACAAACAATTAAAAAAAAAAAAAAAAAAAAGCAACACAATCCCCTCCACAAAAAAAGACAAACTCCAAACACACCCAACAACACAACCGTGACACACCACTCTCCCTAATAGATAGATCTCATCACATCAGAATCAGAAAAGAAAAAGTGCTTCGTTAAAAACGCACAAACCTCCCACATAAAACCAACCCCCTCCAACTCCAGAACCACTCCCGTCAAAAAAAACAAGATACCAACTCTTCCAAAACCCCCCACAAAAAAAAACAATTCCACCAGCCCCACACCTCCAAACTACACTCCATCCATACCATATTTCTTCACAACCAACCTCCTCAGAGTGGTGTCTCGCACGCTTTATAGCAACAAAAACAAAAAGCACACCAAACTTAACCAAAAACTTATTAGTGTAAAGAAATAACTTAAGCCTATCACCTTACCACCAAGAACAGTCCATCAGCCCGAACAAGGAGTCAACCCACACCCACCTCAAGAAAAAAAAAAGAAACCTGTGTGGGGGCCCAATGCGTGATTAACCTCCAAGAAGATCAGAGCGACTTCTACGCCGTGAAGGTCGTCACACCAAAAAAACACTACGAAACCCAAAAAAAAGAACACAAAAAAAAGCTATAAAAAGCACAACCCAAAAAAACAACTCAAGCCGACAGGGCACCCATACCAACTCCGGCCCTTTCTCGAGGGGAAAAAAAACGAGTACCATGAAAAAAAAACAGTTCAAAAACCAATAAGACCTTACACAAAAAAAAGAAAACCCCAACCACACCAAAAAAGTCCGCGAAGTACGGGCAACGCTGACAACAGCCCCATAGACCAAACGCCCTTCAAAAAAACAAACATAACTGTGAAAAAAAAACGACAAAAAAGCCCCACACCAACAAAAACCACAACGCGTCAAGAAGAACCAAGAACAAACAATAGGAATGCCAACACCACCTAACTCACAGGACCACCAGTAAAACAAACCAAAAAAAACTGAATAGACAGGAGGAAAAAACCAAAGACCGGTAAATCGCACAAAAAAACCCGCAGGTGCAAAACGTGAAACGGACAAAACAGGAAGAAAACAAAAAGCACAAAAAAGCGCCTAACTAACAAACAGTCCGACCAGGACACACTAGTAACAGAGCAGGAAAAAAAAAACAAAAAAATAGGCAAGTAAATAAAAAACCCCCTGAATTAAAAAAAGGATCCAAACCACAAAAATGGACAAGGCGTAACGAAAAGAAAACACAACAAAAGTATTAGTACACACCAAAAAGACAAGGAAAAAAAAAGGACGGGGGGGGGGGGGGACCGCAAAAAGAAAGAGGGGGCGAGCAAATACCTCAGGCGAGGAAGAAAATGAGCATAAACATAAATCGAAAGATGTAAACGGTTATCCATACAGAAAAACAGCACGAAACAAAGAAACAAAGAATAAAAACCAAAAAGGTACTCCTGAAAACCGAGAAACTAAACCCCCACAAAAACAAAAAAAAAAGGCCGGACAGGGGGGTAAAAAGAGAAAAAAAAAGAAACGAACCCCCCCCAAAAAACCACATTACAATACAATAACCAAAAAAATAAAATTCCCACAATTTCAGCACGGAGGAAACCAAAAAGGAGTACTCAGAAATCAAAAACAGATGTAAAAAAACAAAGTACAATAAGAAGAAGCATTGCAAAACAAATAAACGAACACAAAAAATAAACGAGGTTGGGAAAGGGAGGTACGAGGGAGAGGGGGGGGGCGGGGGGGGGAACGGCGGTAGGGGGGGGGTGACTGAAACGCATCGTAGTGGGGACAGTAGAAGGTGTGGCCACGCAAGGTGCACGCGGTGCGACGAATCGCGGGACGGGGCCCCTACATTCCGGTTAAAAAAAACGAAAACAGGCAGTGAAAACGAATAAATCATCTGACATGTAATACCGCACACGAAAACCCAAAAACCATCGAAGTAAGGTCAAAAGTGATCCAAAACACTTCCCAAATAAAAAAAAAAAAAACAAAAACCAGAACCAAGGAATCCACCGACCCAGTGAGTACAAAGAAGCTCAACCCATCCATGACACAACAAAAATAAAAAATAATGTAAACCAAGGGAAAACAAAACAAAGAAAAAGAGTCAGGAAGAAAAAACAACAACAAAGAAACAGCAAAAAAGAAAACCTGGTGACATACACCCAAAACCGGTGTACGGAGGGAACCGAGGGGAAGACAATAGAGAAAAGAGAAGGGCGAAAATAAAGCGTGACAAGCAAAACGAAACCCACAAGATAAAAAAAAAAAAAGAAAATGGGAAAAAGGTTCGGGGGAAACGGCTAGAAAAGAGAGGGCAGAAAAGTTACCGGGGGCACTAAAGAAGGAAAACAAAAAAAGAATTCGGCGACTCGACTACCTATCAACATATAAAAAGAAGGACAAAAAGAAATGCAAGAAACCAACTACCCGAACCCGAACATGGAAAGTACCTCAAGAAAATCATAAAAACAAACCCCACTAGGAAACAAAAAAAAAAAAATAAGCAAAAAACAAAAAAGGCGTGGGGCAACACCCCCCAAAACGAACTTATAGAAAATCGACCTCAAACACCCCAGAACACAAATAAAAAATCTAACCAAATTAAAAAGAGTACCAACATCAAGGCGAAAAAAAACAACAAAAGAAAAGAACAAACAACACAAAATAAGAAAAAAAACAACTCAACAAAAACCAAAGTCAAGAAAATACAATGCAGGGATTACACGACGAGGGGACAAAAAAAACAGCGAAACGCAAAAAGAGGACAAGAAAGAAAAAATAAAGAAAAAGAAAATGGAAATCCGAAAGAACGTCAAAAAAGAGAAGAGAAACACCCCCCCCCACCAACCCACTACCCCTAAACAACCACCATCCGCCCTGATCATTCACAAAACAAGCCCCCAAACCCGGTACCCCCACACACCCAACCCCCCAACAACACGACACAACAAGACCCCACAAAGCCCCCCTCGACAGGTGGGAGGTTACCACAAAGACCCCCATCCCCCCTTACCCACCCAGGTCCCCTCCACCCGCCCCCCCAGAGCAAAAAATCCCTCACACCCCTAGGCCAACAACGCACACCAAGGTGTCTCCGAGGGTTATGGGGGGGACACACGGAAAGGCCAGACTTCAGCCACCCCCTAGGCAACATCAACAAAAGCCATAACAAACCATCCGCATAAAAAACTCCTGGTGACTGAAAATAGAAAGAAACAGAAAAACTACAAAAAAAGCAAAACAACAATTGGCGGTGGGGGAAGGCGAACCGAAGAAAAAGGAAAAAAAAACAAAAAAAAAAACACAACCAATGAGAAAAGGACAAAAAATTAAAAAAGAGAGCCAGAAAACAGAAAACAGGATAAAAAAAAAACATGAAAGATTCGATAAAAAAACTAATACAAACACCAGTGGAAGCAAAGGAAAAAAAAAAGAAAGCAAAAAACAATGACGTAAAAAGGGGGAAAGGAAACTAAAAAACGTAAAAAGTAAAAAAAGAAAGAAAAAAAATATACTGGGACAACTCTACAAAGTACACAACTAAAATGAAAATGGGAACAATAAAAGGGGGTAATGAAACAAAGGGAAAATAGGAATTAAAAGAAGCCCCCTCGCAGAAGCCGAACCGTCCCAGCCCCCACCCTCTATCCCGACCCCCCCACCCCCCCACCGCACCTTCCCAGTCCACACTTCCTACACGGACCCCACACCGCCGCCCCCCTCCCACCAAGCCCCCCTTCTCTTATGCGGCAGGGCAAAACCCACTACCACCTCCCCAGCCTCCCGGCGCACACGAACGTCTCGTAATATAAAATGGATAGAAACCATGCCAAGTCAACACCGGGTCGACCAACCACACCCAACAAAAACCAACCACACCGACCCACAAAGAAACACTACAAAGACATGCCCCTTCACAAATCCCAAAAGCCCCTCCCCACCCCCGCTCCCATAATGCACCAGAAAATACACAAACCAAGCGCAACACCGCAATAAAACGAGAGATACACCCGAAAAAAACCCCCACTAGAATGGAGAAACCCTAAGGTGGAAAAGTGAAGACAACAGGAGGATCATAAGCGGAACTAGGAAAATTAAGGAAGGGGACACATGGATCGCCAGAGATCGCTGAAACAAGACCAAAAAAAAAAGGACAACAAAATAAAAAAGCACAAAAACAACAAGGGAACAACACACCAAAACAAAAAACAAAAGGCCAAGGAAAGAGGAATAACAAAAAGTATCAAGGAAAGGGGGGGAAATAGAAAAAAAAACCCCACGCAGACCCAGCCACAAACAAAAGCCTCTCAACATGTCACAGGCGAGAGACCAGAAAGGCACCCACGGCCGACGCAACGGGTAAAACAATACTCTTAGGGAAAGCACATAGCAAGGAGCAGACCAGCCAAAGGACCAACCCCCCAGTGCACCTCCCCCAGCACTCGGGGTTCCCCCAACACCACAGATTCCCTATCTACATCCCACCGCCAATCATCGCCCAAACACACCCTCTCCCCCCCCCAAATAACAACTCCCCCCAACCAGAGATGCGACAAAAAACGGAAACAAAATGACCCTCGGACGCACAAGAAACACCCAAAAAGCAACCACGAAGAAAAAGAAGAAAGCACAGGGGAAGGGCTCAAAATAAAAAAAAGCCTAGAGTAACACCAAGAAAAAGTGTCTTCAAAAAAAATAAAAAAAAAAAGAATTAAAAAAAAAATAAATACTAATAAAAAACTAAGAGTCAAAAAGAATATGGAAGAGAAAAATACATAAGAAAAAAGACCAGAGTCACGAAAGTGAAAAAAGAAGAACAAAAAGAAAAAAAACAAAGAAAACAGGGGCAAGTAACAAAATCAGAGTCAACAAAATCTGGGAGAAAACGGGAAAAAACAACAAAAACCAATACATTCCACAAAAGAAAAACACAAAAAGCAACAGGAAAATGAATCTACACAGGGGTCCCACGGGGGAAAGGGATAGAGATAGGACAAAAACGAAAGAAAAAAAACGAACAAAATAAAAAAAAAAAAAAAAACTAAAAAAAAATGAGAAAAATGGAGAAAAAAAAAACTAAGTAAAAAAAAAAGAAACAACACAAAGCTACAGAAAAAAAAAACAACAAAAAAAAGAATAAAAGGAGAAAGCAAAGAAAATAAAAAAAACAAAAAAAACTAAAGGCAAAACAAAAAAAAAAAACAGGAAAAACATTAAACAAACGGCAAAAAGGAACAAAAAGAAGATAAAAAAAACAAGAGCTACAAATAAACAACCCAAAAAAGAACACAACAAAAAAGTAGAAAATACAAATTGAAAAACTAAATAGCAAGCCTCAACTAAAATAACCAAAAAAGAAGACTTAACAGCAGAATCTGGACCCAGTGAGCCAACCCAGACAAAGAAGCACTGGCCAGGGAACATTCCATAGGAAGGGCGAAAACAAAAGTGAGGTAGAGAAAGCAACCAGAGTGATGCAAAGAGTCCCATGATCAAACGATAACAAAAAAAAGAAAGACCCAAAAAATAAAAGGAGACCAAACAGCCCCAGCCCCCCCATAAAATGGCAAAAAAATACCCACAAAAAATCCAAAAGTCTAAAAGAACGGAGCACCGCACAAGGGGCTGGAAACCCTGGAAAAACAACCCCCAAAAAGAAAAAAAAAAAAAAATACAGTATGAAAAAAAAAATAGGACTATCCAAAAAAAGAAGAGGGTGAGAAAGAAAGGTAAAACCAAAGAAATAAAAAACTAACCATATAGCATCTAAAAATAAACAAAAAGACACATACAAGGAAAGAAAGCAAAAACAAGAAGCACATTGCAGCATCAACGGTCCAAGTCCACCGAGAACCCACAAAAAACCCCATAAATAAAAATAACAAAAAACAGGCAAGTTCAGGGAAACCAAAAACGGAAACCAAGAAAAAAACACCAAAACAGAAAAAACACAAAACACGACACGGCAAAGGCCCCTATCTAACAACCAACAAACAATGTACAACACCCAAAACCCTCCAAAAGCCCCCAAGAAAAAAAAAAGACACACCCAAAAATGGAAAAGAACAAAAAAAAAACAAAAAAAAAAAACAAGAGGACTGCCAAAAAAAGACACCAAACAAACAGCAATACACACCCCTGCAAGAACAAGGGGACCAGCGACCACGTCCAGATGAAAACAACTATGCCCTAGTCACGAATACATGGGACGAAAATCCATACCAAAAAAACAGAGGGGGAGTTAAGTAAACAGACTGAAAGAACAAAACACAAAGAAACCAAACAACAAAAAAAGCAAAAAAGCGGGTGAAAACAAAACGATAACCAAAAAAGTCCCAAAAACTCACAAAAACAACCCACTCCTAAAAAACTTACACAAGAAATCCCAAAAAGATCCTACTCGGAAACTAGCGTGGCACAGCACATAGCTACACCAACGGAAACACGAACCCCCTAGAACAAACCCCGACCTCCCATCTCCTTCCCTCCCAGACCACGCCCAAGTCACAAAAAAACATCACAGCTAAATAAAAAACCACGATCCCCATCATATCCCTAACCCCCTGCGACCCAAGCTAGAAAAGAAACTCCCGTCCCCTACCCCCAAAAACTTCGTCAGTAACAAAACTCGAGCAAATAGCTTACCCAGCAGTCGCCCCCCCCCTGGTCCAGATGTTTGGGGGAAAAAGATCGTCCCCAAACACACACGCTCAACCCAGACCCAAAAGGACCCATCCCCCCAAGGGACGTCGCACACACAGGCTAAAATAAAGCCATGCTCCCAAAAGGACCGCTCATCGGGGACATACAAATACCAGTATTACCCCCCAGAGCGAAATGACTGGCACCGTCCCTACAGGAAGCATCTCAACACCAAGTACTCAGGAGGGCGAAACCCCGAATCACCCCAACCGCCCCAACAGCACCCAACCCCCAATCGCACACCCCAGAAAACACCCCAAAGCGAGAAGCATAATGGCCAAGCAAACCCACAAGAGATGGGATCCCCCACCCCCCCAAGACCAAGAATAACCAGCGAGAAGTCAGTTCTTTCAAAACAAAACATGAAACAAAGCAAAACACAAAAAACGCCAGTAGAAAAAAACACAAAAAAAACAAAAAGATAGGAACCATCCTGTCACAGCTAGCCACAAAAAACACTCAACAAGAATGGCAAAAACAATGTAACCGAACCCGGCCAAGCAAAGGACAACACAACTAACAATAGGTCCAACTAACCCACGGAAAAAGAACAAAAACAAAAAGAACTCCTGAAGATATGCCCAACAAACCCTCCAAACACAAGTGGCAAAACCGTAATGTATAAAGTAAAAAAAGCCCCAAAAAAGGAAAAAGGGAAAAGATAGCACCAAGGAAAAAAGCCAGAATGAAAAGGCAGGAATAAATAAAAATGAACCCCAGATAACCACTCAAAAAACCCCAAAAGAGGTTTTGAAACAAACCAAAAAAAAAGTAATACAAAACGTTAAACCACCCGAAATCAAACCGGTCCAATACAAAGGAGATAAGCTCACAAGAAAAGCCCGATACACAAAATTCCACCCAACTACAAAAGGAGAAATAACAAAAAAGAAATACCCAATATTCAAACGCAAGATCCAAAAAAAAACATAAAACGAAGGGGGCCACCACAAACAACAATGAAAGAATAAGAGTGAAGCAAACCTCCCACCCCTCAAAGGAAAACCAAAAAACCCACAAAAAAAAAACACGCCATCCATTCACCTCCAAGAAAAAAAAGGTCTTAACCCAAGAAAAAAAGAGTTACTCCCCAAAAAAATCACCAAAAAAAAACCCCAAAAACTGCGCCATGAAAACCAAAACACAAAAACAAACAAAGACGAGAAGATTAGAAACAAACCGGCGTATGCCAAAACAACCAAAAACACGAACGACAAAACCCCCCCATCCCCCCCCCAAACCAACGATGTACGCACCACCCAAAGCAAAGAAAGACCAAAGTTCGGCAAAGAGAAACCACCAGTCATAGACCAAAAAGAAGGGAATATCAAAAAAAAACAGCGCCCGATATAGAAATCCACACCTCCCCAAAGGAATAAGCCCCGGTAATGACAAAACCACCCCAAAAAATTCGAACCAGATACAGACAACTATTCAAACATCTAAACAACTAAACAATCCTATACACCTCCTCCATCCAGAAGACTAAACCAGAAGAGACTCACCACCCCAAAAAAGAAAGAAAAAACAAGTTGGGCCAAAAAAACAAAATGCCCACAAACCCCCTCACAAAGAAGGCAAGAAAACACTAACACCGTCCCCAGAGGAAAACCCCGAGGGGTAACGAAACAGTTCAACCAATAAACCACACACTAGTCAACGAAAGAAAAGAAACCGTCCTATTCCAGAGAACAAAAACATCCAACACCAAATAAAAAGAACCACCAAAAAAAAAGAAACAAAAGAAACCACCGCCCCTCTACCCGAACCAACCACTCTTTCATCCTCCAAAGAAAAACTCTCCCCAGAATAAAAGAAGAAAAACAAAAACTAGCTAGACTGCAAAAAAGCGAAGAACTCACCCAGATACCTCCATCGGTCTCTCCAAAAAAAAATCAATAAACGAACTTGCCCACACCCCTCAAGCACCTGTTAGAATACGGGGACAGTACCTCTCCCACACTCTCCCAAACAACCCGACAAAACAATGATCCTGAAAAACAAAGAAAAAAAAAACTGTCTATTCGGACTAAAAAAACCAAAAAAAAACGACCGACCCCCCAAGAAAAAAAAAAACAAGACAAAGGAAAACAACTATACCAGGAAGAAAACCAGAAGGAAAGGGAAAAAGCTCCTTAGTAAAGGAAACCACAAAAAATAAAATGGGAAACCCTTGGCTACCCTAAAGCCAGAACAGGCTCATCCTGCAATAACCCCCCTATTGAAAAAAACAATAAACTAGGAAATCCATCCCAGACCAACCCCCAAATGGCCCCCCAACCCAACCCATCACCCCAGACAAAAGGGCCCACTAGAAGAAAATGGCAAAAAAACATAGATCCCCCTCGCTAAGAAAAACCCGTGTGAACCAAAAAAACAAAGGAACACCCTCCCAATCCAGGGTCAAAAACCGAAACCTAACCGCCTTCCCACCTCCGGGGAAAATGACCCCCCGCGAGGGGAAAAAAACCCAACTCCGAAAAAAAAGAGCAGTGCTAAGAAAAAAAAAAACCCCAACATCCACCCCCCCACGGATTACGAGAAACAAATCCATATTCGCCCTAGGAATTCAACAGAAAGCATACTCCCCACCTCAAAATAAAGAAACACCCACAAAGAGAAAAAAAAGCCCCAAAAAAAGAAAAATAACAAAAAAATGAAGAAAAAAAAGAAAAATATAAAAAAAAAATAGTCAATGCACGTATTTAAGAAAACAATCAAAAGGCTAAGAAGTATACAAACTTCGAAAAAAACAACTATATGAACAAACTATACGAAACCAAAAAGTAAAAAGCAAATCGAGAAGAGAAAAGAAAAACAAGCACGAACTCCCAAAAAAAAACAACAACGAATTCTACGGCAAATACATCAAAAGGGAAATCATAAGCAAAATGCCAGGGAGACAACAAATGAATGAACAGCGACACAAAACGGAAAGAAGGAATCGGAAACGAAACACACCGTACAAATGAACAAAACAAAAGAACTATCAGCAACAACTCATCACAAAATAAAACAACAAAGTAAATGGACACATAGCCGGAGTAAAAGATAGATTTCTTCAGGTTCGTAACGCCTTCTCTGTGGGGATTGCAGGTCGGTAAACGGCGCCGGCGTCTTCCGCTCCTGGTCGCGTTCTTTAAAAGGGCTGCATTGTTGCTGTCGTTCCTGCAAACTGTCCCTACTCCCCTTCCGGTTCAAACGCTCCATCGCCCCGGGCTTAAAGACGTCCCTTTAAAAGCCAGAGGAACTTCCTTACCTTGCCCGCTTTTGGTGCGTCCACAGCAACCGTGTCCCTCAGACCTCAAGGCAAAAGGGTGGCATCACTCTCAGGAAAAACAAAAACAATTACAAGGGTAACAGTTGTTTACTATATAGGTTCTTAAAGTGCGCGCTACAGCAACAACAGCGATTACAATGGTCTTCCCCATTCCATATCAAAAAATCCCTCCCAACGGCGAACTGCAAAATGCGCCGGCGTGACGTAGTCCACGTGAAGAACCACGGACGCCCCGCCCGCTAAAAAAACCGGTCCACAAGAAACTGGCGTCAAGGGTCCAACAGCCAATTCCTCTTGTTTCCCGTTCGTCTCCTAAGAAACAACTACGGGTGAGGCCAATATCATAACACAGGCCTGAATTGGTTGAAAATCTGAAGAGAACTCATCAAAGGGGGGGGCACTTACTTGGGGACCTCACCTTCGAAGGCCCGATAAAAATTCAAACCGTTCCGAAAGCAACACACCCACGGCCCAACATAAATACCGACCGAGATGGAATGGGGCAGAGGGGAAAAAAAACTAGAACAAAGAGTTATGGGCTTATGATCATGTGAGGAGGGGGCATAGGGGGAGACGTTGTCAGGTCAGGTGGGTCCCTGCAGCTAGACAAGAGGGTCCGGCGGCAAGGGATCACGACGAGCCATTTCTCCGGCCGACATTAGGAGCCCGCCCTTCCGGCAATTTAAAAAAACCCCGCGGCCGTGAACTGAGCCGAGGTCCGACTTCAACTGGTGAAAAAGCTGTCTTGCAGCAGACTTGATTCTCCATACCAGTGGCAAGGGGTACCTTATGACTTCTGAAGGTCCGGGCTTCGGAGCACTCGGAAAAAGTCCAGGCAGACAGCCTTGGGAGGGGAAATCCGCCCTTCACGTCGAAGAAAGTCCTGTCACCTAGGGGGAAACCACAACACCTGACGCAAATCAATGTACGTCTAGAAACGTTAGGAACTCAACCCACGGGTTTGGGGGGAGCCGAAAAGCAGGTTTTCACTCAAACTCCGCCTCTTTACGGGGAGCAACGCATTCTGGACTAGCCAACCCGGCACCGTCAGGGGGACGACAGGCCGGGTGTTATCATGAGGGTCCACCCCGCAAAAACTGACTGGGAACCAGCTCACATCTGCTGGGGGACGAACTTTATCGGTAAAAAAAAAGTGAGGCGTTATCGAGGCCAGCAAAGAGGGGTCCGACCAAGTTGAAACCCCACATGGGCGGTGGCTTTATTCCCCTCTCCATCCATCAACCCGGGGGGGTAAGAAAAGTCACACTCGATTGCCAGGAGGATTGAACTTTTGAGACCTCATACTCCATGTAACAGGAAGGATCTCCAGATGCCTTCTCAAGCAAAACTGGGCATAAGGCCCAAGGCCTCCGCATCGAACAGGTGGGGGGAATGGTTTCATTTGGCAAGGGGTACTTACCCAAGAGCCCCGGCGGAAGTTGGACAACTTGCGCAGGACGCCCGGGTACTGGTCACTCGGCCCAGTCCCCGATGCGGGAAAATGGTATGTTAATTTTCAACCTGCAAGGGCCTGGGGGGGGACGACCCACAATAGCAAAGTCTTGTACGGTGTGGTTGGCAAAAGAGTGGGGCAGCGGGGTCCGTGACTTGTGTCGAGGGCTGTGTTGAGAGTGGTTCATTAAGGTGATTACCCAAACGGGGAAAAATGTGACAAGGGACGACAGTGGAAGGCTAAAAAACACTGTGGGTTCGACACCTGGAACTTTTCCCGTGTAAGGCAAGAAAAATCAGGCACCACCTCCTCTCGGCGGCCGCAGGCGCTCGGACGACGTAGAGGAAACCCCAACCAGAGCGTCACCAAACACGGGTGAATAAGGCCATTGGGGCTTGTGCCAGGAAAAGCGGGGACCTGACGCCGAAAAAAA
>Ga0179593_1458037_pt1 | contig 12897 bp, 15 predicted proteins | sample CZODoug2_1_08_16_FD_185931 | JGI IMG/M metagenome (GOLD analysis project Ga0179593, IMG submission 185931) | Vadose zone soil fungal communities from Angelo Coast Range Reserve, California, USA - CZODoug2_1_08_16fungal (PacBio error correction) | ecosystem: Environmental > Terrestrial > Soil >...
ATATCTCGCTCGAAACCCAAGGTGCGCGAGATCGATATCTCTCAAATAAAACGTCGTGAATCGGGAGACGATGAAACTCAAGGGCGGCGACAAAAACAAATGCCTACCATCCACAAGGTAGTAGAGAAGAAAGAATGAGGCCGCAGAAAGATGCTAAACAAGAACGCTGCCGGATGGAGACGAGGCCAAAGAAAAAACAGAGCGCAAGAAAGGTACAGTAGAGGTCTGGGCAAAGGGGATGCAAATCGAAAAACCTGAAAAAAGGAGGCACATGATCGGTAGGCGATACCAGTTTAACAATATCGTCGACGAAACAAAGCCTTCGAGGCCTCAAACAAGAAAGCCAAACGCGGAGCGCGCGAAAAAAAAAGTCGAAGACTAGTCCCGCAAGGCGCGAGCCGGCCAAGAGAGAAAAAAAAGCTGAACCGAGAATCAAAAAAAAGGGAACGAAAATCAAGGGGGGGCTTATCCGCGAAAAAGGCCAAAGGAAGAAGAGATCGAGCAACCAGCCTAGCGAAGGACAGCGGCAATAAAGAAAGTGCAAAGACTGAGTTTTGAAAGCAAAAGAGCCGGGCAACAAAAAAAGGAGAGGGAATATTAACGAGCAAGAAAAAGTGGGCCCAGCAACTCTTGGGGGGATACTAACCTCGAAAAAATGGAAACTAGAAAAAGGAGGAAGGAGAGCAAGAGCATAACAAGTGGGGGGCAGGACGTGCTGGAAGGGGCAAGAAAGAAATACTCGAGAAGAATTAATAGATCCAAGAAGATCTGTCGCTAAACCGGGCAACCTGACGAACGACGAACGAGAGGAAACGACAGCAGCTCGGGGAGCCCAGGGTGAAAGACACGAGGGGGAGAGAAAGCATCTGCTCTCCCTCCTCAATCTGATCATTTCGAAGGTAAACCTAAAGGCGTACTAGAATTTCATGCTCAATCAAGATGTAACCACGTGAGGACGGGAAAGCTGGTGCGCGAAACAATGAGCAGAAAGAAGAGAAAACGCCAAAGGAACAATGCATGAGAGACTGGGGGGAGGTCCTGCTCAAATACTACCGAGCGCGTGGCCTTTGGGGGAGCTGGCAAGCGTAAAACAGGCAGAAAAAAAATGAAACTCATGAGAGGACAAAAAGGGACAGCAAGGGCTGGTGATGGAAAACGACGCGTCATACAAAAGGAGGGAAAGAGACAAGAGGTGATCCCTGACCAACATCGCCTTGAGCTCGGAAGAACGCCAAAACTCTTGAATGGAGACTTGCAAAAGAAGAGAAGGTCAGATAGAGAAGGAGGCATGGACAAGGACGAGGAGCGTCGAGAGGGAAAAAGGAAACGCGTCTACGTGCCGCCCCGACGGAGAAACGAAATGGTGCCGTTCAGAGAGGGAATGGGGAGACCGACGGAACTCCGAAAAAGGAGGAAATGCTTACGGGAAATGTTTAAAATCCCACAAGCTTCGGAGGCAGCAACAATTCCAGTGGGGAGAACGAGATTAAGGGGAAGAGGAAAGGAAAGGGAGGAGAAGGGGAAGTCGGGAGAGCCCAAAAAAGTACAAAATGATCTCAATTAAAGACTCAAAAATTCAAGGGGGAAGGAGTTCCGGAGCCGACACATCGGTTTAGGGGAAGCCGGTAAAAGAGAGTGGCCTAACCGCCCAAGGCAGAGACTAAAGCCGCCGGCCAGAATGAAGCGAAGGGACGGCTATGGAAAAAAGGTGATAAAAGGGCAGGGACGGCAGTTAAGGGGGACAAAAGTTGACGCATTGAAAAACAGCGCACGGACACTATTCTACATCAAAGCGCCAGGGCCAACGGAGAGAGCGGAAAAATCTGCAAAATGCTTTCCAATGCCCATGGGTGTTAATAGAAACGAGACTTGAGAAGGAAAATGAAAAGGGAACCAAGAAAATCAATCCTCATAAGTCTCATCGTAAGCAAGAGCCACAACTCTGAATCAAAAAGAAAAGGTAATCGAGAGGGGAGCCGCACCTATCAACCGATATAGTACTTTCGCGTCTATAAAGAATTGGGGGTCTAGGGGAAAAGAAAAGAAGCGAAAGTAAGGGAGACCCTCGAAAAGGAGACGAACACTTCTGCCGGAAAGGGGTCCCGCAACCAACACTCAGAAGGGGAAGAGGAAGGGTCGAGGAAAAAAAGCCCGCCGACAAAGACCCTGGGGAACAGAAAATCTACGACCCAAACCAGCTGATCGCAGAAAGGGAAGACCGAGGAAGAGAAAGACAAACTGGTCACAACGGGGGGGGAGATTCGGGCGAACAAGGGCTGCCCTCAAGGGTAAAAGGGGCGGCAACATTGACTTCTTTCAGTCAGAGCCAGCAAAAGGGAAGAAAAAGGTGTTCGCAGCCAAGGGAAGACCCGTTGACTCGTCATCAATGCATCGTGTTACACAGGGTTAAGGCACCACTGAAACCCCTTTTTAGGAAAGAAAACGATGTGACCAGAGGGGGGGCAAACCCTGGAAGAGCATCTCCCACCTCGGCGCGGCTGGAAAGAACGTCAAGGCACTAGCTGAGCGAGAGAAAGGACCGAAGAGGAGGGGAGAGCAGGTCGGCTGGATGGGGAAGGGGGACCAGCAACAGACGCGAAGTGGGCAGGAAGGGAGCAAGAGGGATGAGTGGGAAAGAAGGCGGCATGGTTCGATGCGGGACGTCACAGGACGAAAAAAAAAGGACCCGCAAGGCAACTCGTCATCTCTCATTGGGTGATTGAAAAAGGCGCTACTGATAAAAAGAACAAGCAGAAAAAAAAGAGGGGAAAAATGGGAAAGGGAGGCAAAATAAATAGAACATTCGTCGGTGGCAGGTTCAAGGAAGAAGGGGGTAGCGGGAGAGGGGAGAACGGTATCACAAAAAAAGAAATCCAGGAGAGGGCACAACAAAAAGACAAAAAGACGAAGGGGTGGAAAGAGGGGCAAATTTGGCCTCTGTCAAGAAAAAAACAAAGTCGGGCAAGCACAGCGCCTGATACAGGATGGAAAAAAGAAAAGCGGGCTGACAAGACCGCTAATCGGCGAATGGGGTTTGGGAGCAGTCCCGAATGAGCGGCTATCAAGAAAAAAAAATGTGCAAATGGCTCGCCCAAAAAACCTCAGGGGTCGAGAAAAGAGAATAAGATTACTGTAAAAAAATCCCCAGGAAGAAGAGGTGAGGGAAGGCTCAGTCAAGTATAAAAAGGGCTCATTCGAGCACCATGAAGATCAATAATGAAGGAAGAATCTCGGCGATAAAGATATACAAACAAAAAACAACACCAACCAGGGAGGAGGATTAAAATATTATATCTAGTGGAAAGACGGCGAGCCTTCATGGTAAAGATCGCATTATCTCATCTCTCTTTTGTCTAGGAGGAAGACAATTCAAAAGAGGCACCCAGAATCTTAGAAGGAAAAGAAGACCTGAAGGCTGACACTTCTAAAAAAAAAACCCTGAGGGGGCGATCTGAATTAAGGGGGACGGGGATAGCCGCGATAGCACTTAAAAAAAAAACAAAAGAAAAAGCTCAGCACGTACTCAATTCTACTCAAGTAAGCCCTCATCATAAGGGGAGAGTCTGGGGGCCCGAGGGACGGATACTAAACTACCTCAGGCATAACGTCAACGTAGACACAAATACGGATAGATAGTGGGTTATGAATAAGGATTTCGGGGTGTGAAGGGAGGGTTAGACACATGGGAATCCCCCTAAAACAATGAACAAATGAGGAAAAAAAAGTCTGATAAAACCACGCGGGGAAAAAAGTATTGGAAAAGTTTCGCCGAAAGAGTAAAACTCTTTCTTGGGGAGGAGGGGGAGTAGTAGCCTGTAAACCCACAAAAAAAAAAAAAAAAGACAGAAAGCGATACGGAAAGGTGGGAGAGGCCCTTGCAGGATTGGTTAAGGGGGGGCTGAACAAGCCAACGACCAGGACAGCACCGATCAAAATTCACAGGGTTCCCTTGAAACGCAAGAAGCCGCCAAAATCTCACGGGATAACGGAGGCAAGCGCGAGAGAGTCTCCTGAAGGGGCGACGGCAAGAACCGAACACGGCCAAATTACCCACATTCACAAAAGGGCTTCAACGGAAAAATAACCATTGTCTACAAATGGCCCGGCATCAAAGACCGAAGAGGGGAGAACGTGGCGGCGAACATCAGGGACTTGACCGGGCGATAGGCCACAGAGGAGAGCGTGAAGTGGGAGGGGGGCGGCAAACACATCATGGTCGGAAACGAAAAGGAAAGCGCCGCAATGGAAAAGGAGGGAGGCGGCGTAAGAGCGGGCGATGCGTCAAGAATAAGGGCGTCCTGGCGAAAAGTCGAACATGTGGAGGAAAAAAAGACCCAGCAAAGCAACCAGCCTCCGACCGCGATGCCAGAGAGGAAGAAAAAAAAAAAGGGGCGGGCCGACGAGAGGGGGCAAGGCAAGAAGAGTTTCGTCGGAAGGAAAAGGCGCGGGAAGCTCGTCTGAACGCGGCATCTCAAAACCAGCAAAAAGGAGAGAGGTGGTGAGCGGGAGAAAGGAAACAGGGAAAGGGAGAGGAGCTGCAGTGGAAAGGAGAGCCCCCTGCGAGAGCTTCTGGACTGTTAAAGGGGGCCAAATCAGACGGGAGAAGACTGAAGAGCGGTACGCCCCGGGAAGGGGAACGCAGGGGTATCCGCACGGCACTTTAACGTGACGCCGGATCGTACGAAAAAGCCGAAACACGGAAGGGAGATTACCGCCTGTCACGTCATCAAAAAACCATAGTCCGTACAAAGAAGAAAAAGGTCGGCCCTCGGCTGCGGCGAGAGACTGGGGAGGTTAGGCCAGCACGAGAAGGCCAGAGGGGAAAACAAAGGGAAAAAAGGTCGAAGTGAGTGGATGCAAGAGAAAAAAAGTCCAGGAATCTAACTGATAGAAGAGATCAATGGCTGGGGCTCGGGCGACTAAGGACGGACGCGTCTGTGTCGAGCCAAAACAGGAGGATCGCGAAAAACTGAGTGGAAAAACCTCGACTCTATTTTAGACAAAAAAAAAAATTACAAAGAAGTGCCGGCCGCAAGAAAAGTCGGGGGCCGGACGTCGGAGACTACCATGCAAGGAGCGAAAAGTTGCAAGTGAGGAACTTGAAACCACTTATGCCTCTTTCGGATGGCCAAAAGCAGGGTGTTACACTCACAAATCAGCTAGATATAGGAGGAAAAAGTGGATCGATAGAGACTGACGTCTACCGAAGCTCAAGACATAGGAGAAATGTCTAAAGGAAATTTGGTGGGGCAAAAAGATGCATCTCTCGGAAAACAAAATCAGAACAGGAACGAAGTTCCTTTTTCTCTATGGGCAAGAGTCGTGGCTGCAAAGAAAAAGATGCCACGCCACGGCCACGCGCTCTGCGAGGAGGGGGGAGCCGGAATCTGACAGACTATAATTGGCAACCTTTTCATCTAATGCTTGAGATTGCCTAGAAAGAATCATTCCTATAGAGCACCAGAATCGGAGGCACACGGCAGGAAAATCGGGACTGAAAAATGGCTTTCCCGAGACAGGAAAAAGGGGATAAACCGCCGAGGAACACTTCTGCTTTTCTATCAAGGGACAACGCTCAAAAAACCACAAGAGGTAACTTTGGAAATTCGCACAGATGAAGAGGGGCGGGTAGCTAGTCAAACCGAGGAGTCTCAAGGTGCTTGTGTTAAAAGGGGCAGAGGCGCAAATTCCGAATCTAGCTCGGAGAATCGAAGAAAACCTCAACAAATCCAACGGGTGAAAAGAGAAAGATGATCGCGAGAAAGGACATCGGGGACAGGGGGAAGGCCAATGACATATTCAGATGCCCCCAGCGCAGGCGAACTGGAAGGACACCTGGTAATCATTCACTTGGAGAAAAGGCGCCTGGGCGGCCGCAACAAAAAAAGGCAGGGAAAGGGAAGTAATAAAAGTCGGTCGGAAAAGTTGGCAAACGCAGCGCTAGTAGGCCACGCCTTAAAAGTCCTCGAAGGATCAACCGGGCTGGGCGCAGCTTTACTCGGGGACGATCATTCCATACTGAACCGGCAAAAAGCGGGAAAAGACAAAGTGGGAGCCGCGCCAGCGCCGAAAAAAAATAAAAAGCGGCCGCTGCATGGCGGGAAGGGGAAAGTGCCGTGGATTGAGCGACGATCTTTGGGTTTCATGAACGCGACACTCAGGGTTCGACGCGCAGCAAGCCTTGCCCGATAGGATCAAGCTCGCCGCACCTGGTTAACTGCAAAAAAGGGAAAAAAGAAACCGGCAGAAAGAGATGTTTAGCACAACGATGTCGCGGAGAGGCGCTCGCCGCGCCAGCCTTGGGTGGCCAGCGCTGGACCCTTGGGAGAAAAAAAACACGATGAACGCGGTTCAAAAAAAGAGGTCTCAAACCGTTCTCGAGCGAGATCGGGAGAGAAAAAAAACAAACAACAACAAGAGGAGGAACAAGAGAAGAAAGGAGAGAATGGAGAAGAGAGAAGGATCGAGCACGGAAATCGGCAGGAAAGAAATGGAGGCCAGGGTCCAAAAAAATGCCAAGGGAAATAAAAAAAACATCTGAAAAAGGAATTCAAATCGTGGTCTAAAAACGAAGGAGGAATGGATGTCGCAAGACAAAACCCCAAAAAAACCCCCCCCCGTCAAAGAAAGGAAAATGTTGCGGCACTCGAGTGCAAGACGATCCGATGTAAAGGCAAGCGAGAAAACTTAATATATTTCTCCTGAGCGGATAAAACAAATCAGCCGACAGCACCTTCACGGAAAAGGACGCATCTCCATCGGAAAAAAGGCGCAGGGGAACAGCAATGGGGGGCGGAGACACAAACTATTCCCGGCAAAAATGCAAATTCCCCATCGTCCCTTGAAGCTAAAAAAAAAAGATCGCATCAAGAAGCCTCGAAAAGACAAGGGCCTGATCAAGCGAACTTCAAAAAAAAACTGAGGAAAGCGGGGCCAAGGCAAAACGAGCGCTCAGTGACCGGGAAACCTAATCAAAGGGCAAGGAGGGGTGAGGAAAGAGCGTCGCGGCCCAACAGGATGAAGGGTGCAACTACGCAATGAAGTCGAGGGGGGAACATAAAAGTGAAAGGAAGCGCTAGAGGCGACGAAAACGTGCTTTGCCGTCTCGCAGAAGGAAAAACACGAAACGCTCGCACACAAGTGGGGGTCTGACGGAGGGTCGAGGGGCAACAGGAAACCGACTCGAGAAGCGCTATGAGAGAAGAACAGAGAATCGGCGTGACAAACCGGAAAGCTCTATTTGGGAATCACGAAACGACCAAAACTGGAGCCAAAAAGAGGCCAAGGAACCGGCTTGGGAGGAGGGAGTAGGAACTCGAAACCCTACACTGAGACGTGAAGGTCAAACCAAAACTGGTTTTCCTTAGCGGGGGAAAGGGCCAAAAAAAAAAAAAGTGAAGCCAAACCAAGCGATGATGGTGCGTCAAGGCAGGAAATGAGCGACAAGCTCAAAAGAAGGGAGGACCCGGTCAAGCGAACCATGTCCGAGGGTCGGAAAGAAGCGAGAGAGCTTGGACGACGCCACGTGAACACATTCATGAAAGACGCTGAAACTCATTAGAGAACAAAAAGGCCGCCGGGAAGAGGAAAAAAGTGACAAAGCAGCGCCTAATAATTTAAATAAAAAAACGAGTGATTAAACAGGAAGTTGAATTGATCTCTGGACGAAAAGAAAAAACGATCGAAAAAAACAGCAAAAACGCCGTCTATATCGAGGAGAAACTGCAGGTTAAAGGCCGAGAAGGTCTAGGGGAAACTACCGCGGAAACGAAGTGGCCCTACCACTCAAGGGAAGACAGAGGGTGACGTCGGTCGAGGTGACTAAATACTCAAGGGCCTCAGGCTGACAGTCTGGTCCTTGAGGGGGGGAAAACGCCCTCCCAAAGAGGGGAAAGGCGCAAAACGCCTTCATACTTCCTTGGCATCGAACAACGAACGCGAGAACCGACACACAGCCAGGAAGAAAACATCGAAAGCCTTTCGCAAAGGCCAGGCGCGGCCTTCGAACAGAGAACCGCGAGAAATCCTCGGTGGGCCGTGAGCAAAAAAAGGAAAATTGGCAAGAAAAGAAAAAGCAACTTACGCAACAAAGAGAATCACGGCAAATATTCGTTCGGTAAAAAATTTGAAAGCGGAAACCAACGGTTGACGCTGGGCCCAAAGAGCCGGCCGGCGGGTGAAGTAAATCAGGGGAATCAACAGAGATACCATGCCCTCAGAACAAGAAAAAAACTTGACAAAATGCCAACTAAGATCCAGGGAGTAGAGAAGCGGGCCCAAAATGAGAACTCAAACTCAAGCCGCGCAGCGGCGCCAAAAAGACAATGACCGAAGAAGGAAGGCAAACAGTCGACGTGCCTCGAAAGCCAGCCCAAAAACTGGAAAATATTTCACGGCGAGTTAACCGACGTGGCGATCTGGCACAAAGAACGCGAATCGGATACGCGCGAACGGAAAGACGAAACTAAGTCAGTCACGAGAAAAGACGAAAACAAGAAAACCCACGGCAAAACTCCGGGCAAATCTTTCCGGAAAAAGGGGCCTGTGAGAAAAAACCGCACCTGGAACATCAAAGCAAAACACCACGCTGATCGAGGGGGGACCGGAAGCGCAGACGTCACGCAACGAAAAAAATGGCAAACTGGCTGAGCGCGTCAGAAACATAGGGCAAAAAAGCAAAAAAAACCAGCAGGCTCAGGACTTCTGGGCATGCCATGCTCCGGGAAAACCCAACTGTGTGACGCCGCCAAGGAAAGACAAGCCCGCGCTCAAAGCAAACGAGAAGTGTCACCGCTAAAAAAGCAACCTGTTAGGACCAAAATGAAAAATAACCAAAGGTGATCTCTTAAAACACAGGACAGCGAAAGGACGTCGACGTCAAAGGCGAAAGTCTGCCAAAGAACAAACGCCATCGAAGACTAGGCGGTCGGACTGCGAAAAAACACACACAGCAGAGCCGGTCGATCTCGGTGAGGGCGTGGTCAGAACAAGGAAGGGGACCTCAACGAAAAAAAAAAAAAAAAAAAGGCAAAAGAAAGGTCCCCTTCAAGAATGCGGAGAACCGCAGTCATCAGGATCTTTCTGGGGGGACCTGAAAGGACTGACCTAAATCCAAATACAAAAAGGAAAAACGGGATGAAAAACAAACGGGGGAATGAGGGGGGGGAATCGGGGGCGTATGGGAAAGACTGTGCGACAACACGGGAAAAAAAAGTCCAAAGAAGTTTAAAGACAAAACAATCTCTCAAGGGAAACGGGGGGCGGGCTCAGTAAACAGAATTAAGTAAGGTCTCGACTAGATCCGATGGACATCCCCCGCCGATCAACGGGCGTGGGGGGAGCTCAGGCCTCTGCTCAAGAAAACAAGTGCGCTGGATCTGCATTTTGGAAACTTCCTCGATCAGCGGCGTGACAACGGACCAACGGTCAGAAAAAAAACTGCTCGCACACGCCTGTTTTCTCCGAAGCCGCTAAGGGGGCTTCGGTAAGGCATCCTAAAAGGGCGGAGCGTTGTGCAAAGACTTTGGGCCTTCGGACAATCCCAGTAAAAACGAGAGCATGCAGAGACAGCATCCAAAGACGGCCGAAGACAGGGGGGGAGGCAACAAAAAAAACACGGTGGGGATATCTCTTCCATCTTCGAGTCCGGGAAGGCGGAACCAAAGAGGTGGCGACAGGGATGGCGCAGAAGGACGGAAAAAAAAAACTCCGAAGCAATTAGACTGCGAAAAAGAACCTTCAAAGGGGCGGGCGCAAAAAAACGCGCTGCAGAAAATACTGCGCATCGGCCGGCAATCGGGGCAGCAGGGAAAAAACTGCAGATCCGAAAATGTCGGCAGGACGACAGACAGGAAGCCAGATCTAATCCAGCAAAGGTGATCAGGCAGGATGACCCTTGGGATTTGAGCAGCTAAGACCGTCAAAGGAAAAAAAACAAAACCGTCAATGGAACGGATTACATCAGGAGTTCTTTGGCTTAGGTTACAGTCTTTCAAAGAAAAAACGCCGGACCAGATTTCGGGGGAAACAGCCAAACCCAACAAGGGTATAGGTGTTCAGTTGAAGAAAAGACCGAAAGAGGGTAAGGGGATCATTAGCACCCCGGCAAAGACGGGCAGGGTCAGGAAAAAGGTCAGGGCGGGGCGACGAAAAGCAAAAACACAAACGCCAACACAGGAAAAATAGACAGAAAAACCTAAACCCGGTGGAAAGTGCCTCAATAGAAAAACCTCGAAAAAAAAATCGGAATATTCCTCGAGAAGTGTTCTGACTTCAAGCAAGCCGGACCGTCCGGGTGGAGACGAGATAAACGGTTGGGCCCACGCAAAAAAAAAAAAAATGCAGGGAAAACAAAAACAAGAACTGTCGACCCCGTGTAGGAAAGCAGGCGACAAAGTATTGTGCCGGGAGTGGAGGACGAATCAGGAAGGACCGGAAAGGGAATTCGCAGAAGTAGGTAGAAGCAACTGGGACGTGAGAGGCAAAAAAAAGAATAGGGGCAAGCCGACCGAAGAAGAATCCCAGAACCAGGAAAGCGCAACAAAAAAAACTTGCGCCTCGATCAAATGGGGTTCAGAGGCGCGTGTAGACATTTCGGGTGCGCCGCACCACAAGCCAACATGGGCAGCGAAACCTAATTTAAAAACGAAGTTGGGAAAAAAAAATTGGAAAAAAGTCACCTTCAATGAACGAGGGGTAGTGAAGAGGGCGGGGAGAGGATCGCTATTAGGGGGACGGCTGACGGTGCACCGAGAAGAACGGAATGTCATGATGACAGGAACCATCCAGAGAACGCGTGTTGCGTAACACGAGAAGCGATAGTACTGGTAAGGAAAGACCTGGTCGAGAAAGGGGACAGGGCGGATATGGCGGGCCGATGCGCGGAGGAAAAGTGAAGGACTTTTAATGCCCTCAAAAGTACCTCCCAGGGATCAAGAAATCTGGAAATTCGGAGACCATGGAAAGCCCGCGGTGAAAGAGCAACTTCTCGGAAGGGGCCGGGAGCGAATGAAATATAGTCACAACGCCGGCCTGAAGGGCCGACCAATCAAAAAAGGCACATGAAAGGCACAGAAACACGCACAGTCATACCTTAAAGGGGGGGAAAGTGAGGCCGGAGCCTGCGTAAAGGCAGCGCCTTGGGCGGGTTAGGGCCAGCAGACAGGGGAAGAATCAGGGAAACCTGTCGAAAGGTGTAAAAAAGCGGGAAAATGTCTGGGGCCGCGGAACTCGTCCCTTGCGGGGAAGAAACGAAAAAAGGGGCCTCATGGATGTGGGGGCCGTCGACACCAGTAAAACCAAGGTGCGAAAAAGGAAAAAAAGAGCTGAAAAACGGGCGTGGTGGCGCCACAAAAAAGACGGCGGGAAAAAATAAAAAGCAGACTTGCCGCCCGAAGGTGGAGCCCCGGAAAGAAGATCAACATGCCAAGAGACCGATAGTGGGGGGGAAAATGTCGGGAAGGGGGCAAAAATAGACGAGGCCGCAAAAGACGACCAGTTGGGCAAAAAAGAACAGGGAGGTGATCGAGCGAGCTTCATAGAGCAGAAAAGGGACGTTAGACCGAGCGAAGGCAAGAGGATGGACAGAGATGACGAGAGCGTCTTTTGGGGAACGCCAGAAACCGAGGCCCACAAACGAGCGCCCTTGAGGAAAGGGGTAAGCCAAAGAATTAAGAAAGGAGGGTGGGACCTACCATGACTGCAGAAAAAAAAAAACCAAAGGAAGAAACTATAGGTCACAAATTCTTTGACGACTAATCTCCAGAGAGACGAACGTTTGAGTCAAAAAAATGCGTGACTTATCAGAATCATCCGCCTCAGAGAAAAAGCAGAAAACAGGCAGGTGACAAGAGGGGGCTTTCTAAACAAAATTTCGCAGAGCAGCAAAAACGCCAAGTCGCCCATGAGAAAGAGTCGGACGGAACGGACCAGACGATCGAACACCAGCAAGCGGGGAAAGGGCACAGAGGGAACAAAAATGACGAGAGGTCTTCATGGGGTCGACGATAAGGATTTAGGTTTAACTCCTAAGAATCGAGCGAGCAGGAACAAGGGAGGATCGAGCTCGCAGAGCGTGGGAAACGAACCAGAAACGGTCAATGCCACTTGTAGAGAAGCTGAAGGAAAGAAGGAATGCTGATACAAAAACCATGATCAGCAGGAGAAAAAAAGTCCTGAAAAAAAAGAGAACAACAGAGGCACCTGTATTGGATGGGTCATGAAGTACCGCAGCAAAAAACGGCAGCACTGGAATGGAAACGTGGGAAAAACTCCTGGCAATTAAGAGGGCAAAAGGCAATTACAAAGAGGCCAATTGAGCAGCCGGCGAAATAGGGAAAAAGAACATTGGAAGGGGTCTAATGAAAACGCGGAGTCAGCAAACTTGATAGGAACCGGAGTGACTCGCGAGCAGGACGGAGGGGAACAAGGCATGGAGGCCTTGAGCACGAATTGGAGGAAAACACGAGAGTAAATCGGTCGAGCACAAGCTCTAAAGAGGAATCGGACCGAAAGAGAGAAGTGACAGGCGACGGGACCGGTGCTTGTCGGAGAAAGGATCTGGGTTCAATTATCAGAAAGTCATTACGCAAAAAAAAAGGGTTCGAGTCAGGAAGCCTTTGACCGGTGACATCGAGACGAGGTACAGCGAAAGCAGAACAACACTTTTTCAAGGGACTGGGCGTAAGGGGCGAAGAAAAGGCCGCGGCGCTGTTGAAGGAATACAAAAACGAGGTCGCGGAAGCCTCTTCACAAAAAAAAAGAAAGTTGGGATGCACGCAGTGGGGTAAACAAGGGAAAGGCCAGTGAAAGAGGCTGCCATGCAAGGAAAAATGCACGAGGGGGGATTTCCTCGGGCAGCGGATCTCGAATCAGAGCGCAAAGGCGAAGGTAACTCAA
>Ga0179593_1507751_pt1 | contig 12897 bp, 27 predicted proteins | sample CZODoug2_1_08_16_FD_185931 | JGI IMG/M metagenome (GOLD analysis project Ga0179593, IMG submission 185931) | Vadose zone soil fungal communities from Angelo Coast Range Reserve, California, USA - CZODoug2_1_08_16fungal (PacBio error correction) | ecosystem: Environmental > Terrestrial > Soil >...
AACAACCCAGGAAAATACGAGAATCAAAAAGAAAAGGGTTTTTAAAACTACTGAACGACATGGGGGGAAAGTATATGCAAAAAAAAAAGAACCACCGAAAGAACCGCACAAATAACACAACACAGTTTGAAATGGGGGTGAAGAACGAAAAAAAACGTGGGGGCACAAAAAGGCGGGACACCAAGGGCCAGAACAAAACGACATGGCCAGATTTACCGGAGGAAGAGGGGGTCAAGGGGAAACCACAAGAGTCGGAAAGTCATCCGGGAGGGGGGACTGTTCAAGAAAATGAAGGGAGTTAAAAAGATACCCAGAAAAGGGGGAAAGGCAAAAAAAGAGGGAAACATTGAGGTTCAAAAAAAGGGAAGAGAAATACGAAATGAAAAGGGTGCCAAAGGGTCAGAGCACTTTCACAGAATTTTACTGGGGACTGGGAGGGGGGGGTGTAGTGACGCAAGACTACAAAAAGAGGAACAAAGTGGAAAAAAGGGGGGGATCAAAAAAAAAAATACAACTGGTCGAAAATCGTTTGTGGGAGGTGGGAGAAAGACCAGCCCAAAAAAATCAAAAACGCAAAAATTTAGGGGCCTGGACCCTGTGGAAAAGGGGGGTAGGATACCCAAGGGACGGGGAAGTTCAAGTGGGTAGTCTAATGTGAAAACACAGCAAGGAGGGAGACATAAAATAAGAGGTACAAAACAACAAGGGGGAAGAAGTAAGAATGGATCGAGCAAAAAGAGCTTATAAACAGGTCACCAAGGAAAGGAAAACAAAAAAGGAAAAAAAAAAGAGAGGGGAGAAGGGTCGGGGAAAGACCAGCTTTTTGTGAAAAAAAACGTTCTAGAAAGGAAAAAAAAGGAAAAAAAAAAAAGGGAAGGGAACTCGTACCAACGTCAAGACTGTGGGCCAGCACGAACCATGCCAAGGATACCGAATCGGCCGTGTAAAGAACCACACGTGCACTCCAAAACGGGAAACAAAGGGAAAGTGTCGCCTGGGAAAAGAATACAAGAAGCATTGGGGGGAACAATACCACGACCAGGGGAAAGGGGGGGGGGAGCGTTCGGGGAAAAAACCTGTTAAGAGCCCAAGCTGGTCCCCTAAGCGAACGATTAGGTAAGTCCAAGAACCAAGGGGGGGGAACGGGCCAGAAAAAAAAAAGTTCAGAAGGGGGGAGGCGAGAATGAGCAAAGGGAGAGAGAAAACCCTGCTTGAAACGGGGGAAGAAGGACAAGGGAAGGAGGAGGACCCTATCCAAGGACAAGAGAAACATTCAAGGGGAAAACAAGGGAACAACCAAAGGAGTTCGAGGAAGGGGAAGTCATCGAGTGACTTAGAAATGGGAACTTGAAAAAAAAAAGATTTCAATGGGGAGAGCAAAAAAAAGGAGTAAACAAAAAGAAACCTAAAAGCCGAACAGCTGAAAAGACAAAACAAAACAAAGCGCGAAGAGAGAACGATGGTAATAGAAGAAAGTTGGGAACGAGAAAACAGGGGGCTTCCAAGGATAAGAAAGCAGTAACAATCCCTGGGGTGCCAAAATACGGGGGGATGTAAAAAAGTGGGGAGAGAACATATCGAAAACCATCGGTCATCAAGTGGTGTGTTCCAAAACGACTAAAAGGGAGGACGTTGGGAAAGGTAAATGAAAAGGCAGTACAACAAAAGACCTGAAAGGAAAATCAATGAGAAAAACCTAAACTTACTGGGAAAAACACCTGAGGGTTCGTTGTCATAGAGATGGAAAAAAATAAGGAAAAACAAGCAGGACACAAGAAAAACAGACAAAAGCAAACCCCTATAAAAAAAGTGGAAAAGAGGGCGTGCTCAACCAATAAGGGGGGATGAAAAATCCGATGGAATAAAGGAGAAAAAGGATAAGAAATCAAAAAACATAGACCAAATCCAGAAAACGGAGAGGTTACGTGGGGGGGCGGACCAAGCTTTGGGCCCAGGAAAAAAGAAATACTGAACAGGGAAACGGGGAAGTTGACCGAAAAGGTCCGGTAGAAAAAAAGCCGAATGAAAAGAAAAGGGAAAAAAAAAAGAAAAAAACGAAAGGGGGAAGAGGAGGGAAGTGGGCAGAAAGATGAGGGTGGGGGGGGTTCATGGGGGGACCTCCGTCAAGGAAGGAAAGAAGCAAAAACCCCGTCCCACCAGGGGGGGGGGGGGGGGTGGGGGAGGAAGGAAAGCTCAAAAAAAATCGGGTACACCACATCTTCAAAGGGGACCGGAAATGGAAAAACGGAGAGGTACGTGGCGGGGGCACTCAAACGAAAAACATAGAAAATGAGAGGCCAAAAGCCGGTACGGAAAGAGCGGAATTAGGTCCCCGAAGAGGAGTCGCCCAAAAACAGCCAACTCGGGTGGGAAAGAAAAGAAGGGGGATGGGCGTGGAGAAAGCCGGGGGACAACAAGTCAGCAAAAAAAAAGCAACATCAGAACCTCAACTGGATGATATGAGTGGAAAAAGAAAAAAGGGGCAGAAAGGAAAAAAAAAACAAACCGCCCGGGGACGATGTCAAAAGAGAAAGGCCGGGAGAAAACAAGAAAAACATAAAACGCCGAACCCCAAAACTCGAGAAAGGGGGAACCACAAAAAAGCATCTGTAAAATCAACAACGAAAAAGAAAAAGGAAAAACTAGAGAAGTTTTAGGGAGGGGAAGTGTCCCATGGGGAAAAACAGAGGATAGAAAAAACAAGGGAGGGATTAGTAAAAGATATAGAGAGGGAACAGTCTCACTGCAACAAAAATTTCACAACGGAAAGAGAAAAAAAGGGGGCCGGTATAGAACGGGGAAAAAAAAATGAAGAGGACGGGGGAGGGAAAATTGACTCAAATCATTTATAATTATGTTGTTAATTTTGGAAGAGGAGAAGAAGGAGAAAACAATGAAAAACGGCGCCAGGGGGGGGGGGTTAGGGATTAAAAGTCAGGAAAAAAAAAAAAAAAAAAAAACTCAAAAGTAGGGGCGAAAAGGTGGGGGCAAGGTCTTGGTATGGGGTAATGGGTTGCAAAAGGGCAACCGCAAGCCAATCTTCTAAAAACTAAAAAAGGTTTGACGAAAGAAGAAAAATGACGGAAGAAAGGACACTGAAGGGGGAGAACCCCAATGCCTTTGGAGGGAAATGATCCCGGGACTGAAGGAGAAAAAAAAATTTAGAGACAAAAAAACTGATAGAGGTAGGAAAAAAAAAAAAAAAAAAAATTCTCCAAGACTCACTGTGTAAATCATCGTCGGGGAACTTCCTTCAAACAAAAAAGGGGATAAAAGGGTCAGGGGGGGCAGGGGGGGGTGAATTTATTAAGAAAACCCTGGGAAAAAAAAAACAGAGGGGGGTCCAGGGATGATATCAAAGGGGGTGGGTGGATATTAGAAGGGGGGAGGGGGAGAGGAAAAAGGGGAAAAAAGGCAAAACTCACGCTTGGAAAAAAAAGGGAGGAATCAGGGGGCAGTTGAATTGTTCTCCTCCCAAAAGTAAACGCTCAGGGAAGGGGAAAGTGGGGTGGGACGGGTTGAGGAGTAGAAAAAAAGCCAGTACAAGGGGGGAGAAAAACTTGAGTACGCCCTTAGGTTTAGACAAAATGTAAAAAAGAGACAAACAGGAGAGTCAAGAGAAAAATACTGCGATTGGGGGGGGGGGGGAAGGGAGGAAGGAAATGGGGACTCCTAAAAGGCACCAAAAAAAAAAGAAATAATGAAAAAGGGTCCGGGGGAGGGGGGGGGGCATGCATGGAGGAAGGGACTGGGGTTTACGTGTTCAGATTGGCGGGAGGGAGGGGGGGGGGGAGACAACCAAAAAAAAAAAGACGAAGGTTTCACCTGGGAAAGGGGCATCAAAAACACGTGGGGTGAAAACAGGAAGGGGGGGGGGAAAAAAAAGATACGTGGAAAAGGTATGCAAAGGAAAGGTGTCTCACCAAAAGATGGCAAAAAAAGGAAGTCACGAGCTTTTGATGGGCAAGCAAGGGGGGGGGGGAAGTCAGCCAATTGGGGGGGTAGGAGAACGACAAAAACTTCAATGCTGGGGGGGGCAGGGGAAAGACAACCGAAAAGGAAAATCAAGCGGCAAAAAGAGGGGAGTGCACTGGGGAGAAAGACAAGTGGCTACTCAAAAGTGGGGTGGGGACTGGGGGGAAAACAAGGCTGGGCGGACGAAAAAAAAAGCGGAAGATGGAAAGAAAGACCGAGACAAGTCGATCTGACGTTTAGACGACCCCAAAGGAAGGCCGAAAAGGATAAAAAGAGGAAAAAAAAAAAAAGTTAGATTTTGAGGGGGAAACAAAAGTGGGCCAGTACCAGAAACGCGGGACTGTCGGGGACAAAGATGACGGGAAAAGGGGGACAAAAGGAAAAGTGGAGCCAAACACAAAAGACCTTACAAGTGAAAATGGAGGGGAAACGATTGGGGAAGACCAACTGGCCTTGGGATGGCAAAAGGGAAGCAAATAGTGGGGGGGGGTGGAAACCGGGTGGATCTTCGTTGGGGGTTATTTGAAAAGGAAAAAAAAAGAATTGGGGTAAAAGAAGGAACTGTTGCGGGGGGGACCCGAGGGGACCGTGGTGAGGGGGGGGTGCAACAAAAAGGAAAAGGGGAGAATCGAGGGAAAAGGGAGACGTGGGGCAAAAAAAAAAGAGGGGACCCACCTCTTAAAGACGGAAGAAAGGGTGTAAAGACGAAATGGAATAAGGCGTGGGGGGGGAGGAAAACCAAAAAACCCGGGGATAGGAGGGACCGACAGGGGGATAGGAAAAACGTGTTGAAGGGAAAGCCGGAGGTGAGGAGAGTTTGAATAGCAGGGAGAGGAACGTGTAGGGAAAAATGGAAGAAACAACTTTCTGTGAGATAAAAAAAAAATGAAAGGGGACCAAAAACCCGGTAGAAGTCCGGGAAGGGGGGATTGGAGGGAACTGGTTAGGGGGGGTCCTCAAAGTTGGAGGGGAAAAAGGGGTATGCGGTGGCCTAAGTAGCAGTTGCAGAAAGTTGGAAAAAGCAGCGGGACGAATGGACGTGGCCCCAGTATGAAACAACGAACGTGGAAGGTCAAGGCCTGGACATCAAAGAGGAAAAAAAGGGGAAAGAGCGGAAAAGGAGGGGGGCCCGCATCAAGTAACTATGGTGGGGGGGGCAATTAACGTGAAAAAAATTCATTTAAGTACCACAGAAACAAGAAAGAAAAAAAGTCAGGTGAAGGGGAAAAACGGAAAAAAAAAGGAAAGCAAGGGAGGCGCGTTGGGGGTTCAGGAAAAAAGGGGGGGAGGGGGACAGAGGGAAACAGGCAATGCGGGTGATGGCAACAGGGTGGAAACCGACGTTTTTGGGAGGGAGGAGAAAGACCAGGGGAAAGGTTGAGAAACAGGTTGGGGTTCGGGGGTCAAGGGGGGGGGTCTTTTGAGAAAAGCAAGCGGAAAGAATGTAGTAAAAAAAGGCTACAGCAAGCCGAAAAAAGAAATTGTAAGAGGAAAGTGGAAGATCAAAGCTCAACACAAAAAAAAGGAGGAGGAAAGAGGATAAAAAGGGGGGCAGAAAAAAGCTGCTCATTCGGAGCTAAGGGGAGAAACCTTGTAGCAGGTGAAAGAGCAAAAAAAAAAAGAAACAACGAACAAAACAGAAAACAAAACACGGGAAAAAACACAGGTGAAGAAAAAGTCGCACAAAAAAAGGGGTTGAAAAAGGTAAAAACCAAAGACAAATCACCGAGCATAGAAACGGGACCCGAGGGGCGAGAGAGTTTCAAATCAAAACCGCCAAGAAGAAGGGGTCGGTGGGAAGGGCTTTTACCACAAACGACGAAAGGGGGGGAAGGTACAAAAGGAGTGGGAAAAAAGAAAAACTCGTCGGGGGAGGGGTTGCCGGGGACGTATGGAAAAAAGGGAACGGGTGGCTCCAGGAAAAAACGATTTCGTCTGTATCAGGGACACGGGGATGTTGTGGAAAGACGGGCCAGTTTAAAGGCGGGCGAAGAAAAGTGGACGAGAAAAGGAACACAAACATACAACGTGAGAAAGTTGTGTGCTGGGAGAAAGAAAGGGCACGCCAAGAGAAAACAGTTAACCAAGAAGGGGGAAAAAAAAAAGGGGTCAAATGTGGGATCCAAAGAAAGGGAAAATGTGTATTCCAAGGGGGGGGGAGCCTACCAAAGTGAAAGTACAGAGGGCCCTCAGAAACCTCTGGGAGGGGGGGAAAAAGAAGAAACACTGTCGGCAGATCCCCAGACGACCGGCCACAAGGGGGGAGTCAAAAAAGAAAAGGTTGTCGAAAGGGACAACTAAACTAGAGCAGGGGGAGGGTAACACAGACGTGGGTTGAAACAAAAACTGGTGAAGGAAAACGCTGAAATGGGGGGAAAAGGAAAGGTGGGGGAAAAAACGGACCTAAACCCAACGTCCCGCCGTGGGAAAGGGAAAAAAAAAGGAATCAAAAGAAAAACAGGTCAAGGGTCAAAAGGAAACCACAAGGCCACGCAATCAGACGGGCCACAAAACGGACATGGTAGTTAGAAGGGGGAAAAAAAAAAAGGTTGGGGGGGCTAAAGGGCGCAAGTCCAACTTGTAGTCGGAGGGGAAAAAAATCCAAAAGTTACACAATGATGGACAAAAGCATCCGGGGGACCACGTCTCAGGGGGGGGTTGGAACGCGGGATACCCATTGGGGAGATTGAACCCTCTCAAAGTTTGCAAAGTTCCATAAATCGCCTTTTGGGGTGGTCACCAGACGGTCAAAGAAGGCAAAGAGACAACCCGGGCGGAAAACCAAGGGAAAACCAATACGGTAGGGACAGGGGGAAGTGGGTCACCGAAAGACACACAAACTTAAGGGTGATATGGAAAAGAGACGGGTTGAAGCCCAAAGAAAAAAAAGGAAGGAGGCAGGGAGAAAACGGAAAAGGTGGGGTACCTTTGAAAATTAGGGACAAAAAAACAGGGGGGGAAGGGTAACTCTCCCCAGAAAGGAAAAAAAAAGGGGGGGGGAAGGGAAAAAAAGGCGTTAAAAATGAACAAAGTCACAGAGAAACGCAATGCCAAGGCCAAAGGGGGGGGGAGAGAAAAAAAGTGAGGGGAAAGGAGGTTGGGGGGGGGCAAGAGGAAGAAAGAAGGAAAAGAAAAGGGACGTTTTGGCTAAAATTTTTGAAGAGAAAAAAAGCGCAAGAAACGAGAGAAAGAATGGGACAAAAATCCCACAAAAAGTGACCCAAAAAAGGGAAATAACCTAAAGACAGGGGTATCAAAGGAAAAAGGCAACACAAAAGAAACCACTGAAATACAGCGCACGGTCGTGACGTGTGTGGAGACCAGAGGGAAGAGGCAAGTCCTCCAAATCCTGTACAAAAAGAAAGGGCGCAAAAAGAGGACAAATCAAAAGCTCCTGGATGGAGTGGATACAGTTTTCAGCTAAGGAGTATCATAGAGACGTGGGGGAGTAAAGAAGAAAACTGCATTGGACGATACATTAGAAAGAATCAATGGTCACAAACGGAGACGGGGAAGACTCTGAAGAGGTGGAGTGTGGAGGAAGAACACTGGAAGGGTGATGAAGTGAAAAAAAAAATGAGAAATACACGTCAACAAAACAATCCGTGAAGGGGGTTTCCGGCATTGCAAGAAAAGACAAAAAGCACGGGGGAAAAGGACTACCAATCGAAGACAGAAACACGCAGCGAGGGGGGGGGAAAACCGAAAAGAAAAAACTAACAAAAAGGGTGCAAAGGGGGGGGGTTTGCAAGGAAAAAAGGTCACAAGGCAAAAAACTCTCCCGGGGGGTTGGGGCAAGTCGGTCGATCGAAACACAACAAAAAAAAGGGGAGAGAAAAGGAAAAATCAAATTAACGGAGGAAAATCCAAATCAGAAAGACAGGAAGAATGTCGACACGAAGGGTTGGCGGAAAGCTGGAAAATTCCCTATGTGCAAGGCAGACACAACCTCGAGGGGGAGAGGGGGGGAAATGAAAAGATGTGCGAGGTGTCAAAAAAACACCGGGTTGAAAAGCAACTACAGAAAAAATCAATGCAGGAAAGAAACTGATGCACGAAGTTACTTGGGGGAGGGGGAAGTGTCAGGAAATGGGATCAAAACAAAATGGGGAACAGGTTTCGTATCAAGACCGGATAAAGAAAGGAGAGAACCATACTCTCAGACAGGTTGGAACAAGGAAAAAAAAAAAAAAGGGATAGGGAAAAATCCCAAAAAAAAAAAATGACTCAGTATCCGTGGTTGGGGGGGAGTTTGGGGGGGCAAGGGGGGACCCTGGGAGACAAAAAATTCATCAAAAACTCGCGAAAGGAGGGGAAAAAAAAAAATGGGATACCAAGGCAAAGGAAAACCGCAATCAAACTAAAGATCCTGGGGGAAGGAAACGGGTCAGTATCAGGGGCTTGGGGGGGTCAACACGGGGAGTATGTGCGTAAAAAACGGAAAGAACCGGAACAAAAAAAAAAAGGCGAAAGGGGGGGGGGGGATTGAACAGTTATGAACTAAAAACACAGAGGGAGAAAAACTGGAAGAAAAAAGGGGGGGAGTAAGGGGGACAAAGGGGATTCTGTTCACAAAAAAAAAGGAAACCAGGCAAAGACAATCTTCGTAAACATAACCTAAGTGGGGGTGAGAATAGAAAAACACAATAGGGAGGGTCAAAGGAAGGGGGGTAACAGCCAACACAGGCGGGTTCGATCATTGATGAACGTCTATATATGGGGAAGAGCAAAGGATCAATCTGGGGATGAAAAGGGAGAAAAGTTTGGTAAAAAGATATCTGCAAAAAAAAAATAGGGGGGCACTTCAAGGAAAAACCAATGAGGAACTTTATATTAGTGGGACCGGAAACAACCCTTCCAATGAGGAAAAGGGGAAAGCATTAGAAAAAATCTCAAAGTAAAGATAAAGGAGGAGGGGGAAGGGGGGAATTGAAACAAAGGGGAAGGGGGGGAAAAAAAAAAACAGGGTGACGTTTCGGAAGAAAATTGATGTGTCTTACGCCAAAAAGTAACCCGCAAAAGGACAAAGGTGGGGGGGCGGGGGAGTGAGCCTGGGGAAGGGGAGGGGGGGGAGGATACTGGCAGCAATTTTCACGAAAAAGAAAAGGGAAAAAAAACAAAGCGCGACTAGGCAGAAAAATCTCCAAAAGAGTGGAAAGGGGGAAAAAGGGGGAGAGACCGGGAAGGGGGGGGGGGTAATGAAAGCATGACCCCCGAAGGGAGTGGTCAAGGTGGAAAGAGGTGGAAGGAGGTGGACAAAGGGCAAGGGGGATCCAAAAACCGTAAATGTGACGGACGTCAAAGGGCCGACCCAGACAAAGGGGGAAAACGAATGGGTTTTGCACAGAAGTTTAAACAGGAACAGGGAAACGTAGGGGAAAAAAAGAGGGGGTGGAGAGGGGAACTTTGATCCAACAAAACCAGGAAAAGGGGGAGGGAAAAGGAAGTGGGGGGTGCACTTGGTAGCATCAGAGAGGTGCCTGGCAAAAGAGAGAAAGGGGGAGGTAAATGAGCGAAGGTAGTGGAAAAGGGGGAAAAGGTGAAAATAGGAAAAAGCGAAGCAAAAAAAAAAAACAAGGAGATTAGAAAAACCTGAGGGCTGGCAGCAAAAAAGAAGGGGCGCTCAAAGGGGGTGTTTGAAACGGAAAAAAAAAAAAAGGGGGACAGGGACTTCTGGAAAGTTCAAGTACGCCTCACGCACTGGGGATAGAAAGACGTGGGGCCCTAAACAAAAGCGTCAAAACAAAAATGGAAAAAACCTGCCCTTGAGGGACCATTTGGCACTAAAAGTAACGGACGGTAGAAGACGAAAAGTGAAAAATTAGAAACTTGGCAGGACACCAATTGCTCAGACCCAAGATGGACTTCTGTTGGGGAGCAAAAGGGTTGGAACGGGAGTCATTGAAGACGAATAATTGTGGGGAATTACGGCCGGGGTGGGACACGAAAAAGGTTTTAGAGGAAGTCAATGGCAAGATCACGAAGGGGGGGAAGGGTCGATGAGTCCCGAGGTACGTGGAGAAAAAAAATCGTCGGGGGGGGGAGAAAGTGTTTTTGGGGGCAAAACCGAAAGCCGCCCCACGCAGGGAGGGAAAAGGGTTTGGAAACCGTAAGAGGAGGGAGAAGGAGGATGGCTAACTTTTTGATTTGGCTTTGTCGCTGTCTGTAAGCGGGGGTTGCGATTAAGGGGGAAAAAAAATGAAAAAAAAAGGGAAAAAAAAAAAGGAGAAAAAGACGGTAAAATAAATTTGCTGGTATAGAATAAAAGGGGGCAACCTGGGGGCACTGGGGAAGCAATGAAGAGGGGATGAAAAGTTACTGGGGGGCAGTCTCAAAAAAGAATTAAAAAGAAAAATGGGTAGGCTGGGGGTGAAGAGAAGAGAATTTGTGGCTAGGCAAAGGTCATCCTCCTAGAATTAGCCGGAACAAGTTCGCAAAGCATCCAGAAAAACCCGGTGCAGACAATCTCAGCAAAGGGACACGGGGGGGGGGGAAGAGGAACCAAAAACGGCAAGGGGGCCCGGAATGAAACGGGAAATTCAAAATGACAACGGCCTACCCGGTTCGTCCTACCAACATAAGGGAAAAGGTAACAGCAAGGCACCAAGGAAAAAAAAGATAAAAGCTCCAAAGGTAGTGGGAGGGGGGTGTGCAAAAAAGACGAATGGCCGAGCAACTGGAAAACAGGGGGGAGAAATTGTTTGAAGGGAAAGTGTTGGGGGGGGGGGAAACAGCAGCTGAAAAGTTTGGTGCGAAATCTTCAAAGACATGAGACATACGTGGGCAGGGGGAGACGGGGGGGGTTCGGGGGGGAATGTTAGTTTTTTCAGGGGGATAAAACTATAGAGGCAAAGCGGACATAGGCACGAGGAATCAAAAAAAAATGGAAAAAATATCCGGGAAAATAAGATCGCAACAACAACAAGGGGCAGGGAAAGAGTCAAACTAGGTCAAGGACTGTAAGAGAGTGGAAAAAAAGGGGAAGGGGGACACTATTGGGGACTTTATAGGGACAAGACTCAAAAGAAAAACATACCGAAACAAAACAAAAAAGGACCGCAATGGGAACGTCTTGTGCAGACAAATCACAAAAGGGGTAGAAGCCCAAAAAACCCATGGGCAAAAAAAAAAAGACATAAAAAGGGGGAAAAAAGGGAGGTCAGAAAGGGAGTCCGAAAAAAACAGCAAAAGACTGGACGCAACAGTCAGCGGGGTGAAGGGGTAACAAGTGCGGTGGCTCTGTGGGAAGGGAAGAGGAAAAAGACGCAAACATGGTGGGAAAAGGGGAAGGGGGAGAAAGATCACAGGGGCAAGAATTTGAAAACGCCGCATTGCCATTGTAATGGGGAGACGGGGGGGGTGAGAAAATCCATGAAAAAAAAAACAGAAAATGAAAAAAAAGTGCGTGAGACAACACAAAGAGACCAGTGAACGAGTTTGTGAATTGGAAAAAAAGGGGAAACAAAAGGGGGGGGGGGGGAAAAAAAAAAAAAAACAACCCGCGGCCGAATGCACCTGGGCCACGGAGGACAGAAAAGAGATATCACAAAGGAACGTTCCATGTAAGGGAAAAAAAAAATGAAGCAGTGGCAGGGGGAAAAGAAAAGAAAAATAAAGTTAAAAGCCGTTGGAAAGCCAGTAGCCACCCCACGGAAAAAAAACGCACAAAAATTCCAAAAAAGGCCAATTGACCTCTCGGAAAGGGGAAGAGGTGTTTGGAAAAAAAGTTTGAAGGAGGAGGGAAAGGAAAGGGTCAGACACGACAGCGAAAAAAAGGTCAAAGACGAAGAAAAGCAGGGGCCTCCAAACGCCGGTGAGTGGAAAAAAAAAATGGCCGCTCAAAGGACCAAAACGCATTTAGGGAACTCAATTGCATACAGAAATTGTTGCGCAAAACAAGCCAAAACCTTAGGTAAGAAGGGGGGGACAAGGGGGGGAAAAAAAAAAAAGTTAAAAGTCAAAACTCGGGGGGTCCAACGGGTCCCAAAGCCAAAGTAATTCACAAGTTGGGGAAAAAAAAAAAAAAAAAAATTCAAGAAGGGAACGCGGGGTGGGAAAAGGTCGGGGGAGGGGACCCAGAGCGTACGCGGTCCTCATAAGGCAAAAAAAGAGTTCCCGGAAAAAAAGGAAAACAAAGTGATCCAGGGGGAAAGAAGGGAAGGGCGTCCAAGAAAAATGCAAGGAATCTTATAAAAGGACGAGTTGTCACAGTGATCGCACGAAACATTGGGAATGGCACGGAATAAACAAGAAAGGCATTGCACAGCCACTTTCAATCGAAAAGAAAAAAAAGGAAGTGAAGAAAAGAGGGGTCGATAAACAGGAGACACTTATTCATGAACCAAGACAAGGCAAGCCGGGGGAAAAAGGGGGGGGAAAATTTGAGGAAACTAACAAAAGGGAGAACGACGGGGAAGGGAGGGGGAAGGCACGCCGGAGAAAAACTTGTAAAAAAAAACAACGGAATCAAGGAAAACCCAAAACACTGAACTTGGGAAAAAAAAATTAACAAGCGATTCTCGTAGAAAACTGACAGCAATGAGAAGAAAAAAGAAACCCTTGGGAGATGTAAGATAAGGGGGGGGTTCGAAGAGGCGGCTCCAAAAACAAAGAACGTGGCGTGGAAAAAACCCTGCCAGTATCGACATCAGTGAAGAAAAAGGACAAGGGGAAAGTTGAAAGGGTTTGGGGGGGCAGGACACGGGAGGGGTTCGGGCAATGTCAATACAGGGGGAAAAGGGAAAAGGACCACACCACCTGGGGACTACGCACAACGCCCACCGTGACGAAGGACACTAGAAAAGGATTCGTTGTGAATTGGGAAAAAAGTGCAGGACAAGAAAACCGTACCGGCAAACCAGGGTGGTTGGGTGAAAGGGGGACACAAAACAAAATGGCAAACGGGGGGAGGAAAGCCCCTGA
>Ga0179593_1510935_pt1 | contig 12897 bp, 13 predicted proteins | sample CZODoug2_1_08_16_FD_185931 | JGI IMG/M metagenome (GOLD analysis project Ga0179593, IMG submission 185931) | Vadose zone soil fungal communities from Angelo Coast Range Reserve, California, USA - CZODoug2_1_08_16fungal (PacBio error correction) | ecosystem: Environmental > Terrestrial > Soil >...
ATGGACCAAAGAGGACAGGACCAGCAAAAGGAAAGGGGGGAACGAGCACCCCCGGTTTTTGGGGGAAGGATTTCAAGAAGTTCATTTATGGGGTTGAATGAAGGAAACGGACAAAAGAGGAGGTCGAAAAACGTAGGAGAAAGTGGGGAGCAAAAAAAAGCGAAACAAAGCAGGCCAAAAAGAACCAAGAAGAGGACACCGGAAGTTGGAGTGACACTATTGTAGCAACATCAACTTTGGAAACGCTCAAAAAAGAGGAAAGACGCCGGTGCGCAAGTACATTGGAGACCCTTCGTCGCAGAAAAGAAAGTCAAGGTGTGGGTCCGAAAAGGAAAAACGTGACAACCACAAGGGCCGGCAAGTTGTCGACTACAATCGCCGACCTTGACTGGGATGTCATTGCTGGGAATCCCGGCGAATAGTTCTCGCGGGGCCAAAAAAAAAACTCCGGTAAAGCATAAGGGATGGGGCGGCGCTTGACCGGTGAATATCAATTCAGAAAAGGGGAGGGGCATGTGCTGAGGGAACGGCACGGCCTGCATGGGGGGTCAGAAACCGATTCAGAAAGAAAAAGAAGGGGAAAATGATAGCTGACACAGCGGCTCAAGATCCTTGGCCGTCCGCCCCCGAAGAAAGAAAAGTACCTGGAGGAGAGACGGAAACAATCCCTCGCAAGAGCAAAAAAAGGAGACGGCCGAAAAGCGGGGAGAAAACCAAGTAAGAAAGCCCAGGAAAAGGGCTAAAGGGAAATTCCCCGGAAATTTAGACGACCGCTGTCTGTAATTGGTTGCGAAAGGAGAGAAAAAAACTATCGAGGATTGCGAGAAGGGGCGGACGGAAAAGAAGGAAAGAAAAGGGGGGTTTTTCTTTTTGAGCAAGGTGGGCTCCCGGAGCGGGTAGAAAAAAAAAAAACAAGGGCCAAAGAAGGGGGGCGGGTGACGTGATGAAAACTAATTAAGAACAAATCCGCGCCCAGAGAAGGGGATTGGAAGGGGCCAAAAGGGTTTGAAGCATCAAGGGGGTGCCAGTCAGGGGAAGGGGGGGGGTGGGGTACAGGGGGCCGGGGCAAGGGGCAAACGCGGGACAACCACCAAAGAAGCAGGAAAAAACTGCTGCGTATCCTGCCCGTGGAAAAACTTAGAAGGGCCCGGTGGGAAGGGGAAAGGGAACCGAAACCCAACACTGAAGCGCACTGCGGGGCAAGACGGAGTTGGGGCATCCGCCGGGATACAAACTTAATCCCGACCTAGGCGACTATAAATTCCTCAGCCCAAGGGAACGGGGGGGGGGCAAACAAAAAAAAAACTTGAAAGATGCATGAACCAGAGGAAGACCGCCTCGACGAAGGGAAGTGGAAGGCGGGCAAGAGGAAAGGGGCAGAGACTCACGCTTATCTGGCGGTCCCGCTTATGGAAAGATGGGAAACTTGGTTCTGTGCTGCACGTGGTGGGGGCATCCCTCAAGGAGCTGTAGGGGGGGCCAAGGAAAAGGGAAGAGATTGTCTAAACGTTTTTCACCTCCATGGGGGAAAAAATAAGACAGGAAACGGAGGGGCCAACTGCCTAACCGCCCAACATCCGCGGGGGGGGCCAGGGGGAAGATCCAAAGAGCGTTGTTTAGGGGGCATCATTACAAGAAAAATGAAACACCGACCGTTCCCCATGCGGGCGTTGACGGAGGGGAAAGGACCACGGAGTCAAAAAGGGGCCCGGGGGTTGATACAAAAGCACAGCTCAGCAATAAGTGGCACCCATTATGGGCAACGTCCGCAGAACGTAAGCACCCCCAGAGGGGGGCTTAAGGGTATAGGCGATAAAAAACCGGGAGGGAAAGTCGCACCCACCGTTGGAAGAGAGAGTGATCATCGCCAGGCTGTAGGGGCGGTTAGAAACCTGGAATGAAACGGAGGGGGGTGGGCCAAGCTTACAGGGGGCCATGAAAAAGCAGGAAACAGATTGGGGGGGGAAAGGACGATTTTCAATACGCAGGGAGGGGACGCAGATTTTTTAGGGGGGAGGCCCAAACGTGAAGGGGACAGAAGGGTTAGTCCAGGGAAAAGGAGACATCAAAATATAGGGACACGGACGAACACAGGCACGAAACCACGAAAGAGGATCGGGGGGGATCGTCGGGGTGAGGAAGGGAAAAAAGGAAACGAAAAAGGGGGGTGGAGGAAGGGGTACACTGCTTAGACCAAAATTGGGGGTCCAAAAAGGGGTGGGAAGGAAAGACCTCTGAATCGGGCTGATCGAGAATAAGACAAAAAACTCACTTCGGCCAGTTATGAGACGGAGACGAGAAAAAACAAGGAAAAACAGGAACGTGGTCGGGGAGTGATCCCGGGTAGCCGTCAAGCAAAGAAAGGAAAAAAGAGAGAGGCGGAAGGGACCGAAAAAATACGTAAAAAGACACCGATGGACGTAGACGCCACCAGGGGGCTATTGGAAGGGACTGGTCGAAGAAGAGTCAACCTTCAAAAAAAAGGGAAGGGAAAACGCTGTGGGGAGGTCATGCGTGTGTCAAAAAAAAAAAGCCCAGCGGTGCCAGCCGACAAGATCACCCGTCAGAGCCATGCTGGAGAGAAAAAAAAGAGAGGCCTACGGGGGGGCTGAAAGGACGAGACTGAAGAAGGGTTAACAGGTGACCCGTAAACCACAGGGGGTGTCCAGTTCAAGCGATGACGGACACGGGCCACACACAGCGCAAAGGGAGAAAATGGGAAAAGGGGGGGTGAAGCTATTAAATATCTCTGCTCCGGTAATGGGCCCATAAGGGGGGGGCAATAGGAAGGGGGGGGGGTAGGGGGCTGAGAAAAGGAGGGAAAAAAGCCACGGAAGCTGACGTGCCTTATTTTTAAACAGCGGGAAGAAAAAGGAAACTGCTGGAAAGGGAGGGGACGCCGAGGGGAAAAAACGGGGTAGATGCACAAAAACAAAAAAGGAGGGCTAGCGGAATCATCTCTGGTACAGGGGGGTGAACATCAGAAACGTGGAAAAAAGTAGGGGAGAGACCAATGTTGTTTTCCAGGGCACAGCAAAAAAAACGGCGTTCGGCAAACGTCGAGCACCAAAAAAAAAAGGTGAAAAGGGGGGACAAGAAAGACTTACGGAGCTGGAAATAGAGGGGGGGGGCGGGGCAGACATAAGAGGAGAACCCCAGACCGGGGGTGTGGAGAAACAAGACGAGGCAAAGGGGGACCCTCCGCCAAGGGCAAGGGGAAGATCAGGACCAAGCGAGGATAGGAGAAAAAGAGCAGCAAAAGGAAGGAACCGGGGGTAACGGTCCGGGAGGGTTACCACGCCGCCGGGGGGTGTCGAGGGGGAAGAAAGGGGGCATGGAAGCCAACGGAATTCCGGTCGAAGTTCGTCCCCTGCAAGAAAAAAAAGGCGGAGACCAGAAATGACAACCGAAAAGGGGGTCCCAGCCAAATAGGGGGAAACAAACCCTTTAGCTGTGAGGTGGGAAGGGGTGGAAGTAAAAATCGCACGAGTCAGAAAGAAAACGGGAACTCTCTACTGTCAGGACGAAAGGGAGGGGGGGCAAAGTTTAAAAAAAGCCGACAGAGGAGGAAAACCAGAACCAAGCGACAAGAACCCAGCCCGTGTTGGAGGAAAAGCCCAGGCACAGGCAAGGTCATGGACGGGGGAGGAAATAAAAGGCCCATAAAGTTTTTAAAAGGACAAGCCGAGGGCAAACTCCGACACAACAGAAAAGAAAAAAAAAGACAAGCGCATCACAGGGTGTCGCAAGAACAGGCGTCCTGAAAAAGGTTGAGGGGAAATCGAGGGCAATGTTGGTGGGCAAAAAACCAAAAAAGAGTGTGGGACAAACTAAGGCCTTGAATAAAAGTCAGAGCGAAAAAACATCTAGAGAACCATCTGGGCAGACCAGGAACATTAAAAAGAGGTGCAAAAAACGCGGGAACACTAGATCAACGTCATCAGGGGACAGAAAGAAAGACCCATCAAAGGAAATTCTCTAAAAACAATCCCAGGAAAGGAAACCTACCTGCAAAAAGTGGGAAGAAGGAGGAAGATGAACGGAAACTACGACAATGTGTGACGAAATCGATGTTTGATTGCTGATAAGAAAACGGCGGTGAGAGGAAAAACGCAACCGTAGAAGCGGGGCAATGGAGGCAGAGGAGAGGGGTCGAGAACTGAAATTCGGTTGGGACGGGGAAAGTATCTGAAAACGAAAGAGAAGAGGGAGCCATTGGGGGAGGAGGGGGGGTGCCTCTAACCACGTATTCCCTAAAAAAAAAAAAAGGGGGAGGGGAGGAAAAAAAAGAGAGAGAAATCGGGATAAAAACAAAAGCAACAGGCAAAACTGAACGAATGGGAGACTCCCATCCAGCACGGGCAAGTGCCCCCCAAAAGGAAGGGAAGCTGAGCAGGAATCGGCAGAAGAAACAGCAAGAGACCGCTCCCTGACGGCAGTGCCCAAAGCACCGCCCAAACAGCAGGAAACATCAACAACAGGGGAGGGGTGGGACGTCGAAAAAAAGGAGATTCAACATCAAAACTAGATTCTCAAATTTCCTCAAATTTGCCACCACGGAAGGTGACGGGGAAAATGGGATACGTTCGAGTAAGAGGGGTTGATGGGCCATTAGCACTGAGAAAGGAAACGGGGCTCTCTGGATAAAGGCATTTGCATCGGGCCGGTCGGGGGGGGAACAGAGCAAGGGGACAGGGATGAGGTGATGTTTGGAGAGAAAAGTAATCTTCAAAGCAAGGGGGGGATAAAAAAAGGGTTTGCCAAACCATGCCCCAGCCCACGTGAGGACAATCAAATTGGGAGACAGGAGGGGAAGTACCCGGAAGGATGATGGTCAGGGCTTGTCGGTGGGGAAAACCAACTTCGTAAAAACAACCGTGCAGCGACAAAGGGACATGGGGAAGGTAAGACGTCCAATGAAGCAATCAAGGGGGGGAGTTGGAAAGAGGAGGGGGAGCAGGGAGGTAATGCGGTGGAGAAAGTCGCCGTTCGGAGAGGGGGGTACAGGGAAGCCAAGGCGAAGGGAGCGGGGCTGCCGAGATCGTCGGCGATGGGAAGCACCTCAAACCAAACAAACGAAAGGGGGATGCAATGTGCAAGACCAGGAAAAGGGGTTTGTGAGAGCAGAGGGGAAAGGGAGGCACCTCTCGGGAAGGCACCGACAATGCCCTGAGTACCATCGCCGCTGCGAGGACGCGTAGAAAAAGCCGAGGAAACGGGGTAAAGCAAGGAAGGCGGGTCTCAAAAGGAACCGTGAGTCTGGCGCCGAAAGTCTGAAGAAGGGCGTGCGGAAAGAAAAGCCTCGATGTCTCGAAAAAAACGTGAGGGGTTGAAATCCCAAGAAATGAAGAAGAACGGAATCCAGCAAAAAAAAGGGCTTGGAAAAGAAAAAAAACCGCGCGAAAGGCCGAAAGAGGGGGGAGGTGAACAAAAGAAACAAAAAGAAGACTCCCCCTAAACAAAAAACGCTGGACGAACCAATCCGCCGGTATAAGGGACGACCGCAAGAGGTTGTGGGGAAATGAACCCGGTCACAAAAAAAAACGATCAAGCGACCTCGGGTGTCTCTGTTGTCAGAGTGACGTCCAAAAATACTTCAAGAGGTCAAGGGCCCAACGAGCTTCTTTTCAAAGGCATACACCCCGATGCAAGCAGGAGGAATGAAGGAGCTCGAGAGGTTGCTCGTCCACACGAAAGAAGTCGACGATGTGTACTTGCCATCGGCCTTAGGGGGGGGGGGGGGGGGGAAAAAAACTTGGGTAAGGGGGGGGGGGAGTTAAACCCAGGGCAGAAAGAATCTCCTGACTAAAGACAAAGGAAGAAATTATATGCAGAGGGAAGAGTGGAAAGCGGGACATCTTGAACCGGAGGGCACAAGAAAAAGACCAAAAGGAAGGGTGTTCACGTCGGGGGTTGAAGGTAAAAAACCCTTAGAACAGAAAGAAAAAAACTCAGGGGGGGGTCTGGATTCCCGGTGGTAACGGCATTGAGGGGTATAGATTGGAGCAAAAATAAATGAAGGGGGAAGAATACCGGGATCGGAAACGTCCAATGGAAGGAGGGCATCGCGAAAAAAGAAGGTGGAAAATGACAATAGAAGTCAGCGGGTTAGCTTGCCTGAGAGAAAAAAAAAAAATCATCCCGCTGGGGACGGTCCGGGAACAGGGGAAAAGACCAGAGCAGGGACGACTCCAGTTCGAATTGGACAGCAACAATACTAGAAGCGGGGTTTTTCGGCCGGGGGGGACGTTGGAAGGTAAGATTTGGGGAAGGGCGGAAAAAAGGAACTGACTCCTCTAGGTCAGGAAATGGGGGAGCACAAGAAAAGGGAAAGAAGGAGAAAACACGCACTAGAAGAGGAAAAGTCCTCTTTTGACTCACCAATGGGCCGAGGAAAGAAAACGAGCTTGGGAAAAGAATGTATCGGCAGAGTGAGCACCCACTAAGCGCGCAGACCCAACGACCCGATCCAGTGGGGACAGATCAGCGTTTAATCAAGGGCATCCAGACGGAAAGGCACTGCGGGGGTCTCGCCGTTACGGGGCACTGAAAAAATGGACTGAAACACAGAAGCGCATACGAAGATAAAGCAAAAGCAAAAAAACCCTGGAGCGAGGGGGGGGCTTACCAGACACGCCTATTGAAAAGAAACAAGGTTGGGAAGAGCAAGACGTCGAATGTATCGGGGGAAGGGGGATTTAGGGAGAAAAGGTGAGGGAGAGGGGAAGGAAAAAGAGGTGGAAGAAGTAGCGAAACAGAAAATATGGGAAAGACGAAGGCTCTGGGTCTCCTTGCAATGGGAGAGATGGTTTGGAGGGCAGGGCGGCGGGCCAAGGCCTGGGAAAAAGACCCCCGCGGGGTGGACAGAGTTCGAATCTCTCCCATCCCTTGGCCACGGAAAAAAGAAAGAACAAAAAACAGAGAGCCAAAAGCAGAAAACAGACGCACGGGGCAGAAGAGTGACCGCAAGCTGATAGGGGTGAGCCCACGAAAAGCCGAGGCAAGCAGTTCCAGTAATATCGAGGCCACGGCACAGAACAGAGGGGGGGTCCATGCAAAACAAAAAACAAGCTAAACCCGTCTCACCGAAAGGGGATTTCGATTAGAAGCGGAAGAGGTCCGGAGAAAGGCCCCCGCGATTGAAATCCGAGCATGAACTGAGGCGGGGTCAAGGGTCGATTGGCCGGGAAAGGCCAGCAAAAGGCACCGCCCAGATAACACCAAAACGCACTTTTTGTGACCGAAAACGGACCCGCGGGTGAAGCACAGACACAGTACAAAACCCCCAACAGACGGCCCGAGCGTAATCTCGCAAGGCGCGTCTGCCTGGCCCGACTATGGCACCACTTGCAAGTGGGATAGCCTCAAAAACGTCCCAACCACCCGGTTGCGGCAAGGCCCTGAGAGCAAAAAGGAAAAAGAAAAGGAAAAAACCTGTATCGTTTGTCGGGGAACGGATCACTGAAAAAAAAACGAAAGTTCGAGCACGACGCGGAAGGAAAGCGGGAGCCCCTAAAAATGAAAAGTCGCCCGACGTCTTACCGCTCGGCTATCGGCGAAAGGATTGTGTGACATCGAAACCGGTAAGAGAGAAGTCGCCGGCGGAAACGCAAAAGGAGACGGGAGAACGGTCGACGACCCCAGGGTCGGGAGACGGGAAAACATCGTTTCGAAACACACGGAGACCAAAAAAGCAAAGCCGCCATACAAAAATGAAGTCCTCGGGCCAGCCGACGCGCACAAAACCCGACACACAGCAGAATCGGGTTACAGAGAGTGAAAGCGGACCCGGGAGAAAAAAAAAAACATTAGGACCCGAAAGGAGACGCGATGGGCTCGGCGAGGCGAAACTGAAGGGACAGGTTGAAGTGGCGGCAGAAAAGACTGGAACTTCCAAACGGGCCCAATTGTACTTGCCGCAGTTCACGTGCACGACTAGAAACGGGCAAGGGATTGGGGCTGTATAAAACGGTCATCTTAAAAGCCGGAGGAAAAAAAAAAACCTTTCTGGATTGCCTGAACGGGCAGTCGCAACGTCCTACCAACTTGAGCACAACTCCCGGGCGACAGAACATCTACACGCGTAGGGCCGGGAAAAAAAAACATGAAAAAAACCCGAACATCCGTCCAAGGGACAGCGGCACAGGGCAGCAGCCGGTTCAGCAAAGGAACGAGGTCCGGCCAGGAGAGGAAATCGAACAACAACAACAAATTAGGAGGAGAGAGAGATAGGGCCGACCCCGGGGCCGGAAACCATTCAGCACGTGTAGCCCAAAATGGACGGATGTTCTGGGGTCTGTGATTGGTGGGACGCCCCAGGAAGTGGAAACCAAGTGAAAGAGAACACAAATTGGGGGGTAGCCTCCGACGACTACGAAAGGCCTCTCAACCCAGAAAGGGCGGCCCACAAAACCCCGGCCGGAAATGACCGATTTAGCACAAAGCAAGAACGGTGCCCAGGAAAAGTCTATCGTGACGAGGAAGGGGTCACAGGGGTAACCTTGGGCGAACCACGTCGCACGTATCGAATCCGTTTGGGAACCCAACCCTGGCACAAAACTTGGGATGCACAGTTGCACTACTGAGCCGAGCAAACCGAAAGTGATATTGCGGGAACCTCCATAACTGTGTTGGAAAAAAAAAAACGCGGAAACCCAAAAAGCCCGGCACGGGGGGTAAATCCTTCAGCGATAAAAGGCGGGCGAGCCTAATCGGATGGCGGCCGGCTGGACTGGTCACAAGGCTGTCCTCCACGGAGAAAACCGATGTCACCGCGAGAAATCTATGTTGATTATAAAAGAGACCAAGAGAAACTGCAAGATCCCGGCAGGCCATCCGACCAAAAATCAGACGGAAGAGAAAAATCCAGCTGAACCTCGAAAAAACGATAAGAGCGGCCCGAGCGGAAGGCGCAAAAAAGAATTCAATAGAGTTCTGGAACGGAAAAATATCCCCCGGGTAAAAGAACGCGCGTCGGATTCGTCAGTAAGGTCTGGCGCTCGGTCAAAAAAAATGCGGACGAACAAAAGGCGCTACCAGGGTGGCAGTTCGGCAGCTGGAATTATTTGTAAGCTCAACATAGTCAGGCGGTAAAAAGGCCAACGAACGGTGCACGGGACGTGGGAAGCTCCGAATATGGGGAAGGGAACCAATCAAACAGCAGAACAGATTAACTTTTTTGTTGGTTGGTTTTTCCCGCTCGTGCCGCTTGGGTTGGAGGCCCCTTGTTTCTCCCTGGCCAAAGCCGCCGGGGCCTCCCAGGACGAATCACAACGGGCGAAGAGGCGCCCGCGCCGGCCCCGGTACCCGGCAGTCGAAACGGAACCCCTGCAGCACGCGCCTACGCGGATGCAATCAAAGGCGAAAACTCGGCCGTGCCTTTCTGCGGCGCAGAAGGAAGAAGCCATCGGCGGAAAAAAAGGTTCAGAACTTAGAGCAGGGACCCAAATAGGGGGCCCCAAAAGCCAATCGAAAGGATAATGAGCAACAATGCAACAGCGCACGAGGGGAGATCAAATCCCCCTAGCGGAGGGGAACCGAAAATAAAAACGGGGCCAGTGCAGTATGTTCTGGCTGCTTGGCTGAATCTAGGGAAAAAAAAGGGAAAAGAGGGAAGATTTGAAACTTCTTGGCCCCGAAATTGGTGGAAGATCAGAACAAACGGCGCCGGAGCCCTGAACCGCCCCACCAGCAACGTATTATCCTTTGCAAAACACACTATCCCGGAGAAGGACGCTCGTGTTGCATCAAAGTAACACATGACACCGGAACAAGTGGGGGGAACAGGCAGGCCCCCAGTGCTGGGGGGGGGGGGGGGGCAAAGGGCGAGTCCTCAGGGGGCACCTGGCCAACGACCGACAAAGAAAGCTCAGCAAGTGCAAGTGGACCCCGGAAAGTGAGGAGCTCAAGTAGCCGACCTTTCCCAACAACGACCCCAAAGCACGCAACAGGCAAACGTGCCCATCAGAGGCTGTGGCGCTGGGCGGACGAAGCATAAACCGCGGAAAAAGCCCCCTGGATCGCGTGGGCGAGGTATGGTGGGAAAAAAAAGCAAAACTGGGGGAGGGGGCTTCAACGCTGCGACGCCACGGGTCCCGGATTTTAGATAAAAGAATCGTGCGGACTCGGACCAAGGGGGAGAAAGATGGGAAAAAGTTCAAAGAGTACTCCGTGCGGTGCGTCTCGTTTGCGGAGGGCACGGTAAAACAAACACGTGGCATGACGGGAGGGTTTAGTACACAATGACCGACGCGCCCCTCAAAAGTTAGGCAAGCACCCCCACGAAACCCAAAAAAACAGCTTCATCTTCGGGAGCGGAAGTCTTCAAAAAAAAATTCACCCAAAAACTTGTAGGGCCGAAAACCCCGCGACGTTTCATTTTTCCCGTTGGTACCGCAGCCCTGGCTTGAATTCAGGAAGTGTCTAACTACGAGACTAAAAAAACGACGCCCTGCCGAAGGGGGGCCCCTTATATGAAACCGATCGCGCTACGGCCTGACAGCATTGTCGGCTTGAAAAACCCGTAGTAGCCCCAGGATCAGATCCATTTATACAAGGCAAGTGCGGAAAACACCAGGAATAGCAGAAAAAAAAAAAAAAAAAAAAAAACGAGAATGTGGCAGGGACTGGGGTCCGAAGCGACCATCAAATTTCCACAAAACACGAACGGCTTGGTGTGCGTGAAAATGCCGGGGGGGGGGTCAATAACCAAAAAGCTGGGCCAGACGCGCCCAAAAGTGAAACACAAAGACCTCAACCCAATGCCCGAAGAATCTCGACCGGCGAGGTCGTAGCAGGGGCAGAGCCTGTTTAACAATAAACCCACGGTTGTCCAGAAAAAGTTCAAGGGGGCCGTTCCCCAGCACACTCAGCCGCCTTGCGAACCGAGTTGGTAAGGGGATAGAGTAAAGACTCACCGTAAAAAAACTGGAGATCCAGCCCGGGAAAGATCGGGCAAAGGTGTAATAAAAAACAAAAAACGGCAATCGCCGTGGAAAGATGCAAGTTTTGGAGTCCATCGAAAAGAAACAGCACTGTAGCTTTCTGGGTAAAATACGGTTGGGAAGCGGCTAAACTGAGCGGAGAATACGCGGGGCAACTTTTGGAACAGTTAGGCGACATCTTTTGGTGTGGGTCATCAGAAGACAAACGGTGCGTCGGCAAGGGATGTCGCGCGGTTCGGGGTATTTTCCAAGCTCTTAGCCCCTTAAGCCGGTTCGCTCAAGGCGGAAGAGAAAAAAACCACCTAACCGGGTGGAGTGTAGATACAAAAAAAGGCATCTTACTAACACACACCGGGAAGTCAATCCTCAGCCAAAGCTGGTAATCGGGGGATAAACCTCCACTTGATATCTTTTTAGTAACCTATACGGCGGGATTGTCCTGGAGCCCCGAGCCGAGGCGACGAAAGGGCTTACGGCAAAGTGCGGTCGAAGGCTCAGGTTTTCCACTCACCGGAACCAGAGAAATTACCAAATTTGTCGGAAACATCAAGGGCAACCCTGGAGACGGCGAGGGAGGTGCCGGGAAAATCGACGTATCGAAGGCCGAACTGCCGGTTCTTCCGAAAAACATTCCCCCCCACACCCAAAAACCCCACCCCCCACCCCAACTGCACTTGACCAGCCCGGAGCAGTCTAAAATCGCAGAGAAGCTAGGGCCCTCGAAGTGAAAGACCCCTGCTTTGTGGGAACGGGCATGTGACGGTGTCCGGGATATGCCATCAGAAAAAAGGCCCGTGGGTCGAGCCACAACTTCACACTGCAAACGGAAAAGCCAGAAGCACACGGAAAACACGTTCTGAAAAACGTCAACATGGTATTGTCAACAGTTGGGAGGCACTGGGGGGGGGGGACCAAAACCACTCCTTGTCAACAAAAGATATCGAAAAAGCAAAGCACAAAAACCCAAACATCCAATCCCAAAACCATTCCCCCCGGTCATCGCGTGGGCAAGAGTCTTTATCGAGCACCGGCATAGTGGAAGAATACATCCAAATTCAAAAGACCGACTCGAAAAAAAGAATCCCAAGGAACGCAAAAATACGGCGCAATGAGGAAGATCCATCAGACTGTGATCTCAAGACCACGGTGTGCTAAACCAAATCGGGGGGGTTGATGGGTGAACGCTGATGAGCGGGAGGTGGCTGACGTCGGTGCACTTCGGGAACGCGCGCGAAGGCAGGCTGCGTTCTCTTAAACGGCGATGGTGAGATCAGCTACTTAGTTTGTTTTTAAGTGGAAGGACTCCCAGAAGCATCGGGAGCAAGGAGTTGAGTGGGGAAGGGAGCCTACTTGACCGAATCATCAACAACAACGGAGGGGGGGGAATATAAGATCTCGTCAACAAGAATCAGGGACTCCCTTAAAGAAAACAGAGGACGAAGAAAAAGCACTTGTACCTGCCAAAGAGGAAGTATATACAAAGGAAGAGAACATCGCCGCGGCCGCCTCCTTAAAGTGGAAGGAATCACCTCCCCGCACAAGAAAAGCGGAACATCAAAAAGCAGCGAAGGTTCACAAAGAGCACAAGTTAGAGTGCTCTGTCCCATTGCCGGAAGGTGGTCGAATGGGACCCCCGTTTGGGTTTTCGAGGTCGGTTTGGGGTAAAAGACGCCTCTATGCGGGGCCTAGGACGGAGATTTTGGCGGGACCAATGGGGGAGCGCGAATTGAACGTTTTGGGGCTCAGGAGGTCAGACATTGATGGGGGAAAAAAACAGAGTGGTTGTGGAAACCCCCAGGCCAACTGCCCTGATTACACGAGAAAATGGGTGGAGAAGAGGTGCGACAAGGGAGCTAGAAAAAGTTGCATGGGCTCGCGGATGGGCACTTCAAGACGCTGCTCGACCACGGGGGCAATTAGAGGAAGTCAATGGGGGGAAAAGGAAGGGGGGGCG
>Ga0179593_1644393_pt1 | contig 12897 bp, 12 predicted proteins | sample CZODoug2_1_08_16_FD_185931 | JGI IMG/M metagenome (GOLD analysis project Ga0179593, IMG submission 185931) | Vadose zone soil fungal communities from Angelo Coast Range Reserve, California, USA - CZODoug2_1_08_16fungal (PacBio error correction) | ecosystem: Environmental > Terrestrial > Soil >...
GGAAAAGGAGGGTAAACGGACGGCAGCGAGCGGCAAAACGAGTGGAATACTCTTCTTGGGGGCAGGCGCTTTGGTTAGGGGGATCGACGTACTTATCAAGTGGGTGTCCCAATGGCGCGAACGGACTTTTTCCTTAGTAAGCCAAGGGATGAGCGGATAGCGCAGACGGGGGAAAAGGGGAAGGCTTGGGAGGAGGATTAGAGGAAGGGAGTCTGGGACCCAAAGGGAGGCATAAAGAGTGGATTGTTGAGGAATATGGTCTGATAGGCAGAGGTCGGGAATCGGTGCGGCCTATCCGGTAAGTGATCTGGGGGAAGGTTGCTTCTGTGAGGGGGGGGGAGACACTCTGCCAGTAGAAGTGGCGCAGGAGGCACGGTGAACTAAGGGCAAGGATTGACGTAAGGCGGGGAGAGTGAGTTTAGACGAGGGAAGAGAGAGGTAAAAAACCGGAAGAGGAAAGGGGGGCAGAAGACATGATAGCGGAGTGGTGGAACAAGGGAAGCACACAGAAGAGAAATAAGTGGGGACAGTGTAGGTGGGGCGGGGGGAAAAAGGAAAGGTGAGATGCCCCGCGTTAGCGCTGCTCTAGGGAAAAGAAATGTCATATGCCATTCGAGAAAGGATGGGTGGGATAAGCCAGGGGGGGGTTCCTCTACAGAATGAAACGCTGAGAATGCTATGAGGGAAGAATACCAACAAAGACGCTGGGGTCATGGCAGAAGGTCTTAAAGAGGAAGAAAGAGACAGGCATGGAGAGGGAGAAGGACGACGAGCGATGCGCCCTGCTACGAGGAGAAGACAGGGTGGCCGGTGGAAGGGGGGATCGATAGAGAAAGAAAATTGACCTGGGACGTCGGGGTTATAAGTGAAACTATTTTCCAGGGAAGGGGATGCGTAGCCGGGGAAAAAGGGAGAAGCTGAGAGGGAGTTGGGGAACGTGGAAAGAGTGCACCGTGCGTCGGTGTTAGGGATTGGCCGGTAAAGGCCAAGTGATGAAGAGTGCTTTCGCGACGGGAATGGAAAAAAAGTGGGGGCAGGGGTGGCGAGTAAAAAGGCTGCATAAGGGAGAGGCAACAGTTTTTCCGCTAGAGAGAGGCAAGATCTTAATCCTTGAAAAGGAAGGCGGAGAAGGCCAACGTAAGAATATAGGGGGGGAGGCACTGTCTTTCTTGCCAGTGGGTGAGAGGCAGGCGAGCGTAGTGGAAGGGTGTGGGAATGGGAGAAGGAGTTTGGAGGAGGGGAGGGCGGAAGATGGTCTAACGTTGTAGCCGTGAAGGTCAGAGGTAGCCTCTGTTGAGCGTGGGTGTCAGTATGATGCAGCATAGGTCAGAACAAGATCTGATATGTACTCTCCTCACGAAGGGAGACTTGGAATAAACTAGTCCGCTCAGGTAGGGTTGTCTATGAGTGGCCCAGCGAAACCAGAGTGGGAGGAAAGAACTTCGACTTCACAAAAATAAGGGGGCTCATCAAGGAGAGTCTGGAGAAATACAGAACTGTGAGGGTAGTAAGTAGGCTTTCTGGGAGATCAGGGAGGGTTTCCCTGTTGCGAAGGCGAAGAGAGGGGGAGGCTGAAGTAGGTGAAAGGAGAAGTAAGTAAAGCAGGAAGAAAGATGATCAGGGTGGAAAGGCGGAGGGGGGATAGGGATGAGTATTGGATAACATGGAAGTGTGTGGGGAGGAAAGTCAGAAGAGGGTCATGTCTTCCGGAAGAGATCGCAACATGATGAAGCGAAGAAAAGTCAACTGGCGGTAAATCTCAGGGAGGTCTCGCGCAGAAGGATTCTGAAGGAGGCGGGTAGTCGGGGGGGGGCTCCTGCTGTAGCTGCCAGCTGCCCAGTAGGGCTTTTCTAATTAGGTGGGGACTGCGTGAGGAAAGCAAGGGTACGTCTAGGAGGAAACAGGTTATTCAATGGTAAAAGGGGAAGAGCGGATAGTCCCCGGTGTAGATGAAGGAGAAATCAATAGAGTGGTAAAAAAAATAAAAAAGGGCGCATGAGGGAGACTCACCTGAGGGACAAAGATGGCGGAGTTGACCTTCGGTGAACACGAAGTTCTGCATTAAAGGGACGGCGTCCCGCCAGAGGAGGGATTTCTCGTAGGTGTGCTGGCCTTCCTCAGTGGGAAGCTCCCCATCTTGAGTGCGCCAACCTTCGCTTTAATTTCTGTCCATGGCTCTGGTAGAAGAGACAAAGCAATGATTAGGACTTGGTCCCGTGCTAGAGAGGATAAAAGTGGGTTGGGAGAGGTCTCGAGCAGGGATGTGGACGATTAGAGGGTGGGGCGGACGTCTCGGCGAAGCCCAGCTTGTTGGGTGAAGGGGTGAGGTCTGCGGGAGCGGGGGAAGTCTTACTCGCTGGGGGAATGGAGTGGGACATCATTAACTTCTTTTAGGTGAAGAGCGGCAGGGAAAATGGTTGTGTCCCAGGGTCGCAGAAAAACGATGTAAATCGGGGCTGGAAAATAAGCGAGGGGCCACATGGGTGTGTTCTCCGCCGAACGTGGCATCGACGAGGGGGCTATGAAATCATGCTGGGGACCAGAGTGACGAGCGGTTGTGAGGATCGCTTTAACGCTAGGAGGGTAAGACTATCAGTTAAACAAAGCTGTGGAAGCGGAGGGAGAAGGGGGGTGGGATGGTTAAGGTCTGAGGCATCTTTTTTGATGGGTCGGGGCGGGAGGTGGTGCATCAAGTGAGAATAGGGCGGTAACTGGCCCTGGGGAAAGATGAGTTCAAATCAAAGGAAATCAGACGCACCACAAAGCAGATAAAAAAAACAAGAGAGGGTGTCTTCTTGGGCGTGGACAGGGAGAAGACACCTAGGTCAGCGGAGATCGAGCCTGGAGTTGGACTCATCTTAAAATGAAGGAGGGCATCCTCTCCAAGGGGTGGGGGGGAGAGGGATGAGAAGGCGTTGCGTAGGGGGGGCCGCTATGTAAAACATAGCTCGCAGTCAGGGGGAGACGAGGGTCCTTGTGCGTTTTTGGGAGATTAGGGGCAAGGCTGGAGATTACGCATGCGGTATAGGTGTGCTTGACTCCTGTAAGGGAAGTTCTCACGTATAAGTGAGCGGCGAGCCAATTGCGGGATAATTTGGGGAATGTTACAGGCTAGAGGGGAGCCCAGAGAGAAGAGAGCCCCTCGGTGCTGGTGGTAAGACCGCGTAGAGGAAGGTCCGGAGGCATGGGGATACTCATGGGGCGGTGCCAAGTGAATAGTGGAGATATGGACATGGAGAGGTAAAAACGTGTATAACAGATGAGAGTGGAAGCGCTGGTCCCCCACCTCGGGGTGATCTTGCACGCAAGGAGTAGGAAAAGTAGAGAGTAAGGGGTAAATGGAAGGGGGAGGAAATTTGGGTTCTGCGTCCTGAACATTCGTGAGGAGGGATGGACTCGGTTACCAAAGTGATACACGAGGCACTAAAAATAGGGAGGGTGAGTCTCGCATGTCTAAAAGAAATAGGCGGGAGGGATTTGATGACAAAAGGAGTGTAAGAATCGCAGATGAGAAAGAGACAAGCGGACAGGAGGGGGTAAAGTCAGAACCCGATGAGTGTGAAATAAGCCGGGTAGAGAAGAAGCGGAGTTGAGATGGAACAAAAGGAGGAGTTCTAGACGAACGTAAGCTCGAAATCGAGGTGCAGATGAAGTCGGGGGCGATAAAGTGAATCTCGGGGTAAGTTAAGGGGGAAAGGAGGTCAGGAAAGACGGCCTTTTGCTTCTAGGGGAGACCAACACGTTAACAGGGCCAGTCCTCGCGGAGAAGAAAAAGTTCTCGCGTGCAAAAAGGAGGGTGAAGGGGGGGGGGAAGGGGGAGAGCTGAAGTCCACGGGGAGGGTGGGGGTGGATTTGCGAGTCTGTGACGATAAGAATGGGGATTGCTTCTCCAAGGAGTACGGTAGGGTGGGGTGACTGGAAGGGGGGGGGTGGACGGGCGGGTTTAACGCGCGTACGAGGAGGAAGGTTAGGCAGGATGAGTAAGTGAATTTGGCAAGTCTTCTATGTTGAGGGGGAAGGCGTAGAGATAGCGCTCCTCTTTCGGTTGTAGGGGTGGAATCCCGTGGAGTGCAGATACCACACCCGATCGGGTGCGGAACTCCCTAGATCTGCTGCAGAAGAACATGGGGGACCTGGATTACGTGGGGAGTAAAGGGGGGGGAGTGGTGGAAGGAGGGGAAGAGGTACAAGTGGGCTCGTAGAATCTGAATGAAAGGGAGGGAGGTGATAGTGAACGGAGAGGAGAAGAGTAAATGTCTTCTCTCGTTTGTAGGAAATGACTGGAATGATGGGGGGGGGGATCCCTTGAGGGGGGGGACACTGGGAGTGAACTGGGAATACAAACGCAGTAGGTGGCTCATGAAGGGCGGAGGAGAAATGCGGCAAAGAGGGGGGGGCAGAGACGGCCTCTCCCTAGAAGAAGGGGGGATGAGAAGCGGGTTAAAGGGCGGAGGGAGACACCAGTTGGAGTGGGGAGAGGAGGAGAGGAAATGAAAGGGGAAGAGAGACAGAAGAATAAAGCAGGGATGGAACTACATGAATTGTGATGAGGCGGCTCTGTTCTCTCCCTAGGCAGGGGGGGTAGATGTGGGGCTGACTCCGGGCCATAGAAGAAAGGAGGAGAAAGGAAAGACAACCCCACCAAATGACGAAACAAAAAAGAAAAGACACTTCTCTCTTAGATAGACTGGGAGCAGTAGTTTCCGTCACATCCTCACGATCCCTTCCCATATAGGCCCTCTTTTTCACGGCTCCAAAGGTGCTTCGGCCGAGGGAGGGGGGCATCTAGGAAAGGTGCCCTTTGGATCGCGTTATCTCTCTCAGTGAAAGGCTCCTCCAAAGAGAGACCTGAGGAGCTAAGCTAATTTAGGCATTCGCATCCTGGTCAGGGGGGAGAAGGGATCTCTCTTCTTTCTTGGATGAAATTTCTCGGCTGGGGGCTGGCACTTCCGGAAGAGGCCTTAAGAGGAGGGAAGGGAAAGGAAATACTAGGATCCTAAAGTCATTGAATTTTCTATCAGAAAAGGGAAACCAACCTCTTTCCTCCTAGATGGAAAGAAAAGACATAAATTTCTCTTCCATGTTTTCCTCCAATCTTTTAGAGAGAAGAAGTCCTTTTTCAAAAAGGGGAGGGGGTCACTCAAGAGCCCCCGGGTGAAGACGATTTCCTTACGGAAGGGAGAGGCGCAACTCGCCAGTCCCTCCAAAGCCTTCGTTGAGGGGAGGGAGAATACCCCCTACTCAGAAGGAGAGACATCCTCCTAGAATGCTTGAAGAAAAGGCTTTTATTGGGAATGAATAAAAGACCAGGAGTACTCGGGAGTCAAGGCCTCTTTCTCTTAAGAGGGAAATTTTTGGAAAATGGGGCATCTCTTACTAGTTTTTTTCGTTCGGAGGTAGGAGAAGGGCAATCCTTCTTAAGATAAGGGGTTCCCAAAAGCTACGTTGGGTTGCCACCTAGGGGAGGGCCAGACCCCCCCAGGACCACTCCACCAGACATAGCGAAGAGAGGCCCACTGGATTGATGAGGAGGGAGGGGGAAACCGCGCAAGCGGGGGGGGAGTTGATCCTTTCCAAAATGGCGAGGAGACAAATTTCGGCTCGGAGGAGAGGATGGAGAATTGGATGGGGGTGCCTCCCAGGAAGGGCAATAAGGCGGAATTGAGCTGAGTAATGAGGGGTAGGGCGCTCCCGGGGCTGAAATTGAGGCTCGACCAAAGAAAGCCCCCCCTTCTTCTTCTTCAGCCCGTATAAGGGAGGGAAAGGCAGAGGGAATCTTTTTATTTTCGGAAAAGGGGGTTCTCTTCCGGAAAGTGGAGAGGGGGTGGGTCAACTCTTTTAACCCATGAGAAGGGAACTTCTTCTACTTCGAATGAACCTACTAGAAAAAAAAGAAAAAACCTCTAGCCTATCAATATTCATCTCGGCCGAGAGAATCTAAACCTCCTATTTCTGAAGGAAAAAAAGGCACGGAGAGTCGAGCTTCTCCGGGAGTAACGGAAAGTCCTACATGATCTCAAAGGGGGCGGCACCGGGAAAAAAAAAGAAACAAGCTCCAATTTCTCGAGGACTAAAAATCGAGGGCGTGGTTACCAAGCGGGAAATAGAGGGGAGCTTAGATTAATCGTCCGATGACGGGATGAAAAGGAAAAAAAAGAGGGCGACACTCTGATCTCCATAAAGAGCCTTCCTCTCGGGGAAAAAAGGAAGGAGAAGCAATCGACCCTTCATAAGGCGGACTAAAGAAAAGGGCTTTCGCGGAGAGCACCGGCACGGCCTCAGAAAAAGAGGAAAAAGGGCGAACCAGGTCCGAGAATTTTCATGGCGATGAAGAAAAATCGCCATGCTAGAATCAGGAAAAAGAAGGAATTCGAGCCCAAAAAGGAGTGGGGGATCACAATGAGGAGCGCGGCGTGCTCAGAAAAAAAAGGGCGGCCCCGTATCTCAGCCAGGAAAAAGGCGACTCTCATCCAGGAGGGAGAGAGGGAAAAAGAATGGGCGCCGTATCGACGAGTCTATGGGGGAGGAGCACTTTTATCGCGGAAACCTGAGGCTGGGGGACTCCCAGAAAAAAAGGGGAACGAGCGCGTCCTGGGCGGGCGAGGGCCGGCCAGGGGGAAAAAAGAAGAGGGGGACTGCTCGCCGGGAAGGAAAGACCTTTAGCGCAGGCGGAAGAGAAAGAAAGAGAGAATCAGCAGCTTCCGTCGCCGAAAACAGGGAGGAACCGCCAGTACTTCGAAGGAAAAAAAGCGGCGCTGACTGATCCCGAGGAAAAAGGCAAAAAGAGAGCTTTTGCGCTCGCGTGACGGTGGAAAAAAGATCTCCCCTTCCATCTAAGGAGAGGCGCGGCTCTGGGGAAGGGGGGGAAAAGACTAACCGAAATTCCCTCGCGCGAAGAAAGAAACTTCCAGGGCCTCGGAAGGAGGAAGGATGGGGGGGTCTCGCGGAGCATCAAAAAAAAGCTCCTTTTCTCTAGGAAAGGAAGGCCTTCTACCCCCGGAGGAAAGCGCGCGTCTTTCGTTATTCGCCCCGGAAGCGCTTGGAGGAATCTTATCCTTTCACGGAGAAAAGCAGACTCCCTGAAGTCACCTCTTCTTCGCAGAAAGAGAAAGATTCTCTAGTTTCTTACGCAAGCGGAAAAGACTTTCCCTCGCTAGGGGAAAAGACGGTACTTCCGCGGGTTGGGGGAAGCCCCGATGACTTTTCGAGCCGTACGCGGAAGGAAAAGGGATTCGATTCGCTAAAACCCAAAAAAAAAAAGGAAGCCGGACGCAATTGCTTACGATCTGCCTCTTCAAGGCCACGATGCGCGTCTACACGTTCTGGAAATGAAACCGTCTATTTCGTCAGGAAAAAAAGGAAGGGGGAAAGAAGGGGGATGGGGGGCCATACCTCGAGATCGGAAAAGACCTTTTCGCAGCTGCTACGCAAAAGAAGGAGAAGCAACGCCTCCGATGGGTGAACCGAAACGGGGCCGACCACTTCGTTGCCAAAGACGTCCTCTCTATAACGGAAAGGAGAGGCGCGAATACACTTTCACCTTCAAGCTCTGAAGACGATCTACTGGGTCTCTTTTACCGGACCGGAAAAAAGATCTGGTGCGGCTCCCGCAAGAGGAAGGTTGATCCCAAGGGGGGTATTTATCAGGAGGAAGAGAAACCGAGTCACCTCCTATCGACGTATAAGGAAAACGTAAGGACTCTCTATCCTACCCAAGAAGAGGGAAAGGGGGTGCAAGGGGCAGTTTCTCCTCCTAGAAAGGGAAACCCTCTCAGAACGCTCTTTCTCCAAAAAGAAAAAAGGAGGGGAAATGGACACACTTCTCTCGAGCGGGACCGCCCTCAGAGGGGAGGGGAGGGGGGAGGGGTAGAAAGAATCGGAGATGCCGTGGAGAAAGGGGGGGGGGGGAAGGCATTAACCTAAACGGGCCTTATCGTTCTCGGAAGGGCAGCGAGAGAGGGGGGTCGGTCCGGCCACCTTTCTAAAAGAAAGATTCGTCGACCTCTTCCGAAAAAAGAGGGAAAGGAGGGAGAGGTTACTCCAGGGCTACGCCCGATCACGTAAAGAAGAAGCTATCTCAGCTGAGGGAAAAAAAAAGCTACACACCGGCAGAAAGAAGGAGAAAAAACCGAGGATTAAATAGTAGATGTAATGGGGGGCCTGTCTGGCTCCTCGTAAAGATGAAGGGAAGAAAAGAGATTACTCCCTCGGAGGGACTCTTTCTCCTTCTGCCCGGGGAACCATCATTTCAAAAAAAGAAATCGAAAATAGGAGGGGAAGAAAAAAGACTCAGATCTGTTTTTAGAAAGGAACCTGCCTTCGAAGGAAAGTCCGCTCCCCGCTCAAGGCGAAAGATGGACGGAACTTCCCTCCCCAGTCATGATCCCTTGCAATGAGTCTGCTCTGGGAAGGAAAAAAAGACGAGAACGGCCGACGTCGAAGTCGCCGAGAGCGGTCAAGGAAAGGAGCAGACAGGGTCCACCTGCGCTTTCCGTAGGGGAAAAAGGGGGAGGGTATAGGGGGGGTCCTCGGCAAAAACTTCCGTGAACCCCAGGACGACTTCTTAGGAGGAGAAAGCGAGCAGAAGAGTTGGCAAAGTGTCCTTTTTTGTAGAAAGAGGAGGGGATTCTTTCTCTCACAGAAAAGAAAAGGGGGGCGAGTTCTTCCGTGATCCATAAAAATCACGCAAGAAGTTCTCAAATAGAAGGAGATGTATGGGTATCGTCTCTTACCTCGGGAGACTATCACTCAAGAAAAAGTACTTCGGGTCTCTCCTTGCTTCTCGATTATCTATCTTGTGCTTCTCTTGGGGGGGGGAAGAAGGGTGAGCCACCGTCCGTGTGCAACAAGGAGGAGAGGGAAGGGAAGGTCTCTTAGACCCAAGTACGACTGCCGCCAAAGAGAGGTTGGGCCCCTTGAGGCCCCACTTGAAAGGCGGTCCGGGGGGGAAAGAGGGGGGGAACAGGCTCCGGCTATCTTCCCAGAAAAGAAAGGTCTCATTTAAAGGATGAGATCAGAATCGTCCAAGAAAGTAGAGGGGACGCTGGAGTTCTTCCTCAAGAAAAAAGGGCCTATTAGCATCGACTCCTCAAAAAAAAGGGGGAAGCCGCGAGACTGCTCGAGGGGAAACGTTCTGAAGGAAGTGCTCGAAGGGAGCTCTCCAGTCGAGTGATCGTAACTCAAAAAGGAAGAGAAAATCGATTCGCTCGGAGAAAGAAAAGCACGACCTCGTTGCGGTGCGGCGGGTGCGCCGTGCCAAAAGATCCTCTCGACCCCTCTCTCAAAACTTCCTTGGAGAAAAAAAGAACCATCAGGAGACGTCTCTCGGGGGGAGCTTCGTGGGCTGCCCTTCCGCAGCGAGAAAAAGCGGGGAGTTGATGCCTCCGAAAAAAAAGAAGCCTCCGCTCAAGGGAAAGCGAAAAGCGGTTGGACGTGGTCGGTCGGCGAGAGTCGCGAGATCTAGTATCTGTATCAGAAAAAGCAGCGCACGTGTAATGGAGGGAAGGGGGGAGAGGGGGGAAAGGGAGACCCTTCACTCGATCGCACACGCAAGCGTAGGGAAATCTACCTACTCTCTCCGGAAGGCCCGGAGGAAGTTCTTCACTTCGAAGAAAAGGAAGAAGCTTTCTTAAGAAAGATGTGTGTCGCTGCGCGAAAAAAAAGGCTCCTTCCTCCTTCTCTCCCAGGGGAAAACTCTTCCTCGCGAAGAGGAAGGAAGAAGGGGGAAAGAGCACGCCCCGGCCGCCCGCGCTTCGCGCGAAGGGGGGCCTGCTTCTCCCCGCCTCCTCTGCTAGAAGGAGAAGGGCAACATCGTCGCCCATCTACGAGGAGGAGGAAAGAGGAAAGGAAAGGAAGGAAATCGTCCGACCCTCCTGATGAGCGTTCTCCGCCTCGTCACCTCGGAAAGGATGTTGATGATCACAATCAGAAAAGGAAAAAAAAAGGAAGGGGAAGGATACCTAAGACGTCCGCGAGTCTGCCCTGCGCGATGGCCGCAAAAAAAAAAAGCTCGGACATGATGTGCGCAAAAGGGAGGAAAGTCGAGGTTGATTATGTCCGGTGAAGGGGGGGAGAGAAGAGAGGGGCCCTGTAGGAGCACGTACGTCCCGCCTTCTTGAAAAAGGGGGGAGAACCCGCCGACCGAGATGCATGAAGAAGGGAAAAACAGCGTGTCGACGCTTGCCTTCTCGCTTGAAGAGAAAAAGGAAAAAGGAAGGCAGGCATCCGCCGCTTTGCCCTAGAAAACACTCACAGGGGGTCCTTCTTACCTTGCGAGGAAGGGGGGGGGGGGGAGAAAGAAAGGGGCAAAATGCCTTCGGTATGAGATAATGGCGGGAAAAAGCCTTATCCGAGAAAAGGGGAGGCCTGCTTTGCCGACCTCGTGTTTGGAAGTACACGGCCCGAGAAAAAAAGTGTCCAGCTTCTCGCCGAGCTGCATCTTGAGGAGGGCTTGAGGGAAGAAGGGCGGAGATGATTCGACGCCTTCAAGAAGAGAAGAGAGGGGGAAGGCGGGAAAACCCCCCACCCCCTACCAAAACAGCGCCGCTTGCATCGACTAACTCTATATTGAAGAAAAAGGACGTCTATCTCTAGAAAAAAAAAAAAAGGGGGGAAAGGAAGGGTAGAAAGGGCAATCTCGATTTGTTCGTCAATGATCTAGTGCGGCGAGATCAGTTGGTGGGTTACCCAAAAAAAAAAAAAACACCCCCAAAAAAAAAAAAAAAGAAAGGGGGGGGGAAAAGAGGGGACCAGACGCCGCCGGCTTTCAACGGGCTCGACCGTCATCGCCAAAGGGGGACGCGCAGGCCCTCAAGGCCAAAAAGAAGGCTCGCGAGAAGCTGACCCGAGGGGGAGAGGGGGGGAAAAAAAATACTGGAAAAAAGGCCTCCCATGAGGATGTCGAAGGCTCCGGGAGGAAAATGATCTTCATCCCCGCCGAGGGGGGAGGGGAAAGAGGCGCGGTCTCCCATCATCTCCAAGGGTCTAGGAGGAAAGAAAAGTGGCTGGGCAATCAATTTCCCTACGAGGGATAATTCATTCCTGGGGAAAAAAGATAGACACGTCTGACGCACCCGACGAGAAAAAAAGAAGGAGAAGGGAAAAAGAAGGAAATGCGAGTCATAATCTTACTCTTTCTCCTCCAGCCAGGAAAAAAAAGTGCACTCCTCATCAACCGAGGAAGAAATGGCAGAGATGGATTTCTACTTATGTGTGCGGCAAAAGCAGAGGGGAGAAGGAAAAAAGGAAAAAAAGGGGACACTGAGGATATTTCTCTATCCAGGGCGCGCGGCGGCAGGAAGAAAAAAAAACCGATCTCAGCCTTGCACATTTGAAAGGAAAAACAGGTAGGGGCGGACGAGGATGAAAAAGAGAGGGGATCGAAGATTAGAAATGGGGGCATTTTCTCATCACTTTGATCGCGACGGCTGGAAAAGCGTTTTATAATCCCCCTTCCCGTCCCGAAGGGGCGGTCTAGTGCCTTCCGGTGAATCGAATCCGAGAATAGAGAGGGGGAAAAAGGAGTGCCTACCTGGCATCGCAGGCGGCATGAAAAAGGACGGCGCTCGCGTCCGGCGCCAAGAAAAGACCAGGGACTGAGGGGGAAGGGACGGAAAAAAGAGAGGGAGAGGCTGAAGATCCGTCTTCTCTCTCCCAGCCGCACGCGGGGAGGGGAAACCACTCTCTCCCATTCCATCTAGGGAACAGGGGGGGCCCCCTCAGCGAACGGAAAAAAGAAGAGAAAGAGAGACTAGATACTAACTTCCCCCCTTGGCCGCGGGCAGAGCAGCGGAGGGGAAAAAAGGGCATCCCCTCCCGCGCCGGTCCGAGCGGGAAGGGAGAAACCCTCATCTCCCTCTCGAAAGGAGGAGGAAAGAAAAGAAGACTGGAGAGGGAGCTATTATCGTTACCTTGCACGGCGGCCCCCCAGAAAAAGAGCAGGCTAGTCCTCTCTCTCTAATCAGGGAAAAAGAGAAAGGGCCCTCTCTCTAGACAGAAGAGGAGGAGAATGATGGAAAAAAAAAAAAAAAAAAAAAGAGTCGATGCCTTACGCCGACTCTTCTGCTCCGACAGAGGAGGAAGGAAAGGAGCCTACTTACTCTTCTATACCTGGCGGAAAAAGACGTAACTTTTACCTCGCTTCTACACGTGATGGGAATCGAGGGAAAAGTGAGGAGAAGCTCGGGGGGAAGCCTTAATGTGGCAGACCAGCTTGTCCTTCTACCGTTCTCCTGGGAAAGAAAAAGGAGCGCCGCCGTCCTACTTTTTGAAAAAAGGGGGGAAAAAGAGGGCAGGAAACTCAGCCCCGAAAGAACTTCCGCTCTATCCGCGTCGCCGAAGACAATCTCTTCTTCACTAAAGGGGGAGAAAAAGAGCTCCTCCTCCAGCGCCGTGGCGGTTTCGCAAAGGTGGGGGGGAGGAGGGGACAGGAAAAAACGGGCCGCCTATCGTTCGCGCCGCCGAGCGACGTCCTCTGGAAAAAACTCTCCGTCTTCCTCGTCTATCCTAACACGAAAGAAGGAGGTTCCAGCCTTGCTCCTCCACCTGGAAAGGGGGAAAAAGAAAAAAAGGGGGACCGCGATTGGGGCTCACTTCCCTCTCCTCCGAGTTTCCCCCGGCCCGCGCGAAAAAAGCCGGCGACTTCTACGTGTCTCTTTCCAGAGGGAAAGAACCGACTACGTGCACGTTCTCGTCCTGCATGGGGGGAGGAGGAGAAGGAAAGGAGAGGGAGTCGAAAGGTCCTCTCTTCATCTCCGGCGGTCCGGCCACCTTTCGAAAAGAAGTCCGACCTCTTCCTGATCGTCGAGGAGGGTGGACGGGAGACGGCCTAGCCTTCACCTCTAGGGCGGAAGAGAGAAAAGGGAAAAAAGAAAGGAAAGAACCTCTAACACGGCATAC
>Ga0179593_1687338_pt1 | contig 12897 bp, 12 predicted proteins | sample CZODoug2_1_08_16_FD_185931 | JGI IMG/M metagenome (GOLD analysis project Ga0179593, IMG submission 185931) | Vadose zone soil fungal communities from Angelo Coast Range Reserve, California, USA - CZODoug2_1_08_16fungal (PacBio error correction) | ecosystem: Environmental > Terrestrial > Soil >...
AAAAGAGAACCAAAATCTTCGTCATCAAAGGGAGGGGGTGGGAAAAGAAATCAAAAGCGATCACCGAAATGGTCCAAGAGTCAAAACATCCGCACACTAATCCAATTATCTTCACCGGCAACCAAAAAGGCTTGGCGGTAACAGCAATCTAAGGGAGGTTTTGTTGAAGAGAAAAAACTGGGGAGGTTCACCTGAAGAAGGGGGGGGGAAACTCTCGTGGACAGGAAACGCAAATCGAGAAACTGACGTGAGGAAAGAAGGGAGTCCCTGATTATGGAGGACCCGGTGCTGCGCTGGAAGGAACTGGTCCAACGGGGTAGCCATGCCGCAAGAGTCCGCCGAAGGAATCACTCGTAGAACCAAAAATGTGGGAGGGAGAGACCACAAGTGCTCCAATACCCAAAGGTCCTGAAAGGGAGCATTGGAGCTACTCAGGCAAAAAAAGAAGGCCCGTGGCCCTAGAGCAGACCAGTTTTAACCTACGAGCGGAGTTGAGTCTGTAAAAAAAAGGATCAAAATCTGAAACGAGTGGAAGATGATCCCTTGCGTGGGAATTGATTTCTTGGGGAAAGGATCGCCGAGCAACGCCCGGCGCGGAAAAACGGAAAAAAAAAAGAGCTTTCATCAGCACACTCGTCGATGGCCGCGGCTGATTTCCAAACTTCCGAGCGACTTGGAACTTCTCAGCGACGACTCGGAAAGCTCGGTGGGAAAAAGAAACGCTGGCTAGCGGCGGGCCTACACCGCTGTACGAAGCGATGCAGTGGGGGGGTGAAACGCCGCAGAACCGGGGTCTGGAACAAAGGAGGGAACAAAAAGCTGGGGGGGAGAAAAAGCAACTTGAACGAAGTTGAAGGGGAGCATGCAACCGAAATCCGGCAAGGGAGAATCCAGCCTCTTTTACGGGAAAGACATTCGCCAGGCCGAAGAGAGCCAACGAAAGGTGAGAAAATCAGATCACCTTGACCGCGAGTTAGAACATCAGTTCACGCTTACAGAGAGAAGGGTGGAAAGGAAAGAAGTGGTTGGTACTTTCGGAGGGGACGCTGGTGCATAAGAAAGTCTGTGAAATGTAAAGAACAATTATTGCTCGGCAAGACATCTGCTTCATCAACCAAGGCAGCGGCTGGCGCGGAGTTCTCGAGGAGGTGGAATAATAGGAAAGAAAGGAAGGGGAAGCCAACTAAAACTGGTTCCGCTCAAGAAGGAGTTCCATAGACTCTCTATCGGGACTGCGCCACCTACGGGAAAGGGGGCTTGACCAACTAAACCAACTAGAGGGGAGTTGGGACTAGGGAGAAGGGGGACATGAACTCAGGAAGGTGTTGAAGGAACTCGGCGGCTGAAAACCCATGAGTAGTTTTTTTGTGGAGAGAAGAAGCAGCGTTCTTTTCTGGTAATGGAAGGGGGATTGCAGTGGGGAGAGTCCTTTTGCAACATTTTGGCAAACCGACGATCGAAAAAAAGAGGGGGCCGATCAAAAAACGCTCTGCTTTGGTGAGGCAGAACGTCTGGGGGACTCGCGCCACAAAGAGGAAAGAGCTATTCGCGATATGGGCAGACTAGTGAATGCATTCATGAAATCGCACAAGCATAGCTGGAACACGCCCTAGTCGAAACAAACAGAGGGATCAGAAAAAGAAAGAAAACTTCAAACAAAGTGTGAATGACAGAATACCGCTGCGCAGCCTTCTCTCAAAAAAGATTCATTTTTCTTGCCGCCGGATTGGTTTCTTTAATTGGGCGAAAGGGGAAGCAAAGGGAGAAAGAAGCAAAATAGGGGGGGAAGGGAACATCCAAGTACTTGTTGTCAGACAGATCGAGTCTCAAGCGCGCCGCATCTTGGAGAGGAAAAAAGTTGCTTCCTGCTGCTCGCGAGTTCCGATATTCCACTACGCAGGAATGGTCTGCTGATAAATCAGAAGGAAAGTCCAGGCCGCGCCTCGAACTTTACATTTGGAAAAGGGGGAACCCCCTGTGTAAGATTGGCTAGCCTCCGAAATTCCACACCTAAAGGAAAAGGCTCGGGGGAAAAGGGGTAGCCAGAAGAAAAAAAAAGTCTTGGCGGGAAGTACGAGCCGTCTAGGACCAATTTGACGTTGGCCGCTAGCAATGAAGTCGGCCTGGCGAATGTCGGGCCTCAAGAGGAGGGAGACCGAGAGGAGGAGGGGAGTCGTTACAAAAATGTGGAAAAGGGGGGGGGGGAGTGTTTCCAAGAAGAGTTAGATTTTTCCTGCAAGTCGTCGTTCCGGGACGGGGAGGGGGGACTGCACAAGGGGAAGCGCGCATGGAGGTAGCACGACCGCTAAGTCCAGAGTTTGGGGGAAAAAAGCTTTCCATCGAGTCAAAAGGCGGAAGAACACACAGTTAAATTCTGACGACACGAAGTTGGAAGGAGCGGCCACGTCACGGAGAGGTGCGATAAGCCTGACGGAAAAGGGAGGGACCAAGAGATTGAGACTCGGTGGAGAAGGGCAAGCTCCAACGCAAGAAGGTGGTTTTTCGAACTCTGTAGAACGCAGTAAAAAACTTTGAGCTGAGATCGCTATTGAAAGAAACCTCCGCCGCTATCGGAGGGAGGCGGAACTGGGGTGGCAATATTCTCGTGGCAAGGGGCAATCTAACATCGTAAATGTTGGTATTGCACGAAAGACAGGTCTTTGGAAAAAAGCGAAGAACCGAGTCTACAGAAGGGAGGACGCAGGCCTTTTTAGAACAGTGCGAATGGCACCACGGTACGTCCCGGGAACCGTACTCGGTCTCTTATAGAAAGAACGCAGCCGAAGTCAAAAAAGAAAGAGATAATCAAGAGACCTTCCGCCTCCGATAAGAAGAAAACTTCCTCTCAAGTGGTTTATTCAGTTGAACAATAAAAGTGGGGTGCAAGGGAGTCCTTGCAAGACTTACAAAATGAATGAACAAGATGTGAAGGAAAAAGACGTCGGGAAAGGAAAATCACTGGGGGGAGGGATTTGGTTACGAGGTGGACAGTCGTCCAGTCGTGAAGCTGAAGATAGCGGTCAACCAAGAACCCGCGCATGATGACGAAATTCTTGTGAAAGACACAACAAGGATACAAAAGGGAAGAGGACGCAGGTACGGTGGTTGACCGCCGATCTTCAAACAGAACATCGAAAGAAAGAGATCACCGAAGTTCAAAAAAACAACAAGAACGACCCGGAAAAAACGAAGCTTGGGGCGTAACATCAAATCTGGGGACAAGGTAGTGTTGTTAGTCTGGGGGGGGAAATACAAACTTGCACACACCTGGGTTTTCAAAGGAAAAAGGGAGATAATTCAGAGAGAGGGAGGCTGCTGAAGGAAGAGAGGCTCTTTCCCGGATTATGCTCCTGTTTGGGCTGCGCTTGGGGCCCAATTAAGAGGACCGAGCGAGTAAACGGTGACGTACCGTGAGCCATTTGAGGGGGGCTACCCAGCCTGCGGCAGGGAAAAGAATTGTGGGGGGAGAGTACCCACAACAAAACAACAAACGAGACCACAGGAACGATGTTCCTTCGGCAACTCGAAGGCAAAGCAGGAAAAGTCCGGCATCAAGAGATACCTACCGCTTAGAAATGTTCAATCAGACAGAGGACACCTCAAAGTTTTTCCGCAAAAAAGGTCGAAACTTTGAAACAAGTGCATCTCCGCTGGCTTTGGAGATCTGGAGGGGAGTATCGAAAAGAGGGCACGAGTTCCAAATCTATCTGCAAGAGCCCTCAGCTGTCATCAGCATCTTCGTGCGTTGCCAAGTAAATGTCCCCAACGCGAGGGAACTCGGGAAAGCGAACTAGGGGAAGGTCGGAGGAAGAAATCGTGCTTCAGCACACCAAACGCGGCTAGCGTCGGTCTACCTCCATGAAAGGCGGCCAAAAGGTTGGTTAGCCGGGAAACATTGACTATCTGGAACGACATTAGTTCAGACGGAAAACGTAAGAAAATTCTCTTGGAAACAAGGCGTACCGATCACACGTGGACGAAGGAAGCAAAAAAAAAAGGAACGTCCGGGGAGGAAGCCCATCCTCTTTGGTCGGGCCCGAACTCACAGGCCTAAGCACAGTTGTGACCAACTCGCAAATTGGGAGAAGCTCTTACGAGAAAAAAAGAAAAAAACCTCTAGCGGGAGAGAAAGAACATCTTAGTGGAACTTTTTACTTCCATCCGGGTGTGGAATGAACGGAGGGTCTCTTTTGAAGAGGCAAGAAGAAATTCGTTTCAATTAAAGTTCCGGCGACATGAAGTCGCGAGGGGGAAATCATCGAGCTCAGGGGGAGTCTTAGTGGGCTCTATTTAATGAGGAATTGAGTTTCTGCGAGGACTCAGGAAGCACATTTTCCTCAAGATGCTGCGCGGCTTGGAGGAGATCTCTAATCGGGGGCGCCAAATCTACGGGAAAACGAAAAAGGTGGGGGAAAGAAAAGAGTCTCCTTTCAGAATATGGTTCTGTTGCACTTACAGAACAGCACGTATGCTTTCAGACAGAGGTTTGTGTCAAAAACGGTCTTTCTGGGGTGGTGGGGGGGTCAGGGGGGAAGGGTCCTGTCCGCTAGTTGGACATAGTTTGGCACCCGACCTATCTCATACAATAGGGCCGAGAAAAAGCTCTGCTATGGTGCGAGGCCAGGAATCGGCTTGCAATATCAAGAAACAGAAGAGAGATTCTCACGAAAGAGGGGGAGAGATGCGCATCAATCGCACATAGCAGAGCTGAACGGATCGAAAAATAGTCTGAAGCGTCGGGTGCAAGAAAAAGTTGAAAAAAAGCATGCGGCCAGCCCGCACACTGGCAAAATTGCGCATCCAAGAGGCTTCGGGGGCGCACAAAATACTCATGGGAACATTTCCCGCCTCCGCGAGGGACTGTAAGGCGAACCAACCCAGGAGTTCATGCACAAGGAGCAGGAGTCCCAACTCAGCGGGTTCGTTTGTCAAAAAAGGCTTGGTCGTAGAAGGGAAGAAGAAGCAAGCATCTGAGGGCGAAGGGGAGTTGCTCCTGCTGAACTCGCGAAACTCCCATGGCCGTCAATTCCACGAGCGCGTCCGAAAAAAAGAAAAGCCTGCTGAATGAAGGAAAACGCTGCGGGTTGCCGCCTCCTTTATTCATTTGAACGAATGTCCCCCTGTGAATGGACCTGCACAGCGCCCTCCGAAATTAAAAGCTGGACAGTAAACATAGAAAAACTTGGGGAAAAAGGGTCAGGTGGGGGGGGAAAAAAGTACGCTTGCCTTCGAGGCCAATTTGCGCTTTGCCGCGATCAACTGTGCGCCTTTGAATGAAGGCTCCAAGGGAAGCCGGGTGCTCGTAAAGGAGGGCGTGTGATCGACCGGATTGTCAAAATGTCTTAGGTTCCTGCTGCTCAAGGGAGCAGTCCATATCGTGAATGGAGGGGGGCGGCTGAAGAGAAGCTTGCCAGGGGGAGGTAAAAGGAAGGAAAACGTTTGGTGGAATGCAGCATTCGGCGGCGCGAAAAATTCTTCGCTATATTTCGAAAAAGTCGAGCTCACGAAGTTAGGAGTCAACGGCAAGGGAAAATGATGAAAGCCAAAAATGTCTTTTCCAATAGAGTTGAACGCGCGGACGCGGGCTCGGCGAGAACTTGAAAGAATCTCCCACTCCAGCGAAATCGACCTGTAAAGGGAACGGAGAAAAAAGAGGGGACCCTCGCGCTGAGAGCATCAACTCCGCCTCTAATCTCTACTGGCGTGCTGCGAGTGATGCGGGGGGAACAGGGGGAAAAGGCACGGAAAGCGGCAAATGCAGGAAAAGAGGAACAGCTAAGGGGGGAGTGCCGTGGGATCAGGGGGGGAGGGGGTCCTCGAAGACCTCCAAGGTGTGGTTCTCCGATGATTTCCTCCGCAGGCTGGGGTACAAGCTTGCGGAATGGCTCCAAAGGACAGTTTAAGCTCGTCAAGAGGGGAAGCCAGCGCAGAAGGAAGGAAAGAGCGAGAATGAAAAGGAGAAAAGGTCAGTCCCGCCCTCCGGGCCGAGCCTGTCCGAATTCTCTCAAGTTTGGGGCATTTTGAAACAATAGGTGCAAGTTGGGGACTTACAAAAAGAAGAAAAAGCTTGTTAAGGGGAACCTTTGACTTTACTGTTTCCGGAGAACGGGGTACTGTGTGTCTGGTTTACCGAGTGGAACCTTTCAAAAAGGTCGGGTCTATGAGAGGAAGATCAAAAAAAAACCGTTCACCCGCGCAGTATTAGGGGGAGAGCTCAAAGGAGAAAGAGAGGGATAACCAAAGTCTTCTTCATCATGCGCCGGGGGGGTGATACGGTGTGACCGCGATCTTCCTCTTCATAGACCAGGAGACAACGAAATGTTCCAAACTCTTCCACAAAGAACAACACAGTAAAACCAAGTAGGAGGGGCGGTTAAAGAGGAAGGGGAAATCAGCTAGGGGGGGAAGGATTGGCCCCTGACCCACAACATTGCACACTGGAACTAGTGGGTGCAACTGAATTCTACAAACAGATGAATTCTCTGACAGCAACATGGGAGGCGGACTTGACAAGAGGGGGAAGCTTTCAAGAAAGGAAAAAGAGGTCCGGGGCTGAGAGGAGAAAATATACTACGACCGAGCAAAAGGTACGGGACGTACGTGGAGCCCTTCCGTCAAGTGAGGCTACAACCGGCGGCTGAATCATCGGATACCAAAGGGGGGGGAGGTCTGTCAGAGAGACCGGATCAAAAAAACAACAGAAGGAGAGGGGGGGGGAGAATGTCGTGCAACGCGAATCTTGAAGAAAAGGCCCATGTCGGCACTCCGCGCCGCCAGTTAAAACTTAGCGGCTTAGTTTGAGAAGGTCAATCAGCGCGCGCACGCTCAAGGGGGAAAATGCGTTTTCGAAAAAGTATTCTAACCAATGTCGGGCTCCGCTGGGCGTGGGGAGCTGGAGTGCTGCTGGGAAAGGAAAGGGGGCCGAGCCAGGGAAGAAGGCTGGGAAAAAAGAAAGGACGCAATGGGGAAAAGAATGTGACATCATCACAAAAGTCAGTGATGCCCGCGGCTTAAAATCGTGAGCTCGACTTTGAATGGACCACCTCTAAGAGCGCGCCGAGAAAAGAAGCTCACAAAAACGCTGGCTAGCGGCTGGGGAAAAACTTAGACGGAAAAAAGGGTGCACCGAGGAAAAAGATCGAACGACTAATTGAGCAGCAAAAACCCTATCTTCTGGCAATCCCGTCCGATCACACGGGAACGGAATGATCAACCGCTGCAAAAAAATGTACGGAAGTCTACAAAAAAGGAGGGCGGGGGCCCTGACATTGAGAAAAAACACCGTTGAGAAGGGAAAAAAGGGGAGGCGCGAAGGCACGATTAGCAATCACTACGGAGCGGCGGCGAACCAAAGGGAAATTGACGAGCCTTTTTACTGGTCCGAAGGGTGGGGGATTTGAAAATCCCATCTGGATACAAATGAGAAGGAGGGATCTGTCAACAGTAATCAGAAGGAGTAAAGCAACCATCAGCCTGCTTTTCGCGGAGTGGACGCCGCTAGTGGGTAGAAAAGAAAATGTGGGGAGGAGCAGCAGGAAGAGAAGGGGGCCAGCTCAAGAAGCGCGTGAAGTCATAACGCGCTAAAGCTGCGGTGCAGGAAAAAAGGAAGAGGGGCTGAACAAACGAACCAACTATTTGGGGGAGGAGAAAAAGGCTCAGTTGCAGGAGGGGGGGGGAGAAATTGACATAAACCTCGGCTGGGATTGTAACAGATTAATTTTTGTGCGCGGAAGCCCAGCGGTCTTTCTGGAGAAAACTTTGTTTGCAGGGAAGCGGAGGGCAAAACCGAGGGAAAACGAAAACTAACTCTCAAAATAGCAATCCGTTCCGCCTCGCTTATGGTGCGTGGATAGGCCATTCACTCGTCTTGAGGGACGAGAAGCTAGTCTCAACAAAAAAAGTAAGGAGGAAGGGGGCGAATATGGGATGAGACAGGCATCAATCAGAGACATAAGCGAGGACCGGATCGGAATAGTCTTAGATCTGAGAACAAAAGAGGGGGGGCAAAAAAGAAGCATCCAAGAAAAAAAGGGTGAGCATTAAACAGAAGGGAAGGGCCTGGCTTCGCGCACAAAAAGAAGCGGTTGCCAGCCTCCGCAGCGGTGTTCTGGGCTAACTCAGCCCCAGGGAAAGGAGTCCTGAGCGATGAAAGGTGGTGAGGGGGGGGGAGCTTGTGGAGACGCCTCACGCGTTCTGAAGCCGCGCCGCGATGGAGCGGAAAAGTGATGCTCCTGTGAGCGCGGAAAGGCTTTCCGATAAGGAGGAGCCTAACTCCGGAAGTGGTCGGGGAGGACGCTGGCTTCAGGTGGGAAGGGGGAGGAAGAAGTGTAACTTTCATTTGAGAATGACCCCCTGTGAAGATGGGTCTTCACAGCGACCCTCCGAATTGAAAACACCGGCTGGACCATTAAAAAAAAAAAGCGGAGAGGAGGAACTTTGGAAGAACTGTCAAAGGGGGGGGGAGGTAAGTAAAGAGGGAAAAAAACTTTGCGCGTTGTCAAGAAACACTGCTTCGGACCTGGCGTATTTCGGGCCGCCGGAGGCGGAGGTAACCTGGAAAAAAAGGGGTCATTCAGGTAAAAGTCGTTCCACGGGGGAAGTGGGTCCAAGAAGAAAAGGGGTTTCATGCTGCTCAACTTTCGTCAAAAGGGAAGGGTTTCTGGCTCGGGGAAAAAACAACTGCCTCAAAAGAAGGAACAGAGAGACAGGGGAAGCCGAGGGGTTGTGGTAAAAAAGGAGGAGGAGGGAGTCGCGATCCTAGGGTAGCGAGATTTCGTAGTTAAAGAGCTTCACGGGGAAAAATGAATAAAAAAACGTCCCAAGAAAAAAGTTGGCGAAAAAAAAAAAAAAACAGGACTTACGGCCCGTGGATTGCAAGAGATGTGCCCGCGCGGGGCGGTGGCTCGGCGAGAGTACCAAGAAATCAGAAAAGAGATCGCAGTTCGGTGGAAAGCAGGAAAACTTTGGAGCTTTCCGCGTGATCGACAGCCTCACTAAAGAATCGTCGTGAGGGACTAGGAGAGTGAGGACCTGGAGGGAGGAAATGGCGCATGAAAAAAAAAAGGGGCAAACGTTTGGAGGTCCGTGTTGGATTGAGATCTTGGAGCTGTGGTCCTCGAAGACCTCCACCAAAGGGGTTGGGGAATCCGGAGGGAGTCCGCCTCAGGCGGACTCTGGAGGAAATTTCTAAAAAAACAGTTACTAAAAGGGGGAGAGAGGGGGGGTCCCGAAAGCGAAGAACCGAAGCAAGGAAGAAGAAGGGAAATATCTATCGTGAATGAGCCCGCCTCCTATTGGCTATTAAAGGACGATAATTCATCTCAAGGGGGGGAAGGTAATGGAAACAAGGGAAGTTGGGGACAAAACCCTACCTTCAGAGAAACAAGATTTTGGGGAGGAAACCAAGCTCTTCGTTGACTTGGGGGGTGCAGAGATCATTGGTACGTGTTTCGGATGTGGTGGACGAAGAAATTTCGGTGATCGAGTCGGTCTGGGGAAAAAGGGAGAGAGGGGCACCCAAAAGGGAAGAAGATTGGGGGTGGGAAAAAAAACGGGGAGAGGAGGAAAAGAGAAGAAAGACCAACATCAGTGCGGAATCATGCTCGTGTGATACGTTGGAGATCTTCCTCTTCAATACCGACTCGATAACCGAAGAAAAAAAAGAAACCAAGTAAGAGGGGAGGAAGGAAAAAACTAAAGCTGGCGGTAAACCAAATCGGGGGTTGAAGGGTAGTTTTTGTAAGTCTTGGCCAGGGAACTCACAAACTTGCACACACTTAAGGGGTTGGGGAAAGGGGAAAACTGAGATGAAAAAGAAGGGGGAAGGCTCCTAGCCCATCGAGGGGAATCGTGAAGAAGGAGCGCTCTTTCTGGGAAAGGGGACTCCTTGCTTCGGGCTAAGAAAAACTAAAGACCGGAAAAAGGAGGAAGAGTCCGCAAGAAAGGGGAAAAAAAAGAAGCGAATCAATCGAGAACCATTTTGGGAGTTAGAGGACCCACAGCGCCAATACCTGATAAAGGCCCTCAACAGAAGGGGAGCATGGCGTGAAAAAAAGGCAAGAGGGAAAGGAAGCACTCAAAAAGAGAGGACACAGTTCCGACGATTAGCGGGCTGTTATGTTAACCGATCTGCAACGCTCGTGTTTTTCGGGATTGCGAAACGAGGGAAGAATCGCTTGAGGTTGGATTGCAGGGGGGGAGAGGATCCTATCCAAAAGAAACTCGCGGGCAATTCGAAAAAAATGTGCCCGTCAGTCTTTCATCAAAGAGGGAAGTGAAAGCTGCTTATTGGAAAGGGCTTTCGTGAGCTCGACTTGGAACAGGAACTCAGAAGACCTGGGGAGGAGCTCTCGAAAGGAAAGAAAGGAAGCTAAAAGAAAACTACTCAATGATCAAGCTGAAGTCAAAGCCGTCCTCCACATTCCCGATCTGAAACGACGAATTGGAGCAGAAGGAAAAAATTCCTAATTCAGGGGGGGAAAAATCCCGGTCCGAATCACAAAGGTGAGCGAACGCATGCCAAGGAAAGGAAGAAGGCGTACCTCCACTCGGGAGGCGTTCCCGACATTTCGCAGGCAAGAAAAAAGGTGGATCGCCTGCCAACTCTCGGGGGAGAGAAAGGCAGCGTACTTCAAAGGAAAGGAGGTCTAAAAAGAAAGGCGGCCAGGGTGACGGGGGGGAAAAGGAGGTGTGTGTAATTCGGAGTCAGTTCGAAGCCCAGGGAACATGGGGTAAGAAGGGAAGGGAGTTCACTGATGAAATGATTTATAAGGAAAAAAAAAAGGGGGGGGAGCGGAAGTTTCTTAAGGTGTAATATATGAAAGACATTGATTTTTCTGAGAAATCCGGAGGCAACCACATTGATTAAAAGATGAGGGCGCGGCTAAAACGCGAAAAGGGGACCACCAGCTACGGGGGGGAGGGGATGGACAAAGAACCAAATATTTTTATGCTATTTTTTAAGATCAGTCTATTGGAAAGAATGGGGCCGGGGGAAAACCAGAGGGGGGGGTCAGAACCATGAGGGGTTGTTCTCGTAGGGCCTAACAGAAGGTATTTATGGAAAAGTCTCACACTTTGTTTGCCAGGAGGGATGGGCCTCGTCTGGGGGGGGAAGTGGAAAAAAAACCGGACTCTCTCAGAAGAAGGAAAACGGTCCGCGAGAGGGAGGGGAATGTGATTACTCCTCCTCTTTCAAATTGGATGAAGGGGAACTCTCTGAAAAAAAAAAAAAGGGAGGTATTGAAAAGAGGGGGTTTGTAGATTATCTAATATGTGCAGAAAAGTCGCACAAAATAAGGGGAAGAAGGGATCGTGCCCAAAGGGAGGGAAAATAGGGGCGTTTGTCCAACTAGGTTTAAAGAGATCAAGCGGATCCCAGCACACTGGCAAACAAGTGTGAGGACCATAAGACCGCTGCTGGGAAAAGAGAAAAAAACTACTCAGAAAAAAGAGTGTCTGGAGACCCAGGAAGTTCAGGAAAATGAGCCTGAGGTCACAACGATCAAGAAAGTTTTGGTTTCGGTTTGGGAACGACAAGTAGCTTTTGAAGAGAGAGCGTAAAAAAAAAAGAATCCGGGAGAGGGCGTAAAATGTGGTGGGGAGACGGGGTGCTTCTCGCGCAACCTGTATTTCCTATATAAATAGGCGTCAGGGAGGAGAAAAGCCCTGGCGGGGGAAAACGCTGCTTCGGTGCCGCAAACTCCTTGACCTGACATGGGTACGAAGGTCTTCCCCCTGTGAAGATGGAACATCGCCCTCCGAAAAAAAAGGAGGACCATAAAACAGGCAAAGGGAAAGAACGCAGAGAGGATTTGAGGGAAGGAAGGAGGGGAGAACTCCATTTGCGCGTTGTATCTATCAAGTGCTTCGAAAAAACAACTGGCGAATGTCGGGCCCGCCTCCGAAAAAGGGGGGGGAGGGTAACCTGCCGGGGAAGGCGGGGCTCACAAGGAAAAGGGGGATCGGAAAAGAGGACTTAGGAGTGTTGAAAAGAAAAGAAAGGAGGAGTTCCATATCGTTATGGGTGAGTCGGGGTGAACACCACTGCACGGTACAAAAAAAAAAAAAAAAAAAAAAAATCGAGTAGAAAAGGGGGCCGCTAGAAAGTCCCCCCCAACCCGAGGAAGAAAAACGCGCGCGAGTCCCGATTCGGACGAGTTTTAGAGGCCAATTCGAGCTCACGAAGGGGGGGAAGAAGCCGCGAAAGGAAATGGAAGAGTGGGGGAGAAACCCAGGGGAGGGTTGCACCGAGAGGAAGAGGGGGGGGCTCGCTGATAAACTGAACAACAGAAATAACCCACTCCAAGCGAGAGATCGGGGGGTCGAACTCGTTTCAGGGGGGGAGAGGAAAAAAAAGGGTAGAAGATTTACGCAAAGAAAAGCTAATCGTAGGAAAAAAGGAGGCGTGATTTATTCCTGGGGTTGGGGGGCCTTAGAGTGATTTCCTCTTTTCCTCAAGAAAGAGAAGCCTTTTTGAGGGGGGGGAGAAGTTCTGGGGGATCGTAAGGTTGTGTCCGCCACGGGAGAAAGGATGGTTCCTCTTGCGGATGACTAAAAGGTACGTCACCGGGAAGTTACGCTCGTCTCTTATAGTGAATACAGCGCAGCCTCTATGCAAGGGAAGGAAAAGGCAGAGAAGGAAAAAGTCCTCCTCAGGAAAAATTGTCCAGAAATGGAAAAAAAAAGGGGGTTTCATTCAAGTTGACCAGGAGGTGTGGGGGGAAAGGGTGAGTCATGGTCCAATACTTACCAGAAAGACTGAACAAGATTTGCTTTACAAAACTTAGATGGTTGCCGGGGAGGGGGAAGATGGTGGGGGGAAGGCGGTGATCGAGACCAAGGGAAAGGAGCGGTCCACCCACCGTACAAAAGCGCAAGGATTAAGAGTTTTGGGGG
>Ga0179593_1429550_pt1 | contig 12896 bp, 21 predicted proteins | sample CZODoug2_1_08_16_FD_185931 | JGI IMG/M metagenome (GOLD analysis project Ga0179593, IMG submission 185931) | Vadose zone soil fungal communities from Angelo Coast Range Reserve, California, USA - CZODoug2_1_08_16fungal (PacBio error correction) | ecosystem: Environmental > Terrestrial > Soil >...
CGGCTTCCCAAAGAAGGGGGCATGCGTCGCGGAGACCACTCACACCAGCCGCGGGAGCAATGGAAGAAGTCCATGTGCGTCGCAATCCGTGCAAAAAAAACAGTCAAACACTAGGAAGGAGAAAGGCTTGACCATCTATGAAAGATCAGAGTGAGGACCCCATTAGAAACGGAGATTGCCATCCCAGGTCAGGCGTAGGCCGGGAGTTGGTTGCAAAGACCGACATTTACAGCAAAAAAAAGGAAGACCGCTGAGGGGAAAAACTTAGCAAAAGTATCCAAGTCTGAAAGTCGAAAAGCGGAAGTACAGGAGCGTAGGTGCGGCGCGTCAAAGGTTCGGGTCGGTTTGGGGGGGGGGCGGGGGAGCAGCATCGGCCGGGTACTTTAGTCCAGAGGAACAGAAGGACTCCGTGCTTAGCAAAATTAGCAGAATCATCTGATGGCTGCAAGGTGCGCAAGAACAAACCAGACCAGAAGGAGCGCTCGCGCCGCGAAGTTCTCATCTTAGGCTGTAAATAGAGTTTCCGTTCGGAAGGAGCATCGGGTGTGAATGGTTGTCCAAGAACCCTTTTTGGAGAGAAAGCCGCGCGCCGCCATACTCTTACACCCGGCTGGCGCATTCGACGAGGTGGGCTTGCGGTCCGGCGACAAAATAAAAACATTCGCCGCAAAAAGAGGGGGAAAGAAGGGCCATCTGACCAGGTTCGTTGGAAGAAACGAAAGAGTGTTCCCTTCTTAGAGGGGGGGTCGAGCTGCGCGTGATACGATGTTCCACAGGTAGGAAAAAAAGAAAAGTGCCGTCAAATCCAACTTCGGTGTGAGAGAAAGGGCCGCCAGGGGCAACAAAGTGAACAATCTCCTTGGAATTAGGAAGAGGGGAACTAAAGGAACTGTCGCACACAAGTTAAGCAAATTCCAGCCACAGGGGAAAGCAAGCCTCATCAGGTTAACGGGTAGTTCGATCAAGAGAGAGCAGAGAAGCGGAGTGAAGGGAACCCACCACGGGAGGAAGAATTGAGGGGCCGTCCATGCCGTGAGCAGGCCTTTCTCTTGCCTTTGCTGATTCCTGAGAAAATGGCAACGGGCTTCATCGGGACGGGGGCCGGAATCATGGCCAGAAGACGACCACTTACAAATATCCGAGACCGGAAGAGTGTCAGCGGGAAGTCCATGAGAGCAAAGAAAGATGGAAAAAAAAGCGACGGCACAAAGAAGAGGCGGACCCGTCCTGTCAAAGGGCGACAATAGTGAACGCTCTGCCGTGCGGACCCGGACATTCTATCAGGGGTCGGGTTTTCTGAAAGTCCGAGTCGAAACCCGTGGACGGTCAAGAAAAAGCAAAAAACCGTAAGAGAAAGAGAGGTTGAACGGGAAAAAGGAAGGAAGGGACAACCGCATGCGACACATCGATCAGTTCGCCACTACGGGGCGTCCCAAAAACAAGGACCAACCATCAGGTAAAGGCCGGGGGGCCTAATGAAAGGGGGAGGAACGTCTGACGAGAGAATCGGGGGGGGGAAATCTATTTGTTGGGAATGGGATAGTCGACGCAACACGCTACGAAAAATCTACCGGCTCGATGTGAAAAAGTGGTCGTAAGGACTGAAAAAAGGGGCGTGTTACGAATTTATCCAAGGGGGGACAAAGACGATCGTGCAATCATGTCTCTAAAAAAGAAAATAACGAAACGGCTCACACTGCTCGAAGCAAGGGGAAAAAAACAAGTAATTATCATTGGGGGGTGGTGGGTCTCCCCGGATGGAACCGTTACCGAGGGACTAACTCCAGGAGCACACGAATTACACACGATGAAAAGGGTTGAGGTCTGAGTTTCGAATGGGAAAAGAGATTTGACCTTCTTGACAGGAAGAACGGGAAAAACGGATATTGGTGGGGATCGTTCGGTGCCGAATTAACAAAGTCACAAATGGAGGGGAAAAGGATAAGTGAGCTCCGAAAAGGCGCACATAAAAAAGCTCAACTGAAAAAAGACCTAATGAAACCAGGATAGCGCGTGATGCTCCTACCGGCATGCGAGAGAGATCCTCAAGAAGCTTTGAAAAAACGGGGGACTAAAATCGGCGGGGACAAACGAGGAATGGTTGACATTAACGGGGCGTCCTAGCAAACAAAATGTACTTCGGAGCACCTCGTTGAATTGGGCAGACCTGTAATGACAAGATCCGACACACCTCTTTCCATCAGGCACTCCAACGAAAAGTTGGAAAAAAAAAACCCGCTTCAAAAACGGGGCCGTAAGTTTTTTTGAAAAGGCTTCATCTACTCTAAATGTGAGGGAGTGGACAGCAGAATTGGTGCATCCGGGGACTGAGATGAGAAGGGAGACAATTCATTGGAGAACTTCCGGGGGAATAAAGTGAGAAATGGAGTGTCTGATCCCCTACTAAGAAAGAAATTACCCCAACTCCTTGAATCTCTGCACTAGGGACGCAGACTATTGGTCGAATGATGGGGGTAAAGGGTTGTGTGTCCAGGGATGATTATCCCAGTCAGCAGAAAAGGGTCAAAAAACACTAAGGGAAAGAATTAGGGCGGAGAGCGACACTCTAGTGGTGGGGACCTAAAAAAAAGACCTTTCCATCGGGGTACGAAGCCAGGCCGTGGAGAGACTTACGGAGGTGTAATGGGAAGGGGGAGAGCACACGACGGTCAAATAGTCCATCTTTATCCTCAGTGTGTACGACAAGGGGGAGATACGCGAAAGAAAAAAGGGGTGGAACACGAATCTCTCACCAAAAAAGGGAGGGAGAGGAAGGGATTCGTGTTACTTGAAAAACCAGGACGAGGAATCAGGGTGTCGGGAAAAAATCGGGGGAGACAAGATTTAAGGACCGGAGGGGGGCGTCAACAGAAAGCCAGTCCGCCATGACACAGTACGATCCTCAGGCGTGCATGTGTCGAGAGGAAAGATTCATCGAAGATTCAACAGCAAGCACAAGGAGTGTAGCGAAGAACCTGACCTAGAGAGATACGTGAAATTTTTAAGTACTTACCGGGGAAATGAACGGGACCTCGCTGCAGGAAAAACAAACGGCGTTAGGGAAACGGTAGAAAAGAGAATGAACATTATAGCCCCGGAAAAAGGCAGGAGAGGGGTAATTGATGTCAAACGTCAATTCTGCAGGCGGATCAGCACATGCCGTACTTAGGGAAAAAGACCCCAACCATAATGTCTTTTTCATAAAGCGGGGAAGCAGGGATACGACTCAATTAATATAATCAATTTCCTCAATTAGAGCTGGGGGGGGGGGGGGGGTGGGTGTTTCGCCCTGCAGGGGAAGGGAAAAACGGGACCGACCCGGAAAGTCAGTGGGGCCGCAAAGGGGGGCCGGGCTCCCTGAGTGCGACTGGGGTTATGCGTCCGGTGTGAGGGGGACGAAGATCCCGCGCGCGCCTTCGGCGTAACCGGCGCGGAGGTCGACGCTTGAAAAATAATGTGTCCGTCAGGGGGGAGAGGCTAAAGGAGTCTTAGGAGGCTTCGTGAAAAGAACTTCGGAGGTTCAAAGACTAACCGGGTGGGCGATCGGGGTCCTGAGCGGTATAGGGCTGAGACTTTCGAGTGCTCTACAAATAGGCGGGCGAATACCGGAAGGAAAGTCAAATCCGATGCGTTGATGCCAGGGGACTGCCAGGCAGATTGCCCAAATATCGTGCGTGCGGATCATCCATCTGGGGGGTCGGACAGGGAAAGATCTTTCCACCGGCAAAAAGGAATAATCTCAAAGCCTCATCAGGGTGACGTCCTTAGGGGAGGGAGGCGGAGCCCTCGAGACCTAAAGACGAGGGGAACAAAAAACAAATGGAGAAATGCAGGCGGGTTCCAGTGGCGTCAGTGAAAGAGGGGGGGGACGCAAAAGGAGCTGGCATTTCGCATTTCAGTCTCCGCGCATCCCGGAGAGGGGCAAAAGAGGGATGAGTGAAGAAACTATGGTGGGAGAAAGAGGGGAGCAAAAGTGGGCCGATCTTCTTTTCCCTCGTTCGACCTTACGGAAAAAGCGGGTGGTCCGGTCCGTCTACCAATTCCATATAAAAGTTCGGATGGCAGCTAGTCCACACACCAGAATAGACAGAAATTACCGCCTCGCGAAAAGAAAAGAGAGCGTCTCCGTAGGCGTAAACACCGTAGAAGAGCTAAAAAAAGGCCCATACGTAAGCAAAAAGCAGGTGGGCACTATCACAGAGTTTCTCGCATTGCAAATCCAGGAGAGAATGGTTACAACTAACAAAAAAAAAAGGATGAGAGGATAGTTAAAGGGGAACCGGGGAAGCCCAAGAAGACGGATATGCCACGAGAGGGTTCCTGGAGACGAGCAGGCAGATTCGTCGGCCTGTGGAAGGAGGGAACGCGAAGCTTCTTGGTAGCGCGGGCTTAGGGGGTGCCTGAATAAAAGGACGTAACTTAGAGAAAAAAAGGAAACCGCTGCCGAACTCTTACAGGTCGGATGGGTGAGGGGTCGAAAGAAAGACGATTGATTTGATCCATAAAAACGTTTTCAATCAAATTTCAAAAAAAAATCCTGGGACAAACTTCGCCGATAGGGGGAAACAAAAAAGGAAATACCAAAATTAAATAAAGCCTTCTCACGTGTGTCAAAACGGGGCACGCAATCATTAAGGAAAAGTCCATGGTTTGTGGGTTCACTCGATGGGAGCAAAGAAAAAGGACCTGACTCCAGGCCTGAAACAAACGACTTGACACGAAAGGAAGAGGCAAACGGGAATATTAAATTTTTCGAAAGATGGAAAGAGAGACTTCCGAGAAAAGACAAGAAAGGTGATGCGATGACAAGGAGGTTTTCCGGGAGGGGTTGACCGGGGAGGAGAGGCCAAAAATCACAAAGAAGCCGGGAGGTGAAAGGCCGGTGTATTAACCCTCGTAATGAGCCCAAGAAGAGGAAACGAAAAAAATAGAGAACCTGAAGCAGGGGGATAGACGAATACGAACCGCCAAAAGATAGAGAAGAGATGCATAGGGGGGGGGGAACGAGTCGAATGAGCTTTATGGGGCGGGACGTAAAGAACAGAAGTGGGGGGAACCTCGGATAGAGACGAAATCAGTGGGTAGCAAAGGTTGAGAGCCGGTATCGAAGAACAACTTCCACCAGATAAAGGGGGGGAGGAATGAGGACTAAAAAAGAATGGGGTCCACCAGGACCTGAAGATGAGTCTTACTTGGGGGGCGAGTACGAGAATATCAGATGTGCGGCAAATTGGGAGAGGAATCTCGTCCTGGGAGAAGGTAAGAAAGGACATCTGTTGAAACGGCCGATGTACAAATGGGGGAAAATTAACGTCCGGACGAAGTTGGCGCTACTGGACCCTCGAGTAAGGAGAGGGGGCAGGGGGGCGCGGGGGCGCAAGGGACTGGGGGTATTGGGATAAACCGTGACCATGTGGGTGGGCCTCATAAAAAGACGGCTCAGAAGAGACAACAGTTCAAGGGAGACTGTGAAGGTCAAAAATTAGGATGAGATTAGAATGAATTTGTTCGACTAGATGAAAGGGGTGATAGCCAAAAAAGAGAATTCCTTTATCGGACCTCCATTTCAAGCTAAAGAATTCCGGGGGATACATGATTACCGAACAAAAATCGGGGGTTCAAAGGGAAAAGTGAGCCAACACGCGATGTGGACACAAGTTCCTAGGGACGAAACCTAAAGTTGAAAAAAAAGAGATGAGACAAAACGAGAAAGAGAAAAGAGGAGAGATTCAAGGTTAAATTCCAAAAGATCTTCTAGAAATGTCGTAACACACTCGTGGCAAAACTGGAATGAACGGCCGAGGGGGCGTTCGAACAGGAAAGAAAGGGGATACACAGGAAGAGAACGGAGCTGAAGCTGGCAGAAGGGAGTTGGGAGCTTGACCCCATGAAGAAGTCAGTTTAAAGAAACCCTTCGGATCATCAATCCTGGAAAATACGCGGTCCGACAAGCAGACCTTATCAAATCAGATCAGAGCGGCAACTCGGGCGTTACAGAGCAAAAGGCGAACGAGGCTGAACGCCGGGAAGCCAAAGGAGACGGTACGTGGTCGGTAAAGTGGAGCGGACGGCTAGGAGGTTGGTCAAAATCGCCCAAGAGAAAAATATTCTGAAAACGGAGTCAAGAGAGGCCGCAAGGATCGAAGCATTGCGAATCGGGGAAATGGGTCGAGCAAAGTCAGCGCGAAGAGGAGAAAAAATAAGCCATTCAGGAGGAAGAGGGCGCTCAAAAGGGGTCAGGAAGAACTGAAATGATCTCGTAGCTGGGACGGCGCAATTTTTGACGGCCCCGCTCACCAAATCTAAACCGTCGAGGAAAGGCGGCGGCGAGGGAAAGGGATCCTGAAGGGAAAAAATTGTAAGGAGAACAAAGCCGCTCATTGCTAGAACAAAAGAAGGAGAGAGTACTCTGCCGGCGTAGGCATCAAGGCGAGGGTCTGACGTATGACGGGGGAAAGAACCAGGAGTGAAAAATGGAAAAAAAAAGCAGAAATACAAAAGGGATTCAAACTTAAAACTCAGGGTGATTCTCTGGCCGAAACCGGCAACAGAACAAATAAAAAAAAGATCAAGTTCATATGATCCCTCCTCCCGGAGGTCACATCAGTGGGAATCAATCGATTTTCCATCGGCGGATATCTCCTCCCGCTACGGGGAACAAGTTCGACAGCGTAGAAAACTCCGGAAAATCTCACGAAAGGAACCACAAACAATGGACGCTCAGGGAACAGGGGGAGGGACCAGGGCCGGTAGAGAAAGGGTCGCCACGTGCGCGGCAGGGTGCTCGTGCAGGGGAGACTCCCAGAAAGGGGGTCCCTGGAGGGGGTGCAATAGATACAGGACGTAAACCAATGCGGTCAGGCGCAATCCGCCGGGCGAGTTTCTACTTTTGCAGAAGAGCAACTTCAAAAAAAAGAAAGACTTGCAGAACGCCGCGTCATAAAATAAAAGCGAGCGTCTTCAGGAAATTCTCCTGCGAATAACGTGGCAATTTCGTAGACTCCTCCGCCCTTCATTGCACGGCCAGATTGAGAGAAGGGGGCGGGTTAAATAGGGAAAAAAAAATTCCCCCTGTGAATCGAAGAGAAAAAAAAAAACGGATGTGGGGGGTTTTAGAAAATAGGTGTACGTGAAGCGTTAAGGAAGCAACCGCATGACAACAGGGAAGTGCCCCAAGGGGCGGGTAGAAAATGGGTAGCACGAAACGTGGAAAGGGGTGGCCCCGGGGGGACTACTCCTTTGGGCACTCTGTCGAGCGGCTAAGTCAAAAGTCTTTTGCCTAAGTGTAGAGGGGGGAGAGGAAAGAGACAACAGCCGAACTCTCGACCGGGCGTCTAATATGGTTGTGGTAGAAAGGAAGAGGGAAAACTTGATGGGGAAAAGGAGCTTTAAGCAAGAACGATGAGGGGCAAGAAGTCGCGGGGGATAGAAGTAAAAACGAAGGGGAACACTTGCCGCCGGAAGAAGGAAATGAAGCAGAAAGGGGAGAATGTTGGGGGGGGGAAAGACGGTCCTAATCAGGGGGCCTCACTCCTACGACGTTACGGGAACACAAAAAAAAAAGAGATAGTTAATTGCGCCTAAAAGATAGTTGCTTAACAGCAAAGACATGTGGGAGGAGAATCAAGAGTTCAAACTGTGGGGAAGGTGTGAAAGGAGCGAAACAAGCAATCTCCAAAGCCCGGGAGGGAACGGGCGTTGTATTCTTCAAGAGAAGAAACTACAAAATGATCAAAAGGGGTCCCGGTGGAGCGTCGAGTGCGATCTATTCAGGGCGAGCGAGATCTAGCCGAAGTCTTTTGACAACAATGCTGGAGGGGTCAGGCCAAAAAATTCTGGAACATGAAGGGAGAAGCACAGAGTTGGGTGCGTTCGGAAGCGGGAGGGAGGGCCGAAAAATTGTCAGCGACATAGAAACCGCGGAAGGAAAGCGCAACTTTTTGGGGGACTGCACAAGGAACGATGCCGGCGAAGGGACGCAAATCGGCTATCACGCTGAAAAAATTCTGCAGGGAATGAGTGGATCCCTGACCTCAATGTGGAAAAGTAAGTCTGAAGGGGAGGGAAAAAGACGCGTGCTGGCCTTCACTTGTGGAAGAAAAAAAGGAAAACTTGTCCGGCGGAAGAGAGGGCGAATCAAGTGGAGGAAGGGGCGGGGATACGGGGGAAGAACGAAGGAGAGAAGAAATGAAGGCGGGGGGGAAAATTAGCAAAAAAAGCCTGGGGGGAGGAGGGTCTCTAGCGAAAGGAAAGAGGGATGAATGTGGTGTACAAGAGTCCCCCCTCCCTTCCGATAGCGAAGATCCCGGGGGAGAAGCGGGAGTTGCTACAGGGAGGGAACTGGAAACTTGAGAAAAAACACGGGGACGTTAAAAGGCTGAAGGTGAATCCCTCTATTGTACAAAAGAGGATCTACAGAAACGATGTTAAACACGAATTATAAGACAAACCACACGACACTAGAGGCGTGGGGGGGTAGGGGGGAGGTGGAGAGGGGGGAGGATAAGGAGGGGAGAAAGGAGTAGATGGGGGGGTGGGGGGGGGAGGGAGGGGGGATGTGTTTCGAGGGGTGGGGCGGGTGGGGGGGTTGGATGGGGGAAGGGTATGAAGTGGAAAAAAAAAAAGAAAAAGGGGGGGAGTAGGAAAGAGTCGGTAAAACGGGCAAGAAGGGAGTGAGGGAAATGGGGAGGGAGGGGAACAGGGAAGCGAGGGGTTGAAGGGAGTGAGGGGAAGGGGATGCGAGGGGAAGGAGAACGAGGGCGTGGGAGATAGGAGAGAGGAGGCAGATGGAGAAGGGGCAGGGGGATATATCAAGTGGGGGCGGGGTTAGGGAAAATGAAGGGTGGGGGGGGGTGTGAAGGGGGTAGAGGAGAGAAACGGGAGCGGGGCGGGGGAGGGAAGAGGGGGAGAGGAAAGAGGAAGGTAAGGAGGAGGGGGGAGAGGGAGGGGAAGAGGTGAGGGGGGGAGGGGGGGAAGCGGTGAAGAGGGTAATTGGAGGGTAGTGCCCACGTGAGAGGGAGAAGCGAAGGGAAGAAGGGTAGATGAAGGAGAGTATAGAAGAAGAGGGTGGAGGGACGTGTAGGGAGGGGGACGGGGGAGGGTGGGCGAGGAGTGGGGAGAGCATGGAGGTATAGAGGAGGCAGAAAGCGTGGGGAAAGGGGGGGTAGGAACGGGAAAGAGGGGGGGGGGTGGTGGAGAGGTGGGGGGGGAAGGGAGGGGGAGGGAGAATAGGGGAGGGAGGGTGGAAAGCCCAAGGGAGAAGGAAAGGCGCGTGGAGGGGAGCGGAGGAGGGGAAGGGGATTAAAAAGGGGGGTGGGGGGGGAAGGGGGAGGGGGGGGGATGGTGAGACGGGAGGAGGGAAGTGTTGAGAAGGGGAGGGCCAGTAGGGATTGCTTCAAAAAAAAAGTTTCTGGGTCGGAAAAGGGGGGGCGGTACACACGTCCTTGGAGGAAACCGAGGACGGGGAAACGTTTTGAATCGCACGCACCAGGGAAGCAATGGTAGACAACCTTACGCGACAGATGTCCAGGTCAAGAGAAAGGTATTTTTCGAAGCACGGGAGTCCACCCAGTCATCTGGGGGGGGGGGGGGGGTGGGGGGGGAGGGGAGTAGGACGAGGGGAACGCCCAAAGTCATTAGGGGATCCGGGGAGAGTTTTTACCAAGGAAAACTTAAGACCCGGCAGTGGAATAAGTCACGGGGAGCCTCTCATTGGGAATACCCGAACATCGACATGTCTAGGCCAAAATGAGGCAGTAATTATCGGTGGGAAGTTATTCGCGGAGAGGTTATTACAAGAGAACGGATTTCGTCAATCGGGAAATCGAACCAGTCCTCACGGAAAGAATAAGAAAGGAAAGGACTACGGAATTCGGAAATGCCGCACATTAGAGCTTAACGCTAAAAACCGCCCAAGGAGACCCCCATGCTGTAGCTCAAAAAAGCTTTGTGTCCGCCTAGAAAAGGTGTATCGGGATAGGGGGGACCGCCGACAATTTTTGGGGAAGGGGACGAGCGAGGAACCAAACGCCTCTGGCCGTATCCTTCATACGAGGTAAATGGGGGAGTTTGTAAACAACCGCGAATGGAAAGCTGCGGCATCCATAAAATGACGGACTCTGCCTCCGTAGGAAGAGACGCACGGGTCAGGGATCGTAGGTGGCAAAGAGGCCTTGAGAACGAAGGCAAAGGGAGGGACGAATACACCAGTAACGTCACCGGGGCGCGCGCTTGAAGCGCAAAATGAACGGACAAAGCCGGTCAGTGGAGGGGGGGGGGGGAAACGAGAGGAAAAGGAAAAGTGATCAGGGGGGAAAAAGGAAAAAGAAAGGAAAAGTAATATCTTAAAATGCGGCCCGGAGATCAATCGTAGTTACTCTCAGTGAGAAAGGAGCGCTGGTCAAGAAGAAAAAAAAGGTCTCCAAAGGAAGTCAGTTCGGCCTGTAGAGAAAGTTGGGGAAGAAAAGTGCGCTTTCGTTTGCTCCAAAGGGAACTCCTCATAAAGGGCAAAGAAGCGCTTTGACAGGAGATAAACGGAGACATCTAATTGGGAAAAAGTCCGGAGACCCATATCCTCGCCGGTCGAGAGGTGAGGAAAAAAGGCGGCGAATCCTTCACGAAGGGAAAAGGAGAAGGGCGAATCGCCCGACCTAATAAAAATCTTAGGACCTCCGTCGGAAAAAATGCTGCAAACAGCTCTCAAGTGGAAGGAACGCTGACAACTCAGGTGCACATGATATGTCACTGAATGCAGGGGAGGCCAGGCCGAGTGCGAAAAAAGGGGGGGGTAAATCGAAAAACACCACAACAACGGCGGAGAGAAAAGGATATTTTATTTCTGAAGCCCAACAGCAAGAAAAACAACAAGATGGGGTACAGCCAAGCAACGGGGGCAACGACAAAGGGACGCAATCGGGAAACAAAAGGGAAGGCCGGGTGGCCGCCGGGAGGAAGCGCTTTTATGAGTCGGCGGAGGGATCGCAAGTCTATGCATTCGATAGGAAGCAGCAACCCCAAGAGTAACTCAGCGAAGGAGAGAGATGGTGAATGGGAGGCCGGGGGAGAAGACGATTGGACGTCTCGTGTATCACAAAGAAAAAAAAGAGTCAAAAGGAAAAGAATAGAAAAATGAAAGAGAAATGCGGAACACTTGAACGACCACTTTACTCAAGTGTAAGGAAAAATGAGGAAGGGAAAGGTGGGTTCCCGAGATGGAAGCGGGAGTAAACGGAAGAAGAAAAGCACTGAAAAATTTAAAACGGATGAAGAGCGCGGGCCGGTCTCTTCGTTTTTAAACGCAAAAGAGGGGCAAGGGGCGCCTGACGGAAAATGGAGGCGATAAAAGAAGACAGATTTGTGAAGAGGAAGGCCTAAAGGCCCAACAACAAACAACGCACGGGGGAGGTAATTGGATGAAAACGAAAAAAATCGTCGCCTATAACGAGCATCTGACGCAAAGAGAACAAAAAGCTGAGTGAGGATCTAACGCAGGAGATCATTCCTCTCACCTAAGGGACCGGGAAGCGAAGGAAAAGATGGGAAAATCCATGTGGGGGAAGGAACGGAGAAAAACAAACCCTTGGAGACGGGATGGGGGGCTGCTCCGGGAGGTCCCGACAGGGCGTCGTAAACTCGCTAGAAGGCCTGGCGGGGGAAACTTCCCCCCCGTTTGAGCAGAAAGAAATACGTGACGATTCATGAGGATTGGGAAGGGGATTGCTGAGAAAGTACCTCAGTGGTGCCGCAGCAGAGGACAAAGGAGGCGGGGGGCGTATCAAGATGAGCCCGGGGAAGTTGGTCCGGGGGGGGGGCCGAGGGACGAGAGTACAAGACTAACCCCCTTTAAAAGAAGAAAAGGGGAAGAAAGGGGAAGATGAAAGCGGGCGCAAGTTGAATGAAGTTGGTGAGGAAAAGGGGAACTAAGAAGTGTTTGTAAAAAAAAAGAAGGGGTACAGGGCGCTGAGGATCAATCGCTGGGACGGGTACGGCCAATCACGGATTATTAAAAGGGATTGGAGGGGCGAGCAGGGGGGAAGACAAGGACTTGATGAATGGGTGGGGTGGCTAAAGAAAATTGGAAAGGTTCATACGAAGGGTTAAAAGAATGACCGCACGGATGGGTAGGAGAAGAGGAACGAAAACACGGAAGTTACCAAAGGAAGGAGGGTCCATTTACTAGGTACGGAGGTGGTACGACGAACTACACCGAAAGACGGAAATAAGGCTCGAGACCAGAGCCAAACCCCAGAAGAAGCGAGAGATTCTTTAGGCAAAAGGTTCGGGTGCAAGGCAAGCCACTTGGTTAGTACATAAGGTTGGATAAACGATCGACCTAAGTGCGAGGAGAAATCCAGTCCAGATGTGACCCCGGATCCTCCTCCCAGATGTCCAAAAAAGTTGTTTCGCGTATATTACCCCATTAAACAGTGTAAGACAAGCGGTACTAAACCTCCGGGTTTTTGCGAAACCTGGGAGACCAGATAAGGGGAGAAAAATCACGGATAAAGAGGGAGAAAAGGCGGGGTATAACAACGGTAAGCAAAGATTCGACTAAAACCATAGGCGTGAGGGGATCATTCATAGGAACAGGTCTGGGAGGGGCTAAGGAAAAGGTCTGCGGGACTCTCCTTGGGAGCAAAATCGTAAACCCTGAAGGAAAAAAAAGAAAAAGGCTCGGTAATTCATCTAGGAGGCACTCAAAGCCTCATTAGAGAAATAGGAAGGAACATTCAGCGGTACGATCCGGAAAAAAAATAAAAAGACGATCGACTCCGTGCGCATCACAGAAGGAGTTTAAATAAGCCACTGAAGGGAAGCGGTGTTATGGGGGGAACAAGGGGGAACAAAACGACCCGCCGCGGAGCCAATCAGAGGTCCTAGGAAAGAAAGTCAAAAAA
>Ga0179593_1332729_pt1 | contig 12895 bp, 10 predicted proteins | sample CZODoug2_1_08_16_FD_185931 | JGI IMG/M metagenome (GOLD analysis project Ga0179593, IMG submission 185931) | Vadose zone soil fungal communities from Angelo Coast Range Reserve, California, USA - CZODoug2_1_08_16fungal (PacBio error correction) | ecosystem: Environmental > Terrestrial > Soil >...
CTCTTGGAAAGGGAAAGGCAAGTCGCGCGTTCCCAGGAGGGTACGAGAGCCATGAAACCAACAAGGGGGGAAGACCCAGACGAAGAAGTCAGGGACTCCTGCGAAGTCCTTAACAGAGAAAAAAAAAATTACTGTGAGGGACAGATCAAACCAAAAAAAAAGAAGTGCTACAGCGCACCCCAACGCCGACCAGAACGGGGGAGCAGGAAACCGGGGGCCAGAGGACCATGCCCATTCGCCATAACTAAAAAAGGAGAGGAGCCGATGTTTCCCATGGGGGGGAGCTATCAGGGGAGAAGTGTACCTAAAAGGTTCCCGGGGAAAACCAGCGGAGGCAAGCAAGCAGGACCTTTAACAATTAGGTGACTCAGGGAAGACAAAATGAAAAACACCGATCCGGGAAGACATGCACAGAGACTCACTACCAAAAAAACTCCTCTAAAAATCGTGTCAAGCATAAGGGGGGGGGGGTGATGGCATGAATATTACCATCCGCGGAATGGGGAGCAGAATACTCAAACACACGTGGGAGGAAAGGGGTTTATGTCAGCAAAGAAGAGGGGGCCGAACGGTCCGAATACCAAAAAAGCTCCCCAACTGGAATCCCTTGGCCGAAGAATTAAAGCGAAAGGAAATCACCCATATCACTCATGGTTCGTTCACTGCTGGTCAAAATGTAAAAGTGAACAGGACACGATTGAAAGAAAAAGTGGAAAAGGTTAAAAGGAAAGAAGGGACAGCTAGGGTTAGAGACCGGGCACTTTCATGATGAGCCTGAGGTTCGTCTAGAAAAACCGAAAAAAAACAAAAACGGGCAGAAAAAGGAGCACAAGCATCATGCAGGCCTCCTAGACAAGCGGCGGGTTCGGGGAACAGAAATCCAAGACAAAAGGGAAACGATGACATAAGACCTAACATCAGGCAAGAAGCTCAAGGAAAAGGCCGCTGATAGAAGGCATCCATCCCATCAACATTTTCACCTGCACCAGGGCAGTGCCCGGGTTAAAAAAAGGTTCGGTCAAAGCTCAGTCAAAGAGAAGGCTGAAAAACAAAATTCCCACCACTCAAGGATCACCAGGATCGCCTCCCGGTGCGTGACCTCATGGCGAAACGCTTGAAAATGAGGACCGGATCGGATTACAAAAAAGGGGGAAGAAACCATCAACGAATTCCCGCAAGGACCGCTAAGCAAAGAATCCCGGAGCGGAGCTGTCTGACCAGTCTACAGATTTAGGTAGGCGCGCCATCCTTCCGAAAAGGTTAAAAGGGATTCTAAAGCAATATGACATTCTCAATTTTGGCTTCTTGTTCAAAGAAACGCGCTAAGCTGGTGGGAAGAGGGAATAAGGGGCCGCGTCAATATAATGCGGCAACTGCTACGGCGGCTACCGAGAGTGCAGGGGGGGAGGAAATAAAAAGACTTCATCTTGAGTCCTCCGAGATGGGCTGCCGCAGCCGCGCCTGAGGGCCAGGAGGAAGATCAGCATTTCCGAGGTGGATACCATCGAAACTTGCTGCAACAAGCATCGTCTGTAAAAGGGACTGCCGGACCTGTAGGAGTCATGCCGGGGGAAGCGAACGTCAAGAGGACGTCCCGATTAGCTGAAAAGTCGCAATAGCAACGGCCGCAGGGGGAACGAAAAAACAGAAGGCAGTCCACCCGATCTCTAGTAGTTTCGGATTGGGGGGGGGGTGTCCACCAAAAGAAATTGATCAGGTGAAGGGAGTTTCCGAGAAAAAGGACCCACAACATGAATCACACTAAAGCTCGGCCGCTGTATCGAGCTTAGATATGAAAGGATGGGGGTCGCGCGCCTATAATTAGACGCAGCGCGACTTTCCTAGGGAAATCATGTCGAATGAGAGAAACAACAACCACGGAGAGGGAGGAAAGGAGAGGGGGAAAAGATCAGGGAGAGAAAAGGCAAGACTTCAGCAGAGGCGGAAAGAACGGGCATATCCCTGAGAGAGGTCCAGCGGAACTCAACGCGACGTGGCCGGTAGTTGTGGGGGGGGGGGACGCGGAAACTATGAAAGAAGAAAACTATCAAGGCGGTAGGGGGACCAAGAGAAAAGAAAAAAAGAGAAACCAAAGATTGTTATCAAGTGGCGTCCGATCTTGGAATGGCGGACTAAGCAGCCTGATTAAGTACGTACTAAATCAGCACGCGCTGATCAGCGACGTCTAAATGGCGGCGACCGTGTACAAAGGAGAGGGGGGGGGCAGGAAGAAAGAGGAAGGGTCGGGCAAAAGCCTGATTCAGCTCATGGATCGGCGCTCTTAGAAGGCCCAGAACAGAGGGCACGATCACTGCTTACGGATTGTAGGACAGCACCCTGCCGAATTTTAACCCGGAGAGAGGAAAAGATCTAATCGCTAAAAGGAAGAAGGAAAGTAAGAAGCAAAAGTAGAAGAGCTACTACACAGAAAGTTCGCCGAACAGCGGCCTGTTGTTCATCACAAGCTGGGCGGAAGAGGCGGATGCGCTAGAGGGGAGAAAAAGGGAGGGCAGAAAGAGAAAAGAGAGGGGTGTGCTGGGTACGGAAAATGTGCCAACGGGAGGAGGCGTCAAGGCCGCGGAGAAGGGAAGCGATCCTAATATTCTTAGGAGGAGAATGATGAAAAAGAAGGAGGGGAAGAGCGATAAGGAGGGGGAACGGTTTGAAAATGACCGAGTTTTCGAAGGCCGCTTCATCGGACATACTTGATGTGAACAAAACGGGGACTGATACCGTGGCCAGTGACACGCTTGGGGAGGTGTGGAATGTGAGAATAACGTGCGAGAAGCCGGCCTGTGACTTAGCTTTCGCGTTCCGGGGGGGTGCTGCTGGGTAAAAAAGGGGGAGGTCGTTGGTTAGACTGTTGGCGTGGAGGGAAAGGGCAGGAACCCGCACCGTCGGTCCTGGCTGCTTGGGGGGGGGAAGCATGTTTGCCTGAGGAGGGAGGATAGGTGGCGCAAGTGGGGGGAGGGCGGGGTCGGCGCGAGCAACTAAAGTTTCCCGGTTATGCCAAAGTGCAGAAAATTTGACTGTTCAGCACATCACTAAATGTTCTCGCGGGGACCATGGGATGCCGGGGGAAAAGAAGGTGGCTTTCAAAATTTCGGGTTCATTGGTACCTGCGCCCTGTGAACAACCGCATCCAACAGAAGATAGGGGTGAGGGGGGGAGTCGCTGGCATCTTCGGAAGAAAAAACGGGACTTTTCAAGTGGGAGCGGGGAGGACAAGGGGCTCGGAACGAGATGGGAGGAACAATCACCACATTGCCAAAAACAAATGGGGAGTAGCAAAGTTATGTACTACCGGGAGAGTGAATCCGCCAGAACATCCACAAAATTCGGGGAAAAAGGGCTTGACACGATTGGCTGACGGGGCGCGTTTTCGGGATCTTTGCAGTAAAATGAATCGTGGGAGGAGTCTGGCTGAAAGGGAAAGAAGGGGTATTAAGGAAGAACTGCTTGAGTCGGGGACTTCAACATTAGGAGGTGGAGATCGGAACTATACCTCCACACACCGTCAGGAAGAAGGCTGGATTGAAGAAGGTCGAGGGCGTTAAAAACGGGGTCGGAGGGGGGGGGACTTCGCAATAAGTTCAGAATGCTACCATTCGTCAGTAGGAGTGGATAGGGAGGGGGACCAACAAAAAGGGAAAGGACGGGTCGAGCGCGTCCGAGTCTTCTTATTGGGGGGCGGCAGAACTTTTGGCAGGGTAGATTCTCGCCGGAGCATCAGGGCAACTGGGCGTTCAGTGGGGGGTTGCGGGAACCTGCCAATTAGGAGGTCTCGATATCGGCGGAAGTCGGGGAGAAAGATAGGAGGTCATTATCTTATTGGGTATCTTATCTACAAACACAACTGAAGGAAAGAAGAATATTCCCAAGAAGGAAAAAGTAACTGCCTCAAGAGATGAGCGAAAAAGCGAGACATGCGCCAGATGGGAGGAAACACCATTCAAGTCCAGCAGTGCAGGCGGAAATGATCCAGATAATGGACAACCCGGCGAAAGTTGACGGGGGGGGGGCCCAGACTAGAGGAGTTGGAAGAAAGGGAATAGCCGAGAACCTAGGGAAAAGATGCTTTGTGGGCAAAGCCCATATTGGTCGACTACCGCTGAGGAGGGAGGTCTATAACCACCTCCTACCATAACCCTCATCGACAAAGCCAGGAAAAAGACATCAGAAAAGGAAGCTCGTCGAAGGGGGCCCCTTTTGTAGGGGCTGTAGCATATCGATACGCGAATCAGGAATTTTAAAGTTCACTCAAGGTACTCGTCAAGCAGGACCGTTAGACAACTTGGGTAGATAGCCAAAGTGACCCACCGCAGGGGCCAGCAAGGCAAAGAAGAATGAAGGAACAGGACAACTTCAGAGCCATTTTATCATCTCATCTTTGAAAGGGGGGCATGGGCGGAAGCAGAGGTAGTGTTGAAGAAAAGCGAAACACAAAGCATACCTAGTCAATTGGGGTTATTGTCGAAAAAGAAGGGGGCACTTTCGAGCGAACCTGTGTGAAAAGAACTTCACGTGAACCCGCCTCAAAAAAGGGGGAAGAAGAGTCAAAGAAAGGAACAAAAAAGGAACGTTCTTTCCAGGAAATGTAAAGGGGCCGCAGGGACCATCATGACAACCTTGAAGAAAATAAAAGGTCGGTTCCAGCATCCACATGGGGCCGAGAAATAGCAAGTAAAGTGGATAAAAAAGACCCGCTCTTCATGTGGGTTCACCTGGAAGAAGGAGGGGGCTAGGGGGGAGAGGAGAGACAGCCGAACAAGTTTCCAAATATACTCCTCACCGCATCATTCCTGAACCCGGGGACATAGACAAGAGGGCGGGTTCATTCTAAATCAACAGCAAAACTGCTGGGGCCGCATCACAAAGGCAGCACTAGAAATCAGTATTAACATGCCGTATGAACTAACCAGCCCATCCCAATCGGAAAGTAAATTAGACAGTGAACTGGGAAAAAAAAGGTTTGAAGGACATCAAAGGAGACTTACGCCCTCGAGCTCAGCCAAACATCAAGCCGAGTAGAAAACTACAAGTCAGTGATCGCAAAACCGGCTTTTTCCTTTGTTGATAGGGAAGAGGCGAATGGAGGATTAGAGAGGAATACGCAGAAGAATTGGGGAATTACCTCAGCTACATTCCCGCCACATTTCCGGAGAAACGAGAAAAGAGAAAGACGAGCCGTGTAGCCTTTACCGCCGTGTAAAAATTTAGTCATACAGGCGAAAGAAGTGCAGACAAGATGGGAAGAAGGGGACTGCTGAACGGCAATATTTGTGCAAAAGGTTGTGTGATGAAGGGGACATCAGCCTGCTAATGTTGCCGAAGTCTCAGAGCGCCTCTTCCTATGAGGCCATAGAGTCTCAGAGGAGAAAGCGAAGGGGGGGGGGGGAGGGGCGGTCAAATCTCATCTTTAGACGCGACAACAAAAAAAAAAAAAACGAAATCTTTAACTCTGCATCAGCGCTCATGAGACTATCATCCTGGGGAACGATGTTGACCGAAGAAAAAAATCCTGCCGGGAAAGATAGGAGGACCGGTCGAAGGGGAAAGGGAGAACAGTAGACAAGATCAGTGGCTCACTTGGAAGGCGATGAAGATGATCATCCTTCTAAACTTCAAAAGACGCCACCGTTACCCCATCACATATCCTTTTAGAAGTTATGGGGAGGGGACGGGGGTTGTGAAAAAGAAAGGAAGGAAGCAGTTGCACGGAGGGGGACAGAAAAAAGGAGAAATAAGGGCCAACATACCTCCCACGTCAATCTCTGAAGAGCGCAGCTGGAAAGAGAGTAAGGGGACAAAAGGGGGGCGAAAGTCCTAGAAGTCTGCTGCAGCCGACTGGTTCCTCCTCCTTTGTACTCCGAGTCGATGATATCGACATAAAACAAAAAAAAGTATTAGTGAAAAAAAGAGATGCAGAGAAAGACCTCGAACCGGAAGAAGTCAAAGTTCGCGATGCATCAGGATGAGGCGCTCCACGCAGAATCCTGAACTCTAGGCTATCGGGAAGGGGAGAAAAAAATGCATTGTTATGTGAGGGGGGGGGGAGCGTAGATATCCACTGGAATGCAGGGGAAACGTTGGAAAACCCAAATAAAGCCTCTAAAAAAATGAGTGATGGTGACCGAAATTCTTGACTTCTCTAGGGGGGAACGTTGAAAGACGGGGAAGCAGAAGACAAAGGAAAAAAAGGGGAATGACGCCGGAAAGGGAGAGGAGCTGCTAAGTCTACATTCGCAACCTTACAAGGTATGGAAAAAAACAAGGATGCGACTCGGCACCATCTTAAAAATTCTTATCTTCAATGTTCTTCAGGCTTCTGCGCAGAGGAGGAAAAAACCGAGGGAAGGTCTGGAAAGAAAGGACTGAAAGGAGATTTGCCTCAAGGACAATGAAGATAGGGTAGAAAAATCGAGAAAAAAAAGGGCCGGGATATCTGACGCTGCCTATGTAATAATGAAACCATTCTGCATCTGTCTTGGAAAAAAGTCTCTGGAACCAGAGGGCCGGGGGGGAGCATAAAGAGGGAGCAAGCGGGATGGAGAGGCCAATCATGTCGAAACTGAAGACAGCCGAAACAGGATGGATCACGGTGAAAAAGAGAATTGGCTTAGGGAAAAGGGCAGGGGGGGAGAAAAGAGGACAAGGGAGGGAAAAAGATCGCATTTATCGTCGCCGGGCCCCTGTGTAAAAAGTAAAACCGTGGCAAAAAAATTGAGGGAACTGGAGGGGGTGGCTACTTCGGTCCTGTGGGGGTTATAATCCTATTGAGGAAAAAGGAGGAGTGAACTTGAAAAAAAGGGGTGAAAAAGGAAAGGAAAGAAAGAAAGTTGGGGAATAAGGATGAGAGTGATAAGTGAAGAAAAAAACTGTGGGGGTTCGGAGCACGTCTGAAATCTTTGCTTATGACCGGTAGACGGTGGCTAATGGGGGGGGGTCGTGAGGAGTGAAATGACCCTCACCGGTCTAGGGCGCGTGGGAGGAAAATGGAAGTTCCTCTTATTATATGGGGGTTGAGCAAGTGTTTCTGTTTCGGTTCAAATAGACTAGGCCTCCCGGGGGGGAAGAATGAAGAAGAGGAAGGGGAAGTGTACGTCAAGGACTAGTTCTCTAGGGCCAGGGTGGAATTAGGAACCGAATGGGGGTTAAAGTCAGGAAGTTCTGTTCCGGATTGTCTGAGGAAAGGGGGAAAAAGACAGGGAACCAGGAAAAAGGGGATTGGATGGTCATTTATCCTTCTTCTTGAAAGAGTCAGGTTCACGTGGATTAGATGACAAAGGGTAGACGGAAAGGGAAGGCAAGATGGTTGGAACTTGCCGTCGTCAGGATGGGGAAGGAGGACAGAAACTAAAATGGAATCTCGGAGTGAACCATCACCGCTATGATTTCTTTTCCACTTTTGCTGTAGGGGGGAAGGTGGGGAGGGGAAGGTGGGAAGCGGTGAGTGGGGGCTGGTGGCGGGAGAATGCTGCAGGTCCAAGAGGGTGAGTCATAGCTGCTTTTCTCAGAGGGGGGAATGTACCCGGAATGCTCCGAATCGGGAATAAACAAAGAAAAAAATGAAGGGGCTACTATCATTGGTTCTTGATTCTGAGGGGGAGGGGGAGACGAAAACCTAGGGGACGGGGGGGATCTGTTCGCACCGTAAGAGGAGAAGGGCGTCGCAAGTAGGGCGGCGTGGCGCATCCACAGAAGATGGGTCAGGTTCTCGGCGAGCAGGTCGTCACGAGTGAGGGAGTAAGTGGGGGTCGGCATCACGGTTGCCGTGTCTATCTAGGCGGAGAAGAAAGGGACAACAGGAAGGAGGGTTGCGTGAACCTTGGGGAGATTGCTCCGTTCATCTGATGGGCGAGGAATCTCGTTGTCGCGCGTACATTATCGGGGGGTATTGGGGGGGGAAAGAGTAAGACTCTCACACAACCGGAAAGAGGTTCCTCAATACGATAATTATCTCCTCAACTACCGAATACGAATAACGCAGAGGTACGGGGGAACATAGGTCGAAAGACCAAGTCCCGTTCTGATGAAACCTTCTAATAAACCCCGTTGTGTGAATGCATGAAACAAGAAAAGGAGAAGTAGCAAAATATACTGGACCGACAGAGAAAAAGCCGCCACTATAAAGAAGAAAAAGGAAGGTAGGTGGATAATAACTCGCCGACCATCTTTCATTCAACCTCATCTACCACCAGGCGCCATAAACTAAAGCGATCAAGTAGCCCGATTGGGAGGGGGGGGGTGTAGTATTAAAGAATCTATCAATTCGGCATTTGGGAAACAAAGAGAAGCAGCAAAGGACGGGAATAATTATTTTAACTCTGGAAATCAAATTAGAAAGACACTGATCCCTTGAAAGAGACAAGAAGAGAAATACAGAAAGAAACATAGTCCATCGGGCAAGGCAATCCAGAAAGGCGGTGATGGAATCCACCAGGGATGGGTCATTTAACCTCTCCATGCATACGGAAACGAAAGGGCAAGGTGTAGGTCCGCAAAATCAGTGAAAGGAAGTCCAAAATTGGATCAAAAAAAATCACTTGACACTCACCACTTGATTCCTAATAAATCAATCGAAATACTGAACCCAAGAGTGGGAGGAGTGAAACGGATGACATTGAAGCGGGGGCAAGACAAAAATCCTTGAAAGCCATTCCCATTTCGTTTGAAAAAGTAATCCCATTTGCATAACAGGGGTATACCCACAAAGCCTAGCTGCACGTGAGGGGGAAGACAGGAAGCGCTTGCGGCAAGCGCCGAAAAGCAAAACGACAACGGGGGCGAAAATATCTCGCTCCCGGAACCTGCAACGCAAAAAAAAGAACATGCGGGGGGAGGGAGTAAAAAGAAAATAAACCAGAGCAACACAGAAGAACGTGGGAAAAAACAAGGGACCGTCATTCCCTATAACCAGGTTAAACATTAAAAGGAAGCGCACGTAATAAACAAAGAAAATAACGCAGCGTTTCAGCCGGCCCGGTTGTCATAAGTGATTTTAACCCTTGGGACATTCGCAAGCAGCTTCACCTCTTCATTAGACCCACTGGCAGATGGGGAGCAAACACTCAAGTAAACATTTATCAAATCATCGCGTGGGCTGGGGGAAATCAGGGCTAAAGGTAAAGTGAGGAGCCGATCGGGTACCTCCTTTTTCCTCTGACTGACGAAGCCATGACCTGCGCCAAAGTGAAAAGAAGAGAACAGAAATCAATAAGACGGGTCGGCTGTGCAAACGAGAACAGGATCAGGGACTGCGCCTTCCGAAGGCCCTTTGCTTCTTCATACACCCGCCCTGGGGTGGTCAAAACAAACCAGATTGGTGGGAAAGGGGAGGGGGAAAGAAGCAGGTCTGCATACCTGGGGGGGGGGACGCGGACTAGCGAAGAGATGAAGTAGGGATATCGGCAAGCTATAGTCTGCTAACTCTTAGCTGGGTCTTTCAAAATCCTCATCCGCGGGCGCCGCCCTGGGATGGCCAAGGGGAAAAAGAAGCAGAAAGAAAAAAAATCATCATTAACGATGGTGCACGGGGACAAAAATCCTCAAGGGCAATATAGGGATGTAGGTCATGCTCCACAGGGAATTCGCCAGCATCGCCCGGAAGGACTAATGTCCTGAATGAAATGGAAGTCGGGCGGAAAAAGGAAAGGCCGTGCTCGACACAGGGGAGAGACAAAGACCAGAGGGAGAGGGTAGTTTGCGCGGTTCAACCATACCTTCCTTGAGATTTTGCCTCTCTTGATAGTCGCCAGCGTCCAACAAAAATACCGCCAGGCACGTCGTAGGAAAAAAACAGGGAAAGGGTCAGTCTGAGGAGTGGCAAATATAGATTCTGAAGGGGAGACATGGGAAAACGCCTGGGGACGACCGACAGGTCGAGCTTCTAGTACACCACAACCACTATAGATTAAAATAGAGAGATAGACTCTGCTCTCATTCAAGGCGGCGGCAAGTCGCGGCAAGGAAAGGATGAGGCGCAACGAACCTAGGGCAAATGAACGCTATACAAGCGAGTTGCGTGGGAATTTGGGAAAGGAGGTTGTTGACTCTGGAGGAACTCTTAACACGCAACCTTCATCAAGGGCAGGTTTTGGACCAGCTAAAAACCGCTTCTACCAAGGAAGAGGGGGGGGGCCGTCCGTTGGTAAGGGGGGGGGCACCGGGTTGCGGAGAAGATGAACAAAAAAGCGTGATTCCAAAGTCACTTTCTCATTCTACTATTCTTCCTACAGACGCTGCTGAGGGGCAGTACAAGTGGGACGGAAAGGGAAAAAGAAGGTCGGATGAAAAAAATTGAGTCTAAGGGAGAGGAAGAACACGAAAGCGATAAAGATGGCGGGAGGGATTTTACTCACATCACCCCGATCTGTTATCCGTCCTATCACTGCGATATCTATGCGCGAAGGGAAGAGAGATTAACAGCAAAACAGTGCTGCAGCGCTTAGTACAATAACCCCAAAAAGATGCAGATACAATCTGCCTTTGTTATCCGCAGCACAAGAGAAAGGAAGAAAAGGGAAGGAAAGCCTCATCTGTCGCAAAAAGACTGGCAAACTGAACGATAGGATGGTATTGTGGGAGATCTTAATGGTTTCAGTGCAGGCTTGGGCTCTCGGACTGAGGGAACAAAAAGAAGACGGATCAGGGTATCACTTCCCTTCAAACAGAGTGACAAACGTCAGGAGGGGGAAGGAGAGCAAAGGTATTAATTTATTTGGTCTATTCGGACGTGTGGCTAAAGTCCGAGGCTCGGAGAAGGAAAAGGGGTGAACACGACCAAGTAAGACCAAAAGTGCCGGTGACACGTGTGTCAAGGTAGTTAGGGTATACGGGTAATAAAGAAACCCTGAACTTGAAGATTCAGGGGGCTGCTTGTCGGACTGCGGCTCAAGAGGAGGTGGGGAAATGTGGCGGTGATTTACAGTCATGAACCCTCCACGCTGGGGGGCAGGATGTAAAGGCCAGATCAGTGTAGATGAGTAAGTATTTGAACGCCCAAAAGGGGTTCGGGTTGCTTGTCCGGCGCCGGAGGAAGAAGCGCAGAACAGGGGAGGCCTGAACGTGACAGGAGGACGTGAATGACTGGTGTGGGGGGAAACGGAAAGAAAAGGTCTCTCTGGCTGTTATTAGGGACAACGTTACTGGTCTGACACGGAGTCGGGGAAAGGCTGGGGTTAAAAAATGCAGGAACCATTTGGACGAGTGGCACGGAGAAACGAGGAAGTTATGGTCATTCGCTGCTCTTACTGCATAAACTTGCTCGTGGTTCAGAAGAGGGGCGGGTGCACACAGGGTAGGCGGGGAAGGAAGGCACGAGGATTCTGAAAATCATAAAGGACGTCTGGTGAGTATGAAGGATGAAAAAACTGCGGGTGGGAAAAAGTCTCTCCATCCACCCTCTATTATCTAAAGAGAGGGGGGGGGAGGGGCGTACACAGGAGAAGGAAGTGCTGGGAAGTTTAAAGCTTTTACGTTCATTCTGCTGAAGATTTCAAATTTATTACCGCTGAGATCGAGAGGGGGACGTGTAAAACACACCCTTCAGAAGGAAAGAGAGATGAATAGGAGAGAGAAGAAAAAAAATCGGCTCCTATTCAGCGGCGGTCTGGCGCCTGGGAATATTCGGTTGCGCGCCCGGGGGATGGAAGGGGTTCAGTCGAAAGGGACTAAAAGCGCCAGGACAGGACGGAGGTGAGGGGGAGGTGGCTTCCTTCGGACACAGCAATCGGGGGAGGGCTACGCGAGCAATGGGCGACTGATGACCCGGGTCGCAAAAAAGTTGAACGGTGTAGAAAGGGAAAGCAATCAGAATAAGGGCGGGAGTGGGAAACCTGGAAAGGGAAAAGGGAGGGAAAGGAAAAAGAACTTGCGCAGGCCTATGATCTCGTATCTTTCTTCGGTTCAGAGGGACTAAAAGGGAGAGAGAAAAAAAGAGGGGTGAAAAATAATAAGGTCCCCAAGAAAATGAAGGGGAAATCGGACAAGAGAGCTGATAATCAACTAGAAATAGAATGAAAAGAACCAGACAATTCAGTAAAATCAAGAAAAGTCGGAGTAAGGAAAGAAAAAAAAATCAAAGGGGGAGGAGAAAAAGACAAGAACTTCGGGGGAAATTCTCTCGACCTCGACCAGGATGGGTTTTCCCTCCAAGATGACACCTCAGATTGTACCGTTCAAGAAGGGGAAAAAACACCGGGAAGAAAAGAGGTCGCGCACCAAAGATACCATCCATTCCCAGATCCCGCCAAAAGAAGAACAACTGTTGGTCCTTTGGTCTCGGATCTTATCGATAAGCGGGAAGGGAATGAAGGTGACACACCATCGATGCGCAAAAAATCAAAAAAGTCAATAAAAGAAATAGGACAGAAGAAAAAATGTAGAACCCAAAGGGGGCTCAATTCCTCAAGCATAACGCCAACACAACAGGGAAAGGGCGCCATCGTGGCTCACATAAAGGGGTTAAGAACATCCGCAGGGAGGAAGATCAGCGGAATACACCAGCAAAAAAAAGGGGTCCTTCCATTTTTGTATTGCATCATCTGCCGTCCCTGATAGCCAAAGAGACAAAAAAAACGAAAGGAAAAGGGAAATGCCGAAGAGTAAATGGCCAACCCCAAGAAAAGAGCGGGAGGAAGGGACGAGGAGGGGCAACAGGGAAGGTACACGCCAGTAACAAAATACCTTAAGGCCCCCTTGTCTCAACTCCAGTCTCGCAGGTAAGACGGAGGGACGGTGAAAACATCAAACAGGAAAATAAAGACGGGGAACATGGGTAGAAGGGGAAGCGTCGGAGGGAGACGCGCCCGACACAAAAAAACGTTTCCTCCAATACAGCGCCCACGGCATCTTCCCACCTCAATCCATATATAGGGGAGGGTTAGGGGAAGAG
>Ga0179593_1460132_pt1 | contig 12895 bp, 11 predicted proteins | sample CZODoug2_1_08_16_FD_185931 | JGI IMG/M metagenome (GOLD analysis project Ga0179593, IMG submission 185931) | Vadose zone soil fungal communities from Angelo Coast Range Reserve, California, USA - CZODoug2_1_08_16fungal (PacBio error correction) | ecosystem: Environmental > Terrestrial > Soil >...
GAAATGGCTCAGCGGGAGGGGTAAAACATGTAGGCTCGTGGTCAAAATGCTCTGGTGCGGATTTTCACTGCAGACCGCTGGTCCGGGAAAGTCTTAAAACGCATAGCACGTTCCCGCGTGCAAAATCGGCCCATGAGCTGCAAACGGACCACAAAGGTGAAAAGAATGAAATTGGAGCCGAAAAGAGCTTACATGCGAAGCGTGGATCGGTTAGGGAGGAAAAGATCGGGGGAAGCTTTCGGAAACGCGGGCCGAGTGTAAAGTACGGAACCGGGGACAGTTACTGCGGGTACGGTTTATTAAGCTCGGTTCACACGATCCAAGAGCGCGTTTCAAGGGAAGAAATGCCCTCAGCACACCAAAGGGGAGGAGCAGCCATACGATGTGTGCGAAAAACAGGCAGCAAGTTCAAACGTTGCGGGTTATCGAGGAGGGGAAACCGGAGACTGGGGAATCGGACAACGCTTAAACAGAGAATACCCAACGCGTAAAGGACGTAGTAAACGGATGCCGAGGGTGGCGCTGTCAGGCTGGAAAGCGGCACTAGAGTGAGAGGACAAATCCCTAATATGAGATGTTTTAAGGGGTGGTGGGGGCTTTCCATAAGGATATCAAGATACCGTGGGGGAGGAGGGGATTCTGCCAATGAAGGGAAGTCTAAATCCTTCACTAGACATCCCAGGGCTTACTGAAAAATAGCACCTAACTTGGACGAGCAACTATTTAAGGGCCCTCATGGAAAACATGGTTTCCTTCCGTAGGAGTAGTATGACCTTGTTTCCAACCTTGGGCAAGGAACGACCCTGAAGATTTGCTAAGGGGGGGAAATAGTTACGAGAGGGGAACTTAACCCATCTATCATCTTCTTTCGTCTGGCGTTTAAAGACTAAAAAAAGATCGACGGCTATATCTACGTAAGAAAGGTGGCGAGTACGAACTTCTTGCGGCTGAAGGGGGTACCTTCCAGGTCCGTGAGTGCCCGATTTTCATGGAATGAGGAGGGAAAAAGGTGAAGTGAAATATTCGGAGAATAAAAAGACTCTCCGGGATCCAGGGGGGGGAGCTTGACGGGAAAGAAACCGTCAAAAGCGGAAGAGAAGCTTTTAGTGGAGCAGGTACAGATCCGGTTCGGAAAATAATGGAATCTCCCCTATCGCGGGGGGAGCACATTGGGATCTGCTATTGTACCTCATACAAGAAAGTTATGAGCTTGGAAAATATCCCGGAACGGAAGACAAAAAAGCAGGAAGTCGGAACAACAACGAGGGGGTAAAAAGATAGGGGAGCAACGGTAATTTCAAATGTTTCCACGGCGACAATCAACTGCTTGGTGAGAGGGAACATCGCAAGAAAACAAAAAGATCAAAACTGGAGGAAGCGCGCGGAGGAAGAAAGATAACAAGCCTAAAAGGGTTGAAGGTAGAAGAACTAGCTCTATTTGAAAAGGCTCCAAACCAAGCCAACGAGAAGACGGGAAAGAGGGGATCTGAGGATGGGTACGCGTGGCAAACGGCATCGCTAAAGGAAAGGGCTGTGACCTTCGGGCGGCCCGGCTCTAGAAAAAGTGTTCGGTAGCGAAAAGGCGGACGTTCGGAAGCGCCAAATGTTGACTCTGGTAAGATGTCAATCACCGTCAAAGAAACTACGAGCCCTGACTGGGAATGCGCATCCAGGGAAAAAGGAGTCTAAATAGCCCCGGGGATTCAAAAAAAAGGGGAATCAAAAAGTGAGGAACGGCCCGGAGAAGAAGGGCATTGATGAACGGCCTCGTTGCTCTCCAAGGGGCGGGGACCCGGGTTGAACAAACGGGGGGTAACTCAGTGTAAAAGGAGCAGCAACCCGGCCTTGTCCTCCGACTAACCAGTAAGGAAGAAGGACAAGACCCCACCCAGCTCACCTGAAGAATGGGCAACTTGATAAAAAAAAAAATGTGCACTGGCCTTAAGAAAGGAAAATCCTTTAAACAAGAAGGAAGGGCTTACTAACTCAGGGCAAGGGGGGGGAGGTAAAAGTGTCCGGGCAATATCTAGTCCACCTCGAACACTGGATAAAGACGGAACAGTGCAAGTTTTTGGCAAAAATAGAAAAAGTATTAGCGCTAACAACTAAAGGGTAGACAGAAGGGGTGTCGGCTTGCACGAGAGAGGGGCAGGACCTAATCAAAAAATAGGAAGTTTACCGTCACTGAAGGGTAAATTGTCGCTTCGACATCAAAGCCAGGAAGGCCAAAAGGGACGAAAAAAGACCGACATGCCTCTCTAAAGAGGGAAATATGCATAACGGGGGCGATCAGGAATCTTAGCCGGCATCAATCTGGGACAGGAAAAAGTCCAACGATGGGGTAGTGTCTTGCATCTACGGGGGAAAAGAAGGGGTGGGGGGCAATGGGTAGAGACGAAAATTCATTTAACCTTTCTGGAGAGCAGGGTCAATCTAGACCGAAATATTTTGACACACCGACACATGGGCACACTGCCCGAAGCGCAGGGAAAGGATCAACTAAAACGGCTCAACGTTCACCTTACTCTGGGGTAGAAGATGGGATAGCGGCAGCCTGCATGTGACGTATCTAGCAAGAGGATATAAATCGTAGGAGGGTTCCAACGAGCACTACAGAATGCGCTGAAGCCCAGGAAGGTTTCCTGTGTATTGTTACTCTTGCCGAGCATACAATCCAATGGAAAGGCTAGTGTGCAATCCATCCGTCAAAATTAAAGTCTGGGGGCGGACATGAGTGGGAGGGGACAGACGCCTCAACTTTAAACATGGATGGAGTTAAGTAAAGTTGAGGTTATCAGAAATTGGGCTAACAAAAAGGTAGGGTGGAGGCTTCAAAAAAAAACGAGTGCGCTGGCATGAAAAATCAAGAGGGCGACCTATCGAGATGAGGTGGACGGATCTGAGAGAGACGCGAAAAGAGAAAGATAGGGGGTTCACGCACCGGACTCAAAAAGGAAGAGAGGAGATGGGGAGCCAACATGTCTTGTCTTGGGCAATGTGAAAAGTGGTCATGCGTCTTGGCCCATCCGGAAAAAGGAAGACGGCCCTGAGCAATAAAAAAAAAATGGGGACGGAAGAGTCCACTGGACGTGGCTCAGACAGAGAAACTGGAAGAGGAGCTGGGAAGTCGACTTCAACTGTCGGAAAATAATTAGGTGAAGAAATACTCAAAAATGATCGAAAGTAAAGAAGAAGGGGGAACCGAGGTAAGGTGACGATAAAATATTTCAGGCGGACTGGAAAAGCATATAATCGGTAAAGGGGGAAACGATGTAAAAGGGGTCGCTTGGCAGGAACAAAGAAACGTTATAGGGACAGTGAGCTACTGAGCTCAGAGAGAGAAAGGAGGAACACATTATTAAAGGGAAGAAGAATTGAAGAAAAGTGAGAAAGACCTTTCAGAGTCGATTCCTTACTCCAAGGCATTGCGGAAAGGGGGGGGGGGCAGTTTCGGGGATCTCTAAATCAACAAAAAAACAAAGGGGGATGTAAAGATGAAAACGTGGTTCAGGAGAGAATCACTAAAAAAAAAAAAAAAAAAAAGGGAATATTCCAGGAAGTAAGTATCAGAAAAATTGAAGAGGGAATTCTGGAGTTCAAAACGGAAGGGAAAGCATGATGGTCTAGCTGGCGCAGAAGAGGGAGGAGAGAATGAGAAAGTCATTCGAGATCACCGACTGGAAGATCAGACCCGAGAAGGAAGGACGTAAAAAAACGAAAAAACGACTATTGGGGTTTAAATCCGACCGGAGGAACGAGCGTTCAACCCTTACTAACAAGGAAGCAACGACGGAGGGAAGACGGGGGGGGAAGAGTAAAAAATAACCACATCCGTTTGGGAAGGAAGACGGCTCTCCCCGCGCTAAAGAGGACGGAGCTAAACTCTCTTATTCAGAGGGGGATGCATTCCCGAACATTTTTGAGCGAATGAGGAAGAAGAAGAGAGCGGGGGCGCGGCAAAAGAAAGAAAAAACCTACTTGGTTGCATAACAACCAAAAATACCAGGGAAAGACAAAACCTTTCTCATGAACAGTTCGAAGGGGGTGACCGCCCTCTAGACTTCTGCGAGGGGGGAGAGGGATGAGGATAGCGAGAAGAAAAAATGACTCGATAGTTGCTAAAGATGCCAATGCTTATAATCGACTGTCTAAGTAGGAGGTCCGGAATCAACCACGCAAAAGAGGGGGTGGGGGGGGGTGGTAAAATCGAGAAACCTAACCGGGTAATATGGGGGAAATCCAGACAGCTTGAAAAGGGGTTATCATAGGGGCGATTAAGACAACAGACGGAAGAAAAGGGGCAATGAGAAATGGGGGGGGGGGGGGAAAAACTTTGGCATGGAATAGATTCTAATCACCGATGAGGGCGCGAATCAGAAACTAAGAGAACCGAACTTGAAGGAGGGCCACAAATGCAATGGAGTTGGAGGCTGGCGCGTGGGTAAAAGTAACGATTAAATAGAAGAGGTATCGCCTTGGCCCTAACTGCCAAATGGCATATCACAGCAGGGAGGAAGAAAATCGGTAGTTCCAATAATTACTGGGGAAGTAGTAAGGAGAGTGTCGCTCGGGGGTTAAAAGGCAAATGTCTTGCGAGGGGGGCCAAAAATCCGGTCAGTTTAGAGAGGGGACGATAAGAAACTGGTTCCAGAAAAACCGAAATCGTCGGCACTGACATGAGAAAGGAAGGTTCGGGCCAGAAAGAGAGAGGCGCTTGAAGAAACGACCACACAGAGGTTCGACCAAAAGGAACACAATACCAAACAAAAAAACAACAAAACAAAACAAAAGTAAAAAATCTGAACGATCTAACCTGCGAGTGGGCCACACTCTTGGGGAAGGGGGGTAAAAAGAATGGAGGGTCTTCACGGTTGGGATAGGAGAAGAACAGGTAAATTTAAAGTTGAGGGGGGAAGGACTAGACCTCTTATGCACTTTTTGAGTGAGAGAGAGAGAGGCTCTGTGTGGTAAATACCCGACACCACTTAGCGAGCCAATGCACTCATCATGTTAGAGAGCCAATCTGGTCTATTATGGTCGAAACAATAGAAGGTAAAGTGAGGTGGAGCGGAGGGAGGGTGGAAAGCGGCGTTGTGGAATATCCAAGAGCAATTCCAAAAAAATACAAAACACGCACTATCTTCCAGGAAGAGAAAAAAGGAGCGGCCTTAAGGGAACTCTGGAGAGATCCTTCAATTGGGGGGTCTTGCGGGAAGAGGACACTCCGTGAGAAAGAATTCCTCCACGGAGACATGGACTGGGTGGGGTCTTGCATGGACATGCTGATTGGGGTAAAATGGGCGGTCTTTCGGAAAAGCGGGAGACATGAATGAGCGAAGAGGAAGGAGCCAGCAACGCGTTAACGTGATTGAGCAGGAGGAAAGCCGGAGCCAAAGCTGTGAAGTGAAAGGAAGGTTCCATGCCTAACTGGGTCCTTGCGGGAGGAACCAGGGCCGGTCACTTGAAAGGACGAGTCTAAAAACGTCGAAGGAATGAGATCACTCAACCGTTGAAAAAAGGAGTCCAGGGACCGCTGCGCAAAAAAGAGCGGTAAAGTAAAATCGCCGCTAAACGAACCGCCATTCAGGGCCAAACCGGAAGAAAAAAAGGGTAGACTGCGAGTCCTGTCTAAAGGGAAGGGTCTCGACCGGGAATTTTCAGGTGCAAGGAGGCATACAAGACCTACCATCTCCGCCGTGAGCCGGGGGAGGGGGGGGATCTCGGAAGGCGAACAGATAGCCTTCGCGTGTCGTGTCCGACACTGTCAGGCTGAGGCAGAAGATTCAGCGCCGCTATCAGTCACGGTGGAGGATGGTGCTCAAGCTTGAGCCTAGAAAAGCAGGGGGAGAGTCATAAAAGTAAACGGTGTGATCACAACGGGGGTATCTCACAACACCAACGGGGCAGGGTCAAGAGAGGAAGGAATCAACGGGGGGACACGTCCAAAGACCTTCAACTGAGCTGGTTGATCAAGGCCAAGTCCGGGGGAAAACAGTCAAAGTCTTCCGCAGAGGCGATCATCCGAGTGCACTACAGCAGTGAAAGGGAGGAAGGAAAAACTAACTAGCATCCCTAAGAGCGCCGGAGAAAAGAAAAAGATACTGTCTAAAGGGAGGAGATGTTCGATGATTGTCGCTGGGGACACATGAAACAGGGAAGCAGGACAGCATAGGAGGGGGCAATCTTTAATACCTGCTCTTATAAAAAAGGATTCATGAAAGACGTAGGTGTCGTATCGAAACCAGGGGGGGACGGAAGGTTCGTAGAGATCTTTAAAGCGTGGGGCAAAGGCACCGCGATCGAAACACGATCGGCGCTTGGATCTGAATCACGAAAGGTCCAGATATCCGAAGATTCCGCAAAAGGTCAGCAAGGCAGGGGACCACGGAGGGAAAACGGCAAAGGAAATCCGCCGTAAAAGTTACTGTAAACCTGAAAAAATAAAGGTTGGTCAGAAGGGAAGCAGATGAAACCACAACGTTGCAAAAGATGTTGGATGGATACGGAGGAGATGTCTAGGAGAGACTTCGGGAACTCAAGCCATTTCTCCATCTCAAGAATGGAAATAAAAAAACACCGGCCCCCTTGGGGACCCGAGAAAGGAAGGGTTTGGCGGGGGCTCAGGAAAGCCCGGATTTAGCCCCGACCTCCATGAGGCTCTCCAAAAAAAGGTACTCAGGAAATGTTCCTCTTTATGGGAGGGAAGGAGGATGGGAGCAGGTGTATTCACCCTTCGAAAGGAAACACCTCCCGACGCAAAAACACGACGTGGACGTGGGCGAGGGGTTTCTGGAACCAGAGAGAGAAAAAATGTCTGAGGACGAAAGGAAAGAAAAGGCATTTTGCTGTTACCTTTGGTGTCGGGGACTACACAAAACGCGAGACGTGATCGTTCCGACATGGGCATCAGATCTTAGAAACATGTCCGCAAATGTGCAACTGGAAGCTCCGACCGGCGCTCTTAAAACGTGGCGACGGGAAACGGGGGGGGGGTGGACAAGCGGGACGCTCAGCGACTTGGTTAAAAAAGGTCGGAAGTTCATATCTTAGAAGAAAAAAGAGGCAGGGCCGGAACAATTGGGGAGTTCTGACTTTGATTGAACGAAAAGTTTTGGGCGCTTCCTAATGCAGTAAAGACGAATGGTCTGTTTCATTGGAACGAGGGAGGGAGAATACCGAAAAGATTGTGGAACCGAGCCGAAATGGGAAAGTGGAAAAGCACCCAAAAGAGCAGCAGCAGTCCGATCTAAAGGGGAAGAAAAGGTTCACATTGAGAGGGGGAACCATATAGATGAAGGCAAGGGGGAAGGCGCGGACGTAACAGGGGTTGCATTTAGGGGGCAAACGATAGAGAGCGTCGTAACTGGGACAAAAACAGCGAATACTTCAAAGTAAAAAGGAAAGGGGGGGAACTTCAAACGGTGGACGGGGGATGTATTTGTGGAAGACAGGCTTACGCGCCCAAGAAGGGGGGGCGGAAATGCAATCCGGATCAAAAAAAAGACAAGAAGGGAGCAGGGAGTCATGAGTTGGGGAAGACATAACAAATCGGGAGGCTAAAGGGAAAGATGGGCGGGCCAATTAAGTTGGTTACCTGCAAAAAAGCAAAAAGAATGTGGTGGAAGGTGTGTCGTTACGGAACGCACGGGGGCGCGGTGACGGTAGAAAAAAAAAAGGAAGATAGGGTGAGAGAAAACGACTATCGATCGTGAGGGTGAGAGCGGGCTAACAAAGAGAAGCCTAAGTGAGATAGGGCAAAAGCACCGAAAGGCAGGAGAAAGAACGGTTGTAGCAGAAGGGTCTTTCTTGTTGGGGGCAAAATGGGGGAGTGTCAAGATCGGGGACCGAAGGACGCTTGACGCTGATGCATAACACCAAGGGGACCGGAAAGAGGAATAAAAGTCGGCGCAAGCAAAAAAAAAGTAGACGAAATCGGAACCAATGCGAAAGCTTCTGCGGCAAGGGGAGACGGAGATGATTTACAGCAGTCCAAAATGGGCGAGGAAAGAAGGGGAAGTGACCGGGTGGGGAGATCAGGTTAAAAACGTTGGTAGAAGGGTGAGGGGAGCATAATACTCGGGGGGCGCGTTAGGAAATTGAAGAAAGGGGAATCACGACGTCCCAGGTCGGTGACTGATCCGAAGCTGCAGACGACCATCTCAGCTGCGCAGGGCAAATCAGTCGCGTAAAAGGTGAATGGGACTCCTCATAACGCAAAATTTAGGAAAGGGGGAATGTAAGGCTAAAAAAGGAGGGGGGGAAGAAGGGACCAGGGGGGTACGCGAGGTAAATCCAAAAAAAAGAGCCAGAAGATAGTACAACGTGAAATCTGCTTCCTCCCAAGGGGAAGTGGCCCTAGTCAGTAAGGAGACGGAGGAACGGACCATTTCCTTTGGGAGGAAGAGGCTAACACCTTCAAAGAGTGGAAAAAAAGATCAGAGAAAAAAAAAACAGAAGAGCCAAATGCAACTGCAGATAACTCACGTTCTTAGTCCGCACCCTTGGAGAAAAGGACTCTCCTCAAACCCGGCTAGGTTGTTTAAACCGCACCGCTAAAAGGGGATCGTAGCCCCTGAAATCCCGGAAAGGGGGAAAACCAGGACTAGAAGCTTCACCAAAGGGGGGGGGAAAAAGGAATAAAAAAGCGACGGAGGACGCTTCTCGCGGGCGAGGGGGGGAAAAAAGAGAGTTTGATGGGAATGAGGAAGCAGGGGGGTAAGACGCTCGCATGTACCAGAGGATCATTGCCCATCGGCCTTAGACGGGCCCCGACGGCAGGGAAACTTGACAGGGTGGTGTCAATAAATGGAAAAGTCTCCCAATCCTCCAAGTAAATAGAAGGAAAACGGGGAGGGCGTCAACCCTCTAACTTCGCAGAGGATCCTAAAAAAGCGACGGGGACTGCTTCCAAACTTGATTTCAGTCAATGAACTCTCCTCAGCAAAAAATCGCAGAAGACCTTCCTCACACTAAACACAATCGTTTGGGAGTTGGTAGGAAGCACTTTGAGGGGGGGGACCGCCATCATTTACTTCAGGGTTAGCCTAAGATTTGTTAGGCTAGGATTCCCAAAAGGGGACTACCTTTGATGGGAGCAACGGGGCAATTTGACACAGAGACGCCGGCAAAAAAAACGGGTTGGGGGGAAAGGAGAGCGTCGATAAGACATCATAAACAAACCTTTGACTTAAGACTCTATTCGCTTTTGGAATACTTGCCAGGGGGCGTAAGATTAACGCCATAGAAAAAAGGGGGTCAGAGGAAAAACTTACGTCACGCCTGGTCAGGCCGCTGGAGAAATATGGTGTTCAATTGGGGTCAAGAGTCATTATTATCCTCGGAGGGGATGAGAGATTGCTCTCTAGAGGTTAAAACGGGACAATGGTCGTTTCCAATCGTCGGTGAGGCGATTGCGCCTGCAAGAACGAGGTTCCCCTTACCCTTAAATTACGTCGGCAAAGAGGAACTTCGTGCAAAAGGAGACAAGACATGGAAGACTTCCAGAAAACACAGAGTGTTCACAGGTACGGGGACAAGCTTGATGTTCAAGGCGTCGCGCTTTTGCGCTGCAACAATCTTTGTCTCTGAGAGGAGAGCATGGAAGGCCTGTCACGCACGCGGGAAATGAGGAAAAGCGAGTAAGGGAATGTAAGGACTTCGGTCAACTGTCTAATCTGATAACAGTGCACTCGGGACGGGGGTTGGTGTAATAAGACAAAACCGGGAAAAAAAACCGGCAGGTGAAAAGCCAGCAGACCTCAGAAAAAATAAAAGAAAAGCAGCAATGGCGAGGGGCGGGTATTTTTAAGGCTTCAAAGGGGGAGACGAAAAAAAAACACCGAAAAGTAAAAAAAAGAAAAAGAAGGCGATTAAAGCTGTGGAGGGGACGGCAATTTTAAAGCTGGCAAACTCCCTCTTTATCACTATGGGGAAGAAGAGTCACGAGGCAAATTGGGGGGGGACCTAGAGAAAAGGTGGAGACATTGGAGTCCTGGCGGCCAGACCAGCTCTAAAAGGACAGCGCGCTAGGCCAACCCCAACATCTTGTTCTTAACGGGGTCCGCAGCCAAGGAAACAAAAAGCTGGAACTGGGAAAGTTGCCTAACTTCCTTGCGGCTTCCCGATGGCCGGTCCTCTGAAAAAGAGGGATGACAATCTTCTAGCTAGCTGGGAAAGGGACGATTAAAGACAAGGCAAAGGGGCCGGAGGGGGAGGTGCCGCGGGAAGCCTTGCGCACCGCGGGGAAATAGAACGAACGACGAAGTTTCTATAAAGAATCGAACGTCGTGAGGCATTGAGGACCGGGAGGGAACCCTATTTCCCTTTTAAGCTGAAAGACGCGCACATGCACGAGAAGAGGGGGGGAGAAAAAAACAAAGAACCGGGGAGCCGTATTGGTTGCGGAGCCTCAAGGAAAAGATCGGATCTATTGACCGGAAGAGTTCTACCTTTCTTCTTACGGCATAAGCGGATGCAGAGAATCGGGCAATTGAGAGGGGGGGTCATAAGGGATAGCTCAAAGCCAATTGAGGAGCGTGGAACCAAGAATTACTTGGGGGGAAAGCTCTCTACAATAAAAACACTGATTGAGTATTACATGAGCCAGTGATACAGGGAAAGGGTGGCATCTGGGGGTAACGCTCTCAAAGAAAAGTTTGGGGAGCAAGAAAGAACAAAAGGGAAAAGAGGGCCCGCATGATCTTCGCTTATCCATTATGCGCGAACGACATTTATACCTGTCGCCTTCACGATAATCGGAGATGGGGGGTCTCCTTCGCTCCAGGCCACGATCAACAGGCTCCCAGAAAAAAGAGGGGGATGGTATGCGCAGGGGGCCCCTTAAAAAGGCCGCAGTCCTAACACGAAAGGGCGTATACTCAAGTAGCAGTAAAGAAATTAGGGAGCTGATCTACGAGACGTGGAGAGGGGGCCGGCGCTGGTGGAAAAGGACACCGCGAAAGAAAAGACTCCAGAAGAGCATCGATACAGATTCCAGGGTGGGCAGCTATCTGAACCTCAGGGGAAAATGAAATACTTGTAGGAAACGAAATAGGGGGTTAATCTCACTGGACCAAGTAGGGAAAGGAAACCTTAGCCAACCAAAGGGTCGAAACCTTTCGAGAAATGCACCATTGGGGTTCTGGCGAAGCGAGTGAGAATTTCTATCCGGAGTGGACGCCGCACTAACGACAAGAACAATTGGAAAAGCCATGGGAAAAAAAAACCCTGTCCAATTTGCCTCCAGAGTTGGGGGCGACAGGCGTCAAGAGAGTGCCGAATGAAGCCCCTACCTCCATTGGGTAGCGACACAAGCGAAGACCGTAAATTCCGCGTGAGAGGGGACGTCGGCGGGGACGGTCAAAAAAGAGGAAGGGAGGAAACATCACTACCGAGCACGACGTGACATGCATGTGGTTCACGCAAGTCATAGAAAATGGCTGGAAATGGCGGCGAACCTTAATTCACGGCATGGGCAGGGACTAAAGGGGGGGGTGCTTTGACAAAAAGAAAGGTCATGCCGACACTTGAGAAATAATGGGGGAAAGGCAATGGCCGTAAATGTGCCGTCCGCGACCTCGCCAATCAGAAAGCCAGCTGGCCTGGAAAAAAAGTACCTCTCGGCGCAGGAGGACAAATTGGCCCGCTCTCAGAAAAAAAATCGTTACGAAAAAGAACGCAGGGAAGAACACGCCGCGTGTAGTTTGTATACAGCGCATGTCAGAAGATTTTGGCACAACGGACTTTCGAGGCCACTGTCTGTCTGGGGGGAAGCGGTCAGATCGGGGCGGAACGCAACGACCAAAATTTTGAAAAAATAAGGCACTGGAAGAAAGCTCAGCAGCAATAGGATGCCCGAACGAGACCTAAGGCCTCGACCCTCGCTCGGGGGGAACACTCTATGCAGGGGACGCAGAGCTCGCGTGAATAACGGGGCATGTAGGGAAAGGAGGAAGGAGGAGCATCTGGGGGTCAGGGAAAAAACAAACAAAAAGAAAATCAGCAGGGGTGATTATCCTTCGAGACCGCGTGCCGAAACTAAAAAGGGGATGGCGTAGAGGAGAAAGGCCTCAGAAAAAAGTCCATGAACTGGCGGACTGGCGGCCATGAATGGTTGATCCTCTACTAAGTACTACAGGGAAGCCATTAGGGGAGTGACGTAAAGGAGGTAGACCGGGGGAGAACCACCCTAAAAAAAGGTGGGATTGGAGCGAAAACGCTAGGGGCGAGGCGCGTGCAGGGTCGAATGAAAGAACTGGCATACCAAAACATCGGCTTTGTAGTTCGAGAGAAGCCGCATCCCAGAGAATCTGAGGGGTCACACCTAAAAAACAAGTCATGAATAAGGAAAGGATTGGGAAAAAAAAGGACATTCGGGGGAGGGGGGGGGGCAAACACGTGGGGAAACGTCTGGGACAGGAAAAAACCGATGTACTCTACAAAAAAAAAAGGGGCCGTGAGCTCTCAACCCGGTCGGATAAAGAAGAAGAACGGCCAGTCCGCAAAGAAGCGTCGGCGGAAAGGAGGAGAGTGGGGGGATTATTTTCTCATAACCATTTGACTAGTCTGAAGTCATGTGGGAACCGGGGAGGGGTGATTTCAGGAATAAGATCAAGAGAGGAAAGTTCATACTTTAAAATCACTAGGAAGGGGGCGCACGGGAAGGACATAAGGGCAAGAAGTCTCACTACGTCCGGAAAAAGTCGGGGGAATAGAAAAAAGAATTAATGGAGAGAGAGCGACGCAGGCCTGCTACGGAACCTCGAGAGAGGGCAGAATTAGTGGAACGGACACGACGTTTACGAAGTCCCTGCAACGCTAGGAAAGTTTTAAGGTCTCGAATCGTCCTTACTCCGATCATTTCTATTGGGGAGTGTACGCAGAATTGAAAAGGTGA
>Ga0179593_1578836_pt1 | contig 12895 bp, 13 predicted proteins | sample CZODoug2_1_08_16_FD_185931 | JGI IMG/M metagenome (GOLD analysis project Ga0179593, IMG submission 185931) | Vadose zone soil fungal communities from Angelo Coast Range Reserve, California, USA - CZODoug2_1_08_16fungal (PacBio error correction) | ecosystem: Environmental > Terrestrial > Soil >...
AGGCCAAAAAAATCGCGGGCAAAAGAAAAGGACTGAAAAAAAGGATGGGAAGAAGCCTCGACGCCAGGGAATGGAACGAGAGGGAAACTCGAGCCACCAAGATTCAGGGCCATCTCCTATTCTTATGAAGCAACGCGGGAAAGGAATCGAAAAGAACGGAATCTGAAGGTGACGGAGAAGAGTTGGGGGAGCTTCCTAAGTCGAGCCTCGTTCAGAAGCATCGAGCGAGCTGTGGACGGGGAAAAATAGCAAAAAAGGGACGGAAGAGCAAACGGCCTGTCCCGTGGGCGAGAGGGAACCTTAATTCGAACTGCGACTCTATCGGATGCCTCAAGATCAGGGGGAGCAAAGACGAAGGAAAAAACTGGGAAGGGAGCGCTAATTGGGGGAGAGAAAACTTCCGAAGAATCCTCAAACGGGCCACCTATGTCTTAACTACAAAAGGCATAGAAAAAAAACGGAAGGCGGCAGGCATCGTTGAAGGATCAAGTTCTTCGCTAACACCCTATCTCGGATCTCTTGAAGTTATCGGTACGGCCAAAGTCGCAAAAAGGGGCATTGGGCCCGAATTGAGAAAAGGGGACGTACGGGCTCAGAATCCTTCGGAACTCTGCAACCTCGAAGGACCTAAAACGGCCGAAAAGGGAAAATGGCTGTAGTCCCGGCATAAGATCTTCTGTTCACATTTTGGGCCGGTGAACGGAAACGTGTCGGGAAGGGACGAAAACCCGTGCAAGTGGAGGGGAACCCACCATGTTGCAGCAAGGATCACAGGTTCACTCGCCAAACGGCCTCTATGGTGTCCGTGGAGACCACTAAAAGAAAATCATGGAAGGCATGCAATGGGGGGGGTTGAGCAATCCAACGCCGGCGGAGGGACCAACACCAGGGCAAAAAGAAACGGCTCAAATTAAATCGGGGGGTTAACAACAGGTAAGAGCTGCGGGTGGCCTAACGATAAACTCGATCTTTGAAGGGGGCCGTCAAAAAACGCGGCGGCATGGGATGCCAGTATCGCCGAGCCAGCACGCAAGTCCAAACGGGACCAAACCCAGAAAAAAGGGCAGCCATCAACATCACGTCTCTCCAGTCCGGGTGGATTGGGCAAAAGGCAGACACCAAAACAGAAAAGACCGTACCAAGTCCAACTCGTGCCGCGCCAATCACATCGTAGCCACATTTTGCCGTTGTGGGGGCGTCAGGGGACGTGGGAAGAACGCTGAGAAGATCCAAAGGCCAGCCCCCAAAAAATCGCGGTAGTGTGGGGAGATGGGTTAGATGTGTGTCCTGGTCAGTCCAGCGAAGCCCAATTGCCATGATCGTGAAGTGCCGAAGGGATATAAGCGGGGGAAGGTGAAGCGGGGGAGGAAATACGAAGAGGGGCCATCGCCCCTTTTTTTGAAGGATCGGGGGAACTCGAAAGCGGGGGAGCGGACGTGAGAAGCGGAAAAGGAAAAAAGATCTGAATCGCGAGATCAACTGTGAATGTCAAGACCGATGCAAGCTAGTGGCCGCTATCAAACAGAGGAAGGAGGTTAACCAAGACACTCACGAAACCAAAAATCGGGGCTGAACTCACGTGGGAGGAAACTTCGTTTCCTACAACGTCGAAAAAGAGTCAGGAGGTTGCAGCTTCAAGGAAAATGAGGAAAAAAAAAAAAAGGGGCGCATGAGAAGCATAGTCAAAAGAAGGGCCGCGGCATTTGGGCGTTGCGTCGTCCCGAACGGCGCCCGCCGGACACATGACAAGAAGGTGTTGTCAAAAAACGGCAGAGGGGGAAAGGGCAGGAAAAATCCGCGAGCCTGGGAGAAAGGGGAAGCTATCGTCGCGACATCATGAAAGGGGGGGAATTTCCTACTGCCCCCGAAAGATCGCCACACGATCCGCAACTCCTGGGGAACGAAATGGGAAGCGGGATTCCCGGAAAAAAAAAGCTACGTGGAGGAAATAAGATGGGAACTGCCGGGGAGGACGATCACCAGGGGGGCCCAGTTGAGGTGTGCCCCCTCCGCGATCAGGTGTGAAGAAAGAAGGAAAAATAAAAGAATGACGTAAAGCGAGAAGGGGAGTCCGAGTTCGCACAAAGCAAAGGGAAGTCATTTGCCAGGAACAAAACCGCAAGGTATCGTAATGAGCAAAGGCGCGAAAAGAGACGAAGGAATCAAAGGCTTTAAATTCCCTCGGTCCCTGCATCGGATCTTTCCAAATAACTGGGGCGCCTTCAAAAAATGGAGTCGACAGGAGAATAAGTGAAAGCCAACCGGCTGTGGAAAAGAAACCGGCGATCCTGGTTAGTATTCCACAAGTGTCGCGAAGGGGATTTAGCATCGAAATTGAAGGGGGGAGGGGCAGGGGGGGGAAAAAAATACGTTAAGAGGTTGCGACAGCGCAAACCTGCAAAAACGCTTTCCTTGAAACCAGATCATACTTAAGAGAAGATCCTCTTGAAGCCGGGAGGGAGGAATACAAAAACATAAAAAAAAGGAGAAGCCCACCTGAGTCCCAGGGAACGTGTATGGCCATTTAGGCGAGTTCAAAACCCCGACCAATGGCACCAGCGTGAAATCAGCGTGTGGGGAAAAACAACCCCTCCACTAGGGGAACCCGCTGAAGGAAAAGGGGGAGGGACACAACGAAGGTGCAACGCCTTGAAGGGGCGAGAGGTGAATTCTAGCTGGTCTCTCCCCCACTGAAAAGAAATTGGAAAAAAAGGAAAAACTAAACACAAAAAGTGGCTCCCAGGTGAGGGGTTTAAAGGGCACGGGATTGCCACACTGCTGCCTGGGTGCTTTCGTAGGTTAGTACTCTTCTGGGGTATGCATTGGGACCATAAAAGAGACTAAGAGATGTGGGGACAAGGGTCCGGAATTTACATGGAGAGTTGGGTGCTGGTCGCTTGTGGAAGCCGTCGGGGGGGGAGGGGTAGGTAAGAGGCCCGTAACTCGAAGGTTTGTGTGGGTGGGGGGGAAAAGAATTATCGGAGGAATCTCCCGGCAAATTGTAGGCCCCCTCACGAAAGTAATGGGGGGGAATTGGAAGTTTCAGGGAGAGAGGGGAAGTTTCCCCCCCTGGTTTTGTGGCCCAGACGCGGGGCGGGTGAAGGACATAACAATGAAATAAACTAAGTCAATGCAAGGGCTTGGTTCACATACCAAATCGTCAGGGGACCTGGCGAGTGAAATCGCGATCCTGATGGGAACAAGCAACCGAACCGAAAAAAAAACAGGCCACGGGGGCTGAAACCGTCCGTGCGTTGGAATTCAGGAGGGGGGATGTTTCACGTCAACACAAAGGTGAGACCTAATAAGGAAGCTGGGGGGGGAGAAAAAAAAAATAAAATGCCCGTGTAGAGGGTAGGCTTCAAACCAGGTGATTTCCAAGATGACGTTCGGACGGATGCGCACGGGGGACAAAGAAAGATGAGCTGAAGGGACGCAGGGCCAAAGCACGGCAACAATTCCAAAGCCTTTTGCACGAAATAAAGGCAGAACAAAGGAAAGGAGCAACTACCGCTCATCGCGGGGTGATCGATCAACTTATCGAAGGATAAAAATGGCCTGCCACGCGAAGGATCACAAAAAGGAGCACGGGGAAAGGGTGACAGGGTAAAAGACCCAAATCGGGGTCCCGCTTGTGCGGTCCACGGTCAAAAGGGTGGGGAAGAACGATAAAAAGCCTAGGAGCGGAAAATACTGCGTCCAAGAGACGAACCAAAAAAGGGGCGCTGCGTGGCCAGATCACCTCTGGAGCCATTGCTGCATAAGTCTACCTGGAGGGGGTCAGGTATTGTGTGGGATGACAGGCCTGATAAGGTTTCCAATTGAAGTGCTCCGTGGCTTCGGGTTTCGATAACACCAGACCGGAAAAAGAACATGTGAAGAGAACTCAACACTAAGAAGGGACGGGCTTAGGACGGGGGAAGCTTAACGCTGGCAGAAGTTTCTCCAAGCGTGTAGGGTGACAGGGGGCATAAACGAACATGGCGCTTCTGTAATCCGAAAAAAAAGGGTGCCGGGGAGAAGAATCGGGCTGAGGAAATGTTGGTGGGAGGCGCAAGGCAGTAATGAGGAGTAGGGAGAAGGGTTTCTTCTTCCCCGAATGAACATGTGTCGGCTATCCAAAGCTACTTTGGCAGGTGCCGGGCGTATGAATGGCTAAAAAGACAAAAACAACAAGGGGGAAGGAAATATATAAAGGAAAAAAAGACAGCACACGCAACGTCCGCGGGATCTGCCCGACACAGTTCTCAGGGGGTGGGGGGGGGGGGGCTGGAGGAAAAAACTTGATAAACGGAGGCAAAAGGATGAGCCACGACAATGAAAAAGAGAAACTAAGGATGGGGTAGTACTCAACCATGTAGACCTCCACGAAAGCTTTTAATACGCGTTGAGACCCGAGCACCAGGGATACCCATAGTTTCTTTTTTCAAACTGTCAAGTAAATAAAAGGGCAAAACGGTTTCTCGGAGGGATTGGGAACCAGAAAGGTAACCGCTGTTCGGCTCAACATGCACGGGTCAATGCAAAATCAAACCGCGCGTCCGGAAAGGTTAAGGAAAAAAAATGTGAATTGCATGAAGGGAACGAAAGGACAATGATCCAGCGAAAGACACACGCGGGGTTGGCGATCCGTGAAGATTGGGTTTTCCGTAAAAAAACTAGTTCATTTTAACAAAACGCGGCAAGCTTATTACGGAACATTTTCCCAACACAATCGACGACTCAAGGTGGACAGAAATCAAGGGGGATCTTCGAGTACGTTTGATGAGGAGATCCCACCGAGGGCGCGAGCGGCCAGTTTTTAGGGGTATCGTAGGCAAAAGGTCCCAAACAAGGCAGGGGGTTCAGGGGAGAGCCCGTCGTAACCGAAGCTTGGGGAGACCAATCTTGGTAAAAGGTTTGTCGTACCTCCGGAAAAAAAAAAATAGGCACTCAAGCGGGGGAAGACCTCAAAAAGGGATCGAACGTGCAATTTATCAGTCCTTCTGGCCCGACCCGTAATCAGAATCGGCGAAAAATTGGTGAAGTCAACAGGGAGAAGAAGAGGAACCGGGGGGTAGGATGTGCTGGCGTGTGGGGCAACTGTGCTTTGCCCATCGAATCAACCGCGATGGGTAACAGTCCACCCAAAAGAGGGGCCGACGAAGTGGAGTGGCAAAAAAAATTCATAAGGGGCCCCGGCCGGAATAAACATGTTTCGAAAAACTGCCCCCCCCCCCCACCCCCCCCCCCCACCAAGAAAACTTCTCACAAAAAAGGGGCAACCGCCCGTAATAAAATGAAACCACGGTTGGACCGGCTGAGAAGGAAACAAGCTATTAACGCTACTTCTTCCCAAAAATCCGGGCAATAGTCATATCTCCGCAAAAGGCCTTAACTCAGGTGAAACGCCCACGGAAAAAATAAGGCTGCATAATACCAATACGTCGCCCTTCCGTGAGAGGCCCTGGTCGGCACGCCATCTGCAGAAACGCCAAGAACGCCCGAGGGAAATCAACGGACCGAAGAAAAAGAGCACAAGAGGAAAAAATGGTTCAGGGGGGATGGAGGTTTTTCTTGTGGGCAAAACGCCTCGAATCCGCGGATTCCAAGAAAGGAGCAAACTTCAGGGGGAAAAGGAAGGAACGTGTTGTGAATTCTAAGAAAACAAATCATGAGCGGGAACGAAGAAAAGATGAAAGCGCGTGTCCATGTGGAAAGGGGGGTGGGGAGGGGGAACGAGGAACAGGGCCATCATCCGGGGGGGGCAGTACGGGGGGGAAAAGGATGGGGGGGTGCGGAGGAGGGCAAAAACGTCAGGAAGTCGAGATAGGGGAGCGTTGAAGGATCCTATTCCCGGGAGGGTCACCTCTGACCGCCAGAAAAAATCCGAGTATTGGTGAAAGGAGCAGGGCAAGAGGGATTTGGAAGAAAAAAAAAAAAGACCAGACGATCACTTTTCCTCTGCTACGCCGGAGCGATAGGTCAGACCGGTCGCTAACCAGGAAGAGTAATTTTTGAAAAGAAAAACCGCGGAAAAGGGGAAAAGAGCCACGGCGTGGCCGGACAAGGGAAAACTAGGGGCGGGGGTGTATCAAAAGAATGCGGCCAAAGGGTCTCTCCGGCCTTCCGGAACGAATGTCGGATAGAAAATATGGGAAGAAAGAAAAAAACGACGAAAGAAAAAGGGGTCGAATGGGAAAATTAGGAACACGAACGATCTCAGGAAGACGCGGTTCTTGGAGGAAACGCCCCAAGACTCTCTCAAAAAAACGGAGGAAAGAAGATATTTTTTGGGGGGGGATCCCGGGGCGCCAAGACAGTTGAGGGATGTAAGATAGACAGTGAAAGGATAGGGCTGCGATGATGTAAAGGGGAATAAATCTGTAAAAGACCTATCCAGGTTATGATTATCGCGACGAGAAGCCTGGAGAGCATTTGGAAAGAAAAAAAGAGTCCCGAGGATTGGGGGGGACAAAACCCAATCCTGTGCAATCCAAATGAAGGAGGCCAACCATGCTGTCGGTCTCGCACAAATACTGAGCTTCCTGTAAATGACCAAATAATGACTCGAACGGAGCTAGACGAAAAAGCGGAAGGCGGGACGAAAAGAGGGTTAGGGCCACGCATGTTCGTAGCAAGGCTGAGCAAAATAGAGGACCGGTTTCCCTTGGAGGGACCTGGAAACGGATTGGCATGGGGAAAAACCCACTAAAGGCGCTTCCGGGTACTCAGAAAGGGCGTCTGAGTAGAGCTAAGATCGTTCTTGTGCCCCGGGAATGTCAATTCCCCGCCGAGAAGGACCAGTTAAGCAGGGTCCACGAGGGAAAACCGAGAACCAACGAATGAATCAAAAAGAAATGATGGCCGCGTCAAACGAGTTTGTGAAAACACCCAAAGGCAATGAAAAGGGATTAGGGAATAGTCTTTCTGGACACTCCAAAAAGAAGGGGGCAATGGGAGAAAAAAAAAGCGGAATGGAAGGGAAAAAAAATGAAGAAACGTCCCCGTTAAGAGAAGGGTGGCCAAGACTTTTCATCGCTCGTTAAGAAAGCCCTTTGCTGCACCCACGACAAGGCGACGAAAAAGGGGTGGAAAAGGAAAAGGAGGTTGGGAGGCCAGTGGTGGGCCCGTTTCCTCGGGGGAGAGGGGGCCACAGGGCGGTCCGTGGAGCACGCCCAAAAAGCCTCACAAGACTGTTCGACTGTGAAACCCTTTATTGGGAAAGAAAATGGGGCTAAGAAGCGGTGGGGGGGCTTGGGGGGCTCATGGGTAGGATTGTGTCGTGATCGGCCGGGCTAAGGGGGTCCAAAGGGAAAACGTTCAGAACACAGCAGTGGTTTCGGGACATAAGAGGGGGGGGCTTATAGTCCAGTTGTAGGCCCGCCAACCCGCAGGTAAACCCTGGGTGGGGGGGGGGCAAACACAGCGATGGGCGTCTGGGGGGCACGAAGGGGGGGGTGGAAAGCCGGGGTCCTTCTGGATAAAGGAAAATTAAAACTACCTACAATTGAATCCCGGGCGAAGAGACAAAAATTGGAAAGGTGGGAAAAATAAGCCGCTTGGGGAAGCGCGGGAGGGGATTTTGGAAACCGTCCTACCTACACTCACGCCGCATCATGACACGGGCGACTTCGTCGGGTAGTGAAATGAAGAGAAGGGGGGCAAAAGAACGAGGGAAATACGTCAAAGGCGCCTTGGTAATTAAAAGGCGGTGATTCTTCCTTATGAAAAGAGGAGTTGGGACCGTAGGTGGGGAGAGTTGGGGGGGAAGGGGGTCAAAGGAATGGTCCAGTGAACAAGAAGGACAGTGTGGGCCTAATGGTAAATAGGGGGAAACTTAGCTAATCTGTCCTCAAGAGATGAGTGCTGGCACGGACATGGGAAGGGGTAGTCTAGACCGGGTGGGGGGGGTTTAAATGGTTTGAGGGGTGCGGGAGTTGGACTCAGGTGCCACACTGAAAAAACGCGGGGAGCCGGAAGGACCGGCACCGACAAAACCGGGGAGAACAGGGAAGCCGGCCGGGGTAAAGAAACCCAAAAACATTATCTTCGGGGGGGAGCGAAGAAGAAACTGATCTACATGATAAAATAGCCGCCAGCAAGCAGACAACTAAAACCTTGATGGGAAAACGAAATGAAGACCATAACCCGCGTGCGGATCCATATCAGGGGGAAGTGGGCATCAATTCACGAACATGAGTATCTTACCGACATTAGGAAACGATCTACCAGATCGTCGGCGGGGATGATTACCGAGGGAGGATCCGGTAGGAAAAAGTCTATAACTAAGGGCAAAGGAAATCTGGGAGGGGGCATGTTCAAAGAGGACCCCGTGCTCTGTTTTGATACACAGCTGGGGAAGGGAAAAAAGCTTCAAAAAATTCTTGAAAAGCAGAATGGTCATGAGAGGACAATCAATTGTCGACCAGAGGTTGGTTGGTTCAATCCTCCTCGGTGAATTTGCGGAACTGGAAAAGCAAAAGTAATGGTGATGCGGGGAATGTTATCAGGGGGGGCAAGATCGAGGCCGAGTTTTGTCTTTCCAAAAACGTGAAATGTGGGAAGAGAAAGGGAAGTGGTGAAACGGGAACCCTGGCAGGAAGAACAAAACAAAGGAAAGAATTAAAAAAGAATACGGGAAGAAACAGGTCAGGAGGGGGAAACTGGGACCGACACATTTTTCACGTAGGAAGAAGAAACTCGGATCGACGAGCAAGCCAACGAAGAGAAACACCCAAGGTCAGGACACGCAGACTGTTCGTGGAAAAGGGGAAGAACACCATCACGAGGCCAAAAACCGCTTGGGAGAAACTCTTGCCGATGGGAGAAGACAGGGGGCGAAAAGGGAAGTCTGTAAGGGAAAAGCGTCCTCGGGCTAAGCTTGAAAAGAAGGTGGGGGGACGGTTCCGCCTGGTAGAAGAGCAACAAAGCAACTGTCATGGACGTCAACAGTCCGGGGGGGTGGTGGGGAGCCAAGCATGAAAGAAGGAACTTCCATTCATCACGGCGGCAAATTCTCCATCGGAGAAAAGCCGACCGCCTCGTTGTCCATGGTCCCAAAAACAGGAAAAAATGGAACGTGTAGGAAGAGCGATCGTTGGGTGTCAGGGAAACCGTGAAGCAGTAGCACGCGGGCAACAACGATGTCCCCCCGAAAGTTGTCCCAGCCCAGGACTACTCGGTATAGAGGAGGCAAAAGATGAGAATGACAAACAGAGATGAGAAACGGCGTCTAGAGGGTAAAGCCATTCTCGGTCGAAAAAATTTTGGGGGGGAGGTGCGGTAAAACGAAGGCGGCAAAATGGGGTCACAGTTTAATTCCCAGCAGTTTTCTTCCGTCAGCATAACCCGGACGGACGGGGAAGCTTCCGGTGAGAATAAAAGGGATCGAAGGACCTTGATCTGTCCTTCACCCGTGTAAAGCCTATAAAGGAATTGCTTAAAAAAAGCGTGTTGAAAAAAAACGGGACGTCCACTTGAAGATCAAAAAAAAAACTAATTCACGACCTTGTCGATGTCGCTTCCCGGTTTCGGGTGTTGGAAGGGGGACATGGGAAAGCGAAGTGCACTCACAAGAAAGGGACGAAGGTTGTACCCTTGGGAAAACAAGCAGCCATTAACTCGACTTCGGGGCCCTCCCTGAAGGCCATGTAGGTAAAAAACATTTTTTCGCAGCAAAAAAAAGGCCAAAAAAGAAACCGGCCAAGAAAAATGATCGCAAAGGGTAAAGGCCGTGCGGACGGGATTCTAATTCACGCCGAGATTCGGCCCCGAAACCGGAGAAGGCACACCAAAAAGACACGCTTAAAGAGGCCACCCCCAAACGCCCACGTCCATGCAAACTATCCACAATCAGCTCAATCCCAGTCGGAGGGGCGAAACAAAGACAACCACGGCCCGGGAAGCCCAATTCGAAAGAAAATCAGGGGGAAAGCCACATTTTTGGAGGTTTCCGGCCGTCAAGGGCAATTTGGTTTTTCCGGAAAGCTGCCCCGATCGGGGTAATCAAAAAAGCGTGAAGAAAAAGCCAGCGGGTGGGATGGATGTGAGAATTTAGGAAGCGAATGAAAGGGGAAGCCATTGCCAGTAAGGGGGGGGTAGTGCCCGGAGGTAAAGACTTGACTAATCCTCTTGGCAAAGGGGGAGTTACGGAGAGGGCGCCTGACAAAATCAGGCGGTTGGAGGAGAAAAGGGACCTAAAGGTGGGACGATTAACCATGAGGAGTGGCCGGTGTCCGTCCACCCCACGGGTGATCACGGGAAAACTAAAGCGGCGAAACTATTGGACGTTCAAAAAGATCCGTCCGTAAGTGGGGAGAGATTCCGCAAAGAGACAAATCCGAGGACAAACGTAATTGGAAAAAACAGGCCAAAAGATCAGAGGGGAGAATAACTGGGCTACAAAAGAGGACGATCAAGGCGGCCCGCTTGGAGCCGATTGACGATCGCCGGGGGTAGAAGGAAACAAGCCAGGAAGAGAGGTTTGAAAGATAGAAAAAAGCGATTTGCAGATTTTCCCAGATCCGGGGAAACATTACGAGAACGTCGGTGTGGTTCGGGGACAATCGGCAATATTGATTGTAACCGCCTTCCGGGAAGGTGGAGACTAAATCAGGAAAGAAATACGCCGAGACAGAAGGGAAAGAATGTACACGGGCAAAAGGAACAAAAAAGACAACTCAACTAAGACTGGTGTATTCTGTCCGCGGATTGATTCCCCCCAACCAAAAATCGAGCAAAAAAAACAAAAAGGGGAGGGGAAAGAGATTGTTTGTGCGCACCATGCAAAAAGGGCGAAAGGAAAAGGGACGGCTCCAGTTGAGGACTCGGATCGTTTTGGGGAGGGGACGCTGAAGTTCAAGTCTAAACATGATCTGCGAATGGATTCAGGTCGAGAAGCGAGAATGGAGGGCAACAAAGGGAAACCGAAAGACAGATTGTGAAGAAATTTAAAAAACAACCGCAGGGAAATACGTCATGTTGCATCAGCCCGGCGCGAAAGGCCCCTGGGAGAAGGGGCAAGAATGGACGACCTGCGTAGAAGAAATTTGATGGGCATCATGGCAAGGCGAGGAAAGAGAGGGGGAAGAGGGGCAAACACGTGATCGTCCAGTCTAGCTTCGGACGCCCGTAGGAAAAACAAAATCGGGGAGTTGCCTTGTCCATGAAAGGTAGAAGGGAAGAGGAGGGCAATGCTGTCATCGGGGAAATCGGCGCCGAAATCGGCCTCCAGGAAAGAAACGATTCAGGGAAGGGAAGAGGACATCTCTAAAAAATGCCGAACAGACACGCAAGTAAGAGTGGTCCGCGAGCCCCGAGCGCCCCTTCTCCTGCCTAACAAGGTACCTAAGGTGCATCGGAGGGGGGGGAAGACCCAAACACACGGCGAGAGAACCATAGGGAATCTTTCTGCCCTCAAGGATCCCATTGGCAATGGCCGAAAACCGTCTTGACTGAAGGAAAAGTAAATCAAATGAAACACCGATAGAGGGGCACGAAAGGTGGGAATTGCTAGAAGATCAGGGTCTCTTGAACACACAAAACCAAAATTGCCCAAAAGGAAGGAAGGATCGTCAATGTGGCGAAGTCGGCCTTACGTGTCAAGGATACTGGGAGTGCTTTTTCTGTCAGCGGTATCCGACCACTCAGAACGATGGCGAACGGCCAGAAATTTGAGGGAAAAATGCCAGCTTTCAAGGGTGGGGACGGAAGGGGGAAGAGAGTGCTTCAAGGGCTGGGGCCGCTGATAGGGTCTCCCATGGAAGAGCGGGTGCGAACTAGAATCAGCCCTGTTGAGGACCAGAACCGGAAAACACGCCCCGGCAGGGAAACTGTTTGGAGTTTCCCCACATTTTGGATAAAGAATTGAGAAGGTTTGCCCCGGGGAAAGGGGGGGTGGAAAAGAGGCGGGAATAGTTACGGAGAGTTCCAAAGTGTTGGGAGGGGTGAAACGGACAAAATCGAAGAGTAAGGCAGCTGGATCAAGGGAAATGGGCCAAAGAACTACATCCAACGAAACGTGGGAAAGGGCGTCTTCGTGAAGAGGGACAATGTTAAGTCCACATGCATAATAAACAGAAATGGGTTTACCAGAAGAAAGTCGCCCTGTAAGGGGAACGCGAAGAAGGAAATTTTTGAGGGGGTACACGGGATGAATATGAAGGAACGTTATGTCTGGGAAGACGCCTGTCCCAGATTCTGCCCAAATCTTAATGTTTTAACGGCCGGGCCTACCTCACAAAACTGTGAGGGGGGGGAGAATGGTCCCGTAGGATAGAACCCCCTATCAGGTGGAGCCAGAATAAATCGGGGAAGGATAACCTCAGAGTTCCAGCTGTCAAGACGAGTCGGGATGAATGCCCTTTGGGTCTGACGGAGACGAATCACGGAGGGGTAAAGGGGAAAGCTAGAAAGGATTCAAAGAATGATGAGTTCACGATCGGGACGACTCCGGGGCGGCGGGTTGCTGGAGACACCTCTGGAGACAGTGAGGAATCCGTGATGAAGAGCGAATGGGCAAAAAAAGGCCACGGGTCGAAAGGGGTTTGAGACTTTCCCTTGCTTCTTGAGGGAACTACATCGTACTTGGAGGCTCCGCTATAATAGGCTTCTGGAAAAAAGAAATGCAGAAGAAGGAAGAAGGGAGGAATCACCACGGGGAAGACCGTGAGAGCGGAGGGGGCCCGTTTCGAGTGTTTTTCTTTCCGGTTTGCAGGCCACAAAGAACAGCCCTGCGCTGGCGAAGGAGCAAAACTAGAGGTGTGGGGAAAGCTGCGGCTGAAACTGAATTGAAATTGGGGGGGTGGCTCGAGGAGAATCAAAGTCAGGCTGGGAGGGGTCAAGTCAGTAATTTCTAGAAAGAACGGGTGGGGAAATAAGCAGCGGGGGGGGTGCCTAGGGCGCTGTAGACGTA
>Ga0179593_1371513_pt1 | contig 12894 bp, 20 predicted proteins | sample CZODoug2_1_08_16_FD_185931 | JGI IMG/M metagenome (GOLD analysis project Ga0179593, IMG submission 185931) | Vadose zone soil fungal communities from Angelo Coast Range Reserve, California, USA - CZODoug2_1_08_16fungal (PacBio error correction) | ecosystem: Environmental > Terrestrial > Soil >...
AGATCAAAGAAAAAAGTTCATGGGGAAAAGGAAAGCTCAGTCCAAAAAGTGGTGACGACATAACCCATCAACCAGCAGCCCTGGTTAAAAGGGCATGGGAGGGGGAATACGGGGGTGTTCCGGAAAAAAAGAAGGGCGGAAAACAGAAGAAGGGAAGGTTGGGGTGCAGAACTGATTAAATTCTACTGGGAGGGGGGGGCTAACTGAAAGGAAAAGAAGCAACTAAAGCAAACGCACTTGGGGGGGATTGGGTTCGGGGGTCAAGCTGTGACGGCGCTACCCGAAAACGCCAAAAAAGCAGATGAACAGCAAAACTTACTCTTTGGAAATTGGGGCATAATGGGGGAGACTCGCGGGCAGCCAGACCTACAAGAAGGGAGAGGAAATGAAGGTCCCGATTGTGGAGAAAAATCCAGAGGAGACTGCAGGGGCTAGGATTTGAATCGCCGTGGGGAAATGACAGGGAAAAGTCGTAAAAACAAGTCCAGACGCGGAAGCCACCGGACGGAACCTCATCAAAACGGACTCAACGGGGGGTGAAAAAGGAAAAAATATCATCAGGGGGGGGGGGGCATTTGTCGTGGGGGGAAACAGAACAAGGCAACCATCCATCTACTAACAGCAAAGAAGAAAGACAGAAATTGGAATGAAATGCCCGAAACAAAGGAACCCAGGGCAGGGGGGAGGGGGATGTATTTTGGGTTGTCACCGAGGAAAGGGGGGTAACAAAAGAGCGCGCCAGGAGGCAACTCAAGGGAAGGGAAAAGGGGCAGAGAAGGACTTAAGAAAAAATGGGGTCGGGGAAGTAGGAAAACCGAAGGTGGGTACCGGCTTGTTCTGTAGAAAAAGAAACGAGTCCCGGGGTGCCGGGGGAAACCCCGGGGGGGAAAGCTTACAGAACAAAGAGCTATGTGGGATTTTGTCAACAAAAAAAGGTGGGGGGATGCAAGAATGGGAAGAACAAACAGCTGGGGGGGAAGACAAACACCAGGTTGGAGTTTCCTAGGTGGACGATCACGCCAAGGAGACAAAAAAAGACACGCATTGAAGGGCAGAGGGAATCTCAAAAGAGGCTGGTGTTTTGGGGGAGAAAAAGGGCTGGAAATGGATCCACTTCTGCCTCAGGGTTGGGGGAAACGGAAAAAAAAAAGAGAGCCCAACGAGCAGACAAAGGGGGGGAAAACGGACACCAGCGGAACGCTCGCACTGGGGGGAAAGGAAACAAGGGGATACAATTGATCCGACGACCTGGGGTCAGGAAAAAAGGAAAAAATGACGGATTGAGCTAATGTCGAAAGGGGGAACAGCCTCAGCAACAACGGACCAGACAGGAAGGGAGGGGAGGAACCAGGGGGACAAACCTACGGGTGCACGACGGATTGTCGGAGAAACCTGCTCAGGAGCCATACCGGGGTGGGGGGGGTTGTGAAACCATTAGGGACCAATTAGGGGGGGCAATCGGGGAGGCAGCAATCCCAAAACAGGACCCTTGACCGGAGAAAAAAGGGTTGATCCATTTCAGGGAAGAAGGGTGAAACCCGGTGACTGAATGGGGTGCCTGGGGGGCGGAAGGTTGGAAAAAACGCGTTCAAAATTGGAAAGACGAAGGAAAAACAAACAAGGGGTACAAGCAACGCCCCAGGTAGTGAAAAAAGAGACTGCCCTGAGTGGCAAGCAGTTGCGGAAAAGCAAACAAATCGAACTAGAAAGGAGGAGGGGGAAGGATGAGGAGGCGCTGGGAATCACCAAAACACAACAAAAAAAAACGGGCAGGGAAAAAAGGGCAATTTGGGCAAACGTGATCACTAAGGCTCGCAAAAGGGGGGTAACGTTTCGGCTCGGAGAACGGGGAGGGAGGAAAAAAAGGTTTTTTGTCTGAAAACAGGGTCCGGGGAAGTGGAGGAAGGACGGCCCCGAGAAAAGCACCAAACCTCTGGCACAAGAGCTTGCCACAAAACAAAGCCAGCAAGGATGGGAAAGGGAGGGGCAAGGTTTAAGCGGGGGCAGTCGGGGGGGGAAAAGAAAGAGGGGAAACGAGAGAAAGGGAGGTGACTGGCAGTCACAACAATACTTCAGACGAGTTGAAGAGGGGAAAGAAATAAAAAAACTCAAAACAACAAAAGGGAAGGAAAAATAGGGCTGGGCGTCCGGGAAAAGAACTCCGGCGAAGGAGGGGTGTGGACTGGAAAGGTGAACGGAAAAAAATAAAAAAAATAGAAGTTGAAAGAAAGAAAAGGGGAAAGCCTCCTAAAAGAGTGACCAAAACTGGGAACAGGGGACGGAACATATAAAAAGGACAGGTGGGGGGGGGGCGTTAGCACGGTTGGGGCCCATGAAAATACGGGTAAGCGGGGAAGGGGGGTCAATTGCATACCAACGGGGGCCTTAAGCCTGAAAATGGAGGGTCCCGACAAAAACAAAGAGGGGTTGGAAAAGCCACCATTCAGGGCAACGAGGTCCAAAAGAACGAGGAGAACAGGCCTTTGCAGACTTAGACGGTGGGAAAAAAGTGTTCCAGGAAAAACAGTGGGGGGGGTGTGCTGGGCAACTCGGAAACGGGGGGGAAAGACAAGACCACAAAAAAAATACCAAGGAAACCCTGCATAAAAAAAAAGACTGGGAAAAAAGAAAGTTGCAAAAATCATAAGAAAAAGGGAGATGGGAGGAGTTGCAGAAAACTGCTGCAGGCCTTGGGCGACCAAAAAAAAAAGCGTAATTGCAGGGGGATTGTGGAGGGAAAACAATTTCGCTGAGGGGGTAAAGGTAGGGGGGTCACGGATTTCAAAAGGTGTGGGAAAAAGGTTCGGTCAAAATTTCATGGGAACAACGCCACCATTAAGAACTTGGGTCAAAAAAGAGTTCTCCGGTATGACTGTTGAGAAAAGAGCCATGGCGGGAAAAAAAGGGATTGGGAACGGGACCAAGAAAATGAAGAAAAAGGTGTGAATAGGGGTTAAACCCGAAACACACGACAACCCGCTGGTGAATCCAAAAAAAAAAAGATAGACCTAAGAATAAGTACCAAACAGGGAATGTGCGGAAAAGATGGGGCTGAGCAGGGGGGAGACAATCAGCGGATTTGCGAGTCAGGAGAAAATCCCGTTGACAGCAAAACAGCAGTCCGAGGGTGAACTGGAAAAAACAGGAGGGGGAAAACCGGATTTCCTTTATTGGCCACTGGGAGAGGGGTCAAATGGAAAAGAAGCTCTTGGGGGTGTAATGACTAACCTGGGAGCAAAAGGCAACAGGATAGATGTTTCTGAGGGGGTAAAAAGAGCAGAGTGAATCCATCAGGAATTTGGGAACAAAAAAAAAAACAAAAAATCCAACAAATCAAAGGAAAAATCGATCACAAAAAAAATTGGCGTGGAGGGGGATGAGACGGAGCAAAAAAAAAAAAAAAAACCCTAGAGTTAAGACGAAAGGGGGAAAAACTTGTTGGAAGCTATTTGGACGGCTGAAAACGGGGGAAAACGACTGGGGTGTGAAAATCACCAAACTAGGCTGTTTGGGAAAGGTGAAGAGGGGGAAAAAGGGGGGTTTTGACAGAGGGCAAACTAGTGAGGGGAAAAAAAAAGCCGGACGAAAGGGGGGAAGAACAGGGGGGGGGGACCAAAGAAAAGAACAAAAAGTTTCGGAAGAAGAAAAAAGCGGAGGTAATGACAGGCTCTGAAAAAGGGAGAGAGGACGGGAACTGTTTTGAAACTAGGGGTGGGGGAAAAAAAAGAAAATCAGTCACTCGCTATTGGGGGACAAATCCGGCGGGTCGGGTGTTTCGGGCAGGTGGGGGGGGACAGGGTTTCCGGTTGATCAGGGGGGGGAAGGGTGGGACCAAGGGGAGGGTCCCCGAAGCTGCAAAAGTGGAACAGGGGGAAAAAAGGAGGGAACGTGGGGCTGTGGGTTTGAGAAGAGGGAAAACAAAATAGTCAATGCGAGAAAAAAAAAAAAATGAAAAAGAGAGTACCAGGGAGGGGGGATACCGACGCAGAAAAGGAACTGACCCGAAACAGGGGGGTAAAAAACGCGTTTAAAAAAAAAAAAAGGTTTTGAAAGTGGGGGAACTGGCCCTAAAAACCCAAAAAAAATTCATCGGGATGACGAAAAAAGACAACGAGAGAAGTTTAAAAATATTGACACAAAGCTAAAAGAGGGGACTAAAAAAATCAAGAGCCCTGGTAGGCGGCACGGGAAAGTAAGGGAAGGAAAAGGGCCCATAGAAGAAAGGGGCAAAAAACGCGGGGGCCACTCATCTTGGGGGACGGGGGGGTCGGCGTCAATGGGGGGGGGTGTACGCAAATCAATGCAAAAAAAGACAAATAAAAAAAAAGGGGCGGGTTTTTTGAATAAACCAAAGGACGGGTAAACAAAAAGAGGGGAAAGGGCGAAAAGGGGGTAACATCGTTCAAAACTCCGCGGGGATGGGGAGGGAATTTCTGGGAAAGAAAGCCTCCTCCCAGACGGCTGAACAGCAAAAAAGAAAGGGGAGGGGGGGGGGGTATCTGAGAAAAAAGCGTGTGGGGAAAAACATAGCTGTTCACGGGTGACAGAAAAAGTTGTTTGGATAGCGGAAAAACGCCAAAAAAAAACGGAGGGAGGAGGGGGGAAAAAAGAAAAGAGATACAGGGAAAGGTGAAAGGGAAGAGAGCAAAAAAGTTTGTCCTCAAAAAGAACCCTCCAAAAAAAAGACGCTTGGGTCCGCCAAAATGGAAACGGAGACGTTTTTTTTTCAAGGACGCGAAAAAAAAGCACGGGGGGTGGGTGAGAAAAAAGTCAGGGAAGGAAGGAAAAAAGGTGGGGACAGAAGGGAAAAAACTTATCAGTAAGAAAGGTCAAAACGCCCAGTTTGTGGGGGGTGGTGGGGGGGGGGGGGGGGGGGGGGGGGTTTTTTAAAAAAAAAAAAAGGGGGGGAATGCTTGGGTAAAAAAAAAAAAATAAAAGGGAACGCAGAAAAGGGGGAAAGGAAAGGCTAAAAAAAACCCGCTGCTCGGGCAATGGGAAGAAAAAAGAAAATGGGGAATGACAAATCTCTACGGCCGCAACATCAAAGGGGGGGGACCAAGGAAAAGGGGGGTCCAGATGCATGTGGGGGTAGTAAACGAATCGGGAAGGAGGGGGCTGGGGGAGGAAAAGGAAAAAAAAAAAAGGGCGCTGGAGGGGGAGGGAAACCGAAAAAATTCAAGGCGGTTGGGACAGCGACAAAAAAAAACATTCGGATGGCGGCAGGAGGACCAAACGACGAAAGCTCAAAGAAACGCTCTGGGGGGGTTGGAAGGAGAAGGCAGGATAAGGTGCAGTGTTTCGGGAAACAGGACCCACGAACCCAGCCATCAGAAATCGAAGAAAAACAATGAAACGAGACGGGAAGGGGAGGGACAAGAACAGAAACACCAAAAAAGGGGGAAGAGGAGGGGAAGGTTGATTTTTAGGTGTCAACAGGATTTTTTTCAACGCTAGGGACCAGGAGAAGCAACTGGAAGGGGGCATTGAAAACGGGGAGAGGGAGAAAGGAACGGGGGGGAACGAGGGAACCCACCCGGGTTGGGAAAAAACCGACTAAGGTTGTCCGGGAAGGGGTTCTAAGCCGCACAGGTCCCTGGCCCTCGGGGGAAGAAAAAAAGGTGCAGAGGAGAAAAAGCAAAAGGGGTTGTGGAAAAGGGGGCCAAAGCAGTGGGACGCTGCCAGAAACGCGACAAACATCGTTGTCCAAAAGGGGGATGTTGGAAGAAGGAAAAAATTACGCGATGCAGAAAAAAAAAAAAAAGGAAAAGGAAATGAAGGGGAGAGGAGAGAGGGGGAAGGGGGGGAGGGGGTGGGACAGGCACTCGATGTAAAAAATGCCCTGGGGCGGAACGAGGGGGGGAAAAAAACATCAAAAAAAATCTTCAAGAAAAAAAAAAAAAAAGGGGTTCACGACGGAACAAAGGAGCGCAAAAAAAAAGGTTAAGGGACATGAAGAAGAAAATGGGATTAGCCGGAAGCCTGTCAGGGAAGAAACAGAAAAAAGGTTGGCTGAAACGCAAACTGCAGGAAAAATCCCCTGGGAGACAAAAAGACGGGTTAAAAGCAGGAAGGGGGTCAAAAACCAAGAAGCTCCGACGGAGAGGAGCCAGCGGGGTGGCGGGTTAACCAGAAGAACGAAGGCAGGCATCGGACCGCAATCCCAAAAAAAATCCTGAAAAAAAAAAAAGCATTTGGGAAAAAAAAAAAGGGACGAACACGAGGGGGACCACAAAGGGAAAAAGCAAATTTGGGAAAGGGGGGAAGAAAAAACGGTTTGACTTCTTTCAAAGGGGGAAAATCCTCAAACCCCTCCTTGACAAGCCCAAAAAAAGAAAAAAAAAATATCCACCTAGTCCAAAAAAACCTTTGAACGAACAGAATAAAAAGGTGGGCCGAAAAAAAAAGCAAAATCGGGAAAAGGGAAAGGGTGCAAAGTGGGCTTTGTGAAGGGGATGACTTCTGGACACTGGTATTCACAACGGAAAACCAACTGGGCAGCAACACAGGGCATTGGCAACTTGAATCAAAGAGGTATAGGAAAAATCTTGACCAAGGGTCCAGGGATGGACCTAGGATCCATTTGACGGGATTTAACAGGGTGGGGAGGGGGACCATGTCGAATTGAAAAAAATGTAAACTTCACCAAAACGAAAACCTGCGGCCACCGAAAAGGAAACAAATTACGCCCAAAAGTGGGTCCGGAAGAAAACTGGTGCAAAGGGGAAAAAAAAATTTGGGGGGAAGGGCGCTGGCCAGGGCAAATGGTACTCATCAGAAACGAGAGGGGAGGGCCCGTTGACAAGGAAATCACCTTGAAACTCCTGTGAAAAACAACTAAGAACATCAAGAAGGCACAACAAAAAAAGGAAAAGGAGAGGGAAAGAGGAAGGGAAGGGTTGGTTTTCGCCGATTTACTCTTCCAAAACTGAATTCCCCGGTGGGGGGGGGGGGATCCAGAACACCATAGAAAAAAATTGATGAGCCCAGACGGGGGAAAGGGGCCCTTGAAAACAAGGGACAAAAAACGGAAACGGCCCTCCAATAATACATTGGGTAATCGGTGGGGGAAAAAAAAAAAGGAATCGCCTCAGGGTTTCAAAAACCCTGTTTTTAAAAAAAACCCAAAGGTACTGGACGCGGCCGTACGGCACGGGAAATTTTATTGACCCGAGCAAGAAGTGGAAGACAACGTTGTTTGGAAGAAAAAACGCCCAGTCAATGCAAGGGTAGAAAGAACGAGAAAAAGGGGGGGATAGAAAAAAAGAGGAGAGGCACGGGTGTGCCAATTTTTCCGGTGGGGTAATCTGGGCAAAAAATCGGTATGTTGAGGGAAAAAAAAATTCCCCGCAAGATATCACACAAAAGAAAAACTAAAGGGGACAAGACCTAAGTTAGAATTTGAGGGTTGTTTTCGCCAACGGCCCCCCAAATGCAGGCTGTCGCAAACGGAACGGTCCAGGAAAAAAAAGTATTAGTTTGGGGGAATCCAGGGGGAACCAGACGGGCGGGGGGGGGGAGTGGGGGGGGGCGGAGGAGTTTAAAAAAAAAAATTGGGGGTGAAAGCGTCAAACCAAAAAATTGGTGGGGGAAAAAACAAGAAAAAAAAAAAAAAAGGGGGCACATAAAAGGTGGTACCAACCAGAAGGGAAACTGGATGGGGAGTGAATAAAGGTGTTCAGAAGTCTTGTGGGATGGGGTGGGGGGGATTACGAATCCGGATGCCGAAGAGGGAAAAGAGTGGGTTCAACACGCAAATCCGGGACCTAGGGAAGGGGGGAGAGAATCCGCTTCAACTTAGGAACCGTGGAAAGGTCTAAAACGAAACAGAGCTGATTCGTGCGAAACAGGAAAGACATGGCCAGAGGACAAAGAGAATAAAAAAAGCCCGGGGTTTTCGCGCAATCCCGGACACAGCGGGTGTGGGGTTGGAAATTCATACCAGAGAAAAAACGGATTGGAAATGTGAAGGCCGAAGCTTCAAATTGTCTATCGCTGGGGGGGGGGGGGGGGGAAGGTCTAACCCGTCTGAAAAGGGAACGGGCTAGAGGGTTTTTGCGTTCCAAAAAAAAGCCCGGGGGATAAAAGAGAAAAGGGTGGGGGGGGGACGCCCAAAAAAAAAAAAAAAGACAGAGGAAAATAAGCCAACAACTTCATTGCAAAAAAAAACGTGGAATGGTTTATATCGGAAAAAAAAATGAGGGGGAGGTGGAAAGAAAACTCACCGGGGAAAACCGAGTTTGGGGGACGTCCTTTTGAAACGCAACTCTGGAAAATCACCTAGGACGCTGGGGTGGACTTAAAAAAAAGACGGGAAAATGGGGACAGGACAACAGGGAGACGGCAAAGTAGAAACGCAAGGGGAATGAAAAAGGGAGGGGGGAAAAAGACAAAGGGGGCAAGAGACCCGTTTCCTTAAGAATACGCTCACAATTATGGAAAACAGGAGTGGCTGATCGAACCTGGAGGAACTGTTTGAAGGTCGGGGGTGAACAGAAAAGCATCCCCCAAAGTGGAAAGGAAATGGGTCGTGGGGAACAGATCAATCCAATGTGGATCAATGAAAAGAGGTTGAAATGGGGGGCGGGTAAGTACGAAAGTTAAATGGCGGCAGTGGTCGGGGGACACCTAAAACTGCACCAGAGAGAATATGCCTGCAAAGAAAAACAGTTGGAGAGTGTGATAATCCGTCAGGGGGACCCAAAAAAAAACGGAGAAAGAGGGAAAAGTGGGAAAGAGGTGGGGGGGGTGGAGCGGGGCACGGTCAAAACGCACTGGGAAGTTTGTGAGGTTCCTAACACGCGAATTGAAAATACGGCCAAAAACCGCAGCGAAGAAGGAGTGGGGGGGGGACCAGAAGCGGACTTCATCGCATATCAAACTGGGGCGGCAAAACCCTGAAAAAAACAAATAAAAGGTATGAGGGAAAGCCCAAGATTCATGGGGAAAAACAAAGGACCCGAGGAAAAAAGGGGGTCGACAAGCGAGGGTGAAAGAACGGAAACGGGAACGTAGCGCCAAAAAGCTTGAAAAACGCAAAGAATGGTGGATTTGTTGGGTAAAAATGTAGGCCTGATAAGGGGGGGGGTGCAGGGGGGAAAAAAGTCCCGGGAGACGGGGGGAAACATAGGTAAAAGCAAAACAAAACCACCTCAACCGTGAAGTGCACTTCTGGGGGGGGGAAAAAAAGGCCAAAAAAGGACTTACGCCAATGAGGGGGGGGGGCGAACAGCGGGCTGGTGGACGGGGTTTAGAGGGTAACAAAAAGCTTTGGCGACATGGCGTGGGATGGCACTTGGGAGAATAAGACTCAAAAAACAACAAAAAGGGGGGAAAGGGGGAGGGGGGAAAAAAAAAAGAGAGAGATAGCCCAAGGCATTTTGCACGAAAGACTGGAAAACAACGCCTTTGTCTCAAATAAAAAGCCACAAACAGGCAGGTCCAAGACCGCATGGAGGAACGTGGTGAAGGAAAAAAAGGCCAAAACGAGGGAAAAAGGGAGGGGGTTGTTGAGGGACAAAATTGACCAAGTCGCCGTAATTGGGGTGTTGTCGGGGGCCGGAAACGTATCAGTCCAAGAAAGTCACAAAAAAAAGTTGGGGGGAAATTGTGTAAAAAATTCAAACTTGAGCGGAGCCGGAAGGAAAGGAACGGACAAGAAATGGGAGAACAACCAGAGGCTCGGGGGGCATTGCATAATCAATGGGGGCCATGCACTAAATAAACTCAAAACAGCACCAGCCTACCAGCAGAGATTATCCGAAAGGCAAAAAGGGGAAACGACGAAAGGAACCGGAGAGGGGGCTTTGGGGGAATTCGACGCGGTGGGGTAACCACATGAAAAATAAAATGAAAAAAACCGAAATCTGACACGGGTCACCAACGCTCATAAAAAACTCAATGTTGCGAGCAAAGGCATATCGAGGGGGAGTGTTGCGGAAGAACCAACGCAGCCATCATAAGCAAAAAGCACCGGAAAGACAAAAAAAAAAAAATCAAACGAAAAATTTGGAGGAGTCAACCGAAAAAAAAAGGACGGGGGGGGGAGGAAGGGGAGATTGTATGGTAAAAGAGTTTTCAAAATCGCTAGCAGAGAAAAAACCATTAAGAACGACGTTCTTTAAAGAACGGGCATCAGGGAAACACTGGGTAGGACCGCCGCAGGGAAGGCGGGGGAGGAGCCCCGCGGCATGCCTCAAGGGGAAAACTAAAAAAAGGAGCTTCCAGAACCCCGGGGGGTGTGATGGTTTCAAACCACGTGCTCACGGGCCAAGTCAAAAAAGTGTCCAAAAACGTGAGGCATGGGGAACGCGATTGAAAAAGAGAAGAAACATGTAAAAGAAAAGGAAACGGTGGACTCTATCGCGATGCTTTGGTTTTGGGGTGGCTGCAAACCATTCGGATGAGGGAAAATTAGGGCCCTCTTGGGGAACGAACAGAGAAAACGGCTGAATGCAAACGGTGTTTCTCTGAAAAAAAAAAAACCAAACGCTCGAGCACAGGGACGCAAAAACAGGAACCGAGGAAACGGGAAACCTGGGGATGAAAAAAGGCAACAGAGAATTATGGTGGAAAACAGGGCCTCTGCAGGCAGCAATTCCGCGCATGCGAGAAAAAAAATCATTGAACGTGTCGCGCAACAATTGGCATGGGTGGGGGAAGAAGGGTTGCACCAAAACGGATCTCTCCTTACGAAAAATCAAAAGTTAAACAATTAGATGCGGAATCAGGGGAGACGCAATCAAAAGCTACGAAGGCTGAACCTGTGTGTAACCATTGGTGGAACCACGAGGGGGCAACAAAAAAGGGAGCAATGGACAAAAACTTGTTGGGGAACGCGGGCAAAAAAAAGGGTTAAGACCAGAAAAAAACCCAAGGACAACAACACCGCCCCACCCGAGCAAAAGATCCGCACGGTACAACGGTTGTGGGGGCGACAGCCACACAGTTGGAAAAAGCAAAAGAAGGAAGACGAACCACGGGAAATGCTTTTTTGCAGAGAGCAGGAAGGAGGTTAAAACCAAAAACGTCCAAAAGAAACACCAAAAGACCAATTGGCAAACGTTGGGGCAAAGCAAGAAAAAAAAAGGGTAGCCGCAAGCCTGTACGGTGATGATGGACACGAAACGAGCAAAACGAGTGAAACCGGGTGTCGTGAAACAATGGCGGCGGCCCAAAGGTAAAAAAAAAAAAAGGAAAAGGCAAAAACAGGAGGAACCAGAATAAGTGTCCCACTCTACCAGCAAATTGGTGGGGGACGTTGAGGCGAAACCGTGAAGGTGTCAATGTTTACGGGAACATGACCCTAAAAATCGCAACATCGAGAGGGAATTAGGGGGGGGAGGCACAAAAGAGACGAACGAGGAGAGACATCCTCCTGCTCAACAACAAAATAGTATGGAAGCTATAAGGACTGGTCGCTCAGGGGAAAGTCGGCAGTCTGGGGGGGTGTTACGTGGAAAGGGCACGTGAATAAGGGGAAAAAGGGGGGTCCCAAAGCCCAAAGGGCCCAAAGCATCCAGTAAACCTTGAAAAAAAAAAACTTCAACAAAAGGCCCCTCAACTAAAAAGGGGAGTAGCAAAGGGAAAGGAGCGGTACAGAGGGGGGGGTTTTGGGGGGACGTTTTGGAAATTCTCAGGGGGGGAGGACGCACAGAGGGGGGGAAATGGTAACCAACACTAACAAAGGGGAACATCAGCCAGGCGGGCCGAAGGGAAAACCAAGGCAAAAAAGAAACGAAGGGGGAAACGAGGGGGGAAGAGAAACTCACGCGGAAGCAAGGGGGGGGGTGCAATTTCCCAGGGGGTGGTCTAAAAAAAGGGGACGTTTGCTTGACCAGCCAACTACGGGAAAGCCAAAAATTGGGAAAGGCCAAGTTGAAGGGTGGGGGAGTTTGACGCAAACCCATGGGGATTGAAAAAAAAAGAAGGGGGCTCCAAAAGCGTCCTTTACTAAAAAGTCCGTCAAGTGGGCGCTGGGAGGTGGGGGGGGGAAGGTGGGGGGGGGGGCGGGGATTTCCAACATGGGTTGTACCAAAAAACGCGTCAAAGGGGGTCATGCACCCAGTCAAGAAAAAATCAGCAAGGTTCACAAGGGGAGCGTAAAGGGTCAACGGTGTTAGCAAAATCAGGCAACGGAGGAATGGGGGGGGGACTGCCCATCCCATGCAAACCAGGAAGTTAAGTTAATGTGGTGGAACCCGCACCAACCGGCTTGGGGATCCGACCGGATAGAATAAGACAAAAGTAGGAACAAAGGGAAAGTATTGCGACGGAAAGAAGAAACGCTGCCCTGAGTTGTGGAGGACATCATCAGTCTGGCACTGAAAAACGCATGCAGGCCGGTTCAAAGCCAAAAAATCCTTGAAGCTAACGGGCGTTCAAGAATGGTAAATGGAGTAGGACGTCAGTCAAAAGTGTGAGAAAACGCGTGGGTGTCCCTCCTGAAACCTTCAGGGAAAGGAAATGTATAGATTTTCTGTTTGGGTGGTGGTCTGAAGTGGTTCCAAAGGCAGCAATAATCCATCGAAATTTGTGCCAGCCAAAAAAACAAAGAAGGGAGATAGGACAAGGAAATTCGGAGGGGGAGACGACTTGCCAGCACCATCGCCGTAATATAGAGGGGGGGGACTCACCGTGCAGAGGTTTTGAAATTCCAGAACAAAACAAACTCCCAGGGGAAAAAGGGTCAAAACCTAAGGCCGCACTGGGGTCGGGGGGGGAGGAGGCTGAAAGGGTTTAAGTTTCAAAAGAAGGGGGCAAAAGGGAACTTCAAAAAAAACCGCGGAATGAAACCCGTAAAATGGAACACCGGGGCTTACACAGGGGAAAAAAAAAAAAAAAGGTTTTGCGGTAAGAATAAAAAAAAAGGGCCGGTGGAAAGGGAATTGTAACATG
>Ga0179593_1509747_pt1 | contig 12893 bp, 11 predicted proteins | sample CZODoug2_1_08_16_FD_185931 | JGI IMG/M metagenome (GOLD analysis project Ga0179593, IMG submission 185931) | Vadose zone soil fungal communities from Angelo Coast Range Reserve, California, USA - CZODoug2_1_08_16fungal (PacBio error correction) | ecosystem: Environmental > Terrestrial > Soil >...
CCGCAAACACTAAAAACTTTGGAAAAAGGCCAGGACCGACGATCGTCGCCAAAACCCAAGAAATCGCCATCGGAGGGCTGCGGGGCCCAACCGGTCATGAGAGGCGAGGCACCACAGCGTCACCAGAGCGCAAAGACACAAAGGAAACGTGCCAAAGAATCCAGAACAAGGAGGGGAAGGGCCGCACGGACGGGAGACGTACCAGCGACACCATGCTCAGCAACTGTCCGGGGAAAATGTGCATCGATGTCACGACTCCTGCTGAGAAAGAAATGCTGCATAGTGCACCAAAGAAGAAACCGCGGGGGAAACCCAATCAAAAAAAGGGGGAACCCTCATGGCGTGCGTCGCACCGACGAGGAGTGTACCACCTCCTGACTCGGACACAAGATTGTCGAGAAGGGTAAAAGGTTCGGAAGGGAAGTGTATGTGAAAGGACAAGCCAAGGAATCGTCGCCGAAGGGGCCGCAGTGGTAAGGGGAGGGGCCAAACAGCTCGTGGGAATCCAACCGGGAGGAGGGGAGAAAGGGGGTGGGACCGGCCGATGTAAACGCGCTCAGCCACAAGCAAATGGAAGCAATGGGGGGGGGAGGATGCGCCGGACCTGAATGGAGTTTAAGGCATAGACGATAGCTTCGAATGAAATTCGGGGAAAATCTCACTGGGGGGGCGAGGAGCCCTGTCCGGAAAACGGGCATGATCCGACCGCGGAAGAAGGACCATCCACGAGCCTAGAAGAGGACGACGGAAGCGACGACTGATCCAGAGCAATAAAATCCAGCTCCTAGGGAAAAATGAGGCAAGAACTATGTGAAAAAAGGAAAGACACCAAAAAGGGGCCGACCGAAAAAACTACCTGTGGCCCCAGGAAGCCAAGGGGCAACGGGACCATCTGGCTGTCGTGGAGGAAACGGCTGTTAATGGGGGGAAGGGGGCGTTGTAACTGCTGAGTTCTCGAATCTGCTTTATAAGAACTGGCCGCTTTGGAAAGGGAGTTAGTAAGGGAAGACCCGCGCCTTATCTTGAAGAGTCTTCACCGGTTGTAAGGTAGATTCAGGGGTGAGGCCAGATGAGTCGGAGTATCATAGACCTGTCAACAATTTCTGGGGATCGGCAAGGTTTTGTACTGAGGAGGAAAGGTTCGGTAGGGATTGGACATCGAGGATGATCAAAATGGTGTGGAAAAATTGCCAGGAGGGGTATTCGGGAGACACATGCGTCTACACGACAACTAAAAAACTTGGAATGGGAACCATTAAGGGGTGGGCTTCGCGATGTTCGCCGTGCGGCAGTCTCCCAGATATGTCCCTCTGCAAGACCGACCGTCCACTTAACTCTGTCCATGGACTGGGTAAAAAGGGTGATGGTAACATGCGAAACAGCAATCCGGGTTCGAGCCTTCGATGACTCCCCCCGTGTGTAACAAAGAGGGAAAAAATCCGGGTGATGAGGGCGGTCAAAGGGCAAAGACCACTGGGTCGTGCCGGGTTATCAATCGGGGGGGGGCTATCAGTGCGATCGAATTAGCCGGGCGATCGAAACAGAAGGAAAAAAAGAAGTAGGGTCGAGGGTTCTCGGTCAGTCGGGCAAGTCGAAGGGAACCCGTGACACAGACCCGATCGGAGGGAAGTCACAACAAATGGGGAGCCCAGGGAACGACACACACGGGGAAGGATCTGGTGCATCCCCGTCGCCAGCCCCAGGTGCGCCGAAAGAAAACGTTCAGAAGATCGAGGACAGCCCGGGAACCACTAGCGGAGGGGGGGGCGAACGGGCCACGCCCGAACAGCTCAGCCCAAAAATGGTGAAAAAATCAGGAGGGCCAAGTCGTAGGCCGTCGATTTCCCTAGGGAGATCTCATCCTGATCTGCTCAAAAAGGAGCCGACGAGGAAGGGTATCAGACGGGCGCAGCGGTGAGGTCGCGCGAAAGCTGGGTTGAAAATGGGGGGTCCATCATAAGAAAACCGTAGCAGAGAAGACACTCAATGTAAAAAGAAAGCAAGACTCCTTGGAGAAGGGGCAAGGCACGTTGTTGTCAGCTCAATCCCCCAAGATGTTAAGCATCACTATCTCCCGTACCAAAGTCCATTCCGGATAGAAACCAAAGCTGAACAATCGCGGACACGTTGTTGCGAGGCCAACTCACAAGACCTGAAAACAAAATGAAGTCAGACGGACGTTAACAGCAAGACTGGGGACGGGGGCCCGGCGTAAAAAATACTTCGCGTAGGCGGACGTGTCAACCACTGCCCAAGAAGTCGGAGGAGCGGTAAAAGAGGGGTCAAGAACGCACGTCCTTTCGGTAGAGGATGTGACGACCATTGGTAGGGGTTGCGCCAGGCCACACATCAAAAGACATAAAAAAGGAACGGTGTCTTTGGAAAAACCGAATATCTAGAGGGGAGGGGTAAATGTCCCTTAAAGACGAGCCCCTGAAGCAAAAAGAAATGGAAAAAGATATGGGAGGGGGCTGCTGTTGTCTGTTAGTCAAGGGGGGGAAAAGGGGAGGTAGACCGAGGGGCCTACTTTACTCGGGCTCATCGGGGGGAAGGTGCGAAGTTTGAACAGGCCAAACAAAATCTAAAACTGAGAAGATAGATCAATTGAACTTCGACCAGCCCCGCGGCTCGCGACGTTCCAGAAATCGCGGGGCGAACCTTCTAAAAAAAAACTAAGAGAGGACAAAGAAAAAAAGCAGACCATCATATGGAAATAAAGAGGGCCCGCTTGACAGGGAGAAGGCTTGGGGTTATGACCGCGAAGCTAAGGAGTCGGGTTCAACGACCTGGCCGCCCCGTACTTCATTTTCACCATATGGGGCGAAGCTGGAGAAAAACGACCAAACGGGGGGGCGCACATCGAAAAAGTACTTGCCAAGGACGAACTAACACGTCAGTGATCATCTGCAGATTGTCGCTTTGCCAGCGGACCCTAATCAGAAAAGCTGAAGAGAGGGGTGACGTTCGGAGAAACCAAAATTAACAAAAAAAATTCAAAAAAAAGAAAAAAGGAGAAGGCAACGAACAAAAGGTCCGCTCAAACCCCGGATGGGGAACGGGATTTTATCAGAATGGCAGGTTGAGGGGTGGGGTGGGGGGGGGGGGGGGGGGGGGGGGGGGGTGGGGGGGGGGGGGGGGGGGGGGGTGTTTGTGGGGGGGTGTGTGGGGGGGGGGGGGGGGGGGGGGGGTGGTTGTGGTGGGGGGGGGTTGGGGTGTTGGTCGCCTCACACTCAGGATTATCCTGAGAGTCCGTGAAAGGTGTACTGCAACGCCGTGAGGAAGGGGAGTTGAGTAGCAAAAAGGGTGCAAAGGCTTTCTAGCAAGGAGCTGAAGAAGTTCAACACCGCGCGCCGCGACCATAAGCTTGAAAACGTAGAGACAAGGAGGCGGATCAAAAGGTTTCTAAAAAGGATGAAGTAAGCCGCGTCAGAAATCGACTAGGCTACGCCGTCGTGGGACACCCCGGAACCTTGGGACCACCTGCATTGACAAGAGGGGGCGCCTTCATTGTTAAAAGGAAAGCCCAGCGCGAGGGGTGAGTTAAGAACCGAGACGGATCGGCAGGCGAAAATCTACCGCGTCGCTTGCGGGGGGGGAGACGGTCGCAGGACTGGAGAAGGAAAAGGACGGGACCACGACCGAAAAGAAAGGTGGCATCACCGCCGGCAGACAACCCGAAAAAGAGAGGGTGGTGTTACAGGAGCATAAGTTCAGATAGGTTGATAAGGAAATTCGACGATACCTGAAAGAGCACAAACGGCGGAAATGAAGTGCACCCGGGAGGACCCGTCAGGAAGGAGACCTCACGGCAGGGTGGCTTCGACGAGTGATAAGGGAAACAAAAACCAAGGTCAGGGGCACTTACCTAACAGGCCGACCTGCTTTAGCCCCTCGCTCGTCTTATACAGTTCTTGGGAGGAACACCAAAGGGGTCTTCAGATCAGAGACGGGCTGGGTAAAGGGTAGATGCAACTGTGTCGTAAGTCTGCAAGGGACTGGTGACCGAGGAAATTGGGGGCGGGGCGCGTAAAGATCATCCGGCAAGAAGGGGGAGGAGCACTGCTCAAGAAAACAAAAAAAACCCAGGAAAAGTCAAATCGTGGAAAACCCGAGTGGCGAGCAGCTCCGCCAGAACACCTGGCCCTGAGAGGTATACCACCGTGGTCTATCTCCCCGAGAGCCCTACCGGCCGGAGGTAGTAAAAAACCTTGATAGAAACGTTTTGTTGAAATTATATCGCCGACGCAGAAAGCTGTTACCGAGAAATCAAAGGGGCTCTGAACGAGGGAACAAGGGAAAACTCTCGGCTCGGCGTAGTCAATGCCGGAATAACTCAAGGGGGAATCCAACGACATTCTGACCTCCAGAAAAAGGGGAGAATCCAACCTAGGAAGAAAAAAAACAGTCTCATTCCTCTGGATCGCATCCCTATTTCCCGGTGCAACAGTGCTCTCGGTTCCGTAGATTACTTAAAGGAAAAAAACTTTTGATGTGAAAAGAGAAGGGAGTTTGGTCTAGGAGACTTTTGGAAGAGGAGGATCGTCTTCGCGGGCCAGGCTCGTAAAAACTTATAAACTTGAGAGAAGGCCAAAGGCGCCTTCCATGGATCCGCACCCCTTAGGGGTGGATCCTACCTAGGAAGAAGGCCGAGAAGAAAAGTCAAGCACAGGGCCTGCGCGCATCAAGGTAAACCCATCTCCTTCAGTTGTTGTCCAGGCCGATAACGGAACTTATAAAAAAAAAAGGACGAAACTCGACGGAAAAAAAACGACATCAAGTGGGCCTAACAAACTTCTGACCACCAGCTACGATCACATTTCGGTGGCACCTGGGGGAACCTCAATCGGATAGAGACTGTCCTCAACGTAAAAACCGGTGCCCAGTACCCGAAGAGCTCTGGGAGGGGAAACCACAACAGAAGGCAACGCCATGAGGGGTGGTCGCGTGGGTGGGGGGGTGAGACACGTTCTCTTTTGGGGTTGAAATCGAAGAAATGAGACACGTGGAAGCGTAGAGCCGACTCATGAGGTCAGAAGGGGGGAATGAAGGGCGAGGGGACATGGTTTCCCTCTTTAAGTCGATCTCCGTCTCTTTCGACTGGAAGTACGAAAGGGGACCTCTGAAATAGAAAATCCGGCGAAGAAATATAAAAACTGACAAAAGGGGGGGGCCTTCTCGAAGTCCTCAAAAAAAAGGGCAAGCAGCACGCGGGGCGGTCTTCACTTGTTTGGGGAAAAAAAGAGCGAAGGGACGCGCGAAAGTTTCCTGGTGTCAAAACTCCTTTCCAGACAAACAAAAGTGCGTGAAGATCGCCAGCATACAGAAAAAAAAAAAAGAGAAGACCGACATGGAAGAATCATCACTCCCTGTGTGGGGGAGCTGGACAGGCGGTTGCTGGCAAAGGGACACGGAAAAAGAAAGAGCAGGCCGTAGGAAAAAATTTACTACAGGAGGGGAAAAAAGGGGGGGCTTCAGGTCCACGGTACTTGCAACCAATCCTGGTCAACAAAAATACACATCTAGGTACTTAGGCAGCCGGTCCAACAGAAGGTCTTATGTCCAATACACACTCTCGGAAAAATGGGGAGACTACAAAAAAAATTAGAACGAAACCCATGGAAACCATGGCATCGAGGAAATCCTGCGGCGGCGCATCTCTGCCTGGGAAATAAACGGTAATTGCTCAGGTCACCCAAGATAAAAAAGACCGAACAAGAAGGGGAAAAATCATGAAAACAATCCGCTCGTACAGGGACCTAACCCTTTGACCGAGGCAAGAGAGGCTCGACACGAGGAATGGGCAAAGAAGATCGGATCGGGGGGGAACTTTCAAGATTCCGGGGGGTTGGTCCGCATGGTTGTTCGGAGTGGGGCCCAACCAGGATAGAGTTGGGGTCACCGGAAAGGGGAACGGGAATTGGGGGGGCGTAAAAAGATGTTACCGGACAAATCGCGACAACCAATGAAGGGTCATAAAAAACTAAAAATTTTGAAAGAGAGTCCCGGGGAGTAGAAATCTAGTCTTCCACAGACCCTTTTTGCGACTGTAGACGGCCTTCTCCGTTAGGAGAGAACAAGAGATTGCGCACTCCCATTCTAAAGACTATCAAGAGACGGGAACAAAAAAAACGAGGGGGAATCACCATGAATCTCTGTCAAACACGCCTCTATTGAACAACATGCTAGAAAAACGATGTACGAAAGAGAACCATCTAAAAAACAAAAGGGGAAGCGAGAAAGGAAGCGCCTGTGAGCGGTTCCTCCTTCTAGGTACAGATGGTCTACCTGAGGATGAGTCCTGAAGGAGGTCTTTTAGAGAGCCGAAAAAGCAGGAGATCGAAAGGTTCGAAAAAAAGGTTCTTTACGCGCTCACCGGAGTTTGGAAGCACAGAATGTAGGCGCCTCATCCGGCCACCCCCAGAAAGCAATTGGTTAAGCCTCGGGGAGGGTGCTGGTCGAAGTCGGGGATCGAGGGGAGGGACTACGAAAAAGGGTTCATGGAACGGTTGTTTGATGGAGGAGACCCGCTCGCCCTGTTTTTTAAAAGGCCTGGAAAAAAGGGGTAGTTTTCCGTGGGTGGCGGAACGGTGGGCGCCTTCAAAGGATCCGATCTGTCCCCGTCTGCGCGACCTGGCAGCCACTTAAGAAAACGTTCCAATCACGGCAACACCTGGGGAGGAACAGTTGCGAAACAGCCAAACTGTCTATCTCGAGACGCAAAAAAAACATAGGGGTTATCCACGGAAAAAGGGGAAGCGCGAAAAGCCAAAGGGGGGGGGGGCAGAAAAAAGGGGTCGTTGCCGGATCGCGGTCCCTTCTCGGCGGGACGCCTTTAGCCGAGGAAGAGAGCTCGACGGTCCCTCCGACGGGGAGGGGAAGGAAATTGAAAAAAGATGGCAGCCCCTCGATGAAAAAAGGAGGTCATGTCGGGAAGGCGTCGAATCTAAACTTAAGAAAAAGGCAAGGCGGAGATTCCCAGGGAAAAAAGAGCTCGGAATTGAGGGAGAAGGAAAAAAGGTGGCATGGGCATCCCCGTCGACCGCCAGTCGTGCGAAGGGGAGGCGCGATACGAAGGCGGTAAGGGAGTTCCCGCCAATAAGCGGAAGTTCGCAGGAGGGACCGAAAAAAAAGAGGAGAAAGAAAGGGCGAAGTGCAGGTGTGCTTACCCCCGTAGAATCTCTCTATGGGAAATTCGGGAGAGACCTCGCACTAACCCGGGCAAACCAACATCCTAAGAAAAAACGTGGTGCGAGCAGGATGGTCGCGGATCAAAAGCGGTGTTGACCCGGTGTCCAGCACAGCCTCATCTGAAAGAAAGGCACGAAGCCCTATCCTCAAACGACTCTTGCAAAGAAAACCGTACAAAAAAAAACGGAGTACCCGAGTTAGCAGCAGATCTCACAGTACCAAGGCCTCAGAGAAGACCCCCAGAGGAGGGGACAATTGTTGTTTGGAAATGTGCAAAGAAGTCTCAGGGAAACCAAAGAGGGGAGTGATGGAAAGCCACAGGTGGCGATCGCCAGTTCCACGTTCTTAGACGGAGCCCGGTCAAGAGGTGCCTGGGCGCCCCGGCAACCGAGGAGGGGAGCAGGGTAGTTCGACCGCCTCCTTGACGTAGATTATGGGGACACAGGGGGGGGGGGGAGAGGCGTCCGGGAAAACCGAAACGGGGAAAAAAAGGGAAAAAAGAAATAGCTGCGAGGTCGGATCCCAGGGACCTCACTAAACCACGAAAGGGAGAACCTTCAGAGCGAAAGTGCCATAAAAAGTTCTTGGTGAGATAAGAAAAGCGCTCGCCGGCTGCTGCACATCGCGCAGCGGTGCCGGTCACGGTTGACTGAGGGACTACCGGATAAGAAACAACATTATGAGGGACGGGGAAAGGAAAGAGGTCAAAGTCGACCCGCCAGAGCGCGCGGGGAGGGCATTAAACTTAAGGGAGTTACCTGCAGTTGAGACCCCTTCGCGAAAGCCAGAAGGGGGGCCACAGAAAAGAGGAAAGCGAGAGGTTGTGAATGGGGCAGGGACCCTACCTATAGATATGAGGAGGGGTCAAAAAAGAAGGCTACAAGACCACGGTGGCAGGACTAAAAAAAGACCAAAATAAAGGCCGCAGACTCTACTACAGCGGTTTAATCTACCTGCTTCTCCTACCGACGGGAGCAATAATTCCAGGGGGAAGCAGCTTTGAACCCAGCCGATACGCGAAGATATCTGAGGAAAGGAGGGCTCAAGAACAATAAGATGCGTCAGAGCCAGACCGGGCTGCATTGAGCAGCGCACAACGTGTCCTCTAAAAACCTGATTTGTTTGGGGGTTCAGCTATGTGGATAGCTAAGGGGAAGGGAAGGAGGAGGTGCTGAGGCACCCTAGTTGGGCCCAAAGGCAAGGAGAAAAAGGTGCAGGGGAAGGTGGAAGGGGAGGGCTGAATGCGACGCGGGTGGAGAAAGCTGGACACACGGGGTACAAAAAGCTCTGACCTAGAATCGCTAACACCGCGCTACCACGGAGAGGCCTACCGGGCGGGGAAAAAAAAAAAAGGCCGATAAGGAAAACTCAGGGAAAAAGATCTACGCAGGAAGCAAATCCGCACCTTGACCACGAAGGCGGGCTGAAGCTGTTTCGCAAGTGTCCCTGGGGAAAAAAAACGCGGGGAACTAAGGGGGGAAATAAGGTTATCCGAGCGGAAGAAAGCAGAAGAAAAACCCTGCGGAAAAGGACGGGAAAAAAAAGAGGAAAACGGACCGCTGTGCTCACCGCCAAAACCCCGGTCACCAAGCGGTAGACTGACGGCCTAGAGAGTCTGCGGTGGAGACAGGTTCTCCTAAACCTGACACGAAAGACGTGCACGGCACAAACGGAGAACACGTCGAAAGATCCTCCTTCTCAATGATATAGCCTGAAGGGAAAGGAAAATGTCCCGGCCACAGTCTGAAAAAGAAGCTTGCAAGCTCGACTGACCGAGCTGGGAGACAAAAAAACTTGGGGCGTGGACCAGCCGAGATAGACAGGGGAAAGGGAATCGCAAGGAGGTCGAACCAAGACGGAAAAAGGCAGGGGGGCAGCGAGAATCGAGCAGCCTTGCAGCTCGGGGAAGGGCTCACGGGAGAAACTAGTCCGCCACAATTACGGCAAACAAAAAGCCCCTTATCATCGGTAAAATAGGGAGGGCCATGAAACGAAAGGGCCCGCGAGGTAGTCGATCTTACCGTCGATGCCCAGATTAAAAAAAACGACGTCGGAAGTCGGCACCACTACACGGGTAAAACCCAACTAGACCGGCTGGTGCAGCCCACGCCGGGTGAGCGGTACGTCAAACGGGACCCGAAAACTGGAAGCTCTCGAGCGGAAAAGAAAGGCCACCGGAAAGGCTGGAGCAGGGGGGCCAGCACGGCGCGCCGGACGTCCACCTCGACTTCTTAAAGCACCGGCCTCAGTCAAGAGGAGGAAGCCCCGTTTTTTAAATTTAGAGGGGGGGAAAAAGGGGGTCGTCAGGCCAACATTGGGACTATGTGAAAAACTTGTTTAAATGATAGACGGGCAGAAGAGGAAAGGAAGCGGCCAGCACTAGAAAGCGATAGCCCGCTGTAGAGGCACTCTGTTGAGGAGAAAGACCGGCGAAGCCATGCATCGCAAAAAAAAGCGATTTGGAAAAGAAAAAAGGTGTCGACTACCCGGGCATCGACAAAGAAAGGCGAAACCCACAGGGGATTTTTCTCTATCTCGGAACACGGAATTGCAAAAAAAAACTTCCGGGGAAAAAACCGTCCGGAAAAAGTTTGCTAAGACAAAGAGGGAACGACAGTGCTGTCACCGGGGGGGGTCCACTAAATCCTCTGAAGAAATAGCCTGTCCGAAAAAAAGTGATAGCTCTCACAAGCGGGGGGGAAGGAAGAGGAAGGTGGGCGAAACACGACATGAGGGGGCGTTCGCGTGGGGTGAGCACACTTTTCTCTGTAGCGGTTGCCAGCGAAAATTCCCCGGGGGCCGCAAGGGGGAAGAAATCAGGTTTCGGGACAGCGAATGGGCCCGCGGTTTGCGCGAATACTGAAGCGGAGATGTGCAAAGGACTATCGTGTGAAGCGATCGGTACTGGCGGGCAGCCGACGGGCATGGGGGAAAAAAGGAGAGGAGGGAGTCAGAGGGTTGAAAAGGAGGGTTTCCTGAGCGAAAGGAAACGGGGCCGCAGCACACGGAAGGTTGGCCAGGCTCGAAAGGGGCGTGTCAGCACCATCTGTCACGAAACACCAGTGGCGTGATGAGGAGGAATCGGCGGCGAGGATCGACCACAAAAACAAAGGAGGAGAAATATAGATATACGAAGTACGCTTCCCGAGACACTTTTTGATGCTTTAGAAGAGGGATCACGACACAAAAAAACCTGACATAAGGCCGAAAAGACGCCTCGCGTCAGAAACCCTGGCATGAATCTCGAGAAGTCCACGCACATCAGGGGACCAAGACGAACAAAAAAGAGAGGGACTTCGTTCTCCACGCTGCAAAAGAAACTATTCGATATAAAGAAAAGGGCCTGGCAAAGAACCAAGGGACAGAGGAAGGCAAGGCAGGGAAAAGGGGAAGGCTTTCACCTACCTCCTTCCGTCGGCGGCAATCTTGCGGCCTCCACGTGTAATGTCTCTCGGAAACTATCCCCAGACCAGTGTGCAACAGGGAAAGCATGGGAGAGGTCGCACCGAAGCGGCGTACCGCTAAACCTGTACTCTTACACAAAAGGTGTCTATCCCAAGGGGAAAAGAACTGGGCCCGGAGGTTCGGGAACAGGCGGAGGCGGGGAATCGATGAGTTAGGGGGGAAACATCGGAAAGAGTTATCGGAGGTGGTCCTAAGAAGTGCAAAACACGCTCGTTGTTTGGGGCCACCTTCCTGAAGGCTCACAGGAGGGGGGGGGCTTGGGGGGGGTAGAGCGGGTCCCTATTTTTCACAAAACAAGCCAAGGCAGACGAAAAGGAGAGAAAAGGAGGAAGAGGGGAAAACTCCGTCTAGGCGTAAACATGACTGGTGCTACTTGATCAGGGCACGTCTCCGTGTGAGGGGTCCCCTACAGATCTCAAAACTCCCTCTGCTAGCCAACTCGGGAAGTCCCCCACGACTGATGGGCCCTCTCCTTCACGAGATACTATCAAAAGGAATGAATAGTTCAAAAAAAATAACTCGAGTTTGTCCAAATCTTACAAACAGAAAACGAAAGAAGAACAACGGACATCGGTGCTGGATCTATTAACTGGCGCTGTTATCTGTTTCGCCGTCGCTGTTTGAACGAAGGAAGGGAGAAACTCGCGGAAAGCCTGGCTGAGGAGGGCAAAAGAAAAAAAGAGCGTCCATTGTCGGGGCAAAAAGTTACTTGACCTCACCGGATTTTTCAAAGGACACCCTCCGGATTAAGGCTCTCAAGTCCAAAAGAGGATCTTCAGGTGGGGGAATGATTGATGGGGGAAAAAAGGGGGCAAGAGGTTAAGATCGACACAGACGGGTCGCTTTCCCTTGCGATGTCTGGGAGAACAGGGGGAGACCACTTGTGACAAAGTTATACGGAAGTTGGTAAAGGGGGGGGGTGGCAGCAAGTTGGGAGCGGCGCCCTGCTCCCTAGCTTGGAAAGCTTCTCGACGAGATCCGCCTCAAAGGGATCGTACCTAAAAAAACTAGGGGGCTACAAAAGGGAGTGATATGGAGAAACAGCCCATCTATACTCGGTCGTAAAGTCAAAATAGGGGTGTTTAAAATCCCGGGTCAGCAAGGCGCTCGGAACGGTCTAGAAAGAAAGGATGAGGGGGAAGGGGGAATCAAGCAAAAAACTCGGCCGGCGAGCTTTATCTTCGGAGGAGCTACGGGACCGACAGCGGTTCACAGGGCAAATGTTCAAAGCTACCTCAGATGTTTTCGTATCAGGTCAGGCGGAGGAACGAAGGGGGCGAACAGTCTTAAAAAAACCCAACGCAAGAGGGTAGATTCAAAGGGGTCCGAAAAAGTTGGGGACAGAAAAGGAAAAGTAAAAAGGGTCGGGAGACACGCGGAGGAACGCCATTCTTTCATTTTCCTAAGTAAGCTTGGGGTGCGTGGCCTCTAAGGAGGATAAGAAAAGCCCAGAGCGGAGCTGGAGGCACCGGTGAATCCGGCGAACAGGGAAGACTCAGGAGTGGGCCGTGAAAGGGTATTACAACAAGAATTAGAGGAGAGGGATAAAGCTTACAGCGCCTCCTCTTCGTCTAAACATGGGCAGGCCTAAGGGGACCGGAGTCCAAGCAAGGGGGGGGGGGGGGCAGATTTAGAGGGGGAAAGGGAGTTTAGAAAGGGGAGAAGCCAAGAAGTCTGGCAAAGGCAGCGCTGAACGTGCTCACGAAAGGCGTCTGTTCTCCTGAGGTACACGCTCACGGACTGGCAAAATCTAATCAAAACCAGGAGGGGGGAAGAAAAAAAAAAATGGATAGACCATCAGCTGAAGAATTGTTTTGCGCGACACATTGGGTGTCGCCTGCTCCAAGGATGAAAAGGGGACTTCGAGGAAAAACAGGGAAAGTAAGTTATAAAGAAGGGGGAGAATCGAAAGGGGAGGGAACGATGAAAAGGTAGGCGGCCACGCTGTACAGCTCCAAAGGCGAGCTTTTCTACAAGACGGGGAGGGGGAGTCATGTAGGGAAACTCACGGAGGACCAAAGGGTGCGAAAAGCCAGGTAAACAACTCTTTGAACATCACTTCCTACGTGATTGGTGACTCATCCGATAGCTGAGTCGGGAGAAAGAAAAGAATCGCCTGAAAAGAGGGTGGAAATCTGCGAAGACGGGCTGGCTGGGGTGTCCCGTAAAGAAATGTTGTGTTTGGAGAACCGCGCGGTCTACCAGGCACGAAAGACGGAGGGGTAGGGTGACCAGAACGT
>Ga0179593_1276886_pt1 | contig 12892 bp, 16 predicted proteins | sample CZODoug2_1_08_16_FD_185931 | JGI IMG/M metagenome (GOLD analysis project Ga0179593, IMG submission 185931) | Vadose zone soil fungal communities from Angelo Coast Range Reserve, California, USA - CZODoug2_1_08_16fungal (PacBio error correction) | ecosystem: Environmental > Terrestrial > Soil >...
CCTGCAGGGAAAACGAAACCGAAATTCGGTGCGTCATGAACTCAAAAAAAACGTCCACCAAAAAAGGAATCTCTCTCAACTCATCTTCTCAGGGGAAAGGGGCCGTAAAAAATTAACTCGGCACTGACGGGGACTAGACATATGTTGCCAACAAGGGGAAAGCAAGGCTCCCCCTTCCACACTGGGAAAGAATTACCGTGGGGAAACCCACTTGAGAGTGAGAGAAAAAAGGGATTTCCACGTCGAGAGGGGTCGAACGAGAATATGACGGTCTCGCGAAATGGGAAAGGAGGGGAGAGACTCTTAAAGTCAAGGGGAGACGGGGCGGGACAAGGGAATAAAGGGGCAAGGCTTCCCTTAAGGGGGTAGGGCCTCCTTGAGAGAGACGGGGAAGAGGAATGGTTCACTTGGGGCTTGGAAAAGGGAAAGGGGGGATGGCACGAAAAGCTAACTCCGGGGGGGGGGAGCTTGGTCAATGGCGACTACGTTTCTGAAAAACTCTTGGGGAGATAAGAGCGAAGAAGAAAGTTCGCGGGTAAAAGAGGGGATCTTCTAAGGGGACTAGGAAAAAAAGCGAGGTGATAAGGTGACGGGGTGGGAAGGTGGTCTCACAGGCCCTCTTTGGCGTCCGCCTAAAATAGAGGGGGGCCTATGTGACGAATTTTGAAAAAAAAGAGGTGGAGGAGTGACGTGATGGGGAGATTCGTAAAGGTTGTGAACGTCCTCGGCCAGGAAAAATCCCAGCCTTTGGGCAGGAGTCATGAAAAAAAGCGATTAAGGAAGAAGGGTGGAGGTGAAGGGGTCTTCTGAACTTGTGGCCCCAGATTTTGGCGTGTTCACGATTAAAGCAAGTGGGGGGAAAATGTTTTGGTGGTTGTCTTTTGCCCCCCACCCCCAAACACCCCCCCAAAAACCCACCCCCCCACCCCCACCCACCCCCGCCACCAACCACACCACCCCCACCCCCACCCCCCCGCAACCCCCCCCCCCCCCACCCGCCCCACAACACCCCCACCCCCCCCGACCCCCCACCCCCACCCCCCCCCCCGACAACCGACGCCCCCCCCCCCGCCCCCCCCCCCCCCCCAAGCCAACCTCCCACCGACCAACCGCGCCCACGACCCCCCCCGCCCCCCCCCTCGCCGCCCGACCCCCCCAAAACCGCCCCCCACCGGCCGCAACCGAACACAACCCCCCCCCCCCCCACCCCCGCCCGCCCCCCACAGACGCCACCAAGCTCCCGACCAAACCCCCCGTCACCCCCAACAGCCCCCGAACAACACGCCAAAAAAACCGCCCCAGGAAACCCCCCCACCACCCCCCAGCGGGCCCCGAGCCCAAAGCCCCCCCCCCCCCCGTGCCCCCCCCCCCCCCCACCCAGCCACCGACCCACGCCAAGCTTACCCACCCCCCCTCAACACCCGTCCGCAGCCCCCAGCCACACCCATCCCAGGCAACCCCCGGACCCCGAAGACTCGGCCCACACCGCCGGACACGAGCCGCGACGCCCCCAATCCCGCACGCACGCGGCGGACCTCACCCCCCGCCGACCGTCTCGCCAGCCGCCCCCCCCCCGGCCGCCACCCCCGGGCCACCGCCACGACAGGGGACCGGAGGCGGGCACACCAGCCGCCCCCCCGGCGGAACAGGACCCGGCCGCGGTACCCTCCGACCAACGCACCGCCCCTCTCCCCCCCCCCCCCCCCCCCCCCCCCCGCCCCCCCGCCCCCGCCCCGCGCAACCAGGGCAGAACCGCCCATCCCCCGGGCACCCACGAACAACCCGCCCCCCCTTACGGGACCCGGACCCCCCTCCACCCCCTCCCCAGAAGCAACCCGCCCAACGAACCCCCCCCCCCAGCCCCGCCCGACCAACCCGCCCCCCCCGCCCTAATGCGCCAGGCCCCCCGCCCCCGGATCCGACCGCCGGCTCACCCCCCCCGGCCCGCGCGACCCAAGCCGAAGTCGGCCACACCGCCCCCCCCGCCCAAACCGCCAGCCGCACACCCCCGCCCACCCCCCGCCACCCGCCACCTCCCGGCACACCCGGAAACCGCACCCAGATAAAGCCCAGCTGGACTCCCCTGCGGCCCGCCCCGGCCGCCACAGCCGACGCCCGCCCCCAGAACGACCGCTACCAAACCCCCCCCCACATGGGGTCGTCGATCTTGGTACGAGGGGTCCTCGTTCCTCCTCGCCGTGTACAAGACCATAAATAAATTTCGAAGGGGGCTGACCGGATGTGTCGAAGCAGGTGGCCTGAAGGGTTTAGGGGGCAAGGGGGAGTGGGGCTCACCCCTTCTTGCCCACATTTTAGAGCCAAGGGAATCCAAATATACGGGAGCAGAGAGAAAAACTTCCTTACGGATAGATAGATTGAGGTTTGGGGGGGGGGAGTGAACGTGACGGCCTGCACTTGCCAGAGTGAAAAGGGTTGAGGGGGATATGAGCGAAAGATGCCGGCTTTGGTCCAAGCGCCGAATTAGTCCAAAAGGTGAGACGGGGGCCGGTGTGGTGCGCTGGTTAAGCGAAAAAAAAAAGGGATTGTAGACCGACTTTCTTAAAGCGCGAAAAAATCGGTGGATGGGGTGGGGGGGGATGAACAGTTTCGTCTCTGAAACAAGAAGGTGAGGATTGACAGAAATAATGGTCTGATCAAAGTCTGGAATGCCTCTGTTGGAAAGGAAAGGGGCGGTTACTGATTTTTGCAAAAGGGGTAATTGTGGGAAGTTTAAGTCAGGCAGGGCGTTTGGTGAAAAGTGTGACAGGATTTCAAGAAGGACTGTCAAAGGGCTGTGTGCGGCGCACAGGTTGGGGAATTATCCGTATGGGGGGGATCGGAGGGAGCCGGGGGAGATGAGCTTACAGAGGACGGCGTGGGGGGAGGGGGGCGCAAAAACTCCTTATTCTTGAAAAGCTCTAACGGGGTCGTGTTTACCGTACGACGTAAGATGGTTGTGGCATTGTAAAGACACGAAGGAATTTTATCGGAACTGAGATTTGGTTTCTCAAGGAAAGGGGGGGGTAGGGGAGCGCTTCAGGGGCTGGTTGGCACCACGGACACGAGATTCATTAGCATGGGACCTCCTTTCGGGGGACCATTCGGGGTGCCGAGCGAACGCAAAAAAAAAAAAAAAAACGAGATAAAAAGAAAGATTCGCTACGAGCCTCGGCAAAACTAGTGCCTCCAGGGCGAGAAAACAGTCTCATTTAAGAATGCTCTGGAACTCCAGATGGGAAAAAACAGATACCACGTGAACGCTCAAGACCAAACGGAAACTGGCTAAAAAAAAATCACACCCGCACAACTTGGTACAGCGGTCTGAGGAGACAACAACAAAACATTACATTCGGTAACGGAAAACGCCGCCGGTGAGCGGTGAAGGGAAAAAGAAAGCGGGGCGCACCCCCACGCCCGTCGGGCAGAGTTAACGAGGACATGGTCACGTATATCAACCCCTTTACGCAAGGAGGAAATACACGGCAGTTCCACGCCCCTAAAAAAAGGACTAGAGGCATCGCTGGACCTCTTAAACTAGCCACGCATCGAAAGGAAAATCAGAAAACGAAAGGGGCAAACAAGCTGTAAAGGCGCACGAGTCAAGCTGAAGACTTCATGGACTGGAAAAACTTGAAGAGTGTCAAGCAGGGGGGGGGGGGGGGGGGGGGGGACCCATTGGAAGAAAATTACCCAGTCAGCCTGCACAATAACTGCGAGGTGAAAGAAAAAGGGGGTCCTGTGCAACAGGGAAAACAACGCACCACCACAAAGAACACTGCTACATGGACAAGGCGTCAACTGTGCAGCTGTAAACAAAGCATAGGATATCCGCAACCAAATCAAAAAAAGACACTACAAAAAACATCAGACACCACTCAGTAGGGAAAAAAACAACCAGGACAAAGATAAGAAAAACCATCACGATCATGAGGACCCTGGAGATTTTCTGATAGGGAACGGGGCTCTTTATGCAGGAAAGGTAGTTTAGTGAAAAAACGCCCCAAACGGGTGGGTCAATTACATAAACGGAGCCCATTAAGGACGCCCCATCACGGGAAGGCAAATGGGGGGGGAACGTCTAATTCCTTTGTCCGTGAGGGAACCCCGGGAGGGAAACTGAAGAAGAAACAAAAGGGCTGGGGAAGATCGCCCATCATCTAGGGGAAAGCACCTCAACGGGATCAAACTTAAAAAAAAAGAAAAAACCAAGTGGGATCTTTAAAACGAGCGGCCAAAAATAGCCACATTCTGGGGCGTCTCCTGGAAGATTGACTGACGCAGGCTGGAGATACCATCAACAATAAAACGAAAAGAAACCATCGCCAGAACCACAGATAATCTCTATTCGCGCCCAGGGTCGAACAAACTTCTTGACCACGAACGGAAAGGATTCTCTTCCAAGAAGGGGGTGTCCCAGGCCTTGGAATTTGGGTGAGAAAAGTCGTCGACACTTCGTACGACATCCAGAAAAGGTGAGTCTTTTACGAGAAGGACAACTCCCCACCCTTAAAGCGGAAGTGTCAATGGGGGGGGGAAAAAGAAAAGAGGGTTAAAACTCAAAAGGATCCGGGTCCATCGACCTTCAAGTGGATCTAACGGAAACGGGGGGCTTCAAAGGGAAGGAAAAATTTCAGCAGAAAAAAAGGTTCAAAAAAAAAGAAGTAGACGATCCCGCGCGGAGAGGTCCGCTTACAGCCTGGAGGGGGGAGATTCTGTACCCCGGAATAAATAATTGTGAGAACGCTTAGAGACCTGGGGGGGGGGGGTACAACATGTATAAAAAAAAGTAGTTTCAAGGGGGGTAGCCATTTGAGAACATGAATTTTTGAGAAACGCAGGGGCCAGATTGAATTGGCTGTTCCATTGTCTAAAGGGAGACGAGGGGAAGGGAGAAAAAGAGAAGGAAGTTGCGTAGGTGTGTGTCGCTTTTGAGTAGCCCGCCGATTGCGGGGGAGAAGGGGAAGGTACCGAACCACCGTTACCTCAGCGGCATCTCGATAAAAAAAAAAAAAGGCGAGGGGAAAAAGGAGGAAAAGCGGTGTGCACACGCGAAGGAAAGTATTCTGAGGGAAATACAAAAAACTTTAACACAAGGGGAAGAGGAACATAGGCAGCACGCGAAAGGGGATGGAGAACTTGAACCGGGCCCAATTCAAATCCTGTTGGGCTCCTAACCTTCATATTGCAAAAAATAGTGTGAAGAAAAATCGAAACAACAGAAACTGGGCCGACCTTTTGGAAACCAGAAAAAGGAAGACAGGAAAGGAAGTTTGGGTACCGTAGAAGGTAATCGATAACGTAAGAAGAGCTAGCGGGGTCAGACCTCTTCTTGCATCGGCTCGGAGAACGGAGGACAGGTAGGAGGAGGGGGAAAAGGCGGCATGGGAGGCGAAGGCCGGAGAGAGACTGGTGCGGGTAAGGATGGAAAGGGGGGTGAACACCATACTGTCCTTGTGCAGGGGATAGTCTCGACCGAAAGAGTCTGACCCGGGGGGGAAAGTGAGCGAAAGTGTCCTGAAAAGAGTTTCCGCAAACAAAAAGCCAGGAACGCAGGAAACCCGCAAAGTAAGAGGCACTTCCTTGTTGGAAAAAAAGAGGGGCGGCAAACCCAGGGCGCCGAGACGAAAAAGTGAGAGGCTTGTGCGGTGGGGTTTCGTACGCCGGGGCGATGGTGTATGTCTATCTTAAAAGGAGGGGGAGACTAAAAGGAGGGGGGGAAAAAAAGGACGCCCCATTTGTATCAGGAGGGGCTGGGGGACAAGAGGGAAATCCACGTTAGGGGAGTTGGGACCATATGTGCTGGGCTTGGGGGTCAAAGGAGGCCGCTGGTGGGAAGGGAATCTGTCAGTGTCAAGCTTCGGGGAGGTCGAAGAATTGCATCTTTCGTACCAAGAAAGTCGGAGAACTTCCCTTGTGCTTTAAAGGGGGGGGAAGGGGTAAAATAGTGAAAACTTAAGGAAAAAAGGGATTTTGGGCATGGACAATTTGGGGGGTGCCGGGGGCGGGCCACGCCCTTGGTAGGCCCACGCACGGGTCACGAAGGGGAGAAAAAAAACTGCGTCAATGCTTTAAGAAAAGGAAAAGGGGGGACGTAGGGGGGAAAAGGGGAAAGGGAACGGGTTTGGCAAGGCAACTTCCAAGTGAGGTGGTCGTCAGGCGTACCGGCTGATAAAGAGGGGGATAGGTTCTTCCCGGGGAAGAATGCCAAGGGAGAGGGGGGGTTATGGAAGAAAGAGTAATGGTAGACATTTGGGGCCAGTTGTTTGGTGGTCGGGTGGGGAAAGGATCACCATTCGGCCTGTCTTTAAAAAGCGCCAAAAGGGATTGGGAAGTGAGAAGGGAAATTTTCAGTCTTCGGGAAAAACAAGGCCCTGCGAGAAAGTGCCAGGCCTGCGTTCGATAAAAACTGGGTCTTCACTGCCAGAGATGTCAAAATCAGGGCCGGGAAGGAGAACGTGGTCGCTGTAGGGGGAAAAAAAAAAAGTAAAAGGGCAACAAACTCCAGGAGCGTTGGGAAAATCCCCAGTGGTATCTTTCCATCTAATGGGCCCGAAAACTCGAGGAACGGGGTGGCGTGGGCGCGGGGGAAGGGAAGTGTGTAAGAAAAATGATGAGGAAGGTAGGTGGCGCGGGGGATAGACGTATCAAACAAGAAAGGGTTGAGGGGCAGCCTGATTATGACAAGTTGTGATCAACCGTGGGTGGCCCGTTTAACACCTTAACGACATAAGAGGTTGGCATCACGGGAAAAAAAAAAAAAGAAAAAGTTTACGGGGCGGGGTGCTGAGATGGGGGAGCCAGTCCGTGGGGAGATTCACGGGGGAGCGCTGGTTTGCACACTACTAGTGGGGGACAGGGAGCAAGAAGGGGCAGGAGTGCTCTCAGGGGGGGGAACTTACGCCTGTAGGGGCAATCAGAGTTACAGAGCTCTAAATCTCAAACAGTAGTAGAAAAGAGGTAGAGAAAAACACCAAGAAGGGACAGACCTTCTAAGGCCACTCGACATGCGCAGGGAGGAACGGACAGTGGTGCAAAAGCTACCCTTGAAGAGCGGAAGCCACGAAAACGGGGAAAGGAGGAAAAAAATCGCACCCTAAAGGGGGACATCGAGTCGGTCGAAAAAAACGTCTTAGAAGGGCATTAACAACCACGATATCGGTAATTCGATCCGGGAGAAGGCCCAAAAAAACCAAAAAGTCCATGGATACATCGAAAAAGGATAACCAAATAGATATTACGGCATTAAGGGAGACAACGGGCCAGTCGCAACCGCAAAAAGGATTTCACGAACAGAAAGAGCTGGAGCTTCATGGGAGACCAACGCCCCAACGCCGGACGGGACATGCAAATCAAAAACTAAACGGTACGGAGCGAGTAACCAGCCAGGGAAAGTGATTCATTGCTGTTCTCATGAACAGAAAAGAAAGGGGAGTCAGGGGGTGGAAAGAAAAAAAAGGGAAGGGGGTGAGCAGACGACAATGACAAAGGTGACAGGGCATCCACCCTTTTGGGATAAAAGTTTACCAGGGTCGCCTTCACAACACTCCACCACCAAAACTGAAAAGGAAAAAGTCGGTCTCTTGAGAAAATATACCCGCATCTTCGGGCAAAACGCCAAACTATTCAGCCTAAAGGAAAGGTTTTAACACCACCAATGGGGGGGGAGTGCATGGGAAAAGGGGGGGGCAGGACTACGCTACATAGAAAAGAAAAATCTCTAAGTGAAGGAAAGTAAAAAAAGCTGAAAGCCCAATGGATCCAGGCAGAAGAAGTGGCGGGAGTTGAGGCGCCAAAAAGCAAGGGTTGACACATGAAAAAAAAACAGGAGTCCGCTTTCGACAAAAGAGAAGCACCCTGGTGGCGTCAGAAGGGAAGGAGGGGCGGGGGGAGTTCTAGGAACGAGGTGAGAACAACTCACTAGCGCGAAAAAGGGGGAAAAGGAGGACTAAGACCCAAGAGCCCCCAAAAAAAGCCAAACCCCAAAACCTAGTAAAAAAAATTCAAACACGACGACAAAACAGCAAAATGGGATTTAAGTGCCCTACGCACGATCAAATCTGCGTCACTGGCAAAAAGGGGGAAGGGGAAGAACAAGGCGGACGAAAGTAAAAAAAAAGCTAAACTGCGTTAACAGCGACCGGGGGGTAAACAGCAAGCGGATAATCGAGGCGTTGTAGGGGGCCCCAGGTCCTTTTAACCGAAAAAGGCGGGCCAAAGAAAGGACGGTAAAACTACTCCCTCGCCGGGGCCAGATGGGTGTGGCGCCGCGACAGGCGGCGCACTTGAGAAGAGCAAAAAACATCGAGGAAAAGTGTCAGAAAAAGAGCGAAACAACCCTGCCGTCTGTTTTTCAAAAAAGCAAAAGACCCCGCCTCCCTCAAGCAGAGGGGGGAAAAAAGTCAACTCTTCCAGAAAAGATCTCCATAAAGAAAAGGGGGCAACATGCCGGGCAGGGAAAAAGGTCATCCATCCCGCAAAGAGAAGAAAGAGACAACCATAGAGAAGAGCACAGAGAGCTAAAAGGCTAGCGAAAAACTAAGAGGATATTAAATACACTAGCTGAAAAAAGAGCAGGTGGAAGGGGAAAACAGGTACGGAAAGTGGTGACTGTTAAAATGCAGTTCCTACACGTTCAATATGAATTTAGGGAGAGACAGGAGAAAGGGAAGGGGGAGAAAGGGGCGTCCAAAAGAAAGAACTTAGACATCGGGAGGGGAGGAAGGGGGTGGCCGGAGTTGGAAAGAAAAAGTTGGTTTCCAGGAAAGGGACCTAATGTCGGGGGTCTGTGGTAAGGGCCACAAGGCTGCGCGGAAAGAACCACAACCAACTTTTGGGAAAAAAAATAGCTGCTTCGCTTGAGGGAAAACACCAACTAATGGAAAGTATTTAATGAACTCAACAACGTGTCTAACACCTTCCGGCCAACATAAAAATCGGGCCGGCCCGCTGCAAATTGGGTAATAACTGGGAACACGGACATTCACAATCTAAAACGCGCGGGGGAGGGGGGGGGATAGGGGTTTGCGAAAATATGACAACATCTTGTAAAGAAACAGAAACAAAACCAACCGGACACCGAACTGGCTATGATGTAAACGAAAATGAGAGGACTAGATAAAAGTTGAAAGAGTCGAGGGAAAGGTAGGATAAAGATAAGGTAGCTCGAGTCAAAAGATGGGAGGAAGTTCAGGGGGGAACGGACTGTACGAAACGGGAGGGCGGGTCATAGGCGTCAAGTCAGGTTGTTCGCCTGACGATCAGACAAAGGGGAGCTATTTACGGGGGAGGGGAAGTTGGGGAGAGACTAGGAGGCAGTGGGGGTCTAGACTCCTTGGTCTGGACGGGATGTGCCGAAGGGTAGCCAACTAATTTAAACGAAAAGGGAGGAAAGATAAACGAAACGCGCGAAAAAGGGTATAATAAGGGGAGTTGAGAACCTTGGCGGAAAAAAAAAAGGGGCGCCGAAGCAGAGAATTGAAAGAAGTGGCGTTGTTCCGGGATGGGGGGGGGAAACGGACTGTTAAGACGTGAGGGCTGAACCATCCGAGGGGGGGAAAAAATAGTCAGAAGGGCACAGGACAACCAAGAAGGGTGATCGTAGGTCCAAGCTCGTGAAAAGAATTGTCGGTGGATTGCGTCGGGGACGGGATAACCTTTTTCGGGAGGGGACATTAAAAACGGGAGGGAGGAAATCAGGGATTGGCAGCGCTCCAATTAGTGTCGAGGGACAGAGGGTGAAAAAAAAAAGTGCCCACACAAAAATGAAAGTCGTGAAGGTCCACCAGGGGCTTCCCGTAAGGGGGAAGGAATGCATGAAGGGTAGGTGTCAGGAAAGGGGGTGCGTTTGTGGGGGGCGAAAAAAGTATTGTAGCCTGGGTAAGATTGTCACGGTCCGTACGAGCAAAGTGCGGGGGGGAACTCCTTGTAAAAAAAAAGGGAGGAAGGAGAAGGAGGGGGGGGCGTGATGGTAGCTTACCGCTGACTTTTTGTCCGCAACTTCAATCCTGTTCAGGAGAGTGGCGGGATAAGGGGAGTGAGTAAGATTCCGTCCGAGGCAACAAAGAGGGGGACATGACACGCAGAAGAAGGGAACCGGAAATTGGGGTAGGTGGTGGTTTCATGGGGGGGCAGCGGAACCAGGGACGTTCTAATCTCGAAAAAAGCGGATGCAATGCGAAAAAAAAGGGGGGCGCTAAAACAAGTAAAAAGAGGGGAAAACAGGAAAAGAAAGGCAAAAGCGTTCTGATCCAAAACTTAAAATCAAAAAAAACTCGAGGGACTTAGAGACCGGGGGGGGGAAAGCGGACACATGTAGTTCGGGATGAGGGGAGAAAAACCGGTTGGAGGACGTTGGTCTAAAATTGTAAGCGGCCAACAGGAAGGGAATTCGGTACTCCGTGAGGGGGATGGAAAGCCGTTGTACAAAAGGGAAGAAAGAGGTAGAATCTCGGGAAAAAAAAAGGAACGGGTGGGATCGTTGGGCTGTTACACGAGACTGGGGAGGGGTGGCCCAGACAGGATGAGGGGACTCTTCTGCAAGGCTGGAGATAAGGGGGACGTAGGTGTGGTCTACGTCAGACCAAAGCGGAAAAATGTAGCGGGTAGAGTTGGGGGGCCAAGGTTGAGTTTGTCGGAGGGAAAACGTTAGGGGGGAAACACTACTGGGTGGGTCTCATATTAACAGGAGCTGCTTCGCCGTGGCATGGAGAAGGGGCGCATTCAGTTGCAGTAGAGAAAGAGAATGAGAAAACACAAGGGGAGGGAAAAGAGAGAGTGGGAGTCAACACCGAATGATGAAAAAAATGAACCGGCCACGGCGAAAATGATCGTTAAAACTCGAAGCTGGAAAATAGTGGTCAACAAAAAGAAAAGGAAAGCTGCCTAAAAAGGGCTACAACAAAAAGATCAGAAAAACCCTCTACAACTGGTTCCTTCTGACGTGCAAAAAAAGATAAGTCGTTTCCTAGAAGACGGGGTAGATCGGGGTGAGAAAAGGCAGACGGGCAAAAAGAAAAACCTGGCGGCGGATGTAACGATTACACATCGAGCACCCGGATAAAAACAAACAGTGGCTGGAAAAGCGAATAAAGAAGACTCAACACATAAAAAAAAGGTGGACATAAACGCAACGCGGGCGCAGGGGAGAAAGGAAAAGGGTCTCTGGTGAAGAGGAAAACATGAGTGAGGGTGGGGGGTGGTGGGCGGTGTGGGGGGGGGTGGGGTGGTAGTGGGGAAAAAGACAAGAAAACAAACAACGAACAAAAAGAACATACACGACAGGCAGATGCCTGGATTCATAAAAGCGGAGGACATCTAGTATGGCAAATAACAAAATCTCAACGAAGGGTAACAAAACAAAAACCATAAAACTAGATGTGAGGACATATAAAAAAGAGGAAGGGTGAAGGACACGTGCAGGTGGCGGCGTCACGGGGGGCGCTGGCAAGGCCTGGGTGGTACACGTCACAACTGACATAAAAAAAAAACACATGGAAGGGGACAGTGTGAGAACAAAAAAAAGAAAAAAAGGGGCCGCGGGATCATGACTGACCCAAAAGACACCACAACACACAACAAAAAAAAAAAAGTCTCACATGCGGATGGATCTGGCGGCTGAAACGCGCCAAGAAAGAAAATGGGATAGAAAAACAAAAACTAGTCTGTGCGTCCGAGAGAAGAAGGCCCAAAAGTGGTCCAAAAAAAAGCAAAAAACCACAAAAACATGGAAAGTTACAGCGAAAACACAACAAGGAGAATCCGCAATGCAACGGGGCACAAAAAAGAAAAACAACAGGGGGCTGGGAGGTGGACGGGGGGTGGTCGGAATAAGAGCCATGCACAGTTGTGCAATGCGGGAATCTCATTGAATGGGACAACTTTTCAGCTGAAACGAGGGAGCCACAAAATGAAAGTGAAACAGAAGTCAAAGGAAGAGCACTAACAGTGAAAAAAGGGGAAAGGTCGTGAGTCGATGGAAAAGGGAAGTGGTGCTAAGCGCGCAGGTCACGCAGCTGCGCATGAAAAAAGCCGGCCGTGAAAAAGAAAGAGCTCAAAAGAAAAAGAAGACAAAGACACCACCAACCGGTTGTAACCAAGCGAACGAACTCCAGGGATAGAAGGAGCCTTTGACAGACTCCAGGATGTCATTGGCTCGACCCAAAATTACAGGGGGGGGGAACATCTGCGAAAATAGAAAAAAGAAAAGACGAAAACCGGGGGGCCAATCGACTAACCATCAACAAGCCATAAGAACTTCGCGCCAAGGGCATTGGCGGAAGACCTGACTGGGGGAAAAAACGGCACGTACGAACCACGCGAGGGTAAAAAGAAAAAAGGGGTCGCTGGGGGAAAAAACAAAGAGAAATCGTTCGGCTACACTTCGGACTGCTACAGCACTGTGCAGAAAAGGGAGGGCGTTTCAGAGAGCCTATACAGAGAAACACGGAAGCGTCGGTGAAGGAGGGGACAAAAAAAAGGGAAACGGGGGACGATCGAATTCGCGGGAAACATCGAGGCCAATGACGCCTAAGTGAAGGAAAGCTAAGAGTCTTAATAAGGGAGAGAAAGGAAAGAACCCAAGATAAGGTGATGACCATCTCGAGCCTAAAGGCTCACGACTATAGTAAAGCTATAGCAGGGGGGAAAAAGCGGGGTCGGTGTCACAGGTAAGGGGAGAAAAAGGGAAATTTGGAAACAGGGGTTGGGGAGCTTTCCTACAAGATTTTGACAAGTAGAATTTAGTAAAAAATGGATTTGAAAAAGGGGGGGGGGGTACAAGGGGAAGTATCCTTCGGAAGGAAGGGGAATGAGGGGGAAAGGGGTTGTCTGCCCATGGTTCATCCCCCAAAACAACCCTGGCGTAGGATGGGGGGGGATACCCAAAGGGGAGCAG
>Ga0179593_1284930_pt1 | contig 12892 bp, 8 predicted proteins | sample CZODoug2_1_08_16_FD_185931 | JGI IMG/M metagenome (GOLD analysis project Ga0179593, IMG submission 185931) | Vadose zone soil fungal communities from Angelo Coast Range Reserve, California, USA - CZODoug2_1_08_16fungal (PacBio error correction) | ecosystem: Environmental > Terrestrial > Soil >...
TGTTGAGGTCTGGGCCAGAGGAACCGGGGGGGGTAGAAAACTCCCCAGGCGGAAACTTGAAATAAAAAAGTAAAATGCAATCGCATACGCGAAAGTATAGGAATCTTTCGACCATTTGCGGCCATGGAGATTGATCAGCAACAAAAGCGATAAAAAACCAAGCCCGATGACAAAAGCAGTAGAAAGAGAAAATCCTGCCAACTCAACATTTACCATGCAGGGGAACGCCGGAAACCGAAACGGGTTGCAACAAGGGGGCAAACAGTAACAACTCGTCGAGGGGGACCTTTTAACCGACCTACGGAGGGATAATGCGTCCCAGGAAATCCTTTCCGAAAAAGGGTAGAGCCCCTCCTTAGAGTGAGACTAAAATTGGTGGGAGGGAAGGAACTTCGAAAAGGATTGAATCACTGACTTAGTGGGAGTTCGCCGAAAATTGTGGTTGGAGCTTCAAATACTAATGGGATATAAACTATCCTCGGAGGAAGGTGCAGGTCAGCATCTGACAATCTACTATGCGGTAACCGTGAAGAGTCTGGTGGAAACCTGAACCCCACCGGATCCCCAACCAATTGACCAATAGGGAGGTGTTAGTTTGGTGGGAGGTCACACGTCTGGGACGGGCAGCGCCGGTCATATGTCATACTAAGTGGAGGGGGGCTTGGCGGGAGGTCGGAACAGCTTCCCAGGGAATCGTCAACGCACAACGAAGGAGGACTCCAAGAAGTGCATGGCTGTGACATGTAAGGGAGTCTCTGGACTGGAACCGGTGGAACCTATATAGAACTCATTGACGGGAGAATGCTACGAATGCCCAAAGGAGAATCTTCTCTAACAATTTTCTATGCTAACTCCCATTCAGCTCTATCTCATACACGTCTTCTGGATATCGCGTCTTTGTAGATCGTTGGGGTCCCACACGCCTTCCCTATCACACTTCCCTTTACCTTCCATCATGTGCGGTCCGGGGAGCCACTCTTCGTCTGCCAGAGCAGGTTAGCATCCGGGGTGGCGTTTCTTTGGTCGTCGTGATTATCCCGACGTTAAACAACCGTCAAGGGGAGTTCTGAATCAGGAAAAGAATTTGCGAGCCGTACTATTGCTGACGCAGGCAGGGTCGCTTACCCGCACCCTGAGGAGACGAGGGGGGCTAGATCGACCTCTACTAGTTGGCCTTTTCATGGTGTACTTTCCCGTTGATTAGTACAGTTGTAACCTTAAAAAAGACACCGGCTGGGGCTTATTCAGGAATGTTTTGACGGAGCGGGAGTATTGAAGACGGCTTGATGCGGAGTACAACGTACTACAGGGCAGCTGGAGGGGTTGGGGTAGGACGGCCCCGGGCTGAAATCCAAGGGCAAGAGAGGTGACGCAGATGGGTGATGTGAGACAATCCGGTAGGTGGAGGGAGATGTGAGGTCGGGGGATAGAGGGGAGTGTTCGTGTACCCAAAGCGTCATCGGATAAGTGAGGAGTAGAAAGGAGTAAGGAAAGAGATCTGGAGGTGGTAGAATGGGTGGCTCCTAACGGGAGAGTGAGGAGCGACGTTGGTTAGAGGGAGTGGAAGAGGTGGAAATGACGGCCGGGTGGATGGATAGTTGAGAGACATTAGTCACGTAAGGTATTGAGTGAGGGGGATGAGGAGGGGGGGCGGTTCTGAGGTACAAGGGGGGGTTAGGGCGAACCGGATGGGACAGGGCTATGGAGAGGCGAAGGGGCAGGTGCCGAAGAAAGATAGGTGTAGGGGGGTACGTGGCCGTTGTCGGGAAAAGGGAGGCAGCGGGTAGCCAGTGGCTGGTGGGGTGGGGACAAACATAGAGAGGATTAGGGGTGAGAAGGTCCGTGGGGGTATAGGATCAGTAACGGGGGTAGGAATAAAGTAGATCAAATTCCAGATATTAGAGGTCGGCTACATAGAGTTGCCACGTTCCACAAAAAGAAGAAGATCCTCAGTTGCGATCCGGAGGGTGAACCGGGGGGTTACATGGGTTTTCAGTTACCGATAATTTTGGGAATCGAAAAAAAACTTACTTCACGTAGGGACTATAAAATGAAAACTCGCACTAGGAGAGGCTAACACTACTAGGACAGACTTCGTGTATGGAGAATAAAAGCCAAGAAGAGATTCATCTGGGCGATGTATTTGGGGGCAGCCGGACAGGTTAGATGAGGTCCGGTCGAATCTTACTCCCACTTCTGCCATTTGGCAAGAGGTAAAGGTTGGTCTCTGTAGGGCTCTTAAGAGGGCCTCTATCCCTGGGGCCAGAACGTTGATCACTGTGTAAAAAACCCGTCTGGGGTTGACGATGGGAATATTGGTTGGGGCAGCTGCGGGTATAAAGGGGAGGGCTTTCAGGTGATCCACCAACCCCAATGTGGGAGGACTTGCGAGTACTAAGGGGGTGGGGATCAAACAATAAAGATCCAGGGTCTCTCTCGCTTGCACTCCTACACCAACAACCGAATGGATCAATAAGAATGCTGCTAATTACGATATCAGGGATGGCGGTGTAGTCACCCAAGGAAGAAGGAGGCAGGAACACCTATGACGGGGGGGGGGTGGCCAAAAAAACGAGCGCCGAGTACAGCTTACCGCCAGAAAAGACTATCCCGACTCGCAAAAGGAACATGTCCGTTGGAAACGGTGGCCAAACTTGAACATAGAACGCGTGGATGTTCCTTCGTCGAAAGAGTATCGGCACAAGCCAGGACCGCCGGCGTCAGGGGGATCCTCATGGGGGGAGGCCACACCCTCGACCAAGGCGCCCTCTGTCTAGGCCGTCAAATTCGCTGAGGAGAAGAGTGGGAAATTACTCTATGACTACAGGGCCAGTGGAGGCGAAGAACTGAAGGGGCAGAGATGTAAAGTCATAAGCCATGGGACGAAACATTTAAAGGTTGGAAAGACCGCGGGAGGGTAACGTTCATACCATGGGACCGATCTTCTAGTACTTATCAGAAAATGAAGCCTCGATAAGCAAGGAGCAATCTAAAAGCCTTCCGCGGACCTAACGAAAGATCATTGGGGGAGGGGACGAACTATATTACGCCTCGAGCAAAGCCTTGTTCAAAGTCCATTTGGAAGAAGTAGGGACACGGGTTGAAACGTGCAAGGGTGCACAGGGGGAACATCGAGCTGCGGAAAGGAGTCACGACCGTTTGGCAATCGGGGGAAAACTCAAAAAACCAAGGCAAGGGGGAAAAACATTCACCCTTGATATTTGGGAGAAAACGGCCTGGGGATCCATCTGGTAGGAAAGGGACGAAAGGAGGAGAAAAAGAGGTCTGATAAAAGGGAGTAGGGCATTTAGGGGCTCTGAAAGAACGATTCTGTCTGAAGACGGCCAGAAATACTTGTAAGGAGGGAAGGTCCCAGGGAGAGTAAACAGGTGGTAGGGAGGGGATGGGGAGAAACCAAATCCCTCTCACAAGTGCGAAGCGCCCTTAGTATGAGATCGAACTACGGGAATGAAAGTCTCAAAACAGGGCCGACGGGAGCGCGGTACCATCTGTGAGGAACGGAAGGCTGACAAACGCGGACCTGCCCTAGGAAAAGACCAAGAGTCTGAAAAAATGGACTCTTATTAAGATCAGATTTGGGGAGACGGGGACTGGGACGGGGGATTTAATAGTTCCTCAGCCGGACGCAAACGCCTCGAAAAAAAGAAACTACTTTCACCGTTGGGGAGGAAGTTTCCAAGGCAACCAGAGACCTCCGAACTTTGCTTCACGGTTTGAAATAAGGGGGGGGGAAAAAAGTAAAGGACCCGATGAGTGGCCATTACTTATAGGGCGGGGAGGGAAGGCTAAAAAACCGAAAAAGAAAGGAAAAGAACCATGAAGATACATTAACAAGGGGACCGAGAATAAAAGGGAAAAGGTCCGGACATAGAAGGGTCAGGTCATAGAATGACAAAAGGTCTCGAATCCTCTCGAGATACACGCTCGGCAACTTATGGATTGAGACATAAACGGGGCGAAGCGATAGGGGGATTCTGTTTTAAAGGGCGTATCTAAGATTTATTGTACACAGGGGGCGTGGGGGGAATTGTAGGGTGGGAGAGGGCTCCAGCAATGGACATGTGGAATGTCGTGTCATGGTTCTTCAAATAATGAATGGTAACAGGGGGGGGGGTCTCGATAAATTGGCGCAGAGGGGGGAACGGGGTAAAGATCCGATTAGAAGAAGAGAGGGCGCGGTCACACGGGGAGGCGGAACAAAGCAGGGGAAAATCCACGCTGTTAGGCGTGATCTTGTACTCGTAGGTCTAGAAAGGTCAGACTTGCGGAAGAGAGCAAAAACAACAACCTGAGGGGGAAAAAGAAAAGGATGGGATCACTGCGGGCAAAGGCAACTACTTAGGGAATATACGCCCTCAACAGCTTTATCGTAAAGAACGGCCTTTTGTCCGAAGCCTCCCTTTAAATGAAATCAGAAAAAAAGAAAATGATCTCAGCTAAAGGAGCCCCCTGTAAAATGCAGAGAAAACAAAAAACATGTCCCTGGGAAAAAGGACCGAAAGAAGCGAAAATAAAAGCAAACTGTGCCCGTAGGGGCACGAATCACAGGGACCAACCAGTGGGCCACAGGTCCACTCCGGGCGCGCAAGTTTACGACCGAGTCGATAATTGGCACGTCAGGAAAGAACTTCACAGTTACGTAAGGGGGGGTTAGCTCCCCCGAAGTCTAAAAGAGAGAATGGTGATTCGGTAAAACAGAACAAGGGAGGGGGGGAAACTTCTTTTAGTATCCCGAAGGGGAAACGGGTGAGGGGGAGGGTTCAGGAAAGGTGGTCCAACGTCTAAAAACTGGCAAAGGCAGTAAATCATGGGGAATGACGCTCACATAGCCACGGGCTGATGGAGGGTTTTCCGGACCTTCACCAAAAGGGGGATCCCCCCCTGGGTCCAAAAATCTGGGGTAGGTTGGCGAAAATCTTCGAAAAGTGGGACCTCTCAGGGGATTGTAAGGTCCAGGGAGGGGGGGGAGAGGCGGCGTCAGAGCGTCCCGCTAACCGTCGACAAACACTTATCTAGCTAAAACCAGGGCCTTGGCGGGAAGAAACCGACGTCGGGAGTGTCCTCGTCGGGTCTGGTGTCGAAAGGGAGTTCTAAACGATTTGTACAGAGCGACTTCCTTCCGGGACACCTCGAGTCTACTTCCCACATGGGTCTCCGCGTGGACACTCTGACTCATAAGACGAGCTGTTCTCTAACTTTGTGGAGTTGGACGAACACTCAAGACACAAAACTGAAACTTACCTTCCTCCATTGTATAATAAATCTTATACACAAGAGGGTCTTGAAAACGAATCTACGGAGGGAAAGACCAGTCCGGGGCATATCTGCCCGAAAGGGGCTCAGAAGCCCTGATCGCTTTCTAGACGGTCGTACCTGGGGGAAAGGGAACGATGGGCGAAGCGCTGCGCGATCGCTATACAACTTTGGTTTTTCAGTACATTTCGGGATTCTTCCCGGAGGAAAAGTAACAGCGGTAGAGGGGTTCTCTCAAAAGAGCCGCCAAGGTGCCTCAAAACTGGGATCTTCAAGTATAATGAAAAGAGTGAATGGCGAACAGGAGCCTGGGTGGTATATCCACAGGGGGCGCCAACGAAGGAAATAGGGAGGCACGGGAAATTAAGCAGAAGTTGCAACGTGGAAAGACGAGCTCGAAGACGGACGGCATGCGAAGGGGGACTCCGGGAAAGGGACAGTCCACCTGGCAAGGAATGTGAGGAATCTTCCGTAAATGTGCAGTATGCTTCTGCGCGCCGCGCATCAAAGGAGTCACTCACGATTACTTCAAGATAGTCGAGTCTATACTGGACTTGAATCCTACCTGCTACCGTAATAGGAAATACAAAGGAGACCACTCTAGTACGTCCGGGTGGGGCGGTGAATCTATCATATCGAAGTAACTTTCGGGAGAAGTGGGGGGGGTTACTTGGTCCAGCAGAAGGCATTTCTATTTGAGCTAGGTTACTTTGTGGTCAAGAAATGATCTCGGGCGGACTTTCGAAACCACACGCAGTTTTCTACTTAAAAGATCCTTAATTGGGTGGGGGAGAGACACCCCGAAGGGAGCGAGCTGATCGAAAAAAAACACGCTTCAGGAAAAAGAAGAAGACTGAGAGACATATCAATTTCAGGGGGGGGGATCCCACACACGAAGGATGCAGGAGAACACAGAAGAAAAGTTGGTGGGGGATGAACCCCCGAGCTCCTAATAGCAAGATCTGACCGGAAGGCGAACCAACTGCAGAAACCAGGCAAGGTCAGGCGAATTGACCAAAGGGAACCACCACGTATAAAAACATGCCGTGTCGGCCTCCATAATGCAGTATATACCAACCTATAGGAGAAGGGAGTTTCTTAAGGACTATCAGCGGCCACTCCATCCCAACAGGTCGCGGGAACGTATCCCCTTCATAAAATGCGGGAAGAAGGCGGGAAGTTATAGAGTGCTCTTCAGGTTTGACATCTTCATCGAAGCTAACCGGACTGTTAGAAGAATGCAGACAACCAAAAGTGATATACCGCCACGTAAAATGTGACCTGTTTTCACCTGGCGGGTTACAGTTGACGGAAATAAGCGAGATTCTCGGCAAAATCGGGGGGGAAACTTCTCAAACTTGATTCAACTAACTGAATTACAGACTGCGGCTGAAACCGTAATCAGGGGGTACCCCCAAAAGGATTATTCGGGGATCCGGACCACAAGGTATCTCGAAGAAAGCACACAACTCTGTCAACACGAGCGATTTGTTTACAAGCCGTTTAACCGGTCTCGGAGAAGGCATAAGAAACGACAGGGGGCATCCGGGACTCTAAGCAACCGCCGCGAAAGCCCAACAACAGGAGAACGCGCACTACTCTCGACAGAGGGGGGTACAAAACGCATGGCAACGAGAAGGGGGATAGGCTTCGGAGCAGGGTCGTTAGGAGGAAAACTAGGGCGGAGTCCGCCAGCGAACGACAGAAACTCGAGGGGTAAAAAAAGCCGAGTTCCTGAGGAAAAGGGGAAAGATGGAGGGTTGGGGCGGGTCAACCACACGCTCACCATGAACAGAAAAAGGTTGGCATGATCAATAGGGGGAGAGCCCGACAGAAAGGGGGGGGGGTGGGGGTGGAGACAGGGGAGAAATGAGAAGCCTTAACGGGTAATAAAATGAAGACAAATGGGGGGGGGGTTCCGGATTATGTGATCCGGAGATAAGAGTTGCAAGACCAGGTGGGGACAATCCCTCCATGGAACTCCAAATCACCAGACGAAAACCCGAACACTTTAATGAGGAAGAGAGGTGGTTTGAAGGGGCGGGGGGAAGTGAGGGGCAAGCGCCGAGCCAGGACGCAATGAATAATCTCCCACTCAAGCACAGTCACTTGAAAGGACCGTCACTGGAAACGATTATTCCGTGGTCTATACTAAAACATCAGGGAAGCTAGGTGAGGACTGTTGGGGGGACACGAGCCAATGGAAGAAAGAAAACGGAACAATCGGAACGTTAAAAAGATGGGAGGAGCACCGTGAGGAAGGAGTCCGACCTGTAACTTCTCGTCAGATCTGCAGAAAAGTGCTAAAAGTCAACAACGCCGCTTTTCAAATGTTCTATCAAACAGCACACGTACGGACAAAGACTACTTTCCCAAGTCAAGAGCCCGTCCCCATGTTACTCATGCTCTCAGGCGGGGAGAGACCTATAGGATATTATTTCGGCCTTAAAATTAAGATGATCTCGTCTTTAGGTACATTCTACACCTGGGCATGGTCCAAATCTTAACATGGGGCGGGGGGGGGTCTCTGGCTGACCCGCCTGGAATGGGAAGGGGGCTGGACCAAAGTTTCGGATACGGATTTGGGGGGCTCCAAGAGGAAGGGGGTCGAGAAAAGAAAGGGGGGCATCGAACTTGGTCACCAAGCCAGCGGATATCGGCGGATGGCTACCGGGACCTTAGGTCGGAGGGGGGGGTACAAAGGAAAAGTTCTTCGAGAAATGGGCGGGGGGGAGCTATCGGGCCGGAAACGTGCATGGGAGATCTACAACAAACAAGGGAGGAGGAGGGATATATTCAAGGGCAGAAGAATGACATATCGGGGGGAACGACCAGCAAAAAATAAAGCGTGCGGGGAGTGAGTAATTACAGGGGTAAAAGGAAGCACACAAGGGAAAAACAAACTGATCGGAGACGCGGGAGAACGGGCGGAGCCCCTTAAAGACTTACACAAAAAAAACCGCCATCTGCCACATAGTAACTAACACTAAGACAAACAGTCCAGTCGCGACAGACCTCGAACACAACGAAGGTCCAAACTCCCGGTTGTCCGGGGGTAAAAATCTGTCTCGAAGGGGGACACCGACGATGAGGGATCTGTACCAAGATGGGGGTTATCCGTGTAACTGGGTATGTGATCTCCAAACCCAGTCAGAGAAGCCGAAAAATGGATGGGTCACGTCTACCACTGTAGGTCAAAAAGGGTGAGTATCCGGGAGCCGGGAAAAACGGGTCGGGGAGCATATAAGGGAAAGAACGTCATGGGAGGATAATCTTGAACGGTCGATAGAAGAGGAATCGTATATTGAGGGGACTTTAAACTTAAAACAAACTTCACCAAACGGGGAACGCACATGCGTGGGGTGGGACGGGGGGGGGGGGGAAGGGCAGCACGGTCATCGGAAAGAGGTGTCACAAAAGTAATTAGGAGGGCGTTTTGCAGGGTATCGGAAGGAAAAAAAGCCTACAGCACGTGGAGGGACCTCTGAGGACTACGGATTACTGGCGCGGGGAGGTGGGGGCCGACCGCACAAGTACGGTGGGCCGAGAGAAGATCACGGAGCTTGTTAACGATCTACGCTCCGCAAAACCCAGATGCCACGACACCTTGGGGAGGGAATCTCTACAAAGGCGTCTAAGAAGCATAATCCGCTTGCGGGGCGCGCCGACAAGGGGGGAGCGGTGGGTAAAACCGCCCCCAGCAACAAGTAAACCTTTAATTCCTCGGGTGAGAAGCAGTCAGGACCAAGAAGTTGGCGTTCGGTGCCTGAGCTGTATATCACGCAAAGGCTAGTTGTCGGATCGGTCACTCCTGTTGCCTTGAGAAAACTAAGAAACTGGACTACGCGGACCTGCAGGAAACCGCCAACGCGAAAAATGTCATACGCGGTTTCTTTATACGCAAAGCTAGCGGGTGGGCTGTTACACCTTTGTGATCGGGTTTGCTGACCGGTATTGCAAACACCGTGAAACACTTTTTCACGAGGGGGATCTAAAAAAAATACGAAACCTTAAAGGCGGAGTGCCCATCCCTACGCGGTCAAATAATACGTCCGGTGCCGAGGAAGGTACCTTGTGGGTGCAGGACAAAAATGACAGTTCAGTGGCAGCCAGGGCCGCGAAATTACGGTTATATCTGCAGAATTGCCCTAGGAGGGAAGTTCTATATGGGTAAAGGGAAAACCACCGACCAACGCTCACGGTAGGGGGGTCACTCACCTTGTCTATCACGACATTTTAACACGTGTCAGGCAGTGGTGAAAGGGGTCTCCTGGCGTAGAATTTTGGGATCTTCGGGGGAATCGGTGTAGGCTTTAGAAGAGTAAATTGAATTACTAGCTTCAAAGAATCCAACTCTGCGGGAGCTGGAAATGGGTTCTACGCCGACCGAGACAGGGGACACGCTTTTTCTTGAGTTGGCAACGAATAGATACCCCTCTAACGGAGTCCCTTGGTTTGGTACTAAGTCGGTGACTCACCTTCAAAGTAGGCTTCTACTGGGGGTTTATGTAAACGGGGCCTAGACAGAAATGAAGAAAGACACTGTGGGGAGTGGAAACCTCGTTCTCAGACTGGTCGTCGCAGCGGTCATCCAACCCACCAATTTTTGCGGCCGATAACATGCTTGGTGGGGCTCCAACCATCAATGCACATTCTTTGATTAGCTTTCCTCTCTTCGCTCCCCCAGCTGAAAACCATTCGGGCAGAGGAGAGGCTCTTCCCGTAACACGTGAGGTAGGCGGTGGACAAAACACCACTCACGTACGGAGGGGGCGCCAGGGAAACAAAGGGAGGGGTGTTTTTTCTTGACCCCCTAGCACGACGCAAGGTAAAGAAACCAAGAACAGGGGAAAAGGCCAAAGTCCAACGTATGAATTTGCCCCCGGGTCACAACCATAAAAGGGACGGAGCATACGAGAGCCACACAGAACAGGACCTGAGAGGCGTTTGGGGGATCCGATAGCGAAATCGACAAGAGGGCCCTCTAGAAAATGTCGCAAATAAGTCGACGGAAGGAAAGCTAGTAGAGTGACTCTACTTATGATGGAAAGAAAGCACTACTACCGCAATATCACCAAGTCTAATCAACGGGGTCGACAGGGAAATGTACGGGTTTCACCATGGGTTACAGTTGCGGGGGAAAAAAACGTCAGCTTCAAAAGTCCTAGGCAAGGCCAGTCGCAAGAAGCAAGAAAATGAATGAATCCGTAATGAAAATTAAGCTGAGAAATAAATTCGACGAGGGAGGGCAAAAACATGGTAGGAACCTTCACAGGAACGGCTTCACGTAAGACTAGGGGCGAATTTAACTCTTGTCCAGGTTCAAAAAAGGGGGGTGGTGAAATCCAGACGAAAAAAAAAATCTAAAAGGTAGTTAAACTTAAGAAGACGCGAAACTCAACAAACCAGGGGTGTCATCCTAGCGCACGAGCTCAGAGGGGGTCTTTAACAGGCCAGGCCGGAGTCACTCTCAAAACGGAGGGCGTCTGGCCCCGGCCGGGCAATAGGAAAAGGGGCTAATAAATAGACCCAGCCTCCATCCTCCAAGCAAGGGGAGTGTGAAAAGGGATTGGGGAAAGGGGTAAGGTCCAGGTGAGGGCGGGGGGGAGGGGTACAACCGGAAACCTGCTCATAAAACTGGGGGGAATCGGGGAGGTCTTTGAGCTATGGAGAACCCACTGTACGGGAAGTCCACATGGAGGCAACTTTTTATTAGTCACTCATAGGTCTCAGTTTACGAAAACAGACAGCTGGAGGCCAGAGGGTCTCCCCTGTTTCAAGGCCCAGTAGATCAAACCAAGTAATGTTCAGAGACAAATGAAATGGAATTGAGATAGGGTTTCTCAAAGGGTTCTATGGTGCACATCTTGGAAAATAGAACAAACCAAAAAGAATACAACCATCCCACGTAGCCTCTGAAGCGAAGACTATTAACACACGCAAAACCAAAGACAAAAATATACCTCTGGCACGGTTTTTCTCCGGTGGGGCAAGAAAATAAAGCTCATGGGATTACTTTTCCCGATTCGCACCGTGCTACGTGAAATGCCTCTCTACCTTCCAATAAGACTGATAAGCGTCCCTTCTCCAAAGCGGGAAGACGACAAACCTTAACTAACTTTGGAGGAATAAACAATAAATTCCGGATGGGGACAAAAGATCTTTCGTGCCTTTAAGCGAAAATCCACCGATTGTCGCGATTCCTCTAGGGTTGCGCGAAACCAGACGCTAAAAAGGATCAAACGGGTCAATGGAACAAAAAACACGTGGAGCTGTCGGTTTCGTCCTTCTCTGAACTGGGGGAAGCTTGGTAAGGAACGTAAAAGGTGAGGGGCGGTAGCGGCAGGATGAAGGAGGTTGTTCTTGGGACCGGGGGGGAGAAATGGCCAGGTTCGAGGGCCTGGTGGGTTTTGGTGAGAGGGGAGGCTCTTTTCGCGAGAATTTGAAAAGAATCCAGAGATTATCTGAGGGGCACTGAAGGTTTCAACGCGTCTGTCCACGACTTTCGGTTGCAGGAAACAAGTTGCGGAAGTCGATAGGAAAACGTCTTGACGAAAGTAAAAGGGGACGAGACACAAGGGGGAGGGAGATCCCGGCAAGAAAGTAGAACGACGTAAAAGAGCGAAACGCCGAACAGACGGGATCGCAGGACACTCAACCGGAACCACCGGGAACTTGAAAAAAGCCAATCGGGGCCAAAAAATAGAGAAGCTTGCGACCCGAAAGGGTCTCTAGCACTTGAAACCTCAAAGAAAAAAAAAGAACTGAAACGGCCGGGAAGAAACATTACCCAACAACGGAAAGGGGCCCCGAACGAAACAACATTTGGGGGGAAAAAAAAACCAAGGTTGAACCGTGGCACTCGATTTCAGCTGGGGCCTCCCCTCAGCGGAGGAAATGCTGACATAAAAGGAGCCAGGGGACAGGTGGTGGTGAGCTCCCTCTTGGAATCGCAGACCCAGGGGGGGCGACACGTACAAGTGGAAAAAACTACGGTCGGTACCTACAAGATTAAACTTGAGGCGTCTGTCATAGAAGGGGCTTTGCCGGGGGGCTACTAAGAGTCGCTGGCAAAAAGGTAAAGCGTACAAGGGGGGCGAGCGAAAAGACTGAACGGAATAGGGTCCTGGTTTCCTGATCAAAAACACCAAACCGTTATCCCAAAATTTAAAGGCATCATAGGGGATTTTGGGGTATTGGGCAAAGGCTCTCCAGTTTACACCTCTCACGCTTAAGTGACTTTCTGGTGGGGAATTGGTTTGCGGAGGACTAAGAGAAAGGAATAGCACGCAGGGACGCCCAGTTCTAAACAAGCAGACAGGTGGCAGGACTACATAGCGGAGGATGTGCATCTTGGTCAACGAATAAGTTACGAAAACGATCGTAAGTACAAAGCTGGTACCTAAGGGGAAATGCCGAGACCCAACCCTTAAAAGGATAAAACAGAACTTCTGAGAGTCCTCGCTACCAGAAAATAAAGGGAGTCTACAACTCATAAGCCTCGCGGTCGAAGCAAGGGGGATGAGGGGGGTAGACCCCTAAAAAAAGGAACGTCCAATTTAACAATTAACTCGACTGGATATCCAACTCTTCAGTACCCAAGAGGAATAGGGGATGT
>Ga0179593_1421177_pt1 | contig 12892 bp, 23 predicted proteins | sample CZODoug2_1_08_16_FD_185931 | JGI IMG/M metagenome (GOLD analysis project Ga0179593, IMG submission 185931) | Vadose zone soil fungal communities from Angelo Coast Range Reserve, California, USA - CZODoug2_1_08_16fungal (PacBio error correction) | ecosystem: Environmental > Terrestrial > Soil >...
ACCACTTCATCAAAATTAAAGACGCCTTACTGGGTACTATTGCGTTTTGCATGAATGGACACAGCCAGGAGCGCAAACGAGGTAGAGGAAGGGAGTCAAACGGGAGTTGTCACTACGGGAAAAGAGATGGCGTCTGGGTTGCTAGTTAGTCGTTGGGGATGGTGTCAACAACCGGTCCGGAAAGGCGAAAGATTCCGGGAACTCGACAACTGAAAGGTGGGGGTGAAAAAAGACCTACGCGTAAAGAGGGGAGGGACAAATCCTTTGACCTTGTTTACTATACGGCGGGGCGGGAACATGGGTAACGCTAGCGGCGGAGAAAGGGAGTGGGAGAGGGGAAGGCTTAAGGGGAAGGTGACTTTTGAGGGAGAAACCCTTAACTCCAGCCAAGCAAAAATGCGGGGATGGTAAATAAGGGGGGAGGGGCAATGCCAGAATCAAAACTTTTGGTCACCGGTCGACGGTTTAGAGAAATGTAAAATAATAGGGGGTCCGACTTTAACACGAGAGAGAAACTTAAAGCCTTGTCCCAGAGGGGGAAGGAGACTTTCTGTCTATAAAGCTTCCAGAAAGTTAGGGTTTAGGAAAACTAAAAGGGTACCTGAGGGGGGGGGGAACAATATGCGAGCAGGGAAAAAAGGGGGGTCACCAGAGAAATAGAAGAAAAAGAACGGCGGACATATTGGCAAATAGGGAAGAAAGAACTGATTGAAAAAGGGGGGAAATTTAAAGGTACCTAGGTGTAAAACGTGGTAAAAGTAAATAGAGGGTATCTTAATCAATTCGGGGGGGGGGTGAAAACTTGGGGGTAAGGGTCTCGAAGCTGAAGTAATATGCGGAGAAAGGCAAAAGGGATTAAAGAATTTCCAATCTGAGGGAGGAGACCTCCGCCAGCTACCTGCATGGGGGGGGGGGGCTCAAATGGGAAAAATGTGGGAAGACAAAAGAGAAAAAAACCCGTAAAAAAAAAAGAAAGACTGCAAGTAAGGGGATTGAGGTTTAAACTACTAAGAGATCACCTCTTGGGGGGGGAAGGGGTTGGACATAAATCCCGAGATGCAATGCAAAAAATCAAACGGGGGGGGAAAGAAAGGGGACAGATGCGCGAAGAAAGGGGACGGTCAAGGAAAGCTTTCGATAAAACACATGAGAAGAGGGTGGCGTAAGGGTTGCCGTAAGGCTAAACATTACAAACCAGTCAAAAAGAGGGGAATTCTCCATAACCCAGAAATCTCAGAAGTTTTGCAAGGGGATTGGACAATAATTGAGGGAAGCAATCGGAAAAAAATGTGCTTGCGGCCAGCGGGGAATGAGCACCACCGCTCATGACAGGTTTCCCGGACGGAGACGTCGAGGGGGGGGGGAATCGCGATTTTAAAACGTAGGGAGGGGGGGTTCAGAGGGGGCTTGATGCTTACGACAATTGTAGGGGGACTAATTGTTGGGGGGGTCTTCCTGGCTCTGGGGGGATGAGTGACAGAGGATAGTGGTCAAAATTTAAGGGGTCTTAAAAAGGTGGGAATCAAAAATTTGGATTTACTCAGATCATAAGGCGGAAACCCTAGAGGGGGAGGAGGTCAGAAGTAGAAAGGACCTTGAAAGGGGGTGGAGGATGGGAAAAAATGGAATGCGGGGCTGGTTTTCAGGAAAATGGGAAATGGCTAAGGAAAATGTCTAACGCTTCGTAGAGAGGGGAGTTAACCTCTGAAGATCGGGGGGAAAGTCAATAAGGTGGAAACATACCCAGTGATCTCGAAAAAAAAAAAAAGAGAAGAGGGGGACACGGGAGGTCGAAGCAACGAGAGGCGAGAAAGAGAAAACAGTGGAGAAGAGAAAAGAGAGAAATAATCACTAATCTCAACCAAAAAAGGGGGGTCAAGAGGAGAATCTCTTGGGTAGACTCGAAAAGATCCACTGTGGTGAGACATCAGCGCCTCTAGTCCTCCCGGGGGCAACAGCGATCGGGAAACTCGTCGGGGGGTCTCAGGTATTCCATAATTTGGGGGCAAAGAGAAGCCGCAGACCACGAGAGACGACGAAGTAAGGTGGGGGGGGGGGGGGGGTTGTGGGGGGGGGGGGGGGGAGGTGGGGGGTGGGGGGGGGTGGGGGGGGGTTGGGGGGGGGGGGGGGGAAATTGCTTCAAATCCTCACTACACTGAATCATTGCGACGCGTCAGCCACGACTCAAGAAAGGCCTGTTGTTTACCAGAGAAAGGCTCTAACTGAAAGGAAAAAAACTAGAGGATCACTTGAGCAGGCTGTCTGCCTGAAACGCCAAAGACAGGGGGGAGGAGGCCGGCAAAACGGTCAACCGGGTGGAGAAGTCAAGGATCCACAAGATAAGAAGAACCAAACCCAGGGTTAAAAATACGACATTGCCTGCTTGGTGCGTCAGTGCACGTCCTACTCAACCGCATACACCCCCATCGAACCAAAAAAGTCCTAGGGAAGGTGCAAGGAGCTACAGATCGGGAACACGGTAATGGACGGAGGAACCGTGTCAAGGGCCAGCGGGAAGAGAAAGGATGATAATGAAACCAGGGGGATCAAACCAAAAAAGTTGTCATTCATCAAATCAAAAAACAACATTAGGTCCAGGGGACAACTGGGGGAATAAGGGAAAGAAATGAGGGGGGGTTTGGGGAAAGTCTCAAGAGGAGTAACCAAGAAATCAAGTGAGAAAAGAGCCTGGGAGGGTGGGGGCGGCACGCAGGGAAGGAAGGACCCACCTGGTTACTGGGTGGAAAGATACAGAGCTACCCGTGCAACTATCGCAGCTAAGGTTGTAAAATCAACACGGACCGAATAGGGGACGAAGAAGAAAGGGGTACAAAGTCAGGAAATAACAGACGTATGCTGGGGGACGGGGGTTTTCAAGCCGGAACAAAAGTGGAACATCAGGGGAGACAAGAAAGCAGTGAGTCAGACGGGATATGGGGAAGGGAAAAATTACCCTAGGGTTCTAGGAAAGGCACATCGGAAGAGGAAAGCGACGATCACACACAAGGCCGTTGGAAGGGCAAAGAGGGGGGGTTTAAGGAAACCATCACGGTGACAGTTTTCATAGAGATGCTATAAAAGTGAAAGGGTCTTGAGATAATGACAGGTTGGTTGAACGGACAAAAGGGGAATACTTGGGGCTCATCAAAGAAGCGGATCTCTAACTACGAAAGTGAAATGGCAGGGGAAGCGTAAAAAGAAATCGGAATCCGGGGGGGATTCACGAAAAAAGGATGGAGCTCGTAAGTGTCAAAAGGGAAAGCTTGCAAGAAAACGGGAGCGAGGAAAAAAACCATAAGTGAACGTTGAATAGTCCTTCTGGAAAGTGGTACGCGTAATGGATTTCCAAAAAGAAGGAGCCTTGAACACCCATTGCAGGGTTACCAAAGAAAAGGGGGGATTTTGTCAGTTCAAGGAGATACGGAAGGGGGGGGGGGTCAGACATTCAATTATAATAACTCCGCAAAAAGAGAAAAAATACGGAATGGAGCACAGAAAAATGGAAAAACCGCTCGGGTCCGATGGCAATAGCCAGAAACTTCTTAAAAGGCGCCTGGAGGCCTCGAGGAAAAGGGGTGACCCAAGAAGCGAAAGTTTCGAATCTTCAGGCGAAACAGAGGACAAAAAGAGCACTCACCGAAGATCCTCAGCAATAAGGGAAACAAGTTGTTATCCTTGGACCACCAAATAGAGACGGCAAAGAAAAAGGGCTACTCTAGATCGTTGGAACCTCAAAGGAATGGGGGAGGAATAATGATAAAAAACCAGCGTAACAGTCCAGAGAGTAGGACTGGGATGAATAAATCTTCGGACACCCGGGGGGTCACAACGGGGTCTGGTCATATTAGATGATCAAAAAAGGCTAGCGTTTATGTTGTGCAGAGCAAGAGGGATGATAGAGTGTTATAGGTTTGTAGGGGGGGAATATTACAACAACACATATCTACGGGGAAGGTCAAAATAAGTGAGAGAACAATCTATATTGGAACGGGGTCCTTTCCGCACTTAGAGGGTGGTTTTGGAGATCCGACCTGAAAAGAAAAAAGGGGGGGGGCAAGGAGGAGCACCCTAAAAAATGGAAAGAAGGGACAGATTAGGGGAAACGTTTTGGGGTCAATTGAGATAAACAAAAAAAGGGCAGACACAGGAAAAAAAGGGAATAGAGGTGGGATGGAAGACCGGTTGAAGTTAAAACAAGCTGTATCGAAACTGAAGTTTTTGGGGGGAAAAAGAAGGGGCGGAGAATAAGGATGCCCGTGATCGGTTGGTAAGCGGAATGGGAAGAGTCTAGGGAATGACTGAGAGGGGGGGGGACCAACACCTTCAACGGTCGATAAAAAATTGCAGACACGTGGCCTCTGCCAGGATGAATAAGAGGGGCTGCCGGGTTGGGGTGGGGACGAGGGAGTGTATGTGAGAGCGGGGTCAGGGGGTCGAGTGGCGTGCAAAAAGAAATTGTACCTTTGGGGGGTAAAAGGGCGGGAGCATGAAAACAGAAGACCTGGTTGGGGAGGTTAACCCTGGTGAATCAGCAACGCGGGGGCACGTAAAAGTTCGATGGGGCAGGAGGGCAACTATGAAAAAAGAAGTCACTAGTAAAGGCGCCGGTACTCTCAGCCCTCCTGCCCATTTCGTGCAAACGGCGTAACCGTCGAAGGGGGCTATCCTCGAAACATCCTCTTCCTGGGAAGCCTGCACAGGGATGTCCAGAGTTTAAGGGGTTCGCGTAGGACAGGGAAAGGAGGGATTGCAAAAAAGAGCCTAGAATTTACCGCAAAGCAAACTGAATCTTAAGACTCGACTAGTGGCGGGGAACATGATATATTTAAGCCGTAAAAAGGGGGGAAGGGGAAAAATGTCCCAGGAAAGGAAAGTTGGCGTAAACAACTTTTGGATAAAAAGAAGGGAAACCGTGTTGAAATAGAGCTGCACTCTAGGGACATAAAGCGACGGCTGTAGCAATCGGGGGGAAGCTGCTATCCTTGAAAGATCTCCGAGGGAACCCATAGAGGGAAGGGGGGAGTTAACATGAGGGGTGGGAAGATGAGCGGGGGAATCAACCTACAAAAAAAAGGGGGATCGGTCTTCGGTGATATGAAAAAAAGATTAAGACCGAAAAGAGGGCATGTTTGAGGGGCTCGTAATCAAAAGGCAATGCTAAGCTTGGATCGGGGGGAGAAGAGAGACTGGCGGAACGGGGAAGAGGTGTATGGGGTAAAAACTGTAACGCCTCTTTCTAAAACAACCTTGACGGCCAAGGAACGAGCAAGAGAGGGACAGGGTCAGGGCGTAAAGGCAACCTGAACAAGCAGTGGAGAGAAAAGGGGAGACCAAAAGTGGGAGTAAACACGGACTAACCTATCCGGGGCATCTGGACATACTCTTGGTCGAGGAAACGTATCTGGGAAAGAGGGTTGAAAAGGGGAGAGCGCAGAAAACAAGAAACAGCGTGAGGGGAAAACAAGGAAAGTCGAGGACATAGGGTTTGAAGAGAGAATGGGATTTGGGGGGGCTGTGGGGGAGTGGATGAAGGACGACTTACGCCAAAACTTAATTTCGTGAGTCGGAAATTGTGGGGGGGTGGGGGGGGGGAATTCAAAAATTCTTGTGGGAGTGACGAGATCTTGTAAAGGTGGGGGTCGGGGAACAAGGCTAAACAGGGGGTATTTCTGATTGTGGAGAAAAAAGCATAAATCTGAAAGAGATAGGGCTGAAGAAAAAATGACCGTGGTCATGAGGTAGGAACTTGGGGACAAAAAAAAATTAAAAACAAGTAATTCTTAAACCCTCTATTGGGGGGGGGAGGAAGACAAATTTGGATATGATAGAAGGGAGGGGGGGGACCAGGAAAAAAGAGTTAGAGATCCTCCAGGAAAAACGTCCCAGACCGAGACAAATTGGGGTATCACAAAAGGGGAGGAGGAAATCCGAAGAGAAGAGAGGAAGGAAGAAATCAACGAATCAAATCTTCTCAGAGGAGGGGGGAAGAAATATGGAAGGGGAAGAAGGGGAACTTGGAAAGGAAGTATCGATCGCATCCAGTTCTGCGACTGAAAAAACAAGCTCGTAGCAACGAAGCCCAGCAGCGAGAGATGAGCCGGTCCGGAGGGAGGCCCGAACAATTAGTAATTGTTTGCGCTCTAGGAGAAAACCTTGAGAGAAGAGAAGACGAAGTTTCCGTTCCAAAGTCTCCCCCCACACTAGGGGCTGAAACTCTACCACGCCCGATATTTTTGTGCGTCATCAACCTAGGAAAACGGGATTTGGAGAAATGACCTGAAAGCTAGATCAAAATGAAGAACAATCGGGCTTAAACAAAAGTCAAACGCTACCCGGGGGTTCTAAGTCACACACCCTGGTGAAAGAGGGAGGTAAATAAAGAACACAGAGCAAACCCAAACCCAATGTCTTCCACCTTCCTGCGTGTTAACTTGGAAGAGTCAAAGGTGAGAAAGACACCCTCGCACGGGAACATCCTTTCCTAGTTCCCACATTATAACCAGAGACTCAAAAAGGGAACCGGAAAAGGTTCGCGGGGGGGAATGCGTCTCGGAACCCATGGACTAAAAAAATCAAAACGTGAGTTCCGCGAAAGAGCAAGCAAAGTAGGAGAGTGGAGAAACAGGGGTGACTAGCGGGGAGGAAAATTCCGGGGTTGGGAAGGGGGACATTTTAGGATAACAAGAATCCAAAGGAAGGATAGTGGATCCTGGGGCGGGGAAGGTGGTGGTTCGCATCGAGGGGACAGATTAGGTCCTCAGAAAAGGAGTACAGACTGAAAACCGTCCGCAAAGGGGGGACAGGGGGACTAGAGGTAAGCTTGAAGAAGGGCACCTCTTTGACTCGGCGACGCCTCATTAGTAAAATTGGACAGGAGGAAAACCGAGCAGGTTGAAAAAGGGGCAGTATTTTCTGTTAGTCGTTGAAGACAGGTGTTAGAAAAAACTTGCTCTAAGTTCTTAGAGGGAGCAAGTATCAGCTAGGGGTGTCCACAAAAGGGGGGACGAATTGGTTCGCACTACTAGGACATTACGACTAACAACAAAAAAAAGGAGTGGTACGATTTTATCAACGAATTGTTTATAGAGGGAGGTTTGGCCCTCAAAACCAGATGGTTGGTACTGCTATCTTTATACTTAGGAGTATGGGAGGAATTCGTTCAGCCAATTCTTGGGGAGGAGGGGGAAATCAAGAAAGGACAGAGAAGGAGGCAAAGCAAAAGGGGGGGGAAAGTAAAAGGTGAATCGAAAAAAGGGAACTTGTCTAAACTACGGGCAGCGCTTATTACGAATCCGGGAGGAAGAAAGTAAAGACAGGGAAGAGGGGGCAAGATTGCCGGTCGCACTAAGGGCATCACTAAGGAAAACCCTTCAGGAAAAAAACTCAGGGGGGGGGGAGAGGGAAAAAATGGGGGGAGTACGAGCAAAAGTTAACCAGAATCAGGGATCCTAAATCTACAAAAAGAGGATCACGCTGAACCAAATGAACATCCAGAAAAAATGGAGGATGGAAAAGAAAAAAGTAAGGGTTCGCGAAGAAAGATCATTAGTTGTGGACAGAGGGGAGTCAGGGGGGAACAGGGGACTAAAACAAGAGAAAAAAACAATCCAGGAAGAAAAGTATCAGGAAAAAAGAAAATAGTTTCGGGGAAGGTCCAAACTTCTGTGGGTAGATAAACCTAAAAAGGCTTACAGAGAGCCTGGGCTATTATAAAAGGGGGGGGGGGTCGTAAAGAGAAAAAATACACTCGTAACAGTCCAGAAGGGTGGTTCAGATGCAGCTATCACGAGAATGTTAACAAAGTTTGTTGGGGTGGGGGGGGGCACAGGCGAAAAAGGACCAATCATAGGAAAAAAAAGTGTGGTGCAAGGCCGACTTCCGTCCGGGAGGTGGAGGAGGAAAAGGAGCCGGGACTCAACAACAACCAGGGAGATAAGTGCAAATGCCAAGACTTCCAAAAAACTCTAAAAATAACCTATGGACCAAACCAGGGGGGGGGACGAGAGGACAGGTGAGGGAAGGGGGAGCATCCCGCCCGCCACAAAAAAAAAAGGGAAAACCGGGTTTCAGTGGGGCGAAGCTAAAGAGCCTAAGAGGGGAGGGGTCCACGGGAGCTGGGGCCTGGGATGAAAAAGGGCCGTTTCCCTAGAAATCTGGAGGCTAGGATGAAAGGAGAGTCATGCGAATAAACGAAAGGGAGCGTCATTGGGTTGGTGAGTGCCTTAGGGAAAGAAAAAGTGGGGTCTGAGTTTGGGGACGTTTATGCGATATTCTCTCTTGGAGTGGGGGGAGAAACAGTCCAAGAAGAAAAGAAGAGGGGGATAACCTGCTTGCAAGACGAAGGGGCTTACCATCGGATTTCTGTGAAGAAGTTTACTTGAAGCACAGATTTGAGAGGGGTGGAGATTGGGAGAGACGAACATACGGCGACCAAAAAAGGGTGGCTTATACAGGTCCCCTCAGAAGGGGAGTCCGAAGGAGTTTGGAAATCAAAGGGTCGGGGGACCAAGGGGGGTCAAAAAAGGGGAGGAGGCAATCGAATCAAGTTCACATTCGAAGGGGGTCAATCTCTGCAAATCCAGAAGACAGTCCTCGTTACATGAGAATGGGAGAGAAGATCAAAGAGGAAGTACACAGCGAGTCATTCCTGGATTTCAAAGGGTGTCGCGCATATTAGAAGAGCTTATTGGACCGTGTCCAGAAAGGAAGCGTATTGAAAGGAGGGAAAGAAAAGCAGAGAAGGAGGAAAAAAGGTATCATGAAACTACTAGGTTGAGAAAAAAACCTACCTAAGTTTGACTGTAAAATTTGATCCACAATTCGATGTGGGAAGAGGAGATTGTCAAGAAAGGGAGGGAGAGCTACTGCGAAAGAAGGAAGGAGAATGGTACCAGATGCAACTGCGACAAGAAATCAAAACCAACTCGACGCAATGTGATAACAAAAAGTGTCAAGAATCGAGGAAGGCCCCTCCAAAAAAAAGAGAAGTCGGTTGGGAAGAAAGGAGGCACATGTACTAGCAGATGCGCCGAAAAAGTCAGTGGAATCGTAATTCGAGAATTCAAATTTATTACACGAAAGGGGGTGAGTTAATGGAAAAAAGGGGGAAGTCACCCCAAGGGAAGGACCAGGACAAAAAAGGCGGAAGCTATACTATCCCATTAAAAAGATAGGTGGAATACCCAGTCAAAAAAGGAGGCAAATCGAAGGGGGGCATGGCTGTGCGAGAGAGCAAGTGTTAAAGTGAAAGCGATCTGAACAGGGGGCTCTTACGGGGAAAAGAGGTCATTCGGGGGATATTGTGCAGCATATACGATAGTAATGATGTGTGGGGGGGGTAGCTTAAAAAGGGGGGGAAAAAAAAGGGAGAGGGCGGTGGGATGACGCATTTTTGTTGGGTCGGAAACTGTTCTCATGGGAGGACTAGCTGTTGCAAAAGTTGTAATTGAAAAAGCCATCTGAGGAGTTGGCTCAAAAAACATCAGATAGGGGGGTGAGAAGAGGGGGACTGGCATGGAAGGGGAGGAACAACGACCTTGTCAGACGAGTGGGTATGACGGGGACCAAGGCAGAAAAATTTATGGGATATCGACAGAGAAACCGGGAAGATAATGCACTTCTAAGTCGCCGTTGGGAAAGGGGGGGAGGTGAGAGCAGTGGGAAAAAAAAAGTACTGTGGCCTCGAAGATAAAGCCATACCTCACTGCTCACGCGAAGACCACCAGGGAGGTCCCATTCTGACTGTAGCATATACTATAAAGGAACTATAAGCTCGAGAAAAAAAAAAGGGGGGGGGGGAAACGAAGGGATTTGAGCGGGACTGCTTCTGACTTTCTCTGACTCTGTTTCTCGACTGTCCCTAAAACGTCAGAGGCTTAACTCCTGGGGGGTGATTAGCTGAAAGATTAGGGATCTGCACGGGGGCTTTCCCAGAAAAGAGGAGAAAGTAAAGGAAGGGGGGGGAACAATCGCCTAAAACGGCTCATTGCGAAAAAAAGTCGACATCCCAGGGATCGACTTCGCCTTTTGGGGAGTCGACCAAAGGAGGGAAAGGGGTGCAGGGTAGACAATAACCAAAGAGGCTCTCTAAGAAGGTAGGGTCTGCCACAGCCCTCCGAAGTGGAGCTTGCGAAAGGACAAAGGAACAAAAGGTTGGAAACACTAAGCCCAAACAGAGAGGCAGAATAAAAAACGGCAGATTCTAAAAAAAAAAGATTTTGGTCCATTGGAAGAGAAAGGAGACTTCCGAACAACACCAGCGAACCATCATGCAAGTAGGCTGCAAACTTAAAGGACTAATAACCCTAGGACGTAAAACTAAAGGACCGAGGGGGGAAGGGACATTCGGGTAAGCTGGAAACATTCAAGCAAATCAAGGTCAGTGAAGGAGGGAGACTCAAACTTCGGAGAGTCAATGGGGGGAAAAAAAAGGGAGATTAGAACGAAAAGATAGGGGGGGTTGGGAATGAGCACTAGGCACAGACTCTCAACGGGCGTTTTTTGTGAGGAAATTGTGGGGAAGGAAAATTTACAAGGAAAGAAAGAAGACGGGGGGTCGTTCAGATACAACTTCCCGATCTACGCCTCCTACCGTCTAAGTTCTCGGGTATTTACCTCCCAATCACCGGAAAAGAATTGCTGGAGTCAGCTAGACACTCGAAGGAAAAACCTAAAGAGGGGAAGGATGAAGGGATAGGGGGGCAGGCCGAATACTACCAATTTGGACCAATCATGGGGAAGAAACAAAAGCTAACATTAGTAGGAGTATTTGCGGCCGGAAAAGGAAGGGGAGGTTCTCGGAAAGGGGAGGGGGGAAAGCTGAAAGAGAATACACACAGCTGATTTGAGACAACGAATGGGGTTCGACCCGATAATTTACATGGGTTCTCGAGGGGTGGAAGGGAGACAATAAGGAGGAAATACTCAGAGTCGGGAGGAAAAAAGGATGATATAAGAGCAGGTTTCTTTGCGGGGACAGCAGCTTGAAATCAAAAATCTCTGAAAGCCTCCCGGGAAAATCAAAGAAAATAAGTGGAGGGGGGGTATATGAAAAAAAGATTCAGGAACGGGACAGAAGGCCTGGCAGCTTGAAGAAAACGGCGAGAACTATTACTGTGAGGAAGGAAATAAAAAGTAGACACATAATGGTAAGGAAGAAAAAATTGGTAAAGGAACATTTACACTCCAACTTCAGGACCAAGCACCAGATTGGAGAAGCAGAGGGGGTAGGGGACTAAACCAGTCAGGAAGAAGACTCAGACCAAAAAAAGCGAAACCTGCAAGGGGAACAAGAACTTAAAAATCCATCCAAAGATTTAGAAAACGTTAGTCGCGCCTGAGAAAGGAAGGGTAAGGGGTAAAAGCACAAAAAGTTCAGAAAATCAAACAGCACAAAAAATACCGTTTTACAAGGGGGAAGGATGACCAAAAAGAAGATCCAGCATACAATACGCAGAGTGGAAGGGGGGGAGAAAAGGAAAAGAGAACGAGAAAAATTAATAGATCTGCTCGTCAGGGAACAAACCTGCGAGGCCGAGAAAACGCGTAACGTCCAAGAGTAGGAGTGTATGGGGGGAAGAGCGAAGAGGAACAAGGAAGGTGCAGTGGTGGGAGGCGGGGGGGAAAAAAAAAAAAGACCGTTAACGGGGTTGTAAGATAGGGGGAGGTGGCCATTCGGGGGGGAATGGAAGATCTCTCAGAAAAAACAAAGGTATGAGGGAAAGATATAATTAATGAAGTTATCAGATCGCGAACTGGGGAACAACGGGGTTCCGAAGGGGAGTGGGGAAGGGGAGCGAAAAGAAAAAAACGGTTAGTCGTCGCTCGAAAGCTGTCTCAGAGCAGAGAGGAAATGTAAGACTGGGGAAGCTGTTCCCTTGTAAGAAAGAATTACTCTAGGGTGATTGAAGGGGAGGAAGGACAGAGATAAGGGATCCGAAGGAAGTCAGTGTGTATTGATGAGAAGGGGGTGCCCTGTCTGTGAAGGGCCTGTCTTTTCGGAAAGGGGTGACTGAAGGGAGGGGGAAAAAAGGTCCGAAAAGAGAAAGAGGACGCGCGGGCTGAAGAGACGTGAAAAAGGGGAATTAATAGGTCTTGTGTGGGGGCGGGGGGGGGGGGGGGGGGGTGGGGGGTTTCTGACAGTGAGATCGCGCAAGGAAAGGCCTGTGTCGAGTGGGTGCACTCGAGGGAGGTGGGTGGCCAAATAGATGCAGCGACCAAATCCTGCGTGGGCAAGTAATTTATGGGGGGAAGAGGGACAGCCACGTCGGATGGACCAAAAATACGGTGGGGGGGCGGAGCAAGTAGGAACGATCGTTCAAAAACGTTTTAAAAATAGAAAGCTTAACAGAGGACCGGAGGAACTTAGGGGGACGGAGAAAAGGAAATTAGCGGATCAAAGCTGAAAGATCAATCTGGGTTCACTGGAAGGGAAAGGGAAGGCGCAAACGTTAACTATAGGAAGGGAGGGTTGGTCATCCTCAGGGGAAAGAAAAAAGGAAGTATGATAAAGCCGGAAATAACTGGGGATAGTAAGAATCTGATCTATAAGCAATTCCTAACCATCTTGGGAGAAATTAACACGAAACCGATGACGAGAAAATTTGGGAAACAAAGAGAAAACGCTGTGGGGGGAGAGTGGGGAAAATGCTCAGAATCCCATCTGGGTTGTTCATCCTGAAGAAAAGAAGAAGAAGGACTCCCCGGAAGGGAAGGGGTAGGAACATGGGGGGTCAGACGGAGACCATCTATAAAAGAACCGCATCGATTTTAAATGTAGAAACTTAACAGAAAGGGACGCACGGAAAGGGGGAAGTTGATTGGGAGAGGGAAAAAAGGACAAGCGCAGGGAATGAGGGTGACGGGCTGAAACCAGAGGATGAGCCTTTCCAAA
>Ga0179593_1468163_pt1 | contig 12892 bp, 26 predicted proteins | sample CZODoug2_1_08_16_FD_185931 | JGI IMG/M metagenome (GOLD analysis project Ga0179593, IMG submission 185931) | Vadose zone soil fungal communities from Angelo Coast Range Reserve, California, USA - CZODoug2_1_08_16fungal (PacBio error correction) | ecosystem: Environmental > Terrestrial > Soil >...
AAAACAGTATTAGAAATCCTATTCCCATATACCTCTCTTCAAGGTGTAGCCAGTGAAGAAATCAAAACGTCTCAATGAAAGGTCTGAAGAAGAGGCCTAATCCAAAGGCAACCTTGACATAAAACAGGATGGGCCGGTCGTAGGGTAAGGGGTGAAAGAAGGGGTTGGGTTGAAAAAAAAAAGAGAGAAGTTTGATGGACATACATGCGGCAGGGTAAATCCTCGAGGACCGGTTGGGTCCAGACAGATAAAGAGGCTCCACACATAGGCGCTTGTCTATAATCATGGGGGAGGGGAGGAAAAGGGTGGGACAAGGGAAAAGGGGGGGTGACCCATTCAGTCATATGGGGAAGATGATTCTTCAACGCGATAACTCCAACCGTGGGGAGAGTTTGGCTTGAAAAACTTCTTTCCGGAAGAGGGTCTTTTGTCAGTGGAAAAAAATCAAAGCCGAAACCAAGGATCGGGTTGGCGATTCTCGGGACCAAAATGTTGCCGAAAAGTGCAACTCAGAGTCGAGAATCGTTACTATTATCCGAAGCAAAGGGAGTAAGAAAGAAGGGGGGTGATCACGAAACGCAGGTGGGGGGACCAGTCGTGTGGATGGAAATGGTCAGTAAAGAGGGGAACTTTGGGGGTTAGCGCAATGCAAAGAGACGAAATGACCACCGTGCGCAGATAAGGTCGAGAAACACTATCTCTTATTGGCTGCGGAAAGTATTTGAAGGACGTTAAAAGGCGGGAGAGAGGAAGGACTTGAACGCCAAACAAACACTCACAGCGAGACAAGAAAGCCTTCTCACTGGAAGAATTTGGTGAATCGGTACGGAAAGGCGATGCAAAAAATCCCTGTCTCTCCTGCGGGGGGGGTTCAGGAGAATCGGAGGGGAAAGAATGCGGGGAGGATTAAATGTAGCGGCAACGCCAACCTCTTGTTGTGGGGGAAATAAAAACTCAACGGACAACTTGCTTGGCGGCACAAAAGCGAAGACGGGTGGGAACATGACTGAGGGTCGCTGGCAAAAAAAACAAGAGGAGAGAGAGGGGAAAAAAGGGGGATCAAGGAAGGCGGCGCTCTCAAGAGCAGTATTTCCCGGACCGAGCACAGGAACAAGGGAGTTAGGGGCATTATAAGAGGAAGTCATCTGTTTTTAACAGGGAAGGATCGGGTGGGGGGGAGGGCAGAGAATCTTTAGCGCACCGAGAAGAAAGGTACTGCCATTTGGGAAAGGGGTAAACGGAAACTGATGGATGAAGGGTAGGTATAATGTGGGGCTTAAGGAGCAGGAGGATGGAAGTGAAATTGGGGGGGGGAGAAAGTGGAAGAAACAGGAAAAAAAGCGGAGGATTTAAAAAGAGGGGCCCAACCCACTTAAAGAGGTTTTTCAGAGAGATGGGAAGAGGGGCAAGAGGGGGGAAAAGAATGAAACTAAACAACAGATCAAGGAGTCCTCTTCCAGAGAGGGGGCGGAAAACTGGGGCGCGACGCCTCTGAGGGGATCCAGCGTCCGCTGAAGCGGGGGGGGAGGAGGGGGATAGAGGGAAAGGGAGGAGAAGACGGGGCGCTTTCAAAATTGCGCTGGTGGTGTGTCGAGGTTATGCATGGGAAATGACCAATGAGTAACGGATAGATACATCATAATTTTTCGAGATGAAGAGATGGGGAACAATCAGAGTGGAATATACCCCTGATCTGGGAAAAGGCCACAGAACTAAAAGTCCTAACAGGACGTCGAGCAGGCTCGGATCTGGGAACCGTCCAGGCTTGGAATCAGGGGGGGGAGGCGAGGTGGGAAAGAAAGGAGGGAAAAAAATCAAACGGCAAAGCGTTTTCCGGATTTCGGATTTACGGTGATAGCAGGGGAACCAAAAGTCACACCAAACATTCACCCATGAATCTCTAACAAGAAGAAAGGGACCGGGAACTGGGTGTTGGGGAAAGGGGCAGCTTGGTCATTCACTGTTGAATTCTGGGAGGATAAGAAAACAAGAGATCGGGAAGTACACCTCTCTGTCCTGTCGGGGAGGAAAAAAAGAAAGGAGGGGGGGGACTATGATACAGGAGAAATGTTCGGTTGGAGGCAATCCACGGGGATACAAGCGGAGGTGGAGAAAGTCTTGAGCCTGGTTCTGGGGAGGAATAAAAAAAAAAAAAGAAGAACCTTAAAAGTTGTCGGAGGTCTCCCACATGCAGAAACTCGTGGGAAGTCCCGAAAAAAAAGAGCCGCATGGAGTTCAGGAGAATTTTTGAGGGTAGAGAAAAAAAGGGGGTGACAAGTCAAAACACTTGGGGGGCTGCGTCTTTTACATCGAAGAGCATCAAAACAAACAACGGAGATGAGGAAATGATAAAACAAACTAACAAGAGAAAAAAGACCCAGGGAAAAGAAAAAAGAAACTCTAACTAAAAAAAATCAACGACAGTGCCGAATCTTTCAGAGCAGGGAACTGGGAGAAGGAAGGTTCGTAGGCCGAAAAACTGAAGGGGGGGAGAGTGGGAAGGGAAGAAAGAAGGCGTGTGGACAACAAAGGAGTAAAGGACGATGACTTGATGGAAAGCCGAGAGGGAATCCCTACGGGGCTGCAAGAAGCAAAACATGCGACGCGGGATGTAAGAAAGCTCTTTCTAAGAAAGGGAAAAAAAGAGAGGGAATCTAGACGAGGGAGACTCACAGGTTTTCACCTTCAGCAAAGTCGGCAAGACAAAAAAGAAACCTTCAGGGTTCGAGTTCGGCAGGTGTCCTTGGGAGGAAGGGGGAAGGGGCTACAAAAGAAAACGGAGGGAGAGGTCAAGAAATAAAGGCCACGCAGGGGGGACCTGTGGAAGAAAGACCTTAAACGGGAACTCTAACTGGCCAGCAATGGAGGGTTTCAGGGAAAGAGAGAAGGGAGAAGAACAGTAGAACCGAGTCCGTCATGTGAAGGAATAAAAAAAGAGAATTGGGAAAAAGGAGTCATTCGGTACTATATTAGACGAATAGCCCATCCTGAGGTCCGAGAGGTAGAGAAAAATTAGATGCCTTTTCCTTCGAGTCGAAAAGAAAATGCAAAAATAGCAATGCTACTCATGAAAGAGCAGAAAAAAGGGGGACGGGGATAAAATACAAAAGGTATTGCTTAAGAAGTGTCATTCCAGACGGGGGAAAGCGTTCCGTTCGCAGGGCAAGTCCAGAGGAAAGAGATAGAGAGGGAATGGGAGCGCTGAACTATATGAAATAGAAAAAAAGAACGATGCAACCGAATCATGTCCTCAAGCTAAGGAACCAGACTGGGGGGGGGAACTCCTAAACTTACGAAGGACCGGAATGATCGAAGAAAAAGGAACTTTAAAATACATCCGAAATAAGAAGTGAGACCTAATGAAAAAAGAAAGTCAGACATCGAAGATTTCCAGTGCAAAAGCAAAGCCACTGGGGACCATAGAAGGGGAGAGATTAGAATGGGTGATGGCGGGGCAACAACACCCAGAAGAGGAATTTGAAAAAAAAAAAAGAATATCCTCAATGCCTATAGAGGAAAAGGAAATTGAGGGGGAGGAGAAGGGGGACCTTGAGATAGGACCTTAACTAATGGACGAAAAAGTATTCGCTAGGGGGACGAAGAGGGGTGTGTTGTGGTAAAGTACAAATCAGATCCGCCAAAAAGCGCATAGGTGAGAGGGAATAAGAAGAAAGTGGGTTGAGTGGTGGGGGGCCCACCACCCGTTGGGTGACCCGGTTGGTGCGGAAACCGTGAGATAAAAAAGGATCGTAATAAAACCACGCCGAAGGAACAGGAAAGGAAAGGGGGGGAAGAGACTGGTTGAAATCCGCCTGAAAGAGTCACCAACTCTTCAAAGATAGAGATCTATATGCGTCTTAAGGGGTGGTGTTCGGGGGACAACGTCATCCGGCGACGGTAAAAGGGGGAAAGAAGGAAAAAGAAGGGGGGAATTCAGGGACTAAAATAGAGAGAGGGGTACGTAAATTGAGGAGAGCAAAGGTGGAATGACGATGTTGGGAAAATCTGGATCCATAGCAAATTCCTACCTGAAAGGAAAAGAAGAAAAGAACAGGAAGAGAGGGAGGAAAGGTCAAAAGGAGAATCTTGGGAGGAATCAACAGACATGATGAACAGAATGGGAGGACAAGGACAAAAAGACATGAGTAGTTCGAGTTGCTAGAAGATTGGGGGGGGGTGGGAGGGGAAATCTGGGAAAGGGGAAAAAAGGGGGGAAGACGAAGAAAGCGAACCAGGCAAGCAGGAGGGCTGGATGTTTATTTGAGGGTAAGGCAAAAAAAAAGAAAAAGAACCTAGGAGGAGGGGGCCAAAACTCGAAACGTTTTGATTAGAGTCATGGGGAGAGAGAGAGGGGGGGACAAGAGGAAGGGAGGGAGAAACAGATAAACCGTCAAAAATTGTGCTACGCCGACAGGGGACTAACGAGGGTGCCAAGACAGCCAGAAGTGCGGTTTAAAAAATGGGGACAAGGAGGGGGTCACTAAAAGAGGGGCGAGGGGAAAAAAAGGGAAGGCGAGAAGAAAGAAGGCTCAAATCAGATTGATAAAAAAAACAACATTCACAGCCACGAAAAAGTAAGCAAGGTAAAGTCACCGTTTTGGGTTGGAAATAAGAAAGGGGGTGCCGCAAGGGGGAATTAAATTTCTCAGAAACCTGCGTCGGATTCACTGAGAAAAGGAGTTGTCACGAGAAGGGGGGGGGGGGGGGAAAAGCTGGAGCGGTGAAAAACGTAAGATTCCAGGGGGGGGCTCGATCAACACAAACTAATATGAAGAGAGAGAATGAGGTCGGGAAAGTCCCTGTATTCCCAAAAAGAGGAAAAAGAGAAGAAAAAGTTGGTAAACAGGGAAAAAAGAAAAAAAAGGGACAAAAGAGTAAATTAATTTCCTAAAGCCAGCGGCAACAGTGGGAGAAAAAAAAAGGGTAGACTGGGCGCTTAGTCTGGAGGGAACCAACGAGGAGGAAGAAGGGTGGGGGAAATGAAATAGGAGGAGGGAATACGAGCGGGACGGGCCGACTGGGGAAAAAACACACCAATCATATATATGGAAAAGACCACCAGGAATGAGGTAGAGGGGAACTTGCAACGGAGGCATCGCATATCCTTTGTGACGAGGGGAATGAGGGGGGGAAGAAAAGGACATGAGGGGGAAAAGAGGAGTCCAAAAACTATACTGAAGCAACGTTTTTCTTTACTGGGTGGAAAACTAAAAGGTAGAACGAAAGTCGCAGGGGCGAACAGGTCCCACCGCAATCAGAGGAAAGGTAGCAGTTCTGATCCCCTTTGAAAAAAAAAAAGGGGGGGGGGCAGAAACCAAAAAAGGAGAGGAAACTCGGGAAAAGGCTTATTGTTCCGAGGACTCAAAGAGGGAGGAAAGAAAGTCGGGGGGGGGGGGAAAAAAAAAAAAAGAAAAGTAGGGTCGACAAATGAAGGTACGTAAGGGGGAGGTGTGCTGTCAGCGTCACGAAAGTTGTTAGCATGCCATTAATAGAAAAAAAGGAGAACAATTAAGAAAGGGGGGAGAACAGGTTCGATAAAATATCGTAGAGTGCCAGTACTGAACGAGTGGGGGCGGGGAGGACTGGAAGTCGGGAATCGGAAGGGGAAAGAACCATTGACACCACCCCAGAAGAATGCCAATTCATCGTACTGCGCTACATATTTTGGGGGGAAGGGGGGAGAAGGCGGATGATGCAAAAAGAGGAGAGGGAGTGTTCAAGGAGAGGGGAACGGGGGGGTTTGAGGAGAAGAGAGGGGAAGGCCGGAAATGGCGTAAGGGGACGGAACAAAGGAGGAAGGGGGGAAAATGGAAACACTCACGCCACTTGTCTTTTAATCCAGGAACAAAAAGCGACTCGTAAAAGGGGGGGGGGGGGGGGTAAAATCTGGGGAAGGGAGAGTGTTAAGCGAACAAAAAAAATAGGAAATTGAAGAGTCGCAGAAAGGAGCAAAGTGAGGCAGCGAAAGGTTGTCCCTGACGCTTCCGTAAAAAGGGGGGGAAGGTATGGGGAATGGACGGAAGCGGGGAGGTCGGACTTGTTTGGAGCAAAAAAAGGACGCTGGGGTGCAGAGAACGTTAAAGCGCGAAAAAGAGGCCGAGATGAGGGGCAAGGGAGAGGGGGGCGGCACCAAGAGAGGCCGGGGGGAGGAGTTTAGGGAGGGAAGCTGAGATTCAGGACGGAGGGAGCCGAAATTTGGTCTTTGAGAGCGGGAGGGAAAAAAAGGAGGGACACAGGGGAAAGGGGGGAGGAAAAAAAACGAGGACCGTAATGGACTTGAAGGAAGCTTTCAGGGATGGTTGGGGAAGAATGGGAGGGAGACACTCGTTGTAAGGTTGAAAAGGAAGCGGGAGTCATCGTTCTCGGGGGGTGACTGGGTGAGCGTAAACCTCTAGGTGGGGGGGAGAGATAAAGGAGATTGGTGCGAGGAAAAAGCGCCCTGGAATCAAGAAGCCTTGGGCAAGGGGATGGAGATGGAAGGGAGATTGGGAGGGTATGGCGGGGAATGAAAATGATCCGATATACATAAGAAGACGGGAAAGGGAAGACGGGGGAGGGGGATTAACAAAAGAGGGAGAGAGAAAAAGGGGGATAGGAAATCAGATGATGATCTCTTAGAGCACGACAGATGGGAGAGCAGAAATAAAAGGAAAAAAGTTTGATGGACAACGTTGAGGACGTTTTTAAACGGGAAAGGAAAAGGCAAGCGTTGGTGGAATGAGTCCGTCAGGTTGTAGAACCGGAAACTACAACAACATGAAAAAAGGGAGAAATGAAAGAGAAACAGGAGTCCGTTCAGGGGGGGGGGGTCTTTGGTAAGACGGTGCAGGCTGAAGGTGAAAAGTCAGAGAGGGAGACACTCTCAGAGGGTTCCACTTCGAGGAAGAGGGGTAAGCAAGTAGCGGGGGAGGAGGAGGGGGGGAAAAGAGGAGGAAATTTTGAGAGTTCCGACCAAGAGATAGGGTAGAAGGGGGTCTGTTAGAAAAGCCCTGATTCTCCTGGGAGGAAGGGGGAAACAGCAGGGAGGAAGAAAATAAACAGGCCCCGTCAGGGGTCTGAGGGACTTCTCAAACCGGAGCTCGGGGGCGTCCAAGACAGGAAAAAGGAAAAGGCAGTAGTTGAAGAGGGAAGGATTTTCTGAAGGAATCGGAAAGGGTTAAGAAAGTGGGGGATATGAGGGTTAAATCAAAACAACCACAAGAAGTAGAGGGGAGGGTAAAAAGGGGCAGAAAAGGAAAAAAGGGAAAGAAACTGGAAAAGCAGAAAATCTACGAAGAAAATGACAGGAATTGGAGGGAATAGGAGAGAGAGGGGAATCATGCATGGGAGCGACAAGGGGCCAAGTGGGCCTTTGTGGGAAGTGGGGGAGAGAAATGAGGGAAAACAAAAAAAAAGATGAAGAACTTTGAAAACCTCCTGAGAGAAAGACGTGGCGGGGAACGGAAAAAAAGGGAGAACTCTTTTACCGAGAAAAGGAATTTAACGATGGGAGAAAGGAAGGAAAAAAACGAAAAGAGGGGGGGGGGAGACTCAATCTTAGGAAAAAAAACAGGTAAAAAATGGCAAAGGTAAGGGCAAAACAGGGGAAAGGGGGACGTTCTTTGCGAGAGGACCCAGGATGTTATTAGTTTTTTCGAAAGAGAAAGAAATTAAATAATGTTCAAGAAAAAGAAAGGGAAAAAAATGCCGGGTCCAAAGGAAAACGGAAACGCCAGCAACAGAAAAAAAAAAAGGGGTGAAGATGGGGGGAAAAAAGTGATAGTCAGCACTCGGGGAGTACCGTCTGAGGGACAAGGGGAAAAATAGCCTGGGGAAAGGAATTGGTTTATGTATCTAGGAGAAAGAGAGGAACATTACTGTCCGATGGGGACCTCTAACCTGAATCATTGGAGAGATCGCCCGCCACTCAAGGACAATCATCCAAAGGAGAAAGGAAGGGGGAAAGGGGGAGGAGAAAGAAAGGAAAATAGAAGAGAAACGGGGCTGAAGGGCGCCAAAAGGAAAGAGAAAGTAGGAAGGAAGTAAAAAAAAGGGGGGGGACACAAAAGTAAGAATGTCTTATTGCACGAAGGGGAGGGACAAAACGAGAGGGAAAAGAAATGGAGGGATGGAAACCCTCACGAAGGGAAAGGGGGCCTTCAAGCTACAGGAAGAGTGGGGAAAATCAGGGCAAACTACCGGGGGGGTGGGGGGGGGGGGGGGGGGGAGGGGGGGGGGGGGGGGGGGGGGGGGGTGGGGGGGGGGGGGGGGGGGGGGGGGGGGGGGTGGGGGGGGCCAGACCAAAGGAAATACCAGACAAAAGAAGAAGAATCTAGGACATAACTTCAGAAAGAGGCAGGAGTGGAAGGGGAAAAGAAAAGAAACAAATAGACTGGAACAAGAAAAGAAAAAAGGAAGAGGTCTCTCTGTCAAAAGGGGAGACTCAACAAAAAAAACAGGAGTTGTTCCAAAAACAAATAGCGCGGCGAAGGGAAAAGAGAAAAACCAGTTGACGGAAGAGAAGTGAGTAAAGAGTGCCCTAAAAGGCGGAATACATTTAAACTTCAGGGAAAGGCCGAAACTAGGTTGGGGGGTGGGGAAACACCACTATCCGGGTCCCCATTATCGGGGAGGCTTGGCAGGAGTCAAAAGGGAGGGGTAGTGATTGGGGGGAAAAAAAGGGGTGGCAAGGTGTGGGGTGCCGAGAATCGGAAGAGAGAAAAGTATCCAGCGAAGAAGAAAAACCAGCCAGAGAAGAGAATAAGAAAGACTTAGATGTTTGAAGAACAATTACGAAAAAGAAAGAACAAAATCTCAGAAAAAGAAATCAGTAAAAGGGTCAGGGTCGGGGTGGTGGGTGGGTCAAGGTTTTTCTTGAAAAAAGGGAGATTCTAGAAAGATGTACAGAACGCCACAAGACACGGTGTGGGGGGGGGTTCAGGAAAAAAGGAGAAATAGTTTGTTCAAGGTATCTGTCGTCAAATGGGGAATGAAGGGACTTGGTTTGAAGTGGGGGGAGAGCAGAAAAAAAAAAAGTCTGAAATAACTGACATCAGTAAATACAATCAGAGGAAAGGAAAAGAAGTAATAAAGGTGGGCTGAAAGCGTTGGGTACTCAAACAGAATAAGGTTAAGAAACTGGAAGGCCAACTCATATTTTTTGGGGAAGAAGGGAAGGCGTAGACTGTGATGCAACGTGTGAAAATGGTGGACCTCGAAGAAAGCTAAACCCGAAGCCAAGGGGACGGGAGGGACGTAACAAAGACACGGAAGGGGAAAAGGTAGGGGCAAACAAAACGCCGAACGGGCCATGTTGGGAGGCGCATGGAACGCGAGAGAGGGGGACTGATGAAATGACGAAAAAAAAAAGGCATCCTCGGTAAAAAAAGTGCAAGAGAGAGATTGACAGTGAAAAAAAAAGCCGATTGTGAATAAATTGAAGGGGTGGGGAAGGGAGGCGCTGGACCAAGCGGGACACAGTCGGATATTGAAAAAAGTTGGAGACGAGAAGAAAAAAAAAGGGCTAGAAACGCGGTGGAAGAAAACAGGCTACTACTCTTCGGCCAACGTCCGAGAATAGGGGAAGAGAACGTTGACCCAGAGGGAGAGAATTAAATGTAAAGATTGACCTTTGGGGGGGAGGGGAGTAACTGTCTACCCTCAGGGGATGAAAAAAAAAATTGGTAGACGGGGAAAGAGGAATACGGGGTCTAGAGAAGAAAAACAACTTATTAATTATTAAAGAGAAAGAGGAAAAAGAGACCGAGGGAGAGGAACCCTGTAGTAAATTATCTGGGAAAAAGAAGAGTCTGTTTGCCCGGGGGCAGAAGGAAACGCAAAAGAGACAAGAGGACGAAAAAAGGAAGAAAAAGGAATCCGACGAAACCGTGTGCGATAAAAAACGGAGGAACTTTACTTTCGAATTGGACGTGGGGAAAAAGTTGGGGGGTTGAAGGGAACACACGGAGCAATTTGTGGGATGAATCCTTCTGCAGGTCAGAAAGCGAGGGTGGAAGGGTGGCCTGTTTCCAAGGAGAAAATAAGGACCTGAGTTCAAAGTCGGCTTGTGAAAACTTGGAAATAAGGTTGCAGCTGGGCCGTACAAACTTGGGGGGTGGGAAACCAGAGTATGCACCTGGGGTGGGGAAACAAGTCATTCATATTGTCACCCAAAGAGATCAAAGGAGAAATAAATGTGGGAGTAGCGGGGGGGGGGAGACTTGAACAAGAAATGGCAGAAAGGAAGGGGACCTTTGTCAGAAGGGACACATCCATCCGCGAACGCTTGAAAGGGGGCCTTATATTCGGGGCCAAAGGGTGTCAGACAAGAGAAAAGGAGTCACTCGAAAGGTTAAAAAGAAATGCGGGGGAATCGAAGAAAAGTCGGACAAAGGAGGTTTTAGTCGAGAAAAAGGTGGGGTCAAGCCATATGGGACGGGAAAAGGGGATTTACCAGAGGGGGGTCTTTGTAATCTGCGCGAACAATGGAAAGAAACAGACGAAAGTTGCAAAGTGGCAGAAAGTTCGGAAAAAAGACGGACAAGACAATTAGAAAGTGGCGGATTTCCTTTCAAATACGGGAGAATCGGGGGGAAAGCTGGAAAGAAAAACACCAGGAGACAAAACCACTTATGAAAAGTCGAGAGAGGGGAACTAAAAAATGTGGGGGGAAATCTGCGAAGAGGGAAACATATCAGTAGTCTCCTGTATGGAGGAGGGACGTGTGGGTGGAAGGAGAAAGAGAGGAATACTGAGACTGGGAAGGAAAGGGGCTAGGGAAAAAACAAGACTACATGACAAGGAAATCAAAACGAATTGACTCCGGCACAAGCGACCGGAGGGGGGGGGGGAAATGGCAAGAAGCTGTGCGCGTCAAAAAAAAAAAAAAAAATTGCGGCGGAGAAGAAAAGGTAGAGGGCAATTTCGGCAGGAGGGCTCTCAATGGCAAAGGAAGGAAGATCCAGGAAACTCCGGGGCAGGGAAGGTCTCAGCGCGTATACTGGGGTTGTGGGTTGGGACCTCACAGGAAGTCGTTGGGTGTTGGTGGAAGGGAACAGACTTTACAGCGAGAAGGAGGGAGCTCTGGACTTCAAGAAAGAAGTGTGCTTTTGGAAGGCATATCTGTATTAAGGTTTGAGGAGGGGGGGGGGAGGGTGGAAAGGCACTGGAGTAGGCAGTGCGGAGGGAGGAGGACTGATTGGGATGGAAGGTGGTAGGTCATGAAGGGAGGGGGGGTATCAGTTCAAAGAAGGCGCGTAAGCTGAAGCCATCGGGAAGGTTGGGGAAGAGAAGGGGCAGGGGGGGAAAAGACCTTTTAAAGGGGAGGGCAACTTCTAGCGAGAGGAAGATGGAAAGATGTCAAGGACTGGTGGCCTGAAAAGCATCTCGGGGGCTTGGTGGGGGAAGAAAACACGTGGCCGTGCTTCGGAGCAGACCTTTAAAAGGGGGAAGAGAAGGGAAGACGTGGGGCGGGCATGAGTTGAGAATGGTATGGGTCTGCTAGGTAGGGACAAATGAAGCAGGTCGAAAAAGAGATTTCTTCGGGAGAAAAGGAGTATCAAGAAGAGGAGGAAAGGGGGGGGGGAGTGAAAGGACACGACTAAGGGAGCATAAGCGATATAAGGAACTTATCCAAATTGACTTAAGGGGGGGGAAATAACGGGTGGGGGGGTGAAAAAAGCAGCTGTTGTAATTATGGTCAGTGGAATAGGAACAAGGAGATCTGGGATCAAACCAATACTAGAGACATTCTGAACAGGAAAAATAAAGAAGGACCTTTTGTTGGAGTGGGAAGGAAAAAAAAAAGGGGAAGAGTCCATGGGAAAAGGAGAGAATTACGCTCGCGTATTCACACGGTCGGAGGGAGGGATAAAAAGAACGGGAGATGTCATCATAAGCCAAGAAGAGAAATGGGGGGAAGGTGCATTGCAGCGAAGTAAGGAGGAGTCCTTATAATAAAAGTACATCGGGTCTTCCTTTGATGGAAAAAGAAAAGAGGAAGGGGAATCAAAAAAGAAACAAGGAAAAGGGGTGGACCCCGATGGTCAGGGAGGTACTGTGGGATCAAAGCAATGCCTAGGGGTTGGGCGAAAATCTATGAGAAAATTCTGTGATTGATTCGTATAAAGTTTCTGGAGAAAATCGTGAGGGTGGAAACTCCCTGTGTTCAATTGAGGACTTTTGAAAAGCTCAAAAAACAAAAAGGAAGGGGAAGTAGGAAAAAAAAGAGGTAGATTCAAAGGGGAGGAAAAACCCGATCAAGAAAGAGAGGCGTACACAGGGAAAGTAATTTAGATAGGATAGAGAGGACGACACGGGAGGAATGCACATGTTAGAATTGAACGAGGAAAGGTCCTTAGGGGGGAGTGGAAGAGCCATTTTGTCAATCAAAGTTCAGAAAAATGATCGTCAATCCAGGAACGTACAACGTGGATGGAAGCAAACAATTGCAAGCGGATTAAAAAGGATATTTAGAAAAAAAAAAAGGAGGGTGGGAAAAAGCGGTGAAATTTCATTTCCTCCTGAAAAGTCCGCAAAAAAAAAGAACGGAACGGACGGAGGAACAGGTAGCGAGTCCTGGGGATGGTTATTCTGGGGAAAAAGGTGTGGGGGGGGGGAGACAGGAACGGCAGAAGTAATGATTCAAAAACGTTAGGGCCAGTTAACAAGGAGAAAGACAATCTGGGGGCCAAAAGGGTGGGGGAAGAAAATGGTCAGTAAGAGGGAGCTCACGGAAGAACTTAGTAAAAACAAAGGAAAGCAGGGGTTTGAAGGGTACGAACAGTTGGAATATTACTCTTCTGGTACGAAGAGAATAGAAATAGACATAATGATATGTAGAAAGAGGATCATTTCAGCAAGGGGGAAGAAAATACAAGAGGGGGCAACCAAAACTAAGGGAGAAACAGGCACG
>Ga0179593_1488812_pt1 | contig 12892 bp, 22 predicted proteins | sample CZODoug2_1_08_16_FD_185931 | JGI IMG/M metagenome (GOLD analysis project Ga0179593, IMG submission 185931) | Vadose zone soil fungal communities from Angelo Coast Range Reserve, California, USA - CZODoug2_1_08_16fungal (PacBio error correction) | ecosystem: Environmental > Terrestrial > Soil >...
TAACTGATTTATCCATTTCAGGTTGGAACTAAAGTAAAAGTTTCTTCTGGGGTGAGGGGGTAGAAGGCAGGAGGGGGAAATGAAGTCCGTTTTGGCAGAGTGAGCCATGGTCCAAATAGATGTGGGGACACTGGTTTATAAAACGCCCTGAAAAGGCCATGTCAAGGGGGGGGACCGAAAGAAGTAGCTGAAAAAGGTAAGCTGGTCTGGACCAGCGGGAAAAGTCAGGGAGAGGCAAAGGGGGGAAGTAAAAAGGTTCGAAAACCTTGGGAATTGAAAGGAATTTTTCCAGTGGGAAAATATTGCAGTAGGGAGGTTTGGTTTCATAGGTGACCATTGGTCTAGCTAAACTGCATCGACATCGTCCCTGCATTCAGGGGGAAAAAAAAAAGGACTAATGACTTCGGGGGGGGGGAGTATGTAAGGAGGAACCAGAAGCAAACGAACTGCACGAAGAAGATGGATACTCTTTCACTCCAGCAATTTAAGGTGCGCAACTGTAAACCGCAGATCACAAAAAGAGAAAAAAAATGGAAAAAGTAGGGGACACCCCCGTGGGTCTATTAGGATAAAAACACTATTTTTGGGAGACACATACTCAACCAGGCCCCAAAAGGAACCTGATAGAGAACAAAGAAACATCTTCAGACAACACCTGAATTATTGTAGAGGGAACAATACACCCCTTTTGGGGTGAGTATTCGAGGTAGACGATCTTTGGAGGGACCCTTGGGGCATTCCAAGGACAAAGGGGCAGAACCATTTCAGAACGAATCTCTTTGGCAGCACAAGCTGGAGAATAGAGGTGTAGTGGGGTGGGGGGGGGACACATGGGGCAAGAAAAGGCGACACGGATCAGAGGCAGCAAGGGGGGCTAAGAGAAAGCTGAACAGACACTCAGACCTGGTTGTATAATCTTTTTACATGTTAGAGGAGTCTTATGAGAAGGTTCAGCGAAAAATTAGGTCAACCGGAAATATTTGATCCGAGGCATTGGAAAGAAGGACCTGAGAATACATAAAAACACAGAGGGGGGGAGGGGGGAAAGGACAACGCAAGTGATAGTGAAAAAGCCCGGAAGAAAAAGGACCGATGGAGAGAATGGAAGGACAATTTGTAAGAAAAAACGGGCCTATTATAAAGACCCATTCATGATACCGACAGTTGAAGGGCCAACCCCTCAAAAAGAAGGAGGAAAAAAAGATGGGGGAACACTATTTATTGGGCTGTTAAGGGGCAGAAATAGGAATGGGGGGGGTGGAAGAATCCAGATAATGGAGTTTCGCGTAAGGCTTAGCCCCTTCGGACATGAACAAAAGAAGTTGGAGTTTCTAAGGTCCTGTTCTTGGGGACAATGGGACCTCGGGAAAGTGGACTATCGACGACGAAGAGTATGGGGAAAAAGTAAAGAAGAAACTAATAAAGAATGAATGAATTAAGAAAAGATTATTTCCACATGGAGAAAAAGTTGTCGTTCATTCTGAAGAATGTCTAATCCCGAGGGGGCGGCCAATTCCTTACGTCAAAAAAGAAGTGCGTTAAACACACAAAACTACTTATTCCTTCCACATTCAGGTGCTGAAAAGCAAGGGAAATGATGATGCCTGGTTGTGAAGCAACCGAAACAGAAGTTTGACAGTCAGTGTGAAAAGTTTCTTCAGAACCGTAAAGATCCGCAAAAATGTGGTAAAAAGGAAAAAAGGAGTCAGTTAGTAAAGAAAGTCATTGAGGGGGTGATTGGGGTCATTAAAAGGGGACTGGTAAAGGGAAGGGTGTGGGGGGGGGGAAAAAAAAGGGATAGAAGAGAAAGAACAAAACTGGGTTGTCAAAAGCACAAGGTTTAATTAGACATATGTAAAAGGAAAGTCAAATGAGAAGGGTGCCCAGGGGGGAAAAAATTACATTACGGGGGAGGCACCACAGTCAGGCGGAGAGTGTGGGATGAAGTTGGTGGGCAGCCGTGGAAAAGAAAGAAACAAAGGTAATGTGGGGGAAGAAAAGAAAAAGACATGGACCCTTGACTAGGAAAAAACCACGATGGACTGATCCATAATAAGAGGAGAAACGAATATGAAAAAACACGCTCATCAGATAATATGGTGAACCCTTTATATTCAGGAGCGCCTTGGAAAAAGAGGTCCTGAGAAGGGGGACTAAATACTTGACAAAAGAAGTTTAGTCAGGGTTCGATATAGGGGGGTTCAAAGAATGGGACCTTCAATTTCAGGAGAAGGAAAGCTCTGAAAACCTCCAAGACCCGAAGCAAATGATTTGTTGGGTAAAAAAAAATTCCAAACATCGAATCTTTGAAGGGGGATAAAATTTATTAAAAAGGGAAGGGTCATCAAAGAAGGATGAAGGGGACTACCCTCACCACACGAAAGAAAGTGATGAGTTACGTTCACCCTGCAAAGGATACAGAAGGGAAGCACAATCTTCAAAAAAAAGGGAGGAAGGGAAGAGGACAACGCAGGGAATTGAATGCAGTTGTAAAATCTATAAAGCAAGGGTTTCTTCTGTGTGAGGTTGGGGATTTGTGAGAAGTCTTCCCGGATGAGGGTGGGGAGATAATCAGGGGAGAAATCATGGGAAAGGGGAATGCTTTTTCAAAAAATCAGGGGTTCCCTTCTGGTGAATTAGAGTTTTAAAGATGGGGAGGGAAAGAGGTTCCAAGGGGAGAAAGTTCCTGAAAAAGCCGCTGTCGAAGATGAAAATAAGAAAGGGGCAGGAGGGGAAAAGGGGAAGACTTGATCCCTTGTCAATTGGGGATCTAAGAAAGGGGTAAAACGGGAAAAGGAGAGGGTTTGTTCAAATGGAAAAGGGAGCAATCTGAGCACAATGTCCGACTCGAATCGGGGGACATTCCAAGGTTGGGTTTAGAAAAAAAAAAGTAGAGGGAGGGGCGGGATGTTATTTCAACAAGAGAGCCAAAAACAGACTCAGAATGGAGGGGGGGGGGAAGAGGTGAAACACGCGAAGGGAATTGTGTACTCACAGGGATGTGCCAATATTAACGAAAATAGGTAAAATCAGTATCAAGAGGGACTGCGAAAGTTTGGGTGTCGCGAACACACATAGGGGGGGGGGGAGAAAAAAAAAAAAAAAGAGCAACCAAGGCCAATTACGTCCCTATCAGAAAGTAAAAATCAAAACTCAATCATCGCGAAAGACCCTGGAATTCAAAACTTGGGGGGGACGACGGTGGGGGAAAGACAAAAAAAACTAATTGAAGGGGAAGGGGGGGAATTGTCTCCATTTAAACAGAATCATCCAGGCAGGCAATACTCGTTTCAAGAGGAAAGAATAGGGATGTGGAGGTTGATGGGGGAAAAAAAAGGGAAGCAGGTACATTTGAGGGGAAAAGAAGGCAGGGATATGAAGAGGCAAAACACAGAACAACAAAAGGACCTGGTGTACAATAAGATGACAAGGATAGGAACTGTTGGTAGGGAGGAAGGAATTTTGGTAAGAGCGGTACCTAAGGGGGAAATGGTCGAGGAGAGTACCGGAAAAAGACAAAGAAAACTGGGGGGGTTTGTTCAAGAGGTTAAATGGGTGAACAGTAGGAGACAGAACGGAGAAAAAGAGGAGGAGTAGAAGTAGAAACAGGTGGAAAAGAATCAATTGGACAAAAGGTAAAATGGAACAATAAAGGGAAATCGGGCCACCCATCGAAAATACCAAAAAACGGAGGAAAGAAAGTATCTCGGTGGGGGGCAAATCTCAAGGGGGTGAATTGCGGGAAAGGGAAAAGATGACTGTATTTTACAAGGGGTCCATACTCCTCACCTCGAGCATGTAAGGTGATCGTCTTGCAGGAAAAAAATTGCGAAGTGGTCAGAGAATGTGGAAAATGTGAGGTTGGGAGGGCTCGGCCCCTTTCGGGGATGGGGGCAATTGTTTGGCCATGACTATCTGACGGAAAAGAAGAGGAAGGTAAAATGTTATTGAAAAGAGAAAAAAATGGAAACGGAAGGGGAAAAAGATTATGAAACCAATAAAGGGGGTGGGGGATGGGTTAAGATACCTATAGACAACGGACTACGAATACGGCTGGCGCGGGGAATAAGTTATTCCAAAGCAAGGGGGAAAATACTTCTGAATGCTGAAAAGAGGGGAAGGGGATGATAAAGTTCTCTTGTTAACAACTGCAAAAAGGGTGGCACAGATTTGGTGTGGTAGGGTCAGGCACTCGTAGAACAAGGGGGCATGGGGGCTCAAGCCCGAAGGAAGGGGTAAGAACTGCGGTTGGGTGGGGGGGATTTTTCTATCGAAGGCGTAAGGGGCCCGGGGGTTGGAAGGGCGAAAAAAAGGGGATATCCGAAGATTTCTAAGCGATATGGAGGTGATAGAGGAAAAGGGGTCCGGGGAGATGTTTGACAGAATGCGCAGGGGCACATACAGGAGTACCAAAGTACTGAATTTCCAGAAAAAAAGTATGGAACAGAGGTGTTTGGGGGGGAGTCCCAAGGGGGGGATCTGGCAAGGGAAAAGAAGGAATGGAAAAATGGTTAATTGGTTCCCCAAGGCACTGGTAGGAACCACCATAGATTACCGGAATTGGAGGAGAGGAATCGTCCGGGGAGGTGGGAACAACCAACTCAGCTCCCGGAGAAGTAGTGAAAGTGAGAGACCCACAATTGTAAGGAGGGCTATCAAAGGCCACAGATCAGCAAACTGAAGGGAAAGGGCCGAAAAACAGAAAACGGGAGAAGCGGGAAAAGGTACGTCTGGAAAAGAAAAGACTCTGTTACAAACCCTCAAGATCCCACTGTGTTGAAAAGAAGGACAATGAAAAAAGAGGGAACCAGGTCGAGCACACGGCATCCAAAGGGAAAAAGTTAGCCCCCCCTCAATAAAAAGAACAGAATAAACTGTATGAGTTCTGAGAAAACATGAAGAAAAAGGCTTGAAATCCAACAACGGAGAAGGGTGAAATTCAAAAAGGGCCAGAATTGTATCCATCCAGGAGGTGTAAAAACCAAAGGGGCTGACTGGGGCGTTGTGTGTTTTTTGGCAGGCCTAATCGGGGAGGAGGTGAAGATTTTGAAATGTGAAAGGGTCAGAGGGAAAAAAAGAGGGTTGGGGAACTCTTTTTAACAAGTAGTCTGAGTGTCAGGGGGGGGGGGGGTCAAGAGAATTTCTTTGGCTCAGACGACCTTGTCCACTACCATGTGGGACAAACGGGATGAGGGGGAGAGAAGAGCCTACCGTGCGAATCCAGGGAAGATTGAGAAACTTTTACCAATTGGGAAAATATCAAGGGGGGAAAACTAAAAAAAAGGAGAGTGAGGGGTTGGTTTCAAACGATACTGATATCCTCTGACATAAGATCAGTCTCCTCAAAGACGGGGGCCTAGCAGGGGGGGGATCGTGCGGTTTCTGTGGGGGGGATGGATGTATTGGAAAAGGCCCACGCAGAAACAAACTCAAAAGGACTGGGGGAGTAGAATATAAAAACAAGGATGGTCGCACCTGGGGGGAACTCAAAGTAGCATGGAAAAGAAAAAACAACCTAAAAAGAGTGTGGGATAGAAACTAACTATAAAAGGGAGTTGTCTGAAGTACCCACCATATTGGGTGAGACACAAAAAAACAAAATTAAAGGGGCATAGGGCACACAACCAAGAAGAGAATCAAAGACCAGACGTCTTGGAGCAAAACATGGGGGGGGAGATTAGACTGGGGGGGGGCCCAGAACAAAACACTAATCTGGGCAATTTGCATTGTGAAACATGAGAAAGGGAATAGCAATTCCCTGCCACCTCTTGTAAAGAGAGTAAGTAGGAGAGTTTGGATGGGGGGAAGCCATAAAAAATGACTTGCGCACGCCTACAGAGAAAGGGAGTTGTGAGAAAAAAAACCATTCAGACCTGGGCGGAGGGTAAAATTCCTAGGCCAGTCTTGAGAGAGTGGAAAGGAAGGTGTGAAGGACAGGACGGTAACGTCAGGAGAGGGGAATTGCGACGGCAAGGAAAAGAAAAGGCCCGAAGACAAAGACACAATGGGCAGGTGGAAGAATGGGGGGGGACCCTTTGGGCAATCAAGGGGGGCCGAACGGCCAGAAGAAAGAAATGAGGCCGAAGGGTCAAATCAAGTCAGAGTGAAGGAAAAAGAAAGGGAAAATACCTCCAGGATCTCAAAAAGCTCTCACCCACGGGGGCCAGGGGAAAGGAACGAGGGGTGTGAAGCAACCGTGACTTTCTTTGGGATGAGAAGGCACTTAGGCACGGGATGGGACAAGTCCCGCTCCGCCTGAGAAGGGAAAAATGCTGGCGAAGAACCGCTTGCGCAACAGAGAAAAAAATCTGTGACTGTGGGCTTGTGTCTTGAAGAAGTCCAGTTCATGGGGCAGTTGGACCCGGAAAGTGCACCCATCGGACAGAAAAGAGGGACATTGGGAAATAAAAACTAATCGAAAAAGAGGGCCGATTCAAAGGAAGAAGGATGGAAGAGGATGGGTTGGGGCTGTGCAGCTGGGAACGGAAACAAGGAAGACGAAGCTGGCGGCGAATGTAGGCCGGAACCTGTTGAAGTCGAAGAAAAAATCTTATGAGGGAAAGCTCAACCGTTTAGTCCAGGACGAAAGGTACCCTTTCTTGGACTCCCCTTCCAAGGGTTGAACAATTTAAGGATTGGGTGCAGGCGGTATGACACCGTCTCAGGGTTCATGGGGCTTTCAGGAGGAGTGCTAGGGATGGTGGATTTTAATCAGAGCAGAGACGTTAATTGGGGGGGGCCGGGGTGAGTGGTGGGGGGCTCACAAAATTGGGACACGGGGTGGGGAAAAATCAAAACAATATCTAAGTTGAATGTACATTTTTAAAAGGGGGGTGAAATCAGAAGGAAATTTGACAACTAATAATGCGTGTACAAAAGTGAAGTTCACTTTGAAAGGGGGCAGCAAGAAATAAAATCCAGTTAAATTTGGTGGGAAAAAAGAAAAAGGGCAACCTTGGAGAAGAACCCCAGAGAACTGATCACTTGGGGCGGATCAAGGGGAAACTGGTCCATAAGCCCCCAAAAAACCGAGGAGGGGGGAACTGGATACTAAAAAAAAAAAGGGAGGGAATCGGGGATTCATGGCGCCAAGATCAACTCTGCAAAAAGGGGGAAAGCTTTTATCAGGCGGAACTCAGTGTCCCCGACATGGAGCCTGCAGGGGGGGAAAAAGGATACGAAAGAAGAAAAGAACCATCTATCAGGAAAAAAGGGGGAGGGGGGGGAAAAAAAAAGTTGACCAAATTCCAGATCTTGAACCCATTCAAATTAGAAAAAAAAGGGACTGATAACTAATGTGCAGGGCCCTCACCCCCCGGGAAGAAGAAAACTTGGAAAGTTGAAAAGATAAAAAGACAAGAGAGACCTCTGAAGTCACAATGCCCTCAAAAAAAGGATACAAAGAGAAGGAGGATTCAGGCCTGGAATGGAAAAGAGGGGGTGGAAGACGGCACTCCTCAAGTGTGGGGAAAAATCTGTGCGGGGGGGGGGCTTCAGATGTGGATACATGGAAAAAGCCAGAAAATTGGGGGGGGGACCACGTGGAAATGTTATTCAGAAGGTGTCCAGGGGGAGGGGGGGGGGGGAAAGGAGAGGGGGGAAACTTCTGAAAGCCTTCAACTGGAATGTCAGGGAGGGGGGGGAAAAACGGTATCGGAATGCCTGCCAGGCAGGGGGATAGACTTGGTCAGTGATTACGCAGTTTATACGCTTTTCCAAGGGGGAGTAGACTCTCCATTTGGTTCCCCTCGTGAGAGGAGGGTGGGGGGGTCAGGAAGAAGGAAGGAAATTCGCGATTAGCGGAAAAAAAAAAAAAGAAGGTCAAAAAAGGGTGACCTGGGGAACAAAAAAGGGAGGGAAGGGGTCTTTAGGGGTTCCAGTTCACACTCTCAGAAGACCTGTGTGAATAATGGAAAAATTATATTGGGAACCTGTATGGAAACGGTACTTAATTCAGAGGGGTAACATATATATAAAAAGAGCTGCATTTGTACAAAAAAAAAAGGGGTCATACACCAGATGGGGAACACCGTCTAAACAAAAGAACGTCCCGGGAAAAAGAGAAAAGGTCACCCCAGAAAAAGAGCGAATCAGAACTCGAAATTCTTGTCCCATGAAACCATGGAATCGACGGTTGGCAGAGAAGACACGGCAGGGGGAAGGGGGAAAGTTGCAAGGGGTCTCACATGGAAAGACCATCAAAGAAATGGAAAAAAAAAAAAAGGACACTCTCTTTTCAGAAAGCCGGAAGGGTCCATTAAAAGAGTATGGGTTGGCAACATAGCCTGGCGAAAGGGAAAAAAGGGAAGGGAAAAGCTGGTCAGGACAGCTGCAACAGAAAAAAAAGAAAGTGTTTACATAAAGGAAATGGCCATTCTTTGATATGGGAAGGAATTGTAAAGAGTGCCCAGAAAATGAGAAAAAGGGAGAAACGAAACCTGGAGACTAAAAAAAGGGAAAAAGGGGAAGTTTGAAGGGGTTAACTATGGTGAACCTCGTTTCTACTGGGACAAGCCCGATCACCTTAAATGCAAAAGGAGAGAGACAAAAGTGTTCAAGTGAAGGGGAACTTTCCATGAATAAAAGATCTGGATGAAAAATCTCGAACAAAACAAGGGATGAGGGGGAGAGGGGGAGGGCGGGTGGGACATCTCAAAAACTGGGTAGGGGCTGGAGGAATGGGAAAAAAAATTTTCGGATTGAAACAAGGGTCGAATCCGAGCGAGCATGGAATGGCGGGGGCACGCAGTATAAAAGGGAGGGGAAGGATCACCAATAGGAAAAGGAGTGAAATAAACAAGGGGGTTTTGGAGGTCTCAGTTAGGAGGAAAGGGGGGGGTACCGGCCTCATTTAAAGAATCGACGGTACAGAAATGAAAAAACTGATTGAAAAGGGGGGCATATTAGTAATAAAGATTATGTAAACAAGGGGGGGGGCTGAATTGTTGTCTGGTTGACAGACGACTCATACCAGCGGCCAAAGACTGGAGTTTCAAAGGGGAACCTCACAAAGATGGTGGATTACAAAGAAAAAACCTTTATGGAATTACAGATATTAGAATCTTGTGTCTGAAAATATCAGGGTGAAAAGTGGGGGGGGGCTGGGAAATGGGAGGGGAGTCAACTGTACAGATTTTAAAGTGGGGGTTTCTTCTGGCACCAGGGGGGGACAGAATACCCAAAAGTGGGGGGGAGGACAAAGATTTCAGGTAGGAAATAAGAGATTTTGGGGGTGTATAAGCAGGAAAGGGGGAAGGGTGGGGGGTGGCTGACCAAATATTTTGGAAGTAGACTAACTAAGAACCAGGGGGGTAAAATCACGTCTATGGGGGGGGGGGGGGGGGGATGTGAAAAGAAGTTAGGGGGGGAGAAAAAAGGGAGGGGGGACTCCAATACAGGTACAATACTTCAGAGTGAAGAAGAGGAGGAACAGTGATCAGGGAAGACACAATTTAGGGGGGGAAAATAAAAAGAAAAAGAAGGGGGGGGAAAAGGGGGTTGAAGTACAACCTGGGGAAGGGGGAACAAAAAATGGATAATCATTGTTCCAGAGAAAAAAATGGGAGAAGTGAGGGGGGGAAAAAAAAGAAGAATCAAACGGTGTATATTTTCTAACCATGGATAGGCAAAAAAAAGGAACAAGATACAACTGAGGGAAAATAAAGGCACCCAAAAAAGACGTCCATTAGAGACATCTGTATCAGTCTAAGAATCGTCAAGGCACTGGGGAGAAAGAATGCAAGAGGAACTCAAGAGATCGAAAAAAACAATAAAGGACTGGGGAAAAAAAGGTGGGGGTTTGAAATAGTTTCCAAACCTTGGCTTGGACTGGTAAAAAAGGAGCATCAAACTTTCCTTCAGCAACTAGGGTACTTTAGAAAAGAAACCAAACAGAAAAGAAACTTGATGAGAGAGATTACCACAGTTCAAGGATAATACACTCGACCAGAAAAAAAAAACGGAGGGGAGAAAAAGGGGGGAACTTCAAGTGCCTTAGTCCACTGCTGGGGGTTGTTCATCGTAATAACCTCATGGGAGTAGGGCGTGGAGATTGCTAAGGGAAAGGGGCCAGTGTGGGAAGGGAGCCCAGGTCAAGATCTGTGACAGGGCTTGTCAAACATAAGGGGGGAGTACCCGGATATGTCCTTTTAAGGTCAAGAGATTATGAATCAGAATCCGGGAAAGTGCCAGCTCCGTGATGGGGGGGAAAGAGGGAATCGCCAGGGAGCATTAAGTAGTGTGCAAAGGCCGTGATGACGTCAGTTAAAACAAATTTGGGGGGGGGGAACCTGGAAAGTTCACACTATGAAGTTATGTAAGGGATCTTAGCAGCGGAAGAAAAGCAAATGAAAAAGAGAAAGGGGGAATATCAGGGGGGAGGGGAAACAGTAAAAGGGAATGGGGTAATGAGGCCACGAGAAAAAGAATACAAAAAAAATCTCAGCCTTACTGGGGGGAAGATGGTTCTACACACACCGCAAGATATTAGATCCCTGGGAGAGAACAAACAGAGGGGAAAGAATGAGAACATGACAAAAGGGGAAGATAAGGAGGTCAAAGAGGGGGTTGAAACACGATCAAAAAAAGGCCCACCTTCACAGGGACGCGGATCTTGAAAGAAACACTCATCTCAAGTCAGCCGTGGAAACATGACACCCTTTGGACGGTTGAAAAAAAAAATGGAATCTTCAAGCCCGTGAATGGGGCAAAATTGGGAATTGTTCTCACATTTCCCATATTCACCATGACCATCTCCTTTCAGAAGCTGGTAAGGGGAACAGGAAGACGTGGTGTTGATTTGGAAGCAAAAAGAACTGGGCAATTGGCCTTAAGGGGGAGACCAAGGCCATGATTCGAGGGCGGCTTGGAGAGGACGCGAAGTCATACTTGGAGGTAATTACTTGAAAAGTCTTGGGGTAGATAGTTTTAGGAAGGAAAAGTTGACCCTCGGACTGGGTACCCGTCAGAGGAAAGGGGAAGATGACAAAAGGGGTACAAATAACCTGAAAAATGAAAGAACGGGTTTTGGTCAAAATGTTGTTACTTGGGGGAAAGAAGGAAATGTACCACGGAAGGCAAAAATGAGAAAAGGGAGAGAAAACGGTGGGTACAAAATCAATTAGCTTGATTTCCCGAATCAGCCAAATATGGAAGAGGAACAAAACTCGAAAAGGAGGGGGAAGGAGAGGAGAGGGGGGTAACCCCCTGCTTTATGTAAGGGAACTGGCCCTTAAGAGGGATGGGGAAAGGGTGGTCGACAAAAAAAAGCAAGGGAATGACTCGGGCATTGGCAGTAAAGGGGCGTAAGGGGGACCGGACCAACAGGGGGACAGAATGTGTCTTTGGGGTCGTCTCAGGTCCCTGTTCTGTGCAAGGGGGAGACGCTAATGCTAGAGGGCATGGGAAAAGGGTAAGAATCATCTAAAGGAAGGGGGAGGAGGGAAACAGAAAAGATGGGAACCAGGGAGGAAAGGGGGGTGTGTGAGGGGGGCACCTATATACAGACTCAGCGCGAATACAGTTCCATGCACATGTGGAGCAAAAAATACTTAGGAAGGGGAAATACTAAGGAAAAGGTGCTGGAGAGTGGCAGTACATGGGATAGCAATGGGAAAGTTTCCATGCCAAAAAATGGGGCATTTTAAAGGATGGCTTTCGGTGAGGGAAAAAAGTCGAACTACAAATTGTACGCTAAGAGGTCAGGGATTAGATAAAGGGGTGATTGGGGAGAAGATGTGATCCTTGACGTGTGGGGTTCGGTTTGATCCACAAAGTGTGGGGGGAGCCTAGAGAACACAAACTAGAAGAAAGAGTGTTATATAGGGAGTGGGCTCAAAAAAAAAAGGGGGGGCCATAAGGTGCGAATGGGGGGGTGGGGGAGAAATATTTAGTGAAAGGACAGTCAGGAGAGTGGGGGCCGGAATCGGTTGGGAAGAAAGAAGAAAAAAGAAAAAAGGTTGTTAATGGGTTCCTGACAAGGGGGGGACCTTGCGAAAAAAAAGTAAAGGAGAAGGGAGGATGTCAGAAAAAGGGGGGGGAAATAAAAAAAAACAGAAAAAAAAGGGGGGAAGAATAGGGGGAACCCTTGAGATGCGATCCCTTAGGTAACTGAGTGATCAGGCCCAAAAGCACAAAGAGAACTACTAGCAGAGAAGGGAAGAATCGGGGGAAATGGAATGCAAGGGGGGAGAGGGAGGAAACACAAAAAGAATCTCTTACAAACAACTCACTATCAGTATAACCTGATGGGGGGGGAAAAGCAGAAAAAAGGACCCTTCAAAGAGATTAAACATGGAGAAGAAAGGAAACGGAGGTCTACCCCCGAACCAACAAAAAAGAAAGAATGATTTTCCGAGACACCTGCAAGAAAGGCAAGGAAAAAAGGAACAGATCTCAACAAGGAGGAGGAGGAAAGAGAGAGGGAGCAGGAAGGAGGGTATCCATGAGGGGAGTTGTCAACTCAGAAGAAAAAGGTGGGGGGAGGGGGGAGGGGGTGTAGACCAGTGTCAGTCTCGGGATGAGTCAATGGGTCAATCATTTTAGACACAAGAGGTTGACAGTTACAAACAACAGACGGAGGTCCTTGGGGAGGGGAGTGAAGAGGAGGTCAGTGGAAAAAAAAGGACCTTGACAACTTGCAGCCAAAGGTCGGAGGAAGAACAGACGAAGCAGGTGAAGAGTGACGGGAGGACTCAAAGGGGAAAGGATTTGTCCAGAGAAGAAAGGTTCAAACTATTCCGAAGGAAGGGAGTTTTTGGGGAAAATTACTGGGGAAAAACACAAGATCCAGGAATAGCCGAGGGGAAAAAAGGGAAGTGTCGGTATGCAAGTCACAGGTAGGGGGGGAAAAGGGGGGTCCCCCAAGCGAGCCAAAAAACACAAAGAAGACTGA
>Ga0179593_1535716_pt1 | contig 12892 bp, 16 predicted proteins | sample CZODoug2_1_08_16_FD_185931 | JGI IMG/M metagenome (GOLD analysis project Ga0179593, IMG submission 185931) | Vadose zone soil fungal communities from Angelo Coast Range Reserve, California, USA - CZODoug2_1_08_16fungal (PacBio error correction) | ecosystem: Environmental > Terrestrial > Soil >...
CCTTCACAATTGAGAGTTCTTCCCGCTGGGTTCACTAACCGGCTGAAAGGGGGAGTTAAGCGGGGAAAAAGAATATTGCTTCAGGGAAGAGATCGGAAAAAGAAAGAAAAAGGTCTTCACAGGAGACTTTCATCTCTGAGGATATCATCACCATCACCTCTTTCGGAGAGTCAGTATCTCAACAAGAAATACATCAACATAAAGAGGAAAGTGTCACTGAGGGGGGAACGGAAGTGGCACGACTGAAGTTCAGAAGGAGGATCTTTTATCATCACAAGAGAGAGTGCCCTCTTAGAAAGAGAATCAGCTGTAAAAGAAAGTCAAACAGAATCAAGGAAGAGGAGGAACTTTTTTGGGGTAGTCCCTCATTATCTTTAATGGCCTCGATATAGGGGGAGGGACAAGCGAAGGGGGAAATCACGGTAAATTTTTCTGTGGTCAATGACATCTTATTCGGTTAACGGGGGGCTTTCTCAAAATCGTAAGGAAAGTGTCCGAAGGTGTGGGGAAAAGCCTGGAAAAAATCCCTTCACTGGCGTATGTAAGGGTCGTTTCCCTATCGAAAGACCGTAACAGGATTAGTGACAAAATGCATTGGGCCACATAAGGAAGTGCTCTTGACTGAAAAGGAGACCAATTCGTCTTCAATTTTCAGAGACGGACGCTGGAAAAAAAGAAACTGACCAAACCGCTTCAAAAAAGCATATGGAATGATCTGGAACGTGGAAAGGGGGCCTATATGGGGATCAAAGGAAATCCTCAATGAGACGAGTACAAAAATACGGAGGCCGTGTGGCGGAACGTAAAGCGGCTTTTCAAAAAGGACCCATTGAATCAACCGATACGACCATGGAAAGCTGTTACCAAAGGCAGGACAGCTGAGACGAGAAGAGAAATTGTCAAAAGGTATCAGAAGGGCAACGATTACGTCAATCGGAATTACGTGGGAACTGGTCTCTAGTCGATAAATCGCCATCAGGGCCTAGCAGAGAGGAATCGGGTTCGGGTGCCTCTTCCCCGCACGGAGTATCGACTGGAGTATCAATACCCCATTTTTTGATATGGAATCAAAATCTCTGACCCCGAGACTTGTAACAAAGATTGAAGTCGCGTTTCAAAGGACATCATAGGTAGCATTAACGGGGGAGGTAACGCAGACCAACTAATGTAGTAGCACCATCCTGTGCCAGCGAGGTCCATGATCGGTAGAGGAGTGCAATGAATCGCAGTCTAGCTGGCGCATGTTTTCCATCGGTTGCCAGTATCGTATGACTTTCACGATCAGTCGAGCAGTGGGCACAACCGGATCAATTGAGTCTCAACCATACAGCGTAGGAACGGACAGGGAAACTTTCAAGCGGGATGGAGATAGCAAAGGCGACGAATTGTGGGAACTAACATAGGTGCTAATCTGCACGGCGGTGGGGTAAAGGGGTACGCAACAGGATGCGCCAATGATAGACGGACGCCCTCTGCAATAGGTCGGCGAACCAAACCCAACCCCGGACAAGAAAGTCAAACAGGTGTGGCAAATCCCGACACCTTCCGCAACCACGAAGAGCTGGCCAGAACGGGACATGTGCCTAGTGGTGCTCGGTATTTCTGGGGGGCTGATTGTAACAAAACAGTTCAGTGTATGTTGGGTGCTGGAGGTTCTGCGTGTGGCGAGATCGCCAACATCGGGGCATGTCCTCGAGGCCTATGGTGCCGGGCCTGCAGAAATGGGGGCGCGCTATTAAATGAGCAGGGGTCGTAAGTGAGGGTGAATGTAACCCACGCGTTGTCGTTCCTTATAATAACAGAAGTAAGTTGCCACCGCGGAAGGGGTAGTTATACAAGTACTCAGTCCTGCAACAGACCGTACTACCGCCTCGCGTGAGACAATAGTGAACTCGTTTCTTACGGGTCAAAGAATACAGGCGACGGAGAGCTTCACTCGAACCCTGGAACTGTGTGGTTACGTGCGGGTGCTTATTTATTGTTAGACGCTGGAAACGGACCCGGTGGACGTGAGTGAGATAGAAAAGCCGATCTGAGTCTATAGAGCCAAAGCAAAAAAGTCCCGCATTATCGTTAAGCAAAGGGGGGGGAAAGTTTCGCGACGATCAAGGCCCGCTAGGTACGTGAAGGTGCGACCGCTGCGTCCGCAGGCATTTTCGTGTACGCAGAAACAAAAAAGCGGTGCGGAGGCGACTTTCCACGCCAGCGGGGAGGGACGTAAGAAGGGAGAGGAAGACTGCAACTTATGCAGCAACATTCAGCTCCGCGGCTTTTTTTGCAGTGGGTAGTTAATAGGGAAATATCAAACTCAGTTCTTCAAGTCTGGGAATACACATAAGAGACGAAAAGGATCGCACTACACAAGGAGGGTGGTAAAAGCAAAGAATGAGCAGCAGAAGAAAAGAAAGAAACGCCGCAATGGTCCGGGCCGAGACCGAAACGGAGAAGAGCAGGATTATAGGGACTTCGTGCGCAGTGGGAAGAAGAGGTTCAAGAATCGAAAAGGAGGAGGAACATCGAAGGTGTTGGTTTGGGGACTTGTAAAACGGGCGAGCTCGTCACGAACAAACGGGGAGGAACGTTACGAAAAGTCTGCCCGTCAGGGGGAAAGGAAAAAAGAACGGACCTAGCTTAATGGACGGGTTCCCTTGGCAAAAGGGGAAGAGAAGTCGCAGAGGAATGGCTGAGACGGCCGGGGAAGAGAAGGGGAAAACACTAGGAAAAACCTGAAGGGAACCAATTGTAACTTTCCTCTTTGGAAGAAGGGATATACCGGATTCTAAACCCCTGAAAAGACGGTCCGAAAGAGGGGTACAGGGAGAGAGGGCATTGAATCCAGTAGGTCATTCGCTGAGAAAGTAAAATGAAGTTGAATCGCAAGGGAAAAAGAGTAGAAAGGCCGCGGAAAAGTTCCCTCGAGGAAGGGGGGACTCCGGCGGGTCCGACGAACCCGATCTGCAAATTCTTCTGGAGGGCCAAAGGGGAAGCGTTGTCTACAGAACGTTTGAGGTAATTTAAAGAGGTCGAGCTTTTTGACATTGCGGAAAAGAGGGTTACGAAAAGAAATGCAAAACCAAGAAGAGGGAGGGGCGGCCATGCTCTTGTCCCAGGTACCATGTGAGCTGATCAACTCAAAAAAAAAAGGCGCAAAAAGTGCTGTGGGTCGGAGATGACCCTAGAGACGTGCAAGAGTGCCAGAGTCTACAGAGGTCTGAGCTATGAAGACTGATCTGAGAGCGGAAAGGGGAATTTGCAAGGTTAATGAGGAAGAACGCACAAAGACACTCTCTCCACTGGTGGGAAGACTCTGAGGTCCCGTATTGCCGTGGGAGCGAGAGGTGTACAAGGTGAGAAAATACAATAATTATATAAAAAAGGAGAAGCAGCCAGAATCGTAGATGTTTTAACTCCTTTCCTGCACCTCTCCCATTGGAAGAGGAAACTGAGAAAAATCCTATCATTGGGATGAACGTTCGATGGATTCGTTCCATACGAATGGGTCCAGAGGGAAGGGAGTCCTCTACTACTAGTACGTGTCCAAAAAGCCATTCCTGCATGGTGGAAACTTCTTCATCCGAGGGGTTTAAAGGGGAAAGGAGAGAAAAACGAAGAAACTCTCCGCCAAACAGAAAAGGGAGACGACCAGGCTTGCTTCTCCGGGGATGATCGCACATCTTATTCTCCGGAAGACAGAAAAGTCTGTCGATTTAAGTCTGAGAAAGAAGGATCCCCGGAGATCGCTAAAAAGTAAAAAAACACCACCCTCCAAAAGAGAAAGAAAGCCGCTCCCTCATAAAACAAGGCCGTGATCAGGCAGGAAAGAAATGTCCGGCATAAAAAGGGACTGGATGAAGTCATGTAGCGTGAAGGGAGCCTACTTTTCTCAAAGGCGAGAATTTCAGCATTGAAAAAAAAAAGAATCATTGCAAATGCCGCGCGCCCAAGAAAAAAAGTTATAATTGCGAAGGATGATCGCATAGAGAGGATTCCGCCTCCACTTTGAACTGTAGCAAGGGGGGATTCTCTCTGTCCTCGAAAAAAGGGGGCAAAACGAGAGAAGGGTCCATCACAAACAAAGGAAGGGGGGGCAAGTACGAAGATCCACAACACAAAGGAAAGGGGGAGGTTTTAAAATAGATATAGAAAAGGTGAAACCGCACTGCAAAGGAGGGTGACTCGAGAATTGAGGGGGGGGGATCGTTCCTCAGTTTATTCGCGGAAAAAGGTACTGCTCCAGGAGAGGGGCCTCTCTAATGCGATGCCGGGGGTATGCGACCTTCTCCGGAAAAGAGTTCACACAGGGTGCTCAGTTCAAATGAATTGAGGAAGAGCTAAGCCGAAAAGCTCGGGAAGGCAAACCTTATAAAAAACCACCTGCTTCCTCGCGCGGCAGGACCATCTCTCCCGTCTCTCCAGAAAAGAAAGGACTTTGCCTCGAGATTCATGATGCGGGATTGTATTTTTGAGGGGATATAAGGGACTCGAGGGAGAAAGACAGACTTAAATAGGACACAACAAGCCGGCGATCACTTGCAAGAACGAACGATCCCGATATCACCGCAACAAAGGAGTGTTGGCGGCGAGGTGGGAAAGTAAAATGGGGTTCCAACCGGAACTCTTATACTGATCCGAGAAAAAGCTTCGCCTCTAAAGAAAAGACGTATTAGCCGGGAGTGGTGGAGCTCTGGCAAAAGAATCGAACAGCAAGTCCGCAACTGAAAGGGGGTTTTCGAAGAAAAGGGTGGGGAGATTTCTTGAGCAAGGACGAGATCCATAAGCAAAAGAAAGACTCCATTCTTGGGGGCCGATATAGAAGTGGTTAAAAAATAGTACAGCGCGCCAAGAGAAGGAACCTCCGCGCGTCGCACCCGGGATCTTATTGCTTGATAAGGGGGGGGGACTGCCAAAGTTCCAGGCTTACTAGCTCAGAAGGGGAGACTTGGCAATCTGAAAGACCATGCCGAGTGAAAGACACAGGCCCTTTCTCAGATCTTGAATTATCCTCGCGGAGTTTGGGGTCGGCTCAAAAGGGAATAGAGCTACATAGAGTCCGTTAAAGGGGGGATAAAAAACCAGTGAATCAAAAACCGAAGGAGGTCCGCCAGCGACCTACCTTTGGAGAAAAAAAGCTTCCGGTCTCGTATATCGTAAAAAGCCTTCATAGGGGTCCTGGTCTAAAAAGCAATTAAAAAGGGAAGAAAAGGGTCACCAGCCGGGCATGGAAAACCTGCAGCGTATGCAGGAGTCAATTGAACTCTTTTGATCAGAGAGAGAAAGGGGGGGGGGGAAGACGGACCGGCTTGACAGGTGCCTTCATGGAAGGCTCACGGGGCTCGACCAAAGGGTCTATGAAACTGGAAGGGGGTCCTTTTATAGCAAGGCGACAGTGGAGACGGCTTTCCATAGGGGGGGGTTACAGGCAAAGGACACAAACCTCTACGTAAGAAAAGAACCGTAAAATGAAAAAAATCTTCTTTGTCGAGACATTGTCCGTTCCGGTTTCCTTTAGAGTCGATCCCATCCCGGGGGGAGTGATCGGAAGAATATTGTATGAAGGGAAAAACAAAGGAGCAGGTGCGGTCTGGAAGAAAATCGCGCCAAGAATCCCCTAAGAGCGAGAACCGCGAAGCAATGAGAAGAAACAAAATGAGGCCATGGAGAAAAGGAAGAGGGGGAAGGGATGTTCAATCGAAAATGTGCCATCCGGGAAAAGAGCCTTTCTCTGGTCTCTTCGAGTGAGAGCCGAGCTTCTTGCGAACAAAAAGGGCTGCAAAGATAACAGCGAGGGGTGGAAATTGGGATCGCTAAAAACAAAAAGAGGCTTACTCAAAAAAAGAAGGGAATTCTGCACTGAAAGAAAATTCGTTGGGGGGAGGAGGTACGTTCGAAATCAAGGAACGAGGGAAGGAGAAGAAGGATGCAAAGCAAGGGGATCAGCCAGGGAAAGAACACAATAAACGCCGCAATGGAGCTCGACCTAAACTTAGGTGGTCTGCGAGATTCAGGGGACTTCCAGAGGGAAAAAGGAACCTTCAACGGAGGGAGGCTTCAGAGGGGGGCGATCATCGTCCATAAAAATAAAGCGGATCGCTTGTGTCAAAAAAAAAAAAAGTACGAAAGAAACAGGAAAATGCAAGGAAGGGAGTCTACCATAGAGGAAGGGAGGTCCTCCCTTTACTTTCCTGACGTTATTTTATCGAGGAGTGTATGCAGGAAAGTAGGAAAATGTAAAGTTGGAGGGAAAAGAAAAGGGGCACAATTGGTAACTGTCCTCGTGTGTTTCTGAGAGGAAAAGGAGAAAATCTACCGAAATGAAGAATCAGAAGAAACTCGAGAACTTTCAGAAACCTATCAGGGACAGCAGGAGTTCAATTCAAAAGCTGAGACAGGAAATAGACCGAGGGGGGGGACCCTGAAGTCAGGAAAAAAGGACTATTTGTTACTCCGGCGGAACCGACAAAATGCCCAAGGTGTCTGGAAGGACCGGAATGGAGGGAAAAAGAAACTCGGGGGGCGTCACTTCAGGGGGCAAAAAGAAAGCTTGTTTGATGCCCATGCAGCGGTCGTCTCGAGTCCAGAAAAGGTCGGAGGGAAGAAAAATGTGCTCTTGTGGGCCCATTTGGAGGAGAGAGCCGAAAAGCGAAAGGGAATTGTGTCCCCCCCAACGCCCCTCGGAAAGAAGGGAGGCAAGGGAGAGGGAGAAAGAGGGGGAGGAGTAAAGGGCTATAAAGAAAGGGGACTACCCTGTTACGTTCCGCAAAGAACTCCAACCAAAGAAAAAAAATCATCGAAAAAAGGGGGCGAAGCGAGGTGACCCTTTAGGACCGTTGTCTCGCGGTAAGATGTGTGTTTTAACCACTGAAGAGAAATAGTCGCGGGGGAAGGGGGTATCAGGGAAGAAGGGGCAGAAGAGATAGGGAGTCGCATTCAAAGAAAAGAAGAACAATTTTCCCACCGAACGGAGTGCGAAGAAGAAGGGGGAGGGATGTAGAGTGGAGGAGGCCATCAGGCCAACTCACAAAAAAATAAATCCTTGTTCCGAAAAAACCAAATGCGAAAGTTAAGCCAAGAAGGGGGGGACTAATGGAACGCCTTATCATTATACCTCGTGGGGGAATCCTAACGGGGGAAAAGAGAATACCTTAATTAGAGAAAGAGGAACAAGACAGGTACGACTCAAAGGGGTTAAATTTTTTGGGCACAGGACAGAAAGCTTTCTATTAATTCTTATAAACCAAGAAGAGATTCAAATTATCAGAACAGAGGGGCAAAGTACTCCATAAGATCCCTCTAATGCATAGAGGGAGGGAAAAAAGGAGAATTTCGAGCGCCGGGCGCGCCTGGGGGCAAGCGCGCGAGGAACAGAAGGTGGTGGGAAAGTCTAAATGGATCGGAAAGGGGGGGGGGGGACGTCGATCGTCCAGTAAATATGAATCACTTGCCTTCAAATCTGGTGAAAAGAGCAAGCCCCCGCTGAGGGGATACTTGCGAAAAAAGGTGAAAAAAAAGAAAGTTGGGAGTTGCATCCAGAAAAGACATTGTCGTCACTTTGACAAAGGAATAATGAAGAAGAAAAAACTCCGAGTAGGGGGGGGAAAAAGACGGCAAAAGGCAGGGGATTAGGAGGTTTTGCCGCTGAAGGCACCCGATTCTGTGGTTTCGGGGAGAATGGAGGGGGGGGGCCAAGTGAAGGGTATGAAGAGAGCCCGCCAAAAGTTCTTTCGCAGATCGGCCTCTCGATTAAAAAAAGAGGGCTGGGATTAGAGGGCTGAATGGGAAGAGGTGTCTAAAGGGAGGATAGGGGGGAATGATAGATCTCAAAGGAGGAAGTGGTCACTCTACCTTAGAGATCAAAGCCCACCTAAAGCTCTGGGGAAACCGGACACTGGAAGGAAGAAAAAAGGGGTATTCGGAATTTTTGAGGTGTTTTGCCATTGAATTTTGATCTACTGAGAGGGGAAAATCTGAGGATCATACGGAGAAAAAGAAAGGACTGCAACAAAGGGAGATCGGAGAAAGGGTATCAAGAAAAGGGGTTTTTGTCGGCGAGGTTGAAAATTAAGGTTTTATAGGGTTAGGTCAGGGGCTGCGGGGGAGGAATACGAGAGGACGCGGAGGGTCATGGGTGGTATTAGCGGTAGGAACTCCTTCTTTGTGGGATTGAACAAGGAGTGGGGAATCAGAAAAACTGTCGGATTTTTTTGGCGCACAAGGTGTGCTTTGGGGAGGGGGGGGGATGTTCGAGGAAAGCTCGCGAGAAGAAGAGAAAATGGGAGAAAAGTCTCTGAGATTTGACCTACAGCCGTATATAATTTGTTACCAAATGAAAAGAGGGGACCAAGGGGACTCCCTCGGAGGGTTTGGGGGTGAGGAGGGTTTCTTGGGTAGGTCCTAAAACGTTTCCTTTTAGGGGACAATTAGGGGGAAGGATAAAGCCCACCGGTTGGGCAATGGTCCTTAATCTCGGAATATTTGCATGAATACTACAAAGGACCTTTAAAGGCCTGCTAGAGAGGGGAAAGGCTCAAGGGGAAAATAGCCCAATATCACAGGGAAAAAATCTAGGCCGTGGTGTTGAGGGGAGAAGGACGAAGAAAGAAGGAGCTTTGGCGGGGAAACGACATTAAAACGGAGGGGGAAAGTACTGAACTATTGTCCGCAGCCTTTGCATATCTTTTCAGAAAAGGGGGAGACCCGAACTGAGTAGAAACAAGAGCGGGAAAATAAAGGAGGCGATGGACCCAGAGGTCGGTGCCAGAATTAAGACCCTGATCGAGGCAATAGGTAAAAGAGGAAGTATAACAAAAGGGAAGAAGTTTTCAAAAAACACCTCCAGCGTCGATAGATCATTTATCTCTCAAGGAAAAAAAAGGGGTTTCAACATGTGGGAAATGGGGAGGTCCAGAGGGCAGGCCAAATCCTTCAGCCATCACCAGAGACAAGCTTCTACTGTCTCTCCCAAGAATACCGGAAGATGGACGGGAGTTCGAAGAAAGGGAAAAGAAAGCATTCATCGGGAAGGTCTTAAAGAGACAGCACCTTTTGAGGGAAGACTATATCGAAAGAAGAATTTGGATTCGATAGTCTATTATAGAAAAAAGGACAGGTGCCGCGGGAGGGGGGGGGAAAGGTCTTTGAACGAAGGAAATCAGACACTAAAAGAAAGAATCGATAACATATCTGCTAAACAGAAGGGTCTTTCTATTCACTACCATGATATGCTGCAGCGTTCCAAAAGAAAATCGATCGAAGCAGGGAGGAGGGGGTACCGGGGAATAGGAAAAGAGTCTTTAGAGCGAGACAGATCCGAGCTGATTGCGAAGCCACTAAAAACAGCCTCGGACAGGGGGGGAAAATGACTTTTTATTCAGGAAGAAAAGAGAAGCTTCCCGCATCAAAAGGGAACAACCAACGAGGAAAAGAAGATATAGAAAACATCGCTGCAAAAGCAACATCGGTCGCGGGGGGTTGCATTTCTTAGGGGAGGAGGGTAGGGCTCATAGGGGGAGACCGAGAATGCAGGAAGGAGCAAAGAAATGGACTTCATCAAAGAGAGCAGGTCCTTATGCGAAAAGAAGGAAACGGCCTCAATTTTCGGAGAGACCGAAAAAGTCGGGATCGCCATAGAGAGGTACCGAGTGGGGGGACTAACTTTCAGAGCGAAAGTCCCCGGAGAAGGGAGCATCTTTTGTTGGAAAAGCGCCTATCGAAACGCTTTGGGGGGTGCCGAAGAGAACTAAAAAGGGCTTGATTGGAAAATTAACCTGTTACCGGCAATGGAAGTCTGTCATCTTCTCACTAACAGAAAGACTGAGAATTACGGGAGCCGATCTACAAGAGTAGGCTTTTGGGATTTTGGGGAGGAAAAGCGGGAACTGCCGAAAAACATCTCCAATGTCGGCCTTGCTATCAGCCAAAAAGTGGAACTGGGAAAGGTGCTTAGATATAAAAGGAAAATAGCGAGAGAAGAGGAAAAAGGCACTATTTTAGACCCGTCTCGAAGGGAAATCCCGATCAATGCGCTGGACAGCCGGGGAAAGATAAGCACGTCAAGAAAGTCATGGAAGGAGGAGGGACCAGAATTCAGATCCTGTCGGGGACCAAAATACCTATCTGCACGGGAGGGACGAGATAGGGGGACCGTCATAGGGGGGGCAGCATGGGGAAAAAAAAAAGCAAATCTTTTATACTCGGAGTCTCTTTCTCCTCGGTCTGAAAACACCACGTCCTAAGACTCTAAGGTGGATAGATTGACCCATGGGGAGATCGAAAAGTCCTTCGAAAAGATCTCGCATCGAGATAAAGGGCCTGTGGGGAGGGTACCCTCCAAAAAGGAGATTAAGAAGGAGGCCAAAACTCGAGAAAAGAGGAATGATCTTAAACTTGGCCGGGTAAAGAAAACTTTTACTGGAATGAACATAAACCAAAAAAAACAGCGAGAAACCTTTGCCGAAAGAGGTACTATTTGTTGGGTAACCAAGAATATCGGCTATGTAAGGAATAATGCCGGGTCGGAAGAGGGGGGGGGGGCGAAAGTGGTAAGACGCAAAAAAAGGAAACCCATAAGAAAACTCGGACGCAACAAATTAGAGGGCTTAAGGATGTTAGATGAAACAGAGATGGGAAAAATAAAGAGTCTCACTACGTGTCAACAACGACTGCCCTTGAGAAGAAAATGCGTCAAGAAGGAGACCGCGACGAACCGAAGAAAAGGAAAAGGACTTAAGGGGGGAACACAAGACCGAACGGGGGCTCTCCGGGATCGCTTTCCGAAAAAAGGAGGGGGGGATTGTAATCGTTCAAAAGGGAGCGCGCAGATAACGAGGAGGAACAATTCAATAATAACACAAATCCCGCCAGATCCTGCTCCCGAATACTCGAGGCACAGTCCTTCCGAAGGAAGTTGAGAAAGAGACTGGGGAGCAGGGTGGGAGGGGTAAGTACCACGTGGGGCCTATCTTGGGCGAGTAAGGGCAGAAGAGAAAGCGAAAGCTTTCATTCCGAAGAGAAAAAGGGAAGCCGTTACCTCTGCAAAAATCGAAAGGAATTTCGCGATCCGAAGGAATGGGTGAGGCGCTCGGACGAATAAGGGAATGAAGGAAAGAAAGAAGGAACGCAGCAAAACGTTGTGCGTGCGGCAAACCTCATCAGAGCTCTCTCAAAAGGGGAAAAATAGAGGAGTAAGAAAGGGGTAACAAAGATGGGTGGGTTGTGTCTGCGTAAGGAGGGACCTTATTTTTCTCATTTATTCACGGATGGGGGCGCCCAAAAAGGTCAGGAGTCCGAAAGCATCTGATGCGATTCCTCTGGAAAGTACTACGAGTCACAAGAGGTGAGACGAGGTTAAGAAAAGTTAGGTTGACATGGAAATTCTCCGCAGGGAGCGCAAAGTAGTCTACCGTGGTCAAAAACAAAGGAGGCCAGCCAAAGCTGACCAGGAGAGCCTCTGGAAAGAGCAGAAGGGATGTTCATGGTCATATGGTTTTGAGGGTGGTTTCTGACAAGAATTGTGATCTACTTATAAAGGAGAGGGGATTCTTGGAATGATCGGAACGAGAGAATGTCATTGTAAAACAAGGAAACTATTGAAAAGGGGAAACGGAGAGCACAGCCCTGGAGAAAAGCTTGTTGGAGAGGGAAAAGGAGGAAGGGTCTTCGAAGGTCAAAGAGTAAAAGGAGAAGACGCGGGGGATTCGAAGAGAAGCATTGCGTTGACAAGAGTATCGACAAGCTTTTGGTGGAGGGGGGACTCATGCAGAGGGACGGAAGAGAAAGCAAAATATTTGTGAAACTGTTCGTGGGACCAGGGCAAGTACTGCCGGACGCGTCAAACAGGAGAAAAGATCGGAGAGCATTCGTGAGGGCTCAGAGAAGGAAGTGGGGGCATCCACGGAGAGAAGGAAAGCAGCGCAACCCGTGGAGAGCTGCGGGGGTGGTTATGTTTCTTATGAGGGCTGGTTGAGGCAAGGAGCCAAGGACAAGGGGGCGGAAGAATCTTGGGTTTCTTTCCTTCCTTCAAGACAGAGCCGAGGGGCAAGGGAAGCCGACCCACATTAAGAAAGACGATCTTGTGAGAAAAAACGTCCGTCTCGCGAAAAAAGGGGCAAAAGGAACAGCCCCCATCGAGGGGAAATTTTTATGAAAAGGGAGACGAAACGAGACTCCGGGGAAAACCTGAAAGACCAGCTTTGCTAAAGGAGGGTCAACGGGACAGTCGCAGATTCAAAGATCGGAAAAAAGAGAGGCTTGGAAAAAGGAAAAACATCTTCAATCGGGAACGGAATAGTAACAGCCGGCATTGTCAGGGAGGAATAGGCGGAGGAAAGACGAATGAAAGACTTAACATTATAGTTTAAAAAAAGCGACGCGGAGAGGTGCCTTCAGGGAGAGAAACTATCGTTGATCCTCTGAAAAAAGGAAGGGCCACTTGGTGAAGGGTGCACGGGGAGAAAGGCTGGGAACCGTTCAAATCACCCGCTGCGACTGTCGAGAAGAACGGTACCAGAGCCGTAAAGAGATCGGTCCCTCTTAGGGAAACAGACGGCAGACAGTGACAGCCGGTTCGGAAAAAAGTAGAGGTTTTGGGGGAAAAACAGCCAAAGCGATCAGCTTGGATTCAGGGAGGCGATTATCTCAAAGATGAAAGCGTTATAATGATATAGTTGAAAAAATACTGAAACAGCGACAAGTACAAGAAAAAAGACTATCGGAAATGGGCTAGGCCACCATTGGGTTCTTCTGCTCGCATCATGGGGAGGGAAACGACTGAAGCACTAACGATAGAGAAGAGCGGAAATAGTAGCTTCCTGGTGAGAGTCAACTCCAGCAAAAAAGGAGTCCCTTCAGTTGAAGGCATGCAAAATATTGTTTGGCTCCCGCTTGCGGGAGGTGG
>Ga0179593_1612610_pt1 | contig 12892 bp, 12 predicted proteins | sample CZODoug2_1_08_16_FD_185931 | JGI IMG/M metagenome (GOLD analysis project Ga0179593, IMG submission 185931) | Vadose zone soil fungal communities from Angelo Coast Range Reserve, California, USA - CZODoug2_1_08_16fungal (PacBio error correction) | ecosystem: Environmental > Terrestrial > Soil >...
TAATGGAAGGAATAAAGGAAGGACTATCCGAAAGGAACAGGCCGAATGGGGGGGTGGGTATACGTAGCACCCTCGGGCCTCACGTAAGGGGAGACTAAAGGAACCTCAGCCAAGGAAGGGGGTTGGATTAACTCACGAGCGATGACATCGATGGTGAGATCCATGTACACTGACGGGCTTTCAAGGCGAATGAATAGGGGGGAGTGATGGAATCATATTAGGGATGCTAAGAGGGGGGGGGGGTCTCGAAGGACTTAGGATAGCAATTTCGCCGAATGGCTCCTGGATTAGGGGAAAGGTACCGGCGAAGCCCGCTAAAAAAGCGACCGCCAAAAATATCTGCGCCGTAAGAGGGGGACCTGTTATCAAGGAAGGGGATCAGGGGTCTGAAAGAGATAAAACAAGAAGGGAGGAAAAAGGGGTAGGAGGAACCGGGAATAAGCAGAATAGTTCTTAAAGTTGTCGAAACAGACAGAAAAAAGAGGAAACTGGGGACGGGCGATGAGATGTTTGCCGTTCCGGAGGGGGGGGGGTGCGGAAGGGAAGACCAAAAGAAGAATGGACGGAAAAGTAGTACCGCCGACAAAGGGTCTCGATCGGATGCCTTGTGGTCTATGCACCTACCCGATGATTTTTGACACGAAGGGCTAAAAAAGAGTTTTAAGAAGGGGGGAGGAACATGAAAACCAAAATAGGTGAAGATACCATCTGCCCGGAAGACCTCTCTTAAAAAGCTACGGAGAAGTGAAGAATTCTTTCGATAAAAAAGATTGAGGAAACCTGGAAAAAGGCCACGAACCCTAGAAAACGGCGTGCGGGGGAAGAACTCCGCCGATGGGGGTCGGCGAATTTCGCGAACGCAAGCAAATCCTTGTCAATCCTAAGGTTGAAGCAGACGCACGAAAAATCTTAAAAGAAGCACGAAGAGGGGGAAGACGGCTAAGGGGAGCGAAGGGGGAAGCCAACGGAAAGCGCGTCCACGAGACCATTTCCCTGAGACGCTGGCTGAGCGGGGCGCACTGTAGACTCATCGAGAGTCAGAGAATCTGCGGAAGGAACTAAAATAGAATTGAAGGGAATCGACCGATCTCGCGGGAGAATTTCCTCAATAATGTCCCCGTAAAGGGCATATTCTGCAAGAAGCAGTCTAAGGGAAAGGGAAATTCGCAAACTGAGGGGCACTTCGAGATAAGAGGAGGGCTAAAGAATCGCACCAACAAAGTAGGCGCGCATTCGACTCGAATGTTGGTCCTCATCTCTAAACCTTCGAGTCTCCCAAGAAGGGGCTAAAGGGCCTCATTATGAGGAATTCGTTCCTGCATCCATAAGAAGAAGGAGAGGATTAGGAAAGGAAAAGGGATACAGTAATGAGGGAGACCTGAAAAGAGACGTGGCGCGGCCTCTAGTAGCTCATTCGGCATCCTGAGACGCCGCGAGAATGGTCTCCTCAGGAAGTTTTAAAACGCCCTCCTCCTCAAAAGAAAGCAGGGTTTCGAGTGCAGACCTGCCAGCGTCAAGCCGGTGCTTTCGGCGAAGACCTTTCTTGTAAAAAGGCTTGCGGCACACTTCGCCGCACGAGACTGGGGATCTCAAGAAGGAAGCGTCGGGGGGGAAGGCTCAGAGAACGTAAAAAAGAAAGATCTCATCATCTATTCTATTCCAGTTGGGCCCCTCGGGGGGCTCCCGAAAAAGCCGGAAAGGGGTATCAAAGTCGGGTCGCGGAGGTCGAAAGACTTGAGAAGGACAAAGTAAAGGATTGCGGAGGAGCCGCGCGACGAGGAAGCGTACTTATTCCATTTTCCAAAAATCAGGATTGCCATCATTTTGTTCGTGTCGGTAAGGAAAAAGGGGAATAAATAAGAACAAAAAAAGAGAGTCTAAACGCAGAACCATGTTGCCTTCGGAGAGTAAATCCACAGCGTCAGGAACCGTCGGGTGTTTAGAAAGCACCGCGCAGAAGAGGCGAAAGATTAATCGGGCCGGGGGTGAGCTCGAACTTGAACAGGTGTTCGGCTGTATAGCGTGGAATCAAGAAAGGAAAGTTCAGAAAAAGATCCACTTCCCAAAACGGGGGGGGTGCCAAACAACACCCTCCTCCAAAACTCTCGAGAACAAAACGACTCCTCGGGGGCGAAGAAGATCTTGAAGAGTGTGTGGCCGGAGGTCCAGCACCCGCGCCAGAAGGAATCCCACGATTCACGGAACGTGAAGGGAACGGGAAGGGAGGGTCCAAAACTAAAAGAAAGAAGCTCAAGACGTCCGACATGGTCGGACTTGTTTGACCAATCGTCAAGTCAGACCTCGAGACCACCCTCTCACGCGAGAGGAGCGGCGCGCCGGGCGGGACTCTTTCGAAGGTATCCCGTAATTGTGTCATGCAAGGGAATGCTCATGAGGATAGGAAACGGGAAAGAGGCCGGAACGCTAAAAGGGCTATAGGAAATATTGCCGGGACTCTCGCATGTCAGCTTCAAATGTCAGGCGGGGGGAACTATGAAGCGAGAGAAATAAGGGAAGTCACCAACGCATCGGCATCGTTGGGCTTCGGCTTAGGAACTGTCAGGAATCTCCGGAAAGAAAGAGCACTGCCATCTTGGCACTAACACCCCCTCTCTCTCCTTTTTCGATGTTCGACGAACTTATTCTGCGAACGCGTGTTAAATTCGAAAATATCCAACAACAACACCTGGATGAAAATATAAGATCAGGCCATAAAAGAGGGATCGATGCAGACAGGAGTCACCGCGAAAGTCCTAGATCGGTTGGGGATAAAGAGCCAACAAGAGGAAAGTCCGGAAAGAGAAAGAGGATGTGCCGAGATTTAAGCAAAGCCGGCGAAAGCGAGAGGTGAATAAAATCAAAGGAGTTGGCGCTAAAAAAGGAGGCAAGACACGGGACTATCGGGCAATCTTTAACGAATATTGCTATAGACCATGCTAGCGTTTCCGAACTCTCAAAGAAATCAGGACGGCCTCCAGGACGACAAAATTACGGATGATTAAACACGATCCCGCGAAAGACCGGAATAACGCCTGAAATGTTAAAGGGTTCCTGGGGGGAGGACTCAGGAAGTATTCTAAGAAGAATTTCGACCATTTCAAGGCTTCGCCGACTGACGCAAAACTACGGCTGTTGAGGAAAAAAGGATCGAAAAAGACTAAAAAAAAAAAAAGAAAAAAAAAAAAAAAAAAGTCGGAAGGTGGGGAAGCGGGTGCAAACCCCCAACACAATCAGCTACGAGAAGGGGGCGCTGGTTTTCCGCAACAGCTTTCGTCGGATTCTGAGTTTCGAGGGCATACCGGGATGGGCGGATAGTCCGAGCAAAAGAGTTTAGGAGGCAAAGTAACCTCCGCCAGGAAAGTTGACTGCGCTCACCAAGCGCCGCGATAAAGAGCGGGTAAAAGAAGGATAATAAAGAAAATAATGATAAAAGGAAGGGGTTCAGGAGTAAATTCCTGCGATACGATCCCTAGCGCTCTCTGAGGCGGATAAGGCATAACGCGACTATGGGTAAGGTGCTCGAAAAAGATACAGGGGGGTGAACTGTCCAGGGGCAAGGATCGAGTTGGGACATCCTTAATGCGTTCATTACGAGTAGACGTTGGACGCTAGGGACGGACTTTGACCGTCGGGAAAGCCGACTGGAGGGGCGAGAGGGCGAGCATCGCATAGTAGGGAAGATCTTGACAGCAGGCCCCGCCCTGATCCTCAGGGGCTCTAGAGAGGGACCAGGCAGCGTTGAAAGACCTCCGAAGAGAAGTTCCAAAAATTTGGACCGCACTGAAAGGAGAACCCGGGGGTTGTGAGACGTTCTAGACAGGCTGTGGCTCCTTATAGAGCCACCAACACAAAAGGGGGCAGCATCCTGAGGGCCGCCCTTAGAGAGAGATGGCCGAGAGAAGCAAAGAAGAAGAGGCTCGCGAGACAGGGAATCTTTCATATAGATAATAGATCAAAAAAACGTTAGGATGATTAAAGAGGAAAAGAGGATCTATCGGGAAGAAAAGATCCGTCAGGGATCGAACAATTTCCTAGTATGAGCATACGTCAATCACGGACGCCGCGCGAATGAAGAGAAGAAGGAAGGGTGTGGAGATGTAGAGAGAACCAAATCAGCCTTCGGCGCTATCTCGAGTAGCAAAATCACAGGCAGGGTGCGACCGTGGCCTTCGGAGGGGCACCTGCCTGAGGTGCCTGATTAGGATTACGCCAGCGGAGTAGAGAGATGGACGTCTTCAATTTTCATTCTCAGGGCCTTAGTAATATGCCACCCACCGCAGCGATAGATTCAAGGAAGCAACCGAAAAGGGGGTTGCAACGTCCGTTACCAAGCGAAAGGGGGGGGGAAACAAACGTCTCAATAATGCCCTCCTTACTCAACTAGGGGAAGATTTCTTGAGGGAGGGAACAGTTGGAACATCAGGATTTGGGGAAGTTAATAGAAGAAAAACTCTTCTTAGTACCTGTCCTTCAGAGTCCTCACCTTCCCCTGTAGGAGAGCAGGAAGGAGTAATTTCAAGACCGTCGAGGTGGAAAAACTTCAAAGAGGGAAAGAGGGGCAGGGCTATTTTTGAAGTCTTGAACATTGACTTTTCGGGGCGTGGCTTACTTTGTCCAAGAACATAGCGCGCAGCGTAGAGAGATCGGGGAGTTGACCGAGAAACCGTCCGCATGAACGTGATAACAGCTTGCGGCGGCAAACAGCGATTAGCTGGCGTAATGAAAGGTGCTGGAAAAGGGTGTGCCGGAAGCACAAAGCCAAGAAGGCAGACCCACCTTCACGAAACTGGCCCTGTGCGGACGAGCAGGGAGCCATTGGAATACCGGGGACCTATCCGAAGCAGAAACCAAATCCGTTTTCTTTCATTCAAAAGGCCGGACTGGGCCCAGTCTAAATCGGTCAGCGTAAAAAAGCGAGAGACCAGGACCTGGATAACCTGAACCGCTTTCCGGCGAGTCTATCTTGAAAAAAGGAGCGCGGGGAGTGAATCAGGTAAGCAACGTGGGAGGGGGCAAAACAGTTGACCTTCGTTCGTCATCCCAATGTCTCTCAGTGACTTGCAGATAGAAATTGGCAAGAGGAAGGCGTTAACAGGTCATCAGGGGGAAATATTCGGCGTCAGGGAAGCCCGTAAACTTGTGGAAATCCTCGGGAGGGGGAGAGATCAGATAGGAAAAAGCAATCGGCTATGCTGCTGAATCAATCTCACATTCATGAGCGCAAAGCCTGGTGGCAAATGGAGAAAACGTCTCCTGAGGTTTCTGCGAATCGTAGCCTTCATAAGAGGCCTTACATACTCTTCTGCGCGTTCTTGTCATGATCATAACGTAGGAAGGTAGACACGCAAAAAAAGACGAAGAGGGGGAAAGATTCCTCCAAAAAAGTCCGAGATAGGGTGTGAAGAGCCGGAAAAAGGGGACCAAGGCGCTCGGAAAAAAAAGAATCGGGGATCAGAAAAAAACACGAAAAGAAGGCGTGGAAAAAAATAACTCCCGATATAAATGAACATCGAGTTCATTCTCCAAGAACGTTCTAAGAAAGGTAGAAGAGGTGAAAAGGAAAAAAAGTGAAATAAAATTTCGACTATATAGCCAATCTAGATCAAAAAACGGCTCTAGAGTAGGGGGGCTTAGAAAGGCAAAAGGAACTTAAAAGGACTGGGTTCACGATCCGTCGACGGCGAAAAGGCCGCAACACAAAAAAAAAACCACCACCAAAAAAAAAAAACAAACCAAAACAAAAACATCGATCGACGCGCGAAGCGGGGACCGTTATCCAGTTCCGGAGAATGTCGGGGGAATATGAAGAAAAACAGCGGCGGACATTGGCGGAAAGAGAATAATGGAGTGGGAGGAGGGTGAGACACCATGACAAGTCCATGGGGATCGCAAATGGCTACCTTCTGCCGGGGCTATAGAAGCGGGGCGCGGGAGGGGACAGAGAAAAACGAAATACTTCTCCTCAGGATAAGGCGCTTTTTGCTCCTGACACTATTTCGATAGGTTACTGGGGGAGAACAGAACGTGAGGTGATGTAAGGAGGCGCGCTGCCAAGAAATCTATTGCGACAACTACTATACCAAAACTTCAAGAGGGGGAACACCATCGGCAAAAGGGGGAGAATGTCCGAGAAGGGAAAAGAGGAGTTAAGAAGGCTACGGTTCCGACGAAATGGCGAAGAGAATAGGCAAATTGTGAAAAGAGCTCCGAAAAAACGGTAAAAAAGAAGAAGAGGAAGTAGGGAACGCAGACGAGCGAGGGACGCGAGAAAAGAAAGAAAAAAACGGGAAAGCTGATGGTTGATGTTCCTCCGCCGCCGACATCGGAGAGCGGACTCGATTTTACGCATCCGAGGGGCTCTAAAGGGAGGCGGGTACACGCAAAGGACTGTCAAAGGTCTATCCCATTTCCGGAAACAAAATGGGCGCTGGCTGATGAGGGGATGGAATTATACGCAGAAAAGGACTGGAGGAGGGCAGCAATGGACTCGACCTATCTCGCCGGAGAGGGGCCGCAAGGAAAGTACATTGCAAAAAGGGACCTGGCAGTTGCCTGATGGAGGGGCAGAAAAAGGGAGGTCTAGAATGGTTCTTGCGCCGGAGGGGGTAATCTCACACCACCTTCGCCTAGGTAAAAGAAGTAGAGAGGCTGGCCTCATTGAGAGAAAACAAAGAGTGTCGCGCCTCAAGGATGAGATAAGAGAAAACAACAAAAGGGGGGGAGGAAAAGATAGCTCTAATATGATAAAAAAATTCCGTCATCCTGATGCAGAAGTCCTTGGTCAATCAAAAGAAGGATTAATGAAAATGTCGCATCCTCAAAAAAGAGGACGTCTCCGAAAGAACGGGGGGTGGGTAGTTATCGATCCGGACTCCCAGCCCTCGTCGCATAGAGAAAGTCCAAAATACAAGAGAAAAGGGTGCGAATGTCGCATGAACGCAAAACTTTACGGACAAAGAAATGAAAAGGGAGATCAGGTCCTCGACTGAGGATGGTCCTCTATCGTAACATTGGCAGGAGGCGTTGGAAGTAATAAATGTCCATAGGGGAAAGAAAGAGGCCATGGCAAGAAAACAAAGGGGGGGACAAAAGTCCGTTGGAAAGGTTTCCCGCCCCCGCGCTACGAAAAAAAGAGTCTAGAAAAGGAGGAAAGGGCAAGGGAGGGAAGAAGGAGCGGAGAAAAAAGGGAAAAGAAAAGTATTGCCATAAGGTGGGGGTCTTACCAAACCCCAACCCCCCCCCCCAACCCCACCAAAACCCCCCAAAAACCACCCCCACACCCCCCCACACACCCCACCCACCCCCCCCCCCCCGACAAACCCCCCCCCCCCCCCCCCACCAAACGCCCACACCCCCCCCCCCCCCCGCCCCCCCCCCCAAAACCCCCACCCCCAACCCCCCCCCCGACTGCGTGATAATAAGAGGTACCACCTCGTCAGGGAACTTTTCCCTTCATCCTCACCCTTAAACTACCCTAGGAAATTAACAAGAAAGGGGGGGTCCAGGCTCGAACCGGACGCTTGTGGGAAAAACGGAACCAGAGGGGGAGCTGATTTAAGGAGGGCTTCATTATCTCTCTCTAAAAATGTCCTTTGGGGGGGTAAGGAGCCTGAAATGAGTTGAACTAGTGAAAATTAGTCAAAACGTGGGTAGTTGCCGAGAACACCCTCCCGCAGAAGGATCTAACAAGGAGGAGAAACATAAAAAAAGAGAGGTCGGAAAAAGGATGATGTGGGGTCTAGGGGGGTTGGCCCTTGCGTGGAAATAAAACATAAGGCCAAAAAGGTCAAATCCAGGGAGGGCGACATTTGCGAGAAAGAAAGGGAGGGGGGAAGGAAAAGGGGGCAGAGGGCCTCGGATCTCTAAAATCCGACATGGTCTCCGGAGTATTGGGGGGGGGGATAGATACGTCCAGCCCAAACCTGGGTCAAAGGGTCCGGCGCGATCTGATGCCTGTCGCTCTGTCAAGTCAAGGCAGACTATTGTTAGAAGGTACCGGCGAATTGAGGGAGACCCTGATATCCAAGGACTTTAGGAGGGCGTAAATATTGCTATTAGGAATAGGGGGAGGGGAAGCTCTTCGCATTGATGCGATATCCGAGTCAGGGAAGCCCGTCAGAGGTAATGGATCTGCCAGACCCTCGGGATCGGAGGGGAGGAAAGCTCGGGGATCTGGAGCGGGGAAGATCGAACAGGCAGGAGGTTAAAGGACGCGGCCGCGTGTTGTCAATTAGAAAGGCCCCCAAAGAAGGCAATGAAGAGGTCGCGATGACGAAGGAAGGAAGGGCAAGATCCGAATTCCGGGAGAAGAGAAAACAAGGAGGAGGCTGAAAAGAATCATTTCATCAGCCCTGCTGCCGAAATTAATTCTAATTCATCACCGAGTCCTCGCGAAAAAAAAAGTTGTGGAGAGCAAACCCCTAAGAAAGAGATCCGGAAGCCAACAGACGCCGCGCCACGGAAGAATTGGTGAAGAAAATCAAGTGGGGAACATCGGTGGTCTCGAGGAAGGGGCTGACCCTGCGCAAAAGTAATATAGCATACCAGAGGACGAGATATATAAGGCTAGCGTTCACCTCTCGAAGTCCCGTAAAATCATGTCTTAAAGGGAGCCACTGTTCCAGGAAAAATTAAGAAAGACTCACGATCCCTAAACGGCGGCGACCCGCCGAAACGCACTGGGAAGAACTGGTGAAAGGACTTAGTCGCGAGGGGGGACGCGGACCGAGCATAACATATCAGGGAAAAAGGCGTAAAAAGCGCAATAGACGAAGAGAGGAGAATGGGGGGAGGACCCCATGAAGCGCAATTGATAGGGGTAGGTGGGGTGGTGTGAGGGTTGGACCGGGGGGTGGGGGGGGGGTGGGGGTTGGGGGGGGTAGGGGGGGGGGAGCGGTCATTGTGTTTTGCGGGGTTTGTTTTGGGGTTGGTGGGGTGGGGGGGGGGACGACCGTGGTTGTGGGGGGGGAGGGTGGGTGGATCGCAAATTGTCGACAAAAAAAGTCGGCCATTTCTAGAGTTAAATTGGCAACGTCGAAGAAATCGAGGGACGGGGAAAAGCCGGGACAAAACTCGAAAGAAAATAGAGAAAGAGGGGGGGGGGGAATTAGTGTTTTCCACGGGCACTCTGTTTCGAGATCTGATATGTGGTTCGATCAACTACAAAGAGAAGTGGGAAATCGCTTTAAAGCCAGAAGGGGAAATCTAATTTTGGGTGGTTTTTTTTGCGGGACCCGGAATAGAAGAAAGAAGGAAAAAAGAAGGAAAAAGCGCTAAAAAAAGACATTGCAGACGCTGACAAGCAGAAAGGGGGGAATAAAAAAGGGGAAGCAGGGCGAAGATAATAAGGCAATGGTCCTGCGCGCCGGAACATCTTGATCAAAAGAAGTAGACAGACGCCGCCGGTGGCAGGAAGAAACGAAAACAAAAGAGCATGACTGTCCAGACCAAGCAGACATCGTCGCGGGCTAGTGAATCCGCATCCGGAGGGGAAACTTATCAAGAAAGTTGACGAGAAAAAAAGGGGGTGACAATCCGGTGAGCTGGCCAAAAAGAAAGTCCAGCGAGGTTAGGAAGAGATGGCATCGCATCGGGCTGTGGAGATACTGGTCATTAGGAAAAGAAAGCCACGCCTGGAGAAAGAAAAATTCCGACAGGAGCGGGGAAGACCGATCGAGCCGAGGAACAATCCCCCGTTGAAGGGAGCGAAAAAAACGTCACTGGACGATAAACGTCACTGTCTCACCTGCTTTGAGGAACGTTAGTGAGCTCCGCAGGGGGGCTGAGATAAGCGAAAAAAAGGGAAAAGGGCCGTCGCGACGGTAACATGAGAAAGAGAGCTCGCCTCAAAAAAAGACTCAGATTACTGAATTAAGGTCTTCCCTGTATCATATCATCTCTCTCAACACAAAGGAGTAGTAGGGTGATCCGGGAAGAAAAAAAAGAAAAAAAAAAAAAAGGCTAAGAGGAAGGGATACCTCAAATGAGAAAAAACCTTCGAGAAAAAGAATGCGCGTGAAAGCGAGGGGGTGTGTTTTAGAAAGCTCCCAGACCCGGCGAAAAAAAGAGGCAAAATCAAGAAGAAGAAGGGGGGGGAAAAGGAACCAGCGGGACAGTCGTCCCGTGCTGGGAGAAAGGAGACGGGGAAATAGAAATCGAAGCGGTAACGAGATCAACGCTGCGCTGCCTGAGAGGTCCTTCATGGGAAGATCGTTTGAATGCTGATAAAAAAAGAGAAAAAACACGAAGATGCCAAATGGAATCTAATGGGAGGGGGGCGGGGGGACAAGCGAACTTCCGGGGTCTGTCTAACTCGTAAAACGGCTAATCCTCCTGAAAGAAGGAGGGAAAAATCTGACCTCTGAAGGAGGTCTGCGGGGGGGGGGATGGAAAAAAGGTGTTCTTATGGCTTTGAAGCACTTCGCCTGAACACCTCAGGGAGGCTGTCACTTGAAGGGAGAAACGATCCGGGCAGGAACGCACCGCGACACTTTGACTTCGGAAGGGAACCTGGTGGGGGAAGAAACAGACTTCATTCTCTGCGAGACTTGGGACCTCGCGGCTTCTCGGGGAGAAGGGGTGAGCGGTAACTTCTTGGGAGGGGGTCACGGGCCGCTAGGGCCAGAAACTTCAAAAGATCCCACTGAGGTTAGTTGCCAATCGCACACCAGCAGAAGAGGGGGGGTAGAAGAGCGCAACACCTACGATGAAATCTGGGAGGGTGGCCCGTCTTCCCGTCCATACAAACTCTCCAAGGGCGCTCTCCACCTTAACGAAGAGAGAACGATCTACAACACTAGGAAAAAGGGGAAGGACAAGGAATACTCCCGCTACGATTGTCTTCTTCATCTTAGCATCGTCAGAGCATGGGGTAAGGTTATTATAAGAATATCAAAAAATCAATTAACATTATAAAAATTTCAACTTCCTGGGGAGGAGGGGCATAGAAGTCTGAGAGAAGGGTTAAGTGTCTTTACAGTCTCCTGGATTACGCAGGGGGTGCGATGGGCTTCAGATCATTCGGCCTTTAACTTCTCAGGCCGGAACGATACTGCTAGAGATGCCTTCAAACCTGCTAAGGCAATCGTATCTGAAAAAATTGTCTTCATTGAAGCCCGGATCATTGGACATTGAATAAAAGCGGGAGGGTCTCAATTAGGGACTATTCACAACTTCAAGGGATCGTTGAGGACTGCTGATTCAATCGCGGGACATGCTCTCTGAATAACGCAGTTTCCAGAGGGAGAGGTGCAACCACAACGTAGAAAGGTTTTCAATCAGCCTGCAAATAGGAAGTCATTCCGTCGCTCATGGAGTGAATTGGACCTCGGAAAAGGTGATATAGAGAAAACCCTAACAACATGAGCTAGTCTCCGAGGACTCGCGAATTCCGGATATATGGGGGGGGGGGATAGCCGTAGGGGAACCCTATGGAAAAAACCTGACCCGCGCAATGGCCGAGGGAAGCCGCCGTCGCATTCCGAGGGTGGGGGAATGAATCAGCGAGGAGCGGATGAATCGATGTGGGAGAAACTCAAGGGAAAAGAAGCACCTGCCTGAAAAAACCTGAGGGAACGCCAATGTTTCATTCCTAGATAGCAAGGGGAGACTTAAAAAGGAGCGAGCAGTATATATTCGGGGAAGAAGCCGGACCGGGTACTGCTACTGATTTCACGTAAAACCGAGGAGGAGCCGAAGGACCGGTTATCAGGATGGATTCGCGGGTGCAACTGGGACAGGAGAAGGCAATCACACCAGGAGAATGACGTATCGTCTTCGAAGGCAAAGGGCTGTCCAGGACTTACCCATTAGTAAGAATAGCAAGTCTAAATAAAACCAGAAAAAGGGGAAGGGGGGGATTCTGTCCTCGTTTCTGGAACCGCCGGGCCCCAAAATCTACAGCGGCTGAGGGGGTCAGGCAAATCTTGGCCGAGGGGAAAAAAATCGAAGGGATTAGAAAAGGGTTTCGAGGCAACTAACCCGATGATTTAATACGAGGGGGGACGCGAAAAGGCTTTCAAGAGCATGGCCCACGAATAAGAAAAGCGGATCGAAGAAACCATCGAAATAAGCCGCGCTGAAAGCCGCAAGATTAGTTGGAATCGGGGGGTGGATAAAAAAGAAAAAATGCCAGGGGCGAAAGGAAAAGTGGTGTTTCCTGAAAGAGGAAATGCAGAGAGCGGCCGGCTTTAGGAAGGACAGGAACTAGCCGAGGGTTCGACGAGCTAACCAATAACAAATCTGGCAAATCAGGAGAAGGTACTCCCCGCAGGAAAGAGGAGTACTTTAACCCGCAGGCAGAGGGAGGAAAAGAAGAAAAAAAAGGGCGGTCTAAGGCCAAATTACTTTAAATTCCAAAGGGGAGGAAGTTCTCTGGGGAAAAGAAAAAGAAACAAAGACAAAATAGGGGGTGGGAGAACTGGGAGATTGCGCCATGCACACGCCCTGAACTTCAATTTCCTAAGGAAGCGTCCAGAGATGAGAACGGGAAACCCATGGAAAAGTGCAAGGGGGGAAAACGTAAAAAAGAGGACACAGGAGAACTGCAGCGCACAGGAAAAACTTTGATTTTGCGACTTTCGAGAGCCGAGCGGTCCTCGGAAGAAGAACGCAACCAACAGAGAGGAAGCCTGGCGCGCGGCCAAGGAAGAAGGGGAAAAAAGACCAAAAGAAGAACGCCTCAGGATGACGGAATTCTGGGGTTCCCGAATCATATCATCTAGCAAAAAACACTGAAGGGGGGGGGGGGTAGAGAGATGATATTAATAATTGAAGGAATAAAGAGGAGGGGTGGCGAATCGGGAGGAGAAAAAAAGGGAAGGTAAACCAGGCAGAGGGCTCCTCAGATGAGACGGGGTGGTGCGCTTAAGACGGCTAACACGCCCTTCAGGAA
>Ga0179593_1698812_pt1 | contig 12892 bp, 14 predicted proteins | sample CZODoug2_1_08_16_FD_185931 | JGI IMG/M metagenome (GOLD analysis project Ga0179593, IMG submission 185931) | Vadose zone soil fungal communities from Angelo Coast Range Reserve, California, USA - CZODoug2_1_08_16fungal (PacBio error correction) | ecosystem: Environmental > Terrestrial > Soil >...
TAGAGGCTGGCCACCTAGTTCGGAGGGGGCAAAAAGCTGAGGGACCGCGACGGCCGGGACAAAACTTCACTGGGAGAAATATGAAAACTTTGTGTTTTGCCAAAGAACTCGGTAGGGGGTGTTAAGAACGCGTTTTCCTGAGAACCGACAACATGTGAGGAACTAAAGAAACGGGTGCTTGTAGAGCCCGATCGCGAGACCCTCCAGTACTTAAAAAAAAAAATCTGTTGCTCTAGTTAACAACAGGGCTGACAAACAAGAAAAGATGCAAAGGACAGCAAGGAAGGAAAGTTCTGGTGGTCGGGGCGTCTGCCAGAGGAGATTCTAAAACGGGCTTCTAACCTGCTTATCGGCCAGGGACGGGAAACCGTCGGATCCCGACTTCTACCTCTGGAAGGAGAAGTCCGGAACAGCATTAAATGTTGGAAGAAATCCCAAAAAAAAGGGGAAAATGGAAGGAAAAGAGAGGGTTCACATTGCCCTGCCTGAATCTCCTATGAAGGAAAAGAGTCCAAGCGGGATCGCAACAATTTGGGGGGAGAGGGCAAAAAGAGACTATATCCTCTGACCCGCCAGGGAATCCAAGGAAGGCCAGAAAACACCTCCCTAAAACGAAAATGCCCCAGCCGCGAATCAGCGCCGGGTTGGTGGGGAAAGAAAAAACTGTACCGAAGGATGCTACAGGGAGCCTTTGGGCCTTTTTGAAAGGTCGGAAGCGGAAAGACCTTGGCCGCCAAAAGAAATGGCTTTGCTGGGGATCTCAGAAAGGTAGGGGGAAGCCCGGTTCGGTTTTTACCCGTCCGACATCGTACCAAAGGCTTCTGTTTTGGCCCCACCCCCGCCATTGGCTTGTCAAGGTCCGCGCCGCCCTCCCTAAGAAGGACTTCAGAGGAAAGACTAAGGGACCACAGTGCCGAACTCAGGCCTGCCCGCAAAATCTTAGACTGGGTTTCCGCGGAAGCAGAAAGATTGGGGTTGTCCTGTTGTTGTACGGGTTGCGGGCAACTAAAATTCGGTTCGACCAAAAAAGGGTGAAAAAACGCCCGGTATTTTGTTATTTTTCTTCTGGATGGGTAGAAAATCCCAAAGAAGAAAAACCGATAAAATAACAGCGGGGAGGTTAAAAATCAACGCACAAGCATGGTGAGAAGAGAATTTTGGGGTGTAAAAACCTATTAGATCGGAAAGACAAAGGGGAACGCTCTTCAGGAATCGCCCTGTTAATTCAATTCCAGGGGAAAGGGGTCGAGAGGGAGAACATAATCTTTCCTACACTTTTACAGGAACTTCTTGAAGTCGGATCACCTGCACCCGTTCCCTACCGGCCCCGTACGGATGTTGGCAATAAACCAACGTGACGGCGTTAAAAGGGGAAAAAGGGGAGGGCACCCTGCCGTGACAAAAAACGTCGAAAGGGAGGAAGGGGGGTAAAAAAATGTGCGCATCCTGCGATCGCTTGTCGGAAAAGGGTGAAGGTTTTCTCGACAGAATGAAGGAGGGGGAAAACCCCGATGGTGAAGATTGATCTGCTGTGAAATCCCGACCGTTGGGCGATGTGCGTGGGATCGTCTTTGTGGTTGCCGTCCCGGAAGGAATTCTCAGAACGCGCCCTCGACGGTTAAGCGCCTCCCGGGTCCTGATTGCGGGGGGTCGCTTATGCAATTCGCTCTGATGAAGGGAAACAAAGCATTTATTCGGTGTGGGGGCACCCGTGCCTTAGGAATCGCAAACCCAGGGGGAAACTCTCTCCTTCGCATGACTTTGGGTCGGGGGGAAGGGGTTATGATAAGGGAGGCCATGCAGCTTTTCTGCGATAAAAACCCTGGCAGGGGGAAAAAACGCGAATTCAAGAAAGGGTCGATTACAGGACGGGGGGGGAAGGGGAAAGAGTAAGTCTTATCCAATTCCCGACCCTCCTGCCCTTCGGCCCACGAAAAGAACCCAGGAGGGACGGAGAGCGGGAAAAAGCTGGAAATATTGCATTGCTGGGGGTGGTTTGTATAACTACAGCTTCGTCCTTGGTGTAATGGACTTAGGAATTTCTCGTGGAAGAAAACCTCATAGGGAAACACAGACGTTCGCGGGGTGGTCTAACGTTCCTACACAAAAAAGGCGAAACCGGTTGGAGGGAGGACCCTCGTTCTCCGTGGGCCGGCTCAATTGAAATACGGGAACATCACCAATCAACCTTTGGAGCGAGGGGAGCCTCCAAATTGCTTAAGGACCCCTCCCGTTGGCCAATTTCACAAAAGGCTCTTCCTGGAACAATGAAAGAGCCAACCCGGGGGCAGCCGCGCCCCGGGGAGCGAAGGGATATAGCCCGCGCAGCCACAAGAAGGGAGCAAAATATTATCCCGACCGTTACCCTGGCCGGCTGGAAAGAAGATAACGAAGAAATAGTTCCCAGAAAATCAAGCGCTGGGAGAAGCGCTGCGGCCAGAAACAGAAAAAGGGGGGATCAAGCGAACCTCGGAGGGACAATTGGCATAAGGGGCAACAGTTGTAGTAGGTACTCGTGTTGGGGTAGTCTTACCGGGGGGGACAGGAAGAAAGCCGGTATGCATTTTTTTGACAAAAGGCCCGTAACTGAGACTTTTCGGACTGAACTGGTAAAGGACAAAAATGACCACTCCTTTCACCTTGCTAATACAGAAGTTCGGTCTCGGTGATTGGGGTGGGAAAAAAAGACTTTGGGACCGTCAGTTAAGAGGCGGCAGTGCGCTAAATTTGAAGCACCAGTCTATCGGGTCTTCTGGGGGTTCCTTTGCTTCGCTTCACCTGAGGGGGAAAGGAGTGACGAGGGTTGACAAGTTTTTTGCCTCGCCCCCAAGTTATCTGTAACGAACAAATCGGAAAACTTCCCAGGGGGAACGCGCACGGCGCTGGATGTCGTACGCGGCATCAACCGAAAAAATTGGACGGAACCACACGGCGTCGACGCCGGGCCGTCGTGTGCAAAACAAAAAATTAGGGGGGATGGGGGCGACTGTCCCTTAACAACTAAAAGCCCCACGGAAAACGAAATCTTGGTGGAAGAGACCGACCCACGGAGACCAAGACCAAGGCTTCTACTGTTCAGCCAGCGTACTCCCGCAGGGTATCAAAAAAAAAGGCCAAGGATTCGGGGGAATAAAATGGACTCCAAGCTTTCCAACGAGTACCAACAAACTAGCCCAACAAAGTCTCTGGGGAGAAAGGGGAAAATGCTCAACACGGGAGGTTACAATCCAGGGAGAGATGATTTTTGGTAAAATCCAAAAATGCCGGGACACGAGCTGGGGTTCTCGCCGTGATGACCGCCGGAAAAAGAAGGATCGAAAAAGAAACGCGGGGGGAAACGGGACCGAAGGTGGCGCGCCTGGGTGGAGCAAAAAAAGCGATGACTCTAGTCCAACACCGGGGGGGGACCAAAGGTGTAGCTAAAACAGGGGGAGGGTTGGATTTCGGGTCAACAAACAACAGAACAAACACCAAAGGGTCGAGATCCCTTATGGTGCAAATCCCCACGCAGCATTAGGTCAAGAAAGTCGAGACGGAGCAAAAACGAGAAAAGAGAACCTGTAAATCCTAAGGTGGCTGGAAAAGGGGAAAACAAAGGGGTTCGTCACGCCAACCCAAGAGATTTGTTGCTAAGCCCCAGAACCGCGGACGGGCCGGTTAGAGGGTTTAGTGAGGGGAGGGGGGGGGAAGGGAGGAGTGGTAGTCCGCGTGTTCGGACCGGGGGTGGTTCCAGATCTGGGGAGGTGCTCGGTAGCTTCTGAGGTTCGGTGTCCGGCGCCTAGAGCCGTAAACATAGGTTTAGGGGAGGGGGGGACGACGGGGGAGCTTGGTGGGTGGAGTGGGGGCGAAAAAGTGCGAGAAGTGGAGGAGGAAGGCGGCTCCCCAGAAGGAAAGTAGTCCTGCTCCCCTGGGGGGGGGGGTTTGGGGGGAAAAAACCCTAGTCCCTAAAGGCTCCGTTAACAAAAAAAAGAGGAGCACAAACGGGGTGGGAGGGCAGGAGAAAAAGGAAATTGAAAACAGGTCCGAATATGGCTGCAAACCTAGACAATCTGACAAAGAGATCACATGGGATGGTCCAGTCGCGCTCGGCCTCCTTGGAAACAAAAAGTGCGGGGCGTCGGGGCGGGGGGGCAGAAAAAAAGAAAAACACGCGGGGAAGAGGAGAAAATGGGGGGAAAAGTACGTACCTTATAGGCACGCCTAAAGTGTAAGGAGAAAAAAGACCGTTTGTCGAAGAACCCGCCCCGGGGGGGAAACCGAACAGTTTTCGGGTCGGAAGGTGACGAGATAAACGAGGACGGGGAAAGGGGAGGGGGGAACAAAGGAACAAAACAGAGAGGCGGATCACGATGCTTTTTTCAGACCTGGTCCCCTAAAGGAGGCATCAACAGAGAACCTGAAAAGAGACGCACTCTTAAGGGGGGGCCAGGCCACGACTTTTAGATGCTGGTTTACAGTCAAAAGAAAAAAAATGGGGGCTGCAAGACGTTTGGCCGTGGTTCGTGACGGGGGGGGGACAACTAAGTCACGATTCGTGGAAGGGGGGGAAGGAAAAGTCAAGGAAAGCTTGGGATGTGCCCCTTCTGAGCCTCCTGCAACAAAAGATGGGAAGTAGTAACAGGAAATCAGCTCGATTTGGCCTCAAAAAAAAATCGCCTGGGTGCCCTGCAGGTTAGAGGGGAGCCGAAACGGGGCTGGCAATAAAAAAAAAAAACGGGGACATTAAGGGAAGGAAGCGTCCATAAGCAGGTGAACCCAAACCCAGGGTCGACCAAAAGAGAGCGGGGAGGAAAAAATTGACGGTTATCAGCAGAAATCCCGCCCTGGTGAGAAAGCCTTTTTGGAGAGGACCAGGGAGCTAAGTCAGACTCAAGATCCGACCCAAAACCATCTTGCGGTGGAAAAATAAGATCGTCCACGAGGAGTTAAAAAAAAAAAACCGAAAAAGGTCGGAAGCGTCCAAACTTTCGCGACTGGGAAAGGGCCTGCGGTAAACAATGGGGCCAAGAGTCACCACGAAACAGGAGTGGTCCATAAGTACTAAAATAAGAAGACGGGGGGGAAAAAAAAACTCGAGAAAAGAGAAGAACGTGGAGTTTTACCGGACTTCGAACTGCAAACAGCTCAAAAAATCCAAGGAAAACATTGCAAAAATGGGGGGAAGGACCTAACCGAGGGGGGGCAGAATCAAAAAGAATGTTCAAAGAAGCGGCCCAGGTCATTGAACTCCCTCAGCCTACCTAGGGAAATCTGAAAACGCTTAGGGTTTGCGAATGGGTGCTAACCCCTCGTGCGACGGACGTAGCGGAGGGGGGTTGGGGTGAGACGGACTCGGTCCGGGACCGTCAAGCGGTGGGGAGGTCGAAGCAGCAACCGATGGAGTAAAAAAAAAAGAAGACCGCACGCCGTCGAAAAAGAAAAAAAAACCGTGAGCAAAAGACCAGGTCTGCGCCGCACAACCAATAACGCTCCTTTTTTGTCTCGTGCCCCCCGCCTTGACAGAAGTATATGGCTCTCTTTAGAAGGCGGGAAAAAAAAAAAAAAGAGGGCTAAATAGGGTCACGCTATTTTACGGAGGCCTCGGGAGGCAAAAGGACTCGGGGCGCAAAGATCAAGTGAACCAAGAGGAAACCAGGATCCCAAAAGCCCGGATTTGATGTGGGAACAGATTTTTCGAAAAAACGGACTTTTTGGGGGGAAGTGCAAAGAGGAGGAAAGATCAAGAACAGGCCGGCAGGGTCGTGGAAGCCCCTTTGAGGGTAGTCGACGGGGTTAACACAAAAAACTCCGAGGAAAAAGGACGAAAAGTGTCTGTCCCGGGGTCCAAAGGTGAGGTACGGGGTCCAGAAACGCCCGTAAAACCAACAGCGAAGGGCACGCTAACGGTCCTGCCAAAAAAAGGGGGGTCGAACGAAGGTGACGCAAACAGTTCGCAGGTGTTAAGCCGGAGGAAAAGAAGGAACGGAGGGGGCCGCATAAACTTCGGAGGGAAGGTTCTAGTGGACCGCCAAGGGCACGGGACAGGGGGGACAAACGGACTGGGAAACGTACGGAAAAGGTGGACAGTAACGCAGATCTTCTGCCCGGAGAGCGAAATGGGGGGTGGGGGAAAATGTTCATCCGAGTTAACTGGAATGAAAAAAAGGAAAAATGAGAAACTAAGAAGCTTCACTGGGTGGGCCCCCTCATGTGGCAACCTTCTGGGGGTCAAGTGTGAAGTCCGTAAAAAAGCGCGGTCGTCGTGTTAAGGTGAAACGGGGCACCCGGGACACAAGGCGGAGGGCGCCGAAACAGGGTCAGCCGACAGAAAAGGTCAAAAAAGGTCCAAAGAAGATAACCAGAGGGACACTCAAGGGGTCTTTCAGGAGTTCAGAGGGGGGCCCGTTCCTCATCGGAAAAACCGGAAGAGGGGTTGAAAAGAGGGCGTTCATCCCGGCGGTTTGCGAGCGGGGCAGGGGGGGAGTTGAGGGCAAGGTGTGAAAAAGAATCAGTAGCAAGCGCCCCCGGTACCGGGGACAAATACCTATTCGATGGTCGGGTTTGGCAGGAGAATGGTGAAAAAGGGGGAATCCAGGGGACGAGGAAACCCCGGCTGTTTGTAGGAACCAAACCTCCCTTATTCGCCTAGAACTGAGAAGGGGGGTTAAAGGGAAGGGGGTAAAGAACAAGGATCACAAAAGGGTGATGGGCCTCTGTAGAGAGCGACCAGAAGGCTCAAGGTTTGCCTCCAAAAGAAAAAGCCCGGGGGGGAGTAGAAAAGGAACGGGGGACGAGCGGAGTTTCCTTGAAAACCAAAGAAAAACACCAAAGACATCCATGAAGACTACCAAGACGGAATAAAACAAAAAACAAAGAAGAAAAATCTTTTTTGGCCTCCAGAAAGGCAACCGATCGGGCGAACCCCGAGGCGCCCCGGGCAGGCATGCCCAGGAAGGTATTGGCAGGGAAAGGGAGTCAGGCAAGCCGCGTTGAATCGGCCATTCGCACAAAGATTTAAGAAAAGGATCGTACCCATCTATTCCAGAAAAAAGAGAGGAGGAAGCTGGGACCCATTAGAAAAAAAGATAATTGAGTGGCCACAGGGAAAGGAAGCAACAGAGGGACCCCAAAGACGAAATCGATCCTCCTCGCCACACGCGTATGGAGGAAATTCAGAACCTGGCGGCTTCACGGAGAAGGCTCCCTCCAAAGAAGAAAACTCTTTGTGATGTCAAAAAGTCGAGGCAATAGGGTTGGAGAAGAATAAAGAAAGTCAGAATTGGCCGCAAAAATCTATGGCGCAAAAAAAACAGAGAAGGGAGGCAGACCGGTTTCACGGCCAGCGGAACGGGGGGCCAAAGTTGGGGGCCCAGGAAACCCAGCCGACCTTTCAACCAAGTTGGGGTGAGAAGAAAGGGGGAGCAAGACGGGCGGACCCGCGGATGAGGGAGAGGGACGTAGTTTCCGAAGGGAAGACTGAGAGGTCTTAAACTTCGGAAAAAAAAAAGGGGAGACATGCCCGAACAGCAAAAAAGCCAGCAAAAACAAAAAAACCCGCGGCGACCCCCGCCTGCGGAGCAGAGGGGGGAGTGCCTGTTTCTTTGGGGGGACTGGAGGGAAGAACCAAAAAGACGAAGCCACGGGAAGGGGTGCACCTGAGGGTCAACACAACCTCGGAAACTAAGGGGCGCCTGTGAAGGGGGGGGAAGGGTCCACAGGCAGGAAGGACCGCGGCAAAACGTAAAAACGGCTCGGGGGGAAGGAACACTGCCCGATTTAGGGCAACAATGGGGGGACAGGAGCAACCGTCGGCCTGTGAAGCAGACAAGCCCTGGGGGACCAGGTTGTGTCCCAAACGCGGCGGGTTGGGGAGAAACTTAAAAAAAGACCAACAGAACCTGAAAGCAACGGCGAGCAGAGGGGGGAGATGAAACTTTTTCCTTACCTGCGCCCAAACGACCCGGCCTAACCAAGGAAAAAGGGAAATCACAGGGGAAAAGCCAGAAAAAAAAGTGCAGATCGTCAGGCGGTTACAAGCGGAGATCGCACAAAGAGTCCAGATGTGAGGGGAAGAAAAAAAGGGGGGGGTGGAAAAGGGAAAACGCATCTGTGAATACCGCTTGAACTAAATCTCTAACATTGGAGCGGGGGTAGGAAAAAATTCCAGGTGGCCCAACAACCGTTCACAGGCGAGGAACAAGGGTCAGAAAATGTCGTATCTTCCATCAGGAAAAATTTTCCAGAGAGTGCAAGAAAGGATTATGGGAAGAGAGCGATTGGACAATGGTGTCCTTCAGGAGAGAGACGTGAATAAAAAGAAAACGAAAGGGGGATCCGGTTGTCACTTGTGGGGTAACATGGAATAGGAAAACTATAATAAGGGGACAAGCTCCCGTAGAAGAGCAATGAAAACCTCTCCAGGGGCACCCCTAAGGGAATCATGGGAGAGTGGGGAGAAAATGCTGGGGTAACCGCCGAATGCACAAAGAAAGCGGCTTCGGGCGGCGGTTGGGGGCGCGGATCTGGACTCAAGAAACGTTGGAGGGGCTGGTCAAGGGAGAAGGCGAGGGGGGGGGAAACCAAACAAAACTCCGAGGTTCTTCCAAAAAACACCATAGAGTGGGTCCCCCCAAAGAGTGCGTAGGAAAAAAAACCTGAGAGGGATTCTGTTCTTCAAAGGTGTCGACCGAGTGGTGCCCCAACGGCCCGAAGCGGCATTAAAAAACGTTGGGCAAAAGAGAACACAGAATGGGGGCGGTGTTGGGACGCCCCATTTGAGCTGGGCCCCGAAAGGTGGGGAGGTTTTTTGAAAAAAAATGACCAGTCAACTTGGAAAAGGACCTATCGCCGCCATCTTCCCGAAGAAAACGACGAAAAGACCTCCAGCAGTTAAATCCAGAATTGCCGGGAGGAAAATCTAGACAGGGGAGGGGTAAAGAAAAAATACGGAGACCTTGATATCAGAGAGGCCGAAGAGAAGGTTTACTGGTCACAAGGCCGTTTTAAAAAAAAATATCGGCGGGGGGAAAGGAAAACCTGGAAGGGTACGGCCCTCACGGGCCCTGGACACCTACGTTCAAAAAGGCTAAAATGTTCTGGAACCCAAAAGTCCCGGCTAAAAAATACAGGAATGACCCGAGCTGCGTGGGGGAACCGCGAAAATCACTGCAAAATGGTAAAAACCCGAGTGCCGAACAAACCGGAAAAAAAAACAGGGGACGGTGGGACGGCCATCTGCGAGGGCTGACAGGTTAAGCGACGAAAAAAAAAGCGCGGACCCGAACCGGGGGGAGGGAGGGTCGGGGGGGCTAAGGGACCGGGGGACCTCGAGACCATCCGCTCAGGAGACGGACTCCAAAAAGAAGGGTACTGCCAACTCGGGGATGGGAAAAGAGATAGAGGAAGGGCCGACCTGAATGGCCCGGCATGCATCGTCGAACTTACACGCAGGGCTCTGCGTCTGAGCAAAACATATATTTGGTCATTAAGTCGAGGAACAACAACGAAAAAAGACGGCTTCAATGGGAGTTGACATAGACTGGGGTCAAAGGGAAGGAAGGAAAAAATCGATGGCAGCTATGGGTCCAACACCTTGGGGTACGAGAAAAAAAGAAAAAGGGAGACTTGGGGGAGGGGGCATTTGCCCCTGCCAAAGAGGGCCGACATCTTAATGGGGCTAATGGGAAGTCTTCCCGACCCCCTGGAACCAAAGAGGAAGGATAAGAAGGGTTTTGAATCAAACCTGACCTGTCGTTTGAGGGGGAAGGGATCATGGCTGCTATCTGACGGTTGGGGGCGAAGGGAATAAAAATCCACACAGTCGAAAGAACACAAAAAAAAACTCGGGGGGTTTGGTATCCGAAATTTCAAAAAAAAAGAAGGGCTGTGGGGGGGCGGAAGAGACGATTCTCCGAGGGGGCGGCTGGACAATGTCTCAGAAATGGGGGTGAAAAAGGTGGTGGAAGTGCGTGAAAATACGAATGTCACATGCCAAAAGGGGGGAACCCCAAAAAGTTGAGAACCAGGCGCTTCCTGCGGAGCATTCAGGGGGGTGGGAGAGCAAGGAACGCGCAAGGCGACCATGGTCGCATCAAGAGCCCGTGGGGAGAAACAAACCGGGAGTGCCTCCTTGGAGTTCGGCAGGGTCCCCTGTTCCTCCTGAGGAAGGGAAGTAGTACATATTGCGTCGGGTAAGAATTAGATGACCTCTCAGGAACATTGATTAGGGGAAATAGCTCCTCGGATGGGGGGGGGGGAGTCACGGGGCCTTAACAGTTGGCCCCCTTGGGGGGGTTATTCGTCCTAGGCGGGGGGAATGGGATCGGGGGTGATGATAGCTGAGAACAGCAGCTTGTGAGGGGTCAAAAGCGACAAAAAAAAACCGCTGCCGGACTACTAAAAAGTGGGAAAAACTAAACTGCACGTCGCAGGAAGAAGGGTATACCGGCGTTGGACCTTGGGGGGAAATTACTCCCGTTAGTTCACGAGGAGCAAAACTGAAAGGTAACCCCCCACCAAAGGAGAAGCCAGTAACTGCGCGAAAAGGACATAGGGAAGGAAGTCTGTGGGACAACAGGTTTTCTCTTTGGTCGCTTGACAGCTGGAAATTCGTCCCCTACAGCATCGGGCACAAAAAAGACCTTACTTCCGTCGTCCAAATGACTTGGGTGGGGGGGGGGAGGCGGCAATCAGTGGGACCGCCCTACTTGGGGGTCACAAGGGGCGAAAAAAGAGGAAAAAAAGCGTTGCAACAAAAAAAAAAGTGACGGGTGGGGGGGGGTTCAGTTTTGGAGGACGATGGGGGGGGGCAACCCCCAACCCAGGGGAAGAACCACCCCTGGAAAAAGAAACAACGGGGAACAGAAGGGTTGTCGTAGGGAGCACCCGAACCAATCGGGGACTAAAACATCAAGGGAGGGGCCCCTCACCTTTAGAACACGCCCCTGGGTGAGGTGGAGAGGGGTGTGAAGGGAGACCGAAATGGCTCCACTTGGACTCTCGAAGACCCCACCCGTCAGGAAAAAGAGAAAAAGAGGGGGCCCACAAATCCAATCATCGGCTTGGGTGGGGAGCGGCAAAGGGGAGAAAAAGGCCTAGCAGGAAGGGTTGGCATCCGACCTGGAAAGGCTCTTACTACGGAGAAAAGAAAGAACAACGACCAGAGGGACGCCGCTGGTAATAGCCGAGACATTCATTCGAGAGAGACGTCGGACTTCGGAAAAACCGTGAGAGGCGGAGGGTCTGTCACTGTCTGAATCAGAAGGGACAATAGAGAGAAAAAAGAAAATGCCATCACATCAAAGGACGGGCCACCGCAGAAGTATTCCGGAGGAAGAGAAGGAAAAGAAGGACTGGGAGCCAACGGGTCTCGCCACCCTCTGGGTCGCGTCTCGAAAAAGTCCCCTGGGCCCGGGGGGGTCCCCGCGACCAAGGAGAGGGGTCCGGCCCTCAAAGGGGGGGACACGCGAACAAATTAGGCTTGAAAACTGCCAAAAATACAGGAGGAGGGGTCAGGAAGTCTAGGGGGCTGTCACATTCCGGGAATTTCAGAGAGGGAAAACAGTAAAATAACAGGGGGGGAAACAAATGTTTGAGAGGGTTTGGTTCAGTCCTTGAGGGTCAGGGCCACCAGATGGGTGGGGACCAAGGTGGTCAAAAAGCGATGGAGAGGCGCTGGGGCGAACTGGGCCAGCGAGGGACGGAAAGCAGACAGAGGACAAGGGAAATAGAGGCGACGAAACGTGATCAGCCCAGTTGGTGACCAAGCTCCAAAAAAAGCCCAGGGTACGGAGGGACGGTGAAGAGGAACTTCAAAGGAATTGTAATAAAAAACAAACAACTAGGGATCAACCGAGGGGCTTGCTCGGTTCCGCCCTCAAAAAAAAAAAAAAAAGTCATAACCTAATACTCTAAGATCAAGGTCGAGAGGAAGGTGGCAGTAGATGGGCTGGAAGGTAACCCACGAAGTGAGGCAAAGAAACCGTAGTACCCAAAAAAGTGGAGGAATCCTGGGGAACGGCCTTAGGATTTGACACATTCCACACGGGACAAACGAAAAAAAATAATAAATCTCAGAACTCAAAAAAACGGAACTGGGAGAGGGGGGGGTTGTTGGAACATGCATCTGTTCAGCACTTGTTACCGGGAGCACGAGAACCCGAAGGAAACGCAAACCACTTACGTCCCTTTGCCCCCCGAGGCCATAGCCTCAAAAAAGGGAGGCGTAGACTCCAGGCGCTGTAATTTCTAGTATCTGTCGCGGACCCAAAAAAAGCAAAACAGGAAGTGGGGGCTCGACATGGCCGACGGCCTGAGCAGAACAAATGGACAACCATCTTAAAAGGTGGACGGAACCAGAAGGGACAACCGGTCGGAGCCCACGGGGAGGCGAGATCAAAATGTAAAAAGGTCTTCTGCTTGACCGGCAGGGCGTGCAAGAGCAGACGTAAGAACCGGAAAAGGCAGTCATATCTTCTACGGGAAAAAGAAAACCCGGGGGGTCGCCCCTCTGACGTAAAAGTCTTTAAAAGAGGAGGGAAGGACCACCGAATCGCAGCCAGAGGAAAGTTGGAAGGGAGAGACCTAAAACTCTCACCAGTTTCTGTTGGACCGAGGGGACAAGATTTCTGACCGAAGACGCACAAGTTACCGGCGGGCACTAGGACGAGTTTCTAACTTGCAGGCAAGGGGGGTTAGATACAGTGGAGAAAACCCGAGGGGTTGTGAGAGGGAAAAGTTAACCAAGGCGATAAGGGGAAAATCTAAGCGGGCGGTCAACCCGTGGCAAATGAGGGCGAAAAACATAGTAATGAGGGTTGATGCTCCTCCGCGAACCCGCAGTCGCAAAAAATGACAACAGCCGGGAGAACGAGACGAGTTCTTGAGAACGGGGTATCGTAAAAAAAAGGCGAGC
>Ga0179593_1706870_pt1 | contig 12892 bp, 13 predicted proteins | sample CZODoug2_1_08_16_FD_185931 | JGI IMG/M metagenome (GOLD analysis project Ga0179593, IMG submission 185931) | Vadose zone soil fungal communities from Angelo Coast Range Reserve, California, USA - CZODoug2_1_08_16fungal (PacBio error correction) | ecosystem: Environmental > Terrestrial > Soil >...
GCAGAACATTGTACCCCATAATGTGGGAATTCGTTCAGGGGGACGCCGGCTAATGTAGCGACCTTATTTTATAAGGAAAAGAGGTGAATCCTGATATGCGCGGAAGGAGTGGAAGAAGAACAATAGACACCCTACATAGATGGCATTGGGCGGGGCGGATGGAGATTCAATGAAGAAATAACGAATTGGCGGGCTCGAGTGAAAAACAAAGGCGGTCCTCAAAAGATTTTCCACGATGAAGTCCGGCGGTCAAGCAAACAAAACGGAAGTAGAGAAAGCTCTGGAAATTACCTCGTTCGACAAAACTGTTTTCAGGAAAAAAACAACCCGGACATCACGGCAAAAAAAAAACAGCGGGGTTTAGTCGCGAATCTCTCAATCATCCCTCACGATCCGCCGCAATGCAGCATAGGGGGGGATGTACGCCAGAGCCACAAACGACCGCCGAATCCAGCAAAGGGTCAAGAGGGAACCTTCAGGCGCCGTGCCGAGAGCACAGCTGCCAAGAAAGGAGGCCAGGATCTCGCCAGGGAGGTCGAATGAGACAGGGGACGAAGAAGTAATAGCGGGAGCGAGCTGCATTGAGGGAAGAAATAGTGACGCGCAAGGAGGTTCATCCTCGAATGAGGCAAAGATGGCGTTAACCGGAGCCCAGCTTTGAGAAAGACTTCAAAAATGAAAGCACGCCCTCCCACGACGCGCCCAAGAACGAAAGGGAATCAAGGGCTGAAGAAAGGGGGGTCAAGGTGGCGGAAGCGTCCAAGTGCGGGATGTTGGCCCCATTAACAGGGAAAAAACGGCGAACACCACTGGCTAAGATAAGTCCCAATGCTAAGGATGATAAAACCTGAAGCAACCGAAACCAAAGAACCCGAATTGTCAACACGGCGGAAGATTCGCAGAGAAAGGGACAAACTGAAGATCGGACGAATAATGGCATTAAGGAAAGTCGCTGTGCACTCGTTTCAGAGATAAGGCAGATTAAATGGCGTCATTTCAGGGATCGGAAATCCCTAAGGGGGGAACGACCTTGATTTTCCAAAGGGCACCGGTAGACGTTGATGAGAGACGATAGAAGGAGACATCAGGGGACCAGAAGAGGAGGTGACAGATAAGAATATGGGTCCAAAACGGAGATCAACGGACGACACGCTTAAGGAGCGTACCCTCTCGTATCGAAGGAAAAGAGGAGCAAGAAAGAAGCGCTGATACGGATAACCGCACCACTGGAGAAAAAGAGCTTATAAAAGGCGGACGCCGCAGTGCGTGCAAAAAAGAAAGGGGGTACCACAGCCCGTCGCCGCGCGGCGTAACGCAAGATTGGGGAGAAACATCTCATCTCCTAGAGGAACGGCGTAGGCGAAAAGCAGAAAACATCGGACCCTACCGTACGGCATCCCATATCAGGACAGCTAGGCGCCACAGATGTGCCAGATCAGGAAGGAATCGGTCTCCTAGCGGAGCGAAAGGAGCCCCTTCAGTAAAAGGGGAACTGGTCCTTCGGTAGCAGAAAAGAGGAAAGGGATGCCTGAAAAAACTACATAATGAAGCGCAAAAACTGATAGTGCAATGGGAAGGGGAAGATCAGCAAAAGACGTGAAGGAAACGTCTGGGACAACTTCGATGAAAAACTTCTCGTCGTTGGACTACCGCACGCAAAAAGCACGTCGGACACGGACAAGGCCGCCGTTTCAGGAGGGGCAGCAAGAAAGGGGACTATACGATCATCCAAAAGAGGCAGGCTGGATACTGAAGAAAGTACCGGGCTTCAACCACTGCGCTCTGTCACCAAGGTGGGGAATAGCAACAGTGTTTGGGATCGGGAACAGTGAACTAACCAGACAGAATGGTCTAGCAATCATCCACCCGCGAGAAAAACTCTAAAAAGAAAAGAGAGGATCGCGGAGATGGACCGCGCTCTACTGGAGTAGGCCGTAACTTAGTCTGCGCAACCGGCGGGGAGGCACAAAAATGCAGCACAGTCCAACTGAAATCAGAGTACATCATTGTGAGGCAGGGGGCTTTCACCCCGTAGAAGAATCGGATCCACTGCCTCGCGAACACCAGAGAAGCTCGAGGCCCCTCGAAGGATAGCGAAAAAGAAAAACAATTGGCCGAGCCGGAAAACACCGGGCGCGCCTGGTTAAGTCAAAAGGGAAAAAAGAAGCTCGACAGAAATTCAGACGGTTGTCCGGACGGAAAAAAAGCGAACCTAACTGCTCACGGGGTGGGGCTACCGCAATGATTATGCAGGGATTCAGTTGCATACCGGTAAAAAAAACAGGAAAGACACGAAGTTCTTCTAAAGGAGAACGAAGGGCCCAATGAAAATTTCAGGTCGGATAAAGAGAGGAGACCAAGTGAAGTATGAAGTTGAGTCCCACCACTGATTTACCGAACTCCTGATCGGAGAGAAAGGTTTGGAGGGCGACACTATTGCAAGTTACCTGGAGATCTTTCCTCAAACACCGCGGAAACCAGAAAACCTTGTTCCAGAAACGCGAGCTTGAAAAAAAAATCTGCGGGCGAAGCGCTCCGATCGTAGTAAGAGGGGGAGTAGGCCACAGCACTTCTGTCTTAGAAGCTAGGGAAGAAACAAGGTTGGACCGCAAGGATGAGTGGCTAAGGGGAAAAAGTACGGATCCAAGAGCTGAAGAGAAAAAAAAGTAATAACGGAATCCGAAAGAGAGCGGCTCAACGAACACAAACCAGGAGGACCTAGGTCGTCCACTAGGCGAGAGAAATTGGCATTAGGGCACATATCTTTTTGTTTTGTCAAACCCCCAAACCCCAAAAAAACCCCCCCCCCAACCAACCCACCCCACCAAACAGACCCCACCCAAAAAACCCCCCCCCGACCACACCCCCCCAACCCCCCCCCACAAAAAAACCACAGAACACCCACACATCAGCACACCCACAACCCCCCCCGCCCCCCCACCCCTTTATGTTCTGGAAACAAAACAGATGGAGAGATAGAAAAAAATACACGCTTTCCTTGTCACGAAAGAGACAGGGAAAAACATGAGTAACTTTCAGCAGGTGCAGGACGGAAGAGGCTGGAGAGGTTGTGTGTTCGCCCAGAAGATGCGTGCTAGAGAATGGACATAAACATCGGGGAACGACGGCTGTTCGTGGGAGGAGGAAACGAGTCCGGTATGGGGGGGAAAACGAAAACCATAGGAAGCGAGACAGAACTCATGTGAAAACGACGGAAAAGAGAACGAGGCAGCTTCTGTCATACACGTCCAAACTGGACGGGGAGCTTGGCAATGGAGCTCGGCATCTTGCTGATTCAGCAAGCTGGGAGGGAGGGTTAAAGCAATCTCCCGAAGGAAGAATGAAAGAGCGATGAAACCATAGCAACGAAAAAAAAACGAAAGAGCTGCACGCCTTGTGGGGGGAAGTCATAAACCACGTGCGCGAAGAGAAACTGGCTGCGTACGGCCACGTCGGCTTCAGGCGCTACCGAACGAAAGGTAAAGTTCCTCCCTTTAGAGAATGGGGCAAGGAATGGTATGAAAGGAAGATCGACAGGCAAAAAAAAAAGATTCTGCATGTTGCCGGAGGTGGGGGGGTGAGGCCGGTGATTGAAAAAAAGCAATAGGGCTAAAAAGTGAGCGGGCCGCGAGAGACCGCTGAGACGCTTGGAAACTAGGGTCGTAACGATTGGGGAAGGAAACGGAGATCTCCAACAGAGGACTGGGAAGAAAAATAGGAAAAAAACAAAACAGTCACGGAAAGGGAAACTCTTGATTTGTCTAGGAAACGAAAGATCGTGGACCACTCGACAAAACCAGAGGGTTTGGCCTGACGCAATATCGCCGGCTCGCCTCAAAAGACATCCGGCTGTGGAGAGCGGAAAAACTCCCACCGCGGACGCGAAGCGCGGAAAGAGAAAAAAAAGGAATTGGTACCAGGTATCCGAGGGAAGGCAGAGACCCAACATAACTGTCGCCAGTACAGGAGGCAGGCGAACAAAGGACGGAAGCAATGAAAAAAAAACAACCGAGTTTGACGTGCAAATCGGAACTAGCTGTCGGAATCTTCAATCAAGAGATTGCCGCACCACTTGGCGAGAAAGGGAAGAAAGAAGCAAAAAACGCTGCCCGAGTGAGAACTTCAAGCAGGGGAATACCGCATCTCTTCTCACCAACGGGCGCGGCGTCCAAGGGGGCGATGCCGTTTCGGAGGAACCGTCGGAAACAAGAAAGAAAGGGGAAGCAACGATAGGCCAATGAGCAAAGTATGCACCTATGCGCAACCACGCCCTCCCGCCACAAAAGATTGCCAGCCGACCGACCGCGAAAGAAACCCATGGCGACCCTGTAATATAATGGAGGAAAAAAGAACGGGGAGACGAGTCAAACACAAAGAGAGGCATCGGTGGGGAAAAGCAGGCAATGGCTTATCGCAACCCCGAGTTGCAAGAAGGAATGGGGAAAAAAGGGACTGGACGCTTCACCCTATTATGGACGTCCGGTGCTTCGGTAGTACTGGGGAGGTCTAACAGGGTATCCTAGTAAAACAGGTGAACCACTGAGACTGGAATATCTTGCGATAAAAGTTGATCGAAGTCTCTGATTCCTAAAAAAAGAACTGAAGAGGATCGGCCCGACTGGGACATAACCGGTGAAGAGCGCGGAGCCGCCACGCAGGGCTTCAAAAGGAAAACCAAGCGCGTCGGCTAAGCTTCAAGATAGACTTCATCTCGCAAATACGACATTGCGAACGCGAACGTACGCGACTCATAGAGGAGTTGCAAGACAACAAGAATCGCCCAATCAATGATCGAGCCTAGCGAGAAACTGGGTAAACACATGGGAAGGGGAGCTTTCAGAACCGTAAATACGTTTTAAAACACTTAAAAGCCGGTGGATTAGGGGGATGAAAGATCGCCACGCCATAATTCCGGAGAGGCGGAAAAAAAATAAAACCGGTTGACGCAGGGTGCGATCACGGGTCTGACGGCACGTCGTACAGGAGGTCGAAACTTCTTCTCGGGTGAACAAGAACAAGGGAATGTAAAAAAGCAAAGGGGAGGCTTATATTGAGCGCTCGTCACCGAAGGTCGAAGCGACGATCGTGAGGGGGAGTTCGAGAGCAGGCTTATCGAGAAAGGGCAACCGAAAAGTGAAGCTACAACACTGCAGGTCAAGAAAAAAGTTCGATGTCTTGCAGATACCGGTCTAACGAAGCAGCCGTGCTGAACAAGCCACGAAGCAAAACGGGCTAAGTAGCACAAGGAAAAAAAATTCCGAAAACTGAACACACAAGTAGGGGGAAAGAGATCCGCGGGGAAACCGCGTGAATCTGGCCGCAACGGGAGTAGGTTTGCACCGCGCTTCGCGCCAAACAACTACGCGGGGAAAAAGGTAAAAAAGCAGGTGGTTGAGGACCACCAATTGCGGGTTGACTTCTCCGTAAAAAACGCATCACGTCCAAACTAGAGGCAGTCGGATTCACTCAAAGAGCTCGGACTGGCCCCTCGCCCGCCCGGTAAAGTTGGCGCAGAGTTCTCTCGGGCACGAAAAAGAAGCTCCATCGCCGTCAGGGGACGTTCGGAACGGACGAACGTGATCGCAATCCCTCTGAGGCTCTGTTGCTCAGAGAGAAAATTATGCAAGCTGAGATCACGGGCAATACCTTCATAGAAGTGAACTAAAAACAGGAGGCAAGAACAAAGCCGCTCCTTTGGGCGAGGAGGAAAAAGGGGAAACACTCCGGTGCCTCGGAGGAGGAAGCTCCTTAGGGCAGGAGGAGTGAGGGTCCGATTTCGACCTAACAAACGTTACACCCAAGAGGTCGAAAATGACGTCTTTAAAAGCAGTGGAAACAGTCGGCCACACAGACTGTGTCGCAGAAAACAGCGCAAAACGCAGGGAGTCGAAAAACTCGGGACGTATCTAAGAGATGACATTCGGGGAAATAAGCTGTTCAAGGGGGTGACGTTATACGCCCGACCGCAAAGAAAAAAGTAACCAAAGGATTCCAGAGATACTCGAGAAGAGGAGAACAAGGATGCTGACATGACCAAAAGGCTACTGGCTCCAAAGGCCGAGGATCATCAACAATCAAAACCAGAAGAAAGACGGAGCCACTCTGCAGTCGAAGAGATAGGAACTTCATCTCAGCGATGATCGACAGATTGAAATATCTCGTTTCCGTGGTCACGAAAGGAAGACGAAAATTGGGTCAGCGGTGACCGTCCTTAAAGAGCGGGCAGCGTTCGGAGAAGGGGCAAGGTGGGAGTGGTGCGCAAATCAGGTAAAGAAACTCTAAAAATCAACCGTAACGGCGCTGGAAGGTGCGCATGCCGCTGTCCTCACGAACGGCATAGCCGCGCGGACGCCGCGCATCAGGGGAGAACCAAGGTCGTCAAAAAAATCTTGCGGCAGAGCGGCATCGTCGTGGGCGTGGGCGGACAAGTAAGGTGTCTCTAAAAGCTGGCTGCGTTACCAGAGCGACGTAGTTCGAAAAAAGGACGGGGAAAATCGGCGCGTCCCTTTATTGGGCAAAAAAAACAAGGTCAGCTGTCCACGAGAGAGTATCGGCACCGTGCACAAACGGCGACCGTCCCTGGAGGCTGGAAAACCGATGGCCTTCTGTGAGGCGGCATACGCGACCTTAAGTCAATACAAGGTGTCACTGCCTGGGGAGAGGCGACGTCAGGGACGGAAGCCATCGCAAAACCACAATCTGGTAATGGGCGGAGCATCGTGACCTGAAGTGGGAGAAATAGAGCGAAAAAACAGGTTGCGCGGTTTCGATGGAAAAAACGCTAACGAAGAAATAGGGGGTCCGAACGTGAAATTCGAATTCGAGAAAAAACAACAAAACGTGAGGGATAAAAGATTTAAAATCGGCGGACCCGTTGGAAGCCCGGTAGGGAATTAACCACGAAAGAATCTGTTTAGGGTCGACGCAACTCTCCAGCATCGGCCTAAAAAAAGAGAACCGTGTCTGGGCAGGAACGCTCTTCAAACAGAAGTACAAACGAGGGAGAAACGGATGAAAAACCGAAGAAAAGAAATCCAGGAAGACGCAAGATATGCCAGAAAAGGTCGCCGGCACGTGAAGACGATCGTGCAGCTAGAAAGAGTAAGTGTTGGTAAAATAAAGCTTTACAGAAGCCGCGTAGCCAAAAAGGAGTCCGTAATAATGTCAGAAAATATTTGGGGAAAACTGCACGGCAAGAAGAACGCACATACCGGCGACTCACCAATGAATCAGGGAGGAGAAACGTTGTGGGCAGCCGCGGAGCAGCAAAGGGACAGCCATGAAAACGAAAGAAGACGACCCACCGCCGGACGGTACAGAAGGTCCAAGCATTCCTTGGCGCATTCCTGATGGCAGACATAGACAAAACCAATTGCCATCAGAAACGAAAAAAGAGAGCGAACGGAAGGGGGAGGGAGGAGCAAGATATGTTCGAAAAGAGAGGCGTCAGAAGACGTGGAAGAGAATAAACTGGGCGGCATCGTGGAAGCTCGACCGAGCCAGAATGAACAATTCGTTTCCAAGGGGAACAGGGTGATGATCGACGGACGAAGTCGACATTCCAGGAAAGTACGCGGTAGGACTCGGGGTCCGAGTTCGTCCCAGGAGGCGGAAAAAAGGAACCGCTTGACGGATACCCTCTCGGAGAAAGGGGGGGAGGGCAGTCACAAGACACGAGAAAGTCGCTATAAGCGGCCAAAGGGAGATCATAATCTCTCATAAGCGCGGAATCCACCGCAGTCGTTTCCAAAAACGCGGGGAGACCAACAGGGGCAGGGGAAGGATGGGGGAAAAAAAAAACGTCATGAAAATCACATAAGTGATTGCGCCACTGAAAAGACGAACATCGGACTAACGGCAAGAAGCAATCAAAAAAAAGCGCCGCGACAGGAAAGAACTTTCGTTCTCTAGCGATACTGGAGAATAAGGCCTGTCTGCCCTTAATAGTGTGTAAAGGACTTAGGCCGGCGGAAAAGGTGTTGCACATAATGGAAAGGCCTAATTCGAAGACAGCGTAGAGACGAAGGGAAAAGGGGGGGGAAAAAAAATTTGGGGGGAAAAAAAAGTTTGGACGAAAATAGGATGCCGGTCCGGCACCGTCGGGGAGCGAGGGCGATGGAGGCTTCTGAGCGGAGGGAAGCGGAAAGAAACAAAGGGCCGCCAGTGTACCTTTCACAGGAGGAAGGACAAGGCAAACGTGTCGATTACGAGACTTAAAACGGAAGTGAAGAAGTCCCCGTGTAGGTCGAGGGGAAATGGGACCGAACCAAGCAAGGGCGCGCGAGCTACAAGAATTTCATATCTACAGTGCTGAAAACAGCACGCGGGCTGAACTAACGCCAGGGATCTACCAAGATCCAAGAAGGAAGCGGGACATACAAAAAAAAAAAAAACGATAGTAAAATAGAAGATCGCGGAGGGATGAAAGTCTTTGGGGGTGAAGAGCAAGGCTCCTCTGTAGACCGGGCTGGGACGCAAATCCAAGACACGGTAAGCATGCTGGGAAAGAAAAAAATCCCCGCGGTGACACGACTTAAAGGAAAAGAACGAAGGAATCGTATAAAGAGGTCTGCCCGGCGAGGGGGATTAGACAAAAAGCATATAAGAGCACAGTCGAAGAATCAGTCCTGTGACGGTTACACCTGAGGGAGAATGCTTCAACGACGGAAGAGAGCCGGCTCAAAAGAGGAAGGCAGCGAACCAACGCAAAAATCTGGGAACGCGACGGTTGGCGAATGCGATAGTTAGACTCGTCAGGATTTGCAAGAAAGAAGAACGGCCATCCGAAGTGAGGTATAAAAAAGTAAGCAGAAAGGAACCGCATCCCATTTAGTTCTTAAGCTCAGAACAAGATAAGTTGCGGCCCTGGCCACAGTCCGCACTCCTCAGGAGGGGACGGAGAAAAGGCAGTGGAAGCTGAAAAATGCTTGCCGTTAAGAAAGGGGAGAGTGGAAAATCTGACAAGTTTCACAGGACGAAAAAGCGCGGGAGATGTGTCCAGAAAACGAGCTTGGCTGAACGGCGGGATTCAGCCGACCGAGCTTGAAGAAGGGAAAGGGGGCCGAAAGAATGAGTCACGGATGTTAAACCTAGCCGACAAACGAGAGAGAACAAGATATCCAGAGCGTCGGAAGGGGAAATATGGAAAGACCGCAATACTACAAAGGAACTGGAAAGCCGACAGTCGTCTGAGCCGGAAAGAGATACAAACTCAGGCAGCGCCGAAAAAAGGGTAGGAAGCTCGAGGGAGAGGTCTGAAAGGGAACATGCTGCCACTCCGAGCGCAGAAAGAGAGGTGAAATGCGCACTCCTATCGTAATGGAAAGAAGCGGGAACATACGCGGCGAAGTGAGAGACAAAATGTGGTCAGGAGTGGCGGGTGCGGGCGGATGTGAGGTGCAAACTTCTGCGCAAGGAAGAATGGACTAGGGAAAAGGGAGCTGGGCCGACTGAGGAGAGGGAAGGGAGGAGGGTCAATTGTGCACATCCCGACCAGATCAACGCGCCGCTCATTGCCAAAAAGGGAGCACAAAAAAAGATTCATTGGGCAAAAGAGGCAGGCGTGGGCGCTGACTCGCAGGAAACAGGGAGTGATAAGCTGGGCTGGTCGCAATCAGCGATCAAAAATTCGTAAGATAGACGGGCAGAGATCACAATGGATGAAAAAAGAAAAAAACCCGGGAGATCACGAAGGACTTGAAGGAGGATGCAAACCGTGAAGGACACCAACAGTCAACTCGAAAATCTTGAAGGGCACGAACTGGGGCCGCAGGAGAAAAAGACCCTTTGAATCCAGGAAGTCATCGTGTAACGAGGCGCAAGGAGAAAAGGGACTCATGAGAAAGGTTAGACAAAGGGACGATGATTGAGGCAACCGAAACCCAGCATTGGAGGCGGAGGGGAAAGGGAACGCAAAGGGTACTCTAAGACGTAAAAGTTTTGGAAATTACGCAAGAAGGGAAGCAAATAAACAAACAACGGAGGAGGAAGGGAGAACACAAACAGGGCAAAACGAGGTTACGGCTAGTTTTGAAACCGAACAGGGGACTAACGACCCCGCCAATTGGGGCTAAATGAAAAAACTCTCAGAAAGAACGGAACCCGAACAATGCTGGGGAGTGGAAGCCAAGCACCCCCTACGAACTCAAAAGAAAAAGCATAATGGGCAAGTTGAATCGCTTCCGGTATGCGACGAGGAAAAAGGGGGAAAGTCCGACCCCAATAGTCTCGAAAGGGAAGAAAAAGGGAAGCAACACTTTCTCTGCACGAGTTCACCTTGTGATGCAAAAATCAAACAAGACGCGGAATCGCGTCGAATGGTCGAAGGTGCGGGAAAGAAGGAAACGGCCCTGCAAGATGGACCCCGCACCGCCATTAAATGGGAGAAAAGAAAAAAAAAAGCAACAGTCAGTAGGCTAGCCGGAAATAAAAATCTGCCGCGTCCAAACGAGAAGGAGAGGAATGTGAAACGTGCATCGACGCAACCAAAATCGGCTGGAAATTAGACAATGGCATGGACAGTCTTTCCTAGCAACCACTCCCAACCGCACGATGAAAACCGAAACGCTGCCCGCTCGAGACGAACACAACACGGTTCGTAATTCGTGACAAATGACGGGAATAGCCTACGGGGAAAAAACGAACGAGGGGCAGATTAAAAGGGTTGGGGGGTGGGTGGAAAGAGAGCCATCGCGAGTTGAACGAAATAACAGGACCGATGCCCGCCGTGGGTCGGTCACGTACGCCTTAAGGGACGCAAAGAGGAGGAAGAGACATGAAATCATCAAGAAAGAAAAGGTTTCTTCCAGTTGGGGCGAAACTGGTCTGCGAGAAACAGACAGAAAAGGAAGACAAGCCACTGAGGAAAAAAAAGATGGATTGGGAAAGAATGGGATAGACCGATTCGATAAGCTCGGAGCGCGGAGCGATGCGGGAGCAAGAGTAGAAAAGCCCGTCGCCGATCGGAAGGAAGAGAGGAGAAGGAATCTCCGAACGTGGGGAGCCAAAGGCGAAGCCATCGGACCCTAAACGAAAATCAGGTTTTTCGAAAGGATGACCGAGGAACGAAAAGAATTCGATGGAACGTAGACTACATGGAATAGAAGGGAGGAAAGGATGTTAGAAACACTTCATAGGGTTTTTGCAATGACCCCTAATCTGCATAAGGGCATGAGGGCCATAAAAGAAAAAAAAACAAAAAAAAAAAAAAAAACCGGAAGCCAGAGGTGATCAGAGAGAGGACTGCCGTACCGAGAACAGGGGGAAGAAAGCGCGATGGGGAGAAAAAAGGGTCTCAGTCGTTGAGAACACAAAGCAAGGTGGTACGCGGTCACAGGAAGCAAAGGGTTGGAAAGCGCTTCTAATCCGAAACGGTTAAGAATTCCCCTCAAACAGGCTAAAGGGAGCAGGGCAACCGACCGGGTTAAGCTAACCACGCCTCTATGAGGAGTTTCAACTCAGATCGTAAGGGTATTGCGGGAAAGGATGCTGAGCTTTGAGCCAGACCTAGGGCAGGAAAGTCCAGAACCCTAAAAAAAACACAAAGGAGAGAAAGAGAGGCGAGGCGGAAATTAGACGTTTGTGAGGGGAAAACGTAGGCTCAACTGCGCATCGGAAACAAAAGGCAAATGGATATCCTGCAATTGACAGCAACGGAAAGTTATATTCAAGTGGGCTAAGGAAAAGCAAGAAGGACAGGACTAAAAAACGGGACATTTCTAAAAATCAAAGTCCCTGCGTTGCGTATTGAGAGAGAGCAAGAAAATCGGGGCCTCGTCCTGTTGACCGTTACAAATGGCAAGACCGTCTTTCAACTAAGAAGAACTCGCAAGAAGATGGCAACGGTGACGGAAAAAAAACCGTAAAAAGAACGGCTCACCGGTGGGAAGTGGGCCGGAGATTAGGGAATTATGTAGGAAGCAGGATGGAAATTCAACTACATCCTAAACTACTGAAAGCCATAAGTAGCAAAGGCAAAAGCCGAAGGAGTCATTCTTACATATCTACTATGGGAGGGTGTCAACATGTTTCCTCAGCTGTCCAAGATCGTGGAAAGGGAAGTGAGTAACGATGTTCGGCGCAGTGGAAAAAAGAATAGCGGAAAACCTAAAGGAGCGGAGGAATACTTAGGCCTGCCAAAGACAGCGGCGACGCTTTGTCCACTTAAGCAGCTTAGCAAAAAGGGGACGCCGCGCTCCAGAGAGAGATGACGGTGGCAAACAGTCAAGTGCAAAAAAGAAAGATTCTCATTCTTGATACGGCCGAGCAGAAAAGGGAAGGCCAAGCCGATTCCATGAGCGTGGGGCGGAGCAACTAAGACCCAAGGGCTAAAACAGTACCTTGACGGTACGCAGGCAGGAGCGTACGTCAGAGCTACTCGGGGCAGCGGCCAGCTTGGGGAAGAGAGCAAACGGCGGGGCGAGGTCGAGGAATAATGAAGGAAGCTGAACGGACTCAGAAGATCGGGGACAAAGATGAGACGAGAAAGTCCGAAGAAGGTCACGGTGTCAAACGGCCGCCGGCGTTGAGGCACGGACTGCAAAAGGGAAACGTTGTCTCGTATAGGTCGGAAGAGGAAAAAAGTACGAATCATCGAGCTCAACAAAAATAAAAAAAAAAAAAAGGAAAAATGGGAAGAAGTCGTGCAGAATCCACACATATAACTGAATCGGGAGAAGGCCGCGGGGCGAAGATGTGCGAAAAAGGCCGGCACCTCGGAATTGAGAGAGAAACTAGGCGGAGGAGGGCCGGGTGCCTCGCGGGATTGTTCAGAAACTCAAAGCTAGAAACTAGTTCTAAGTTCGAAGGCTGAAGAGCGACAGGCGCTCCCGATTGATGAAAAGGAACACGAAGTTGAAAAGAGCAAGGCTCCTGTGCTTCAAAAATCAAAGTG
>Ga0179593_1758151_pt1 | contig 12892 bp, 12 predicted proteins | sample CZODoug2_1_08_16_FD_185931 | JGI IMG/M metagenome (GOLD analysis project Ga0179593, IMG submission 185931) | Vadose zone soil fungal communities from Angelo Coast Range Reserve, California, USA - CZODoug2_1_08_16fungal (PacBio error correction) | ecosystem: Environmental > Terrestrial > Soil >...
AAAACAAAACATCAGCGGCGAAGAACGGACATCCGTCGGGACTGGGAAGGAAATGCTTAAAAGGAGAGTTAGGAGGCTTAACGCGCATTTCCGGAAAAGACCGGTTTTTGTCTAGAAAAGATGCCATATTTGTTTCAAGCACGCAACACCCAAAAAAAGGGGAGGAAAAGCTCGGGAAAAAAAAAAAAGGCATCGGGAAATTTCCGACAAAAAAAAAAAAAGCCATACCGGAGATCAAAGATGTGTACGCATATGCCTTGATCGCGACGACTGGACAGTCAATATAGGATCAAGAAAGAGGTTGGGGAGGACTCTCCAGGCATTAAAAGGACAACGCTGGTCAAGAAAGGCGCCGACTCGGGTGAGAAAGAACCGCGGAGAGGTCAATGGGGAGAGTAGCTATTTGAAAAAGCCTAAGGGGATATCATGACGACGAGATTCGTCGAACAAGTCCTTTCCATCTCTGAGAAGAACTCACGCATTCGTCGGGGAAGCGACGACGGGCCGGACGGTCCGAGAAAAAAGCTCAGATCATTTTCCGCTGGGGGGGGGAGTAAAGCCCGGACTAAAAAGGTAGCCTACGAGATCGCGATAAAAGGGACGTCATTCCAAATACCCCGCAATCGGGAAGGACGGAAGGGAAGGCCACCAAGGGGAAGACAACATGCCTGAATTTTGAAAAACAAGTTGAGCGCGTTCAGAAGAGAACTATACCAGTGCACAAAGTCGTTAATCGTGGAAAGTGGTCGGTGGAGGAGCAACATAAAAGGGCTGGTCCGTGCTGATAGACGAGGCCGGTCAAGGAAGGACGTTCGAAAATTCCGAAAGAGACAACGACTGTTTCATTGTTAGAGCCCCTATTCCTCAGAAAAGGGAACCCGCAACCAAGAACAGCACGGAAAAAAGCAAACTTCAACTTTAATGACCGAGACGTATCTCCAGTATTGGAAGGGAGACGCAAGAAACGGTAAGGAGGTGGCTCGGGGCCCGAGTACATATGCGAGGAAGAGAGACTGGAAGGGTTGTCAGAGGGGGAAGGGGTTCCATTGCAAGCAAACCTACTTCAAGGAGCCCTATTAAAGCAGGCGCCGATATGCAGAACGGTTTCTAAATCTGAACCCCAAAACTCTTCACGGTGAATGGAAAGAACACTACCAAACATTCCCTGGGGCCCAGGGATCAGGAATCATCACCAAGGGGGGACAACGTAGGTGCACCGTCAAGAAGTTCAGATGGGAAATGAGGCAACAACAACTGTTTTAAAAAGGTAGGCCCAGAGAAAAGACCAAGGTAAGATGCAGGGGCAGGGGGATTGCCGGATAGGGGGGGAGGTCGGCGGTGGCCAACGACTACAGAAAGACACAGCTGAGAAAGCGATAGGTCGTAAGCAAAACAACAAAAAAGAAAAAAAAAGAAGAAGGGAGAAGGAGAAAAGAGGGGAAAGGATTTCAGGAAAGGGCATCGAGACCAACCCCTTCTGGGGGGAGAAAAAGACGAGATACCCAATGGTCGTTGGAGGAAAGGAGAGCAGGTCGGTGAAAGGAAGATCAAGCCGAAGCTGTTGCGGAAAGTAAGCTTTCGAAACTGTGGACCTGAAGGGAGGGGAAGAGCATCAAAATTCCGAAGCAATGGAAGGAAGGCCATGGTCGATTGTTCCGGGGAGAATTCAGACCATCGGAAAGATAAAGATTAAATCCAAAGGGCGGGTGGGCAAGGCTATGAGATTTCGGCGGCTTGGAGGGCCACCGCAAGGTTGACAGGGGGAGAATTATCCGGCTGCCGGGCCTGAGGGTGGTCGCACGGGTATTTAAGGGGAGAATCTCTGAACAAAAACTAGGAGATAGATGATTCCAATCTAAATTTGCCCGACATAGGAAGGTTAGCACACTTCAAGGGGGAAAAGGAGAGAAACACGTTGGGGAAGGTAAAATAACGAAGAAGTAAAAAAATCAGTTGTTGAACAGCGCGAGCTGCGCCGAGGGGACATTCGAAAGGGGAGAAACATGGGAGCTCACCTCGAAGGCTGCTGAAGGGAATCGGGTGAAAAGGGAGGGGAAGAGAAAAACGGCCCATACTCCTTTCCAAGGGTCCTGTAAGCTCTAAGTAAGCTCGGCCATAAATGTTCGCCAGGGATCGAGGAAAAGCACCATTTTTGGGGGTCTTTCAGAAAACACACAGGAAAAAGTTCAGAGGTGGTCAGGCAATCACGAAACCTGTTACTTTAGGAGAAGAATCACGAGAGAAATAAAAACGAAGGGGCATTAAACTCGCCGGAAAAGTCATAGTACACCGTGCTTGAATCGTGGAAAACTGGGCAGAAAAATGCGGCAAAGCCTTCAAGCGTACTTGGGAACGGTCATAACGAAAAGGGTGGTGCCCAGAACAAAGAAAGAGAACTGGGGCGAGCAATGAGCGAGAAAGATTGGTTACAGAAGAAAACAGAATGCTCCACCTTTACCTACATGTGCCCCATGGGGTATTGGGGGACGGTGGGATCGGGAAAGTGAATAGGTGGGGGGGAGGTCAGACCCCGAAAGAAAGGGCGCGCGTTTAAACGAAACGGGAAGAGGGGGAGGAGGAAAACCAAAAACCCATAAAGTCTAGGCGTCATTACGGGGAAGACGCCAGAAGATGAAATGCCCAGGGGGAAATCCCGAAAAGAAGCGAACGGAAGAGTGCACTGTCAGAAAAATGAGAGCAAGCTATTTGCCTGCGGGTGGGAAGGGTCGGCTCCAGAAAAGGCACAGGGCGAAAAGGAAAAAAACATGCAAAGTTAGGAAATTCAAGAACAGAACTGCACGACCTTCCTATCAGCAAACTTCTTCGTTCTGTTGCGAGGGAAGGCAACCGACCACCCCGGTTCAAAAGACGCGGCACCTGTATCGCTCGAAAAGTTCACTGTTCCTTCGATAGAAGGGGGAAGCATAAATGGACTCAAGGAAAAAATGGAGTTAGTGAAGAGAGAAGACGTCGGCTTTTACAGCAGAGGCTAAATAGTAGGAGACACGGGAAGAGGGGAGCGAGGGGAGGAAAACCCAAGAGACGTAGAAAGGGTTTTTCGAGAAGGCGGACGGACTGACGGGAAGTCACTTTTCAGGAGCGATGGAAATCTAAAAGGCAAGGTGCTGAAAAAAGACGGAGAAGGCAAAACCCTCGCCGCTAAAAAGCTGGGAAGGAGCTAAAAAAGGTACGGAAAAAGGAACCGCGCACGCGGATTTGAAAAAAAAAAAAAAAGAAGGCAGTCGGGGAAAATAGCCGGCAAAAAAAACCGTTGGAAGGAGGCCAAGCACCGCCAAGGGAAACCAAAACGCGAAGGGATTAGCCAGTCGTCGCGGTCAAGGAAATATGGCGTACACCGAGGGACTTAACCGGCTCATGGGGAGAGAAACCGAGTTTTCGTAGTTTGTCGAAGCATTGGGGCCAGGATTGGGCACAATCAGCAAGAGTAGAAAAGAAATGGGGGAAAGGGCATCGTATCCATGCAGAACAGGCACGCAAACTTCAAAAAAGAAACCCTTCAAAAAAGGGTAAGACGCGACTAACAGGGACGAAAACCAGCAAGGGGGCGACGACTTCTAAAAAAAGAGAGAGATGCTGATTTGCTCTGGCCTTTGCTTTCGGCTCGCAGGCAAAACGAGAGGAAGAGAGAACTCGGGGGGGGTCCCGAGAAGCGGGGGAGAGAACGCTAGGTGACACGATCGAAGGAGTCAAGGAATTGCGATGGGGGCAGATTTGAATTCGGAGAGAAGCAAATTGATTGGGGGGCCCCGGGTAAAGAGAGCGAAAAGAAAGAAAGCACGCATCAGAATACTGAAAGTCCGAAGGGAAAACAATAGGCTCTCGAAGCATTGAGGGGTCGTAAATAAAGAAAGAAGAGTTTTCGTAGACGGATGAAAAAAGAGGGACGTCATAAAAGACAGAAGAAACAAAAAAGGGTCCGACCTAAAACACCAATAAGTAAAAAAGGTTCTATAGAAGAACATGGAAATAGAAGATGGCGAGTCGATACCAGAGAGGATCACGGTGGGAACCGGGTGGTCACAAGGAAAAGCAGACTTTGAAGAACAGATGCTACGAGGCCTGAGTCGACCGCTGTCTCGAGAAATTTCCGAAACCCTTAAAAAAAAAGCTTCTAAGGTAATAATCTTTGATTCAAAAAAGACAGTCCGGCCACTAAAAAGGGGGAGGACTAAATCGAAATAAAGAGAAGCATTAGCAATACAATGAAGGACCGAAGGAGAAGCGCTTATCTGCCAGGGTCAATATGAGGTAGGAAAACTGGAGGGGGGTGCAGAAGCTGACTCAGGGGAGGACCTCGACCTGAAAAAGGTTTGGTCGGCCTGAAGGGAAATTTCATAAAGAATATCGAGCCAAGCATCGCCGGAGTTGGCTGAGTCCAATAGAAAAAAAAGCTTTCATGGGGAAGAAAGACTAATACCCTACCCCAAACAATTCAGGATAAAGGTGATCAGAAGAGGGGGTGGTCTTCACAATCGTGAGAAACCTGCCGGCGCACGAGAAGACAGGGGGTTGAAAAAAAAGGAAGGGGCAAAGGTGTTTTTTCGAAAAAGGGGGGGCAAGGATGGCCGAGGAAAAGGAACTAAAATGTTGGCGAAGATCTATGAAGGGCCGGCAAATTCCAAACAAAGTTTGGTAAGAACAGTCGAAGGACTGTCGAAGCGTGAAGGGAGCAAGGATAATAGAATGATTTTTGAAGGACGGGCATCTATACCCACATGTTGCTGTCGAAATAAAGCAATCCAAGGGGTCGAACCAATGAGAATCGTAAAGAAATGGGAGACAAAAGGAACGTAAGATCTTAACTGGGTTGGACAGAGAGGAGGGTCCGGTTCAAAAGCAAATTCAAAAAAATCAAGATCGCAGCCTCCGGGAGGTTAAGTATGAGAAAAAAAAGAGGGAAGGAACGCTCAAGCCCCTCGCTTAACATGGGGCAAGGCTCTTTGAAGGAGGAGCGGAGAGGTAGGGGGCATGAAACGGGAACGTGGATCATTATCAAGGGGCCGGATAAAACAGAGGAAAGATAGAGTGGTAGAAAAACAAAACGGAGCTTATTACAAAAAGTTAGCCAATCTCTCTGACGGAAAAACTTTCAAAAAGGGGTTCCCGTGCTCAATCAAAAAGGGGGAAAGCTGCGGGAACACAGATCTCCTCAACAGAAAACCAATTTTAGAAGGAGTCTTCTTTAAAGAAGGGAGAATCGAAGTGCGAAGGGGAGAAATCACGGGAGCTGAAAAAGGAGCCTTGCTGAAAAAGGCTGTCGAAAGACAGCCCTAAGCAACAGGGGTTACCGAAGGAGAGCGTGAAAGAGCTTCGAAAAGATTGTTGCAAAGAAGACAGGTGTAGAGAGAGGAACAATTTAAGGGATGTCTACAGCTTTGGGGTCCGTGAAGGTGAAGTCAAAGAATGATCCTGGAAAAGGAATATGAAGCTGAGACCTAGAGGAGAAAGGCTTCTGGAAACTAGCAGCCTACCTGATATAAAAGGGACAGAAAGGAGTGGGAAGAGTCCCGGGAGGTGCAAGAGAAGCCTTGGAAGACAGAGGAGATTTGAGCGAGAAAGGGGGAAAAGGTTGGGGTGCAAGGAAAGAGGAAACTCCACTTTTGAAGAATGCTCCGAGGGTTTCATAGAAACGATGGGGAGACACCGGGGGAAAATGACTCAAACGTGAAAGGAAGAAAAACCCATTGAGACTTTGAGTTTTGGGAGAAAAAGGTCCGAATTAAAATGAAGAAGACACCTATCTCAGAACGCGCGTGTAATAGTGGGGGAAGTCGTGGCTGCAATGAAGGGAAGGCCTACAACCGCTCAGAGGACCATGTAATGGAGAAGAGAAAAGCGAGCAAGTAGAGCCAAAGAGCGAAAAGTAACAAAGAGAAGAGAGGATTGAAAATATAATTGGTCGCAGGATTTGCCGTTGGAGGGCGCCAAGCTTTGCGGGAAACAATGAAACAGTCTCAGAGTAGGGCGGAAATTCAGGGGGACGAAAATGTCGCAGCAAAGAGAGCGGAGCATCATCAAGACAAAGATTCCAGGCCGGTGGGGGTAAGAAGGGAAACCCCTGGTTCCAACTATATTGGGGGACGCCACTGGACCATTCAAAAAATTCAGAGAGAACCGGTGTGTCAAAAGTGTCTGAGGGGGGGAGAGAATTCGGTCCTTCCAAAGGACCCTTAGATGGCGGGGGAGTAGGAACGCCGAAGGAAAAAACGTTGACGGCCTAGGGGAGCTGGTCAGAACACCCAAGTAACAAATGATCAAAAGGGAGGAATGTTTGAAAAAGCCGCACGTCGCTAAAAGAATGAGTGCCGGGGAGAAGGAGGAGATGGAAAAAAACGAATCAAGAGACCTAATTCAACTCGGCGGGCGCCATTGGAAGAGATAAGGGGAAAGAAATACGAGAAGTAAGACAGGGAACAAGACGATTCGGCTGGAAATAGCCTTGAAGGGCAAGCGAGCACCTCCAAGGAAGAGGCCCAAATACCAAAAGAGAGATTGATGCCGGAAAAGCAGAGGTTCTGTCAGAAAGAGCGGGTGAAGAGGGGAACCGGGGGTCCTTGAAGGGTTAACTTTTTTTTGTCTGAGATCGATGCAAGAAAGGGTTGGGAGGAAAAAAAAAACAAAAAACTATTCAAAAAAGAGAGATTTTGCAAAAATAATCGATCAATGCTTCGCAAAAAAGGAAAAAACTCGGGGAGAGGAGAAGGGACAGAGGACCAACAAGCAAAAAAAACTGAACAGCACCTGGAGAACTGTCCTACGGGGAAAGTCTCGCCAACCCCAAAAGCCCAAGACCCCCCGCAAAAAACGAGATTGGGATGCGACTTTCAAGCTCTAAAAAACTTGGAAGCGCCGACAATCTTGCGGATCATACTCAAAGAAAGGTGACAGGGAGAAATATCGAAGGTGGAGAACTGAACGGAACTCAAGCCGGAAGGGGTTAAGGCTCGAAAAAACAAAGGTTGCACGGATTCCATAATTGACTAGAAATAAACAAAGGGGGAACTGACTTGCAAAAGAAGCCCTGAGGAAAACTAGAAAAAGAAGGAGTCCTCTTGGTTAAAAAGAAGGAACGTAAACCGAAGCTCCCCTATGAGGTCGCCCTCCGGGACTCTGATTTACCAAAAGGAACCTGAGGAATTCCCTAACGAAAAAGACGGGGAGCAAGAAAAAAAAAACTAAAAAGGACCTGAAATTTGAACACGTTGCTCGGAAAGGGAATGGTCCCAGAAGTGACGAAGAGGAAAAGATTGGGAGTCGATCGAGGCAACCAAAAAAATGGAAGAAGGGAGTGGGAAAGAGGAGAGAGTGTCAGGCACGAGAGAACCTGGACGCACAAGTGAGAGTTTTAAGGAAACACGTACAGACAAGAAAAGGTTTTCATGGATCCTCCAAAGAAAGAAAAAGTGGGTCGAGAACTGAGAAAGACCACGAACCATTAAATAGGAATTTAAGTACCAAAGCTCTTATCTCCATGGTTAAGGAAAGGAGGGTCGCTGTGAAGGTGGGGGAAAATGCTTGGAAGCGCCGAGTTCTCAATGACACCGGTAGGGGGGGCCGGGACTTGGCAAAAAGACGTCAAGGGAAGAGAGACGTTGTGCTCGGGTTAAAGGAAAATCCGAACTCGCAATGGGGCCGGCAACAAAAGCCACTAAAAAAAGGGAGAACCCCATTAAGGTGACCGTAAAGGACGGGACCGCTGCAACACTAGGGGATTTAGAACAGGCGCGAGAAACAGGGCGGTTCAATGGACAAGGAATCCGAGGGAAGGAACAACGCCAGATGGGGAGAGTACGACGTCTTGGAATAAAGTTCTTTCAATATTCAGAAAGAACGGCCTTGTCATATAGAAGGAATTCGAAAGTGGTCTAAGTAAGGCGAAAAAGAGAGGAAGCAGGGAAAAGGGAGTATTTAGTTTAGCCAAGACATCTAACCCCAATTCTGTTTGCTGCAGGAGCATCCCAATTTAGAAGGATCGGGATCCGTTCCTAGAATGATAAGGGGGGGGATTTATGCAGGTACAGTAAAGTCTGTACAGGGTGAACACACATTAAACGCAAGGAAAAAAACTAACGGAGTTTCCTTATTTAGTACGCATAGACATGCCTCGTCAAGACAAAGGAAAACTTGGGAAAGCTCGAAGGGGGGAATTCTGCTTAACAGTGCCAGACAAGTCAAGTGGGGGGAAACTGGGAAAAGAGAGAAAAGACCTTTGGAACGTAGGGAACCGTTGGACGAGGGGGAAATAGATCTTGATCGATCGTCAAGATCTCAAAAAAACAACGGGATAATAAAATCTCTCTTGAAAGAGGAGGAACTGGGGTCTACACGAAAATCGGCCCTCCTCCCACTGAAAATGCCCGGGAAAAAAGCTTAAAACGAATCGACGCAGCAATGACCAAAAGGGTTTCAAGCGCGGTAAAAGAGAAGGGGAATGGAAGCGGGTAATTCAAGTCGGCGTCTTAAGAATGAAAGGTCGGAGATGTAGTCGAAAAGGAACAAACGTACTCCTGTCAGGTGAAGGAGCCGAAAAGAGACTTAGGAGAAATCATGTTGCAAACCGATGAGCACGAGGGGGATGCCAATTATTCGACAAAAAAGAATTTTGGAAGAGATATTCCTGGGAAGGAACAAGCCTGGAGGAGCGTAAAGGGAGCGAGAGGTAAAGAACGACCGCGTTAGTAATAGCCGTTCAGAGAGAGAGAAAAGGCGTTTGAGAAAACCGAAAAGGAGATCTTTCGGAAAGACGGGGGGGAAGGAGAGGATGGGAGAGGGAGGAACCGAACAGTGGTGAAAACACGTCTTCCTAAAAAGAGGAAACGCCAATGTAGAGCCTGCGCAACGTAATGGGGGCGCAAAACCGATTGTGGGAAGGGGCAAAGAAAGAAGGAAAAGTGTGTTAAAGGGGTCTTTCTCTTGTGCATGCGCGTTCAAAGATGGGGGGGGGGGTCTTCAAAGGGAAAGACACCGATCGCATAGTAGACGATTAAAGAGGTGGTAAACGAAGGACCCCAAAAGGTGTAAGCCTCGTCTTAACAGATTAAACAGGAAGGGCGGAAATAAACAAAGAGAGAACAAATGGATATAAGCGCCAGAAAAGGAAAGGGAAAAAGATGGGGAGAAACCTGGACGGGGTCGATTTGGGGATGCTTCCCCTTTTTGAGGGAGCATACCATGTACAAGAGAAAAATTGGTTCTAGGGAGGAAATTAAAAAAAAAAAAACGTGGGAGACCTTCCTCGAGAAAAGGGAAAGGCAGCGAGGGAACCTAAATTTCACCACTATAACGCAACTGGATCGGGAAGAGGGGAAAAAGTCCCAAAAAGAAGGACCGGGTGTCAAAAGGTCAGGGAGTGGGAGCCTCGCCTTCAAATGAGGGAAGAAGAAAGTGATCTGAAGAAGAGGGCACGTCGGATACATACTCCTTATGACGAAACCTCAGCAATCGTTAGGTTAAGAAAACACCCAAAAGAAACTTGAAAAACTAAGCGCTGGGGAAAGTAGGAAAGTAAGATAAGATGCGTGCGAAGGGCTAAGGTAAAGCATCCCTCGGGATTCTAACAAAGGCAGATCCCATAAAAGAAAACCATTCGCGAGTTCAGTAGGGAAAAATAGAGAACTGATAAAACCCGCATTAATGTATGCTCTTCAAAATTTGGGAACGCGCCCAAAGAGAAGATAGCCCTAAAAAAGGCGGCGAGCGTATAGGGGGCAGGACGTCGTAAGCTGGAGAAGGAGACTCCTCTGATGTGGAGGGAGAAAGAGTCTACGGAGTTCCAAAGGTTGAGGGAAGCATCCAGATTGAAAGATCGCAAAAAAAAAAGGGAGTAGGGGAGGGGAAGCATATAAATGCTTTCGAAGAACGCAAACTTCGTGAACCATGGGACAAGCGACTAAAACGAAATATGAAAGAAATAACCGCGAGAAGAAACTTCATTCAATCTCGAAAAAGACGCAAAGAGGGTTTGTTAGTCTTGGCGGGCCTGGAAAGACAAAAAAAATTCCGGGGAGCGACGAAAAGAAGAAGGTTCATTTAGAAAAGCGGATTGGTGAACAAAGCAGGAAACGATGTGATCAATAGATAGAGACTCGACGCGGGTAATGAGAGAGGGAGAGGAAAATGAAAAAGAAATGAAAGCCTAACCATAAACCTAGGGTAACTATTACTTCCTGAAAGGACGTGACGGACTGGGAAAAACAGACGCTACATCAGGAGGTGGTTGGGAAAGTCGTAACCTAAGAGAGAAGGCCGAATGGGGGACGATGATCTAATTGTAGCCTAGGACGTCATTACCATTAAAGAGTACTCAAGAGAAGAAAAACGATGGACGAAAGAAATGATCAACTGCCTAAGGCACTAAACTCGAAAGAGGGAGGGAAAAAGAGTATAAAGCAACGTAGACAGTGGGGGTCGGTGTGGACATGATCGAAAAAAACTGTAGTAAGGACTTTAAGGGAAGTGGTTCCTAATCTACGGGGGCGCAATCTGGACGAGAAAGAAAACTTCCCTCCAAGATTGGAGGTAGGGCCCAAGAAACCGTGGGCCGCAGACAACAACAAAAAGGGAAAAAAAAAGATTCAGAACCGGAATGCAAGCGCGAAGGGGTTAAGTGCGCTATGATGCAACAGTGGAAGAATCGGGGAGAGGGCTCACCGAAGAGAACTGAACAAAAGGGAGGGAGGAAAGAGAGGTCAAAGTCAGCACCACTAGGAGCGGCCTAACAAGCCAGGGAATTATTCTATCCGGGGAGGAGGTCCATCCAGACAGGAAAATGGGCCACATAGAAACACAAATGAAAAATTCAAACTTATGGTCCCGTTGATCATCAACAACCGCGGTGTCTGCACCGGGTGATGAAAGGCCGAAGCACAAGGCTCGCAAAAAGGTCCTATGAATTGGGAAGAAGGGGGTTTTGGACAAATTTTTCCAAAGGAAAAAGAAGCAAGCACAAGGAGATGAAAGAAGAGGGGGAAGAGAAAAACTTCGGGAAAGGTTGGAAATCGGTAAGAAGAAAAGGAGAGTTTGGAGAAAAGAACAAAACACTGGGGAGCATAAATCAAGGAATTAGAGGAGTGACATCACCGAGGAGACAAAGACTTCGCGGAGGAAAGACGAGACGGAAAATGCGTGTCGGCAAGGGAAATTAAACAGGGGGAAAAAAGGATCACCGAGAATACCTGGAGGAAACTTTGAGAGGGGAAGGGGTTCAAAGGAATGAGAAGGATTAAAGCCCAGGAGGAAGGCAAAGTTGATCAAAAGGGGTGAACTTCAGAGACTCCCAAACGAAGCCTGAAAAAAGAGCAAAGGCTCTGGATAGGGGCGGTTTCCGAGGGGAAAAAGGGTCAAGTTTTAAAGACAGGAAGATTTCCCTTGTAAGGAGAACAGTTTAAAGAGCAAGGGGGGAGAGCTAACGATCACAACAAAAGGAGGGAAAATATATAATAAAGGTCTTGGTACCGGATCAGCCGGCAAGGGCATACAAAGGCCACTGTCAAGAGGAGGGAAAAAAAGAGGGCAAGAACAGTCATCAAACAAAGAACAGCCAAGGGGGGGAAGCGACGAGGCGCAGGATTGGGGGGGGTCAAGTGAGAAATACTGGGGGCAAAGCAAATGAGGAATTCGCCTGCTAGGGAAAATGCTGCAAGAGGACACTCCTGGCCGGGAAGCTCTACGGAAGGGATCAATAGGTAAAAACTGAGACGTTCTCCACTCGAGAAAGGATTAAAAGAAAAAAAAGAGGGGGGTGGGGGAATTGCAGGAAACCCGCCTGTGGGAGGGCGTCCTCCTTCCAAGGAGCTTCGGAAAGTTGAATAAGGAGGTCCTCTAAAAAAGGCAGGGGTAGAGGGAACCGCCGGCTCTTGCAAAATAAGAGGAGCAGTATTTAGGGTGGAGAAAGGAAAAAGGGTGTAGGGGTACAGGCCGCATAGAAACGAAAGGTTTGCGCGCCGCAGGGAGGTAGATTGGGGGAAGAACCGGAGGGGACACCGGGAAAAAAGGGGAGGGGAAAATTTGAGTTTGCATTCCCAGGGGGGGGAGTAAGAAACAATAGAAAAGGACGCGTGTATATTGATGACGTCCGTGCTTAAAACGGAAAATTCCTAAAAAGAAAATTGGGGACCTTGAAAATCAAGAAGAAGAGGGAAAGGGAAAGGGACCCTAAGGCGGACGGGAAACCCTTTCAGAGAACGAAAGTTATTGCTTGGATGAGAAGGAAAAAGTTGCTGGACGAAGAAAAGAAAAATTCTCATTCTGAGGGCGGAAATTCTCTCCTAAGGAAAAAACGCAAAACCAAGAATCACGGGGAAAGGCTTCCAGGATTTTGAAAAAAAAAAAACCACCAAAAATAACGAAAATAATGTAGATGGAAAAGAGTACCGGAGAGGAGGTGTTCACGTGTTCAAATTCCTTGAGAAGGGAGGAGCAACTCTTCCGCAGAACCCGGAATGGCGTATTATTGCGTCCTAGATTACATAAATCAGGTGAAAAAAGAGGCAGCAGAAAATGCTACCCCAGAGCCAAAGGTAAAAATCAAGGAGAGGAGAGTCTGCCCAGTAGAAGTCTACGGAGGAAAGGGCTTTTAGGACGAGATGGAAAAACAATCCAATAGTGGGGCGAGAAAAACTCTGCCAAGGTGAAGAAAAAATGAAGGGTGAAGGGGGCTCCTAGGGGGGGGGAACCAATCTCTACTAGATCAAAAAGCAGGAATCCGACGGTAAGGGAGAACGGCAGCAGGGAGCCAGACAATAAGGAAACCCCTACAAAAAAGGGGTGGTTCCTTGACAAAGAGTAGAAGGAAAGCGACACCTCAGGAAGAGGTAAACGGCTCATTTACGGAGGGGAAAAAATTTTGGGGAAAAGTGGCCATATTTGGAAA
>Ga0179593_1352631_pt1 | contig 12891 bp, 20 predicted proteins | sample CZODoug2_1_08_16_FD_185931 | JGI IMG/M metagenome (GOLD analysis project Ga0179593, IMG submission 185931) | Vadose zone soil fungal communities from Angelo Coast Range Reserve, California, USA - CZODoug2_1_08_16fungal (PacBio error correction) | ecosystem: Environmental > Terrestrial > Soil >...
AGGAAAGAGGAAGAAAAAAGAAACCAATGGGTAAGCAAGATGGGCAACGGTCCTCTCGAAGTGAAGTTCGAGCCACTCACGAAAAGTAGACATCCTCGGAGCGATCAACATAAAAAAAACATGTCTGTGCGAACTGATTTGGGGAGGAGATTTGGGGAGGGAGGGAGAAAAAGAGGGGGGCCACTTGGCACGCTCTGATTCATTGAGGGGGTCCAGACTGTCCCTATCAGAAGAAAAAACGAAACTCCCAGCCGCCGTCCTATCAATCAATCGTGCCGGTTATGTCACCCTAAAAAGGGAAAGAAGATTATAAAAAGTCAAAAACGAACGGAGGAATTGAGGGGGGGAGGGAGAGGGTCCGGACTTGGGGAGGGTCTGAATTCGATTTACTCATGGGAAGAACACATTGGAGCATGGAAGCAGATGGGACGGCAGACTCTGGGATGAGGGAAGGGTTCTCTAAATTCAACGAAGCATTACTAACGGTCAGGAATAGGCTCGGGGGGGGGCAAAGACATTCGGGGAAGGGGGGGAGAGAAGCTCAGGGTGGGGGGCGTTCCACAGGGAAAAAACGCTGAATGCGGCGTAAGCCACGGGTGTTTGATTGACGCTGGCTACACCACACGAAACCAACCCTCCAAGTTGAACTGCTTCAGGAAAGAGTTTGGGGCATCAGGGGGGGAGAAACCCGAACTTAAGAGAAAAAAAGAGAAGGCGGAGACTGAGAAGGGGCGGACGCACAAGCTGCGGCAAAAAAAGTCAAACGGCAGTCCCTGCAGAGGGGGGGTCTAAAGAAAGGGCCCGATGAAAAAGAATCAGAACAATTCAAAAAAGAGAACAAGGGGACGTCAGAGCGTTCTGGAAAAAAACCCAGTGACGAAAGGGCCGCGGGGGGAAAGTGGCACAATATACGGAACAAACTTTTGTCCCCTCTAAACAGAAAGGAGGTCACGAAAAGAGAGCTCCACGACAGCCGATCTCGAAAAAAAAAACAAAACGGGGATAAGAGGATCATGAAGGGAATGGAATGAGAAATTGCGCAGGGAGTCGCGCTTGGGGAGATGGCAGGAGGAAGTTTGGTTGGGTTAGATTCGTGTTAGGGTGAATCTCCTCTTCCATTATTCAAAGGGGGGGGGCTGGCCACGAGAGAAGGAAAAGGCAGGGGGGAAAGGAGTTTTTTACTTTGGTCCTTGATATTTGTACTCGTAAGAAAACACAAAGGGAATGACCGTGTTGGAAGGCCGCTTTGAAATGGGGGAAAGCTTGGTGCGGTCGCCCAATGGAAAGATCTCGTAGAAGGGGGTCCTGTGATATGGCTAATTGAGGGGTCGTGATTAATGGAAAGAACAATCATGAAAGGGGGCCGGCCTTAGGCAATTTTTTCTCCGGGGTGTGTTAGGACAAAGAAAAAACCGTGGACGGAATGCCGGAATCATCAGAAAGAGAGGGAAATATAAAAAGATGACAAAGGAGTGGGGTATTGACTAGATTCTCTCAACAATGGGGATCCAGAGGGGAAACAAAACATGGCTTTGGAATTAAAGAGTGAGGATTGCTTCGTGAAGCGAGCAAAAAACTCATCGCACACTAGTCTGAGACCGGAGAGGAGAAAGGGACGATTTGAAGGGGAAGGGGGGAGTTCGCAAAAGAGGAAAAGGGGGGGGAATGACGTTGAAAATCCTGGAGACAAAAAGGTACGAAAGGGATGGCCCGGCACAAGTCAATAAAATGGACTGGCTCTGTTGACATCAGCGAACAGATTGAACTTGGACATAGAAGTCGGTATGCGTGTTTAGGGTGAGGGGAAGAGGGGGAGATGGCCGAAAGAGGGGAACTCCTGCCCGGGCGCGCGGGCAGTGTAACAAAAAGAGGCCGCCCTATAGGAAAGAGAGGTCAATCAAAAAGCAGTTCGCACATGCACAACTCTGACAGGAGATCTTATGAGAGAGGAAAAAAAAGAAAGTGGACCTTTAAATCAAGAGGGGACTGCTACATATGAATGGTCTAAATAGATGGAATGGAAAAGGGGACTATTACATGGGTATCAGGTTTCCCTGAAAGCTTATCGCCAACTAGAAAATCGGGAATAGCGTTACAGAAACCGGTCGAAATGTATCCTGAGCACGGCGCTCAGAGAGGGTGAAGAAGGGTTTGGTTGTTGTGATTGCCGTTAGAGAAAGAACCTGGAAGTTTTTCAGGATCAAGCATGGACAGACGACGCTCTCAAGATTACGCAACAAAGGTACTGGGGGGAGGGACGCTCGTGGAGGTGAAGAAAGAAACCATCAAGCCGAGCTGGCGCGGAAAAGGACCAGTTGGACCTGGGTTGGTGGTGCGGCGGAACGCTCGAAAAAGGGACTTGGGTTTGGTTAATTGGGAGGCCTTGGGGGGGAGGAAAACAAAAAAACACCAGGAGAGAAGTTGCCACACAGAAATGTCTCCAGGCGAAACCTAAAAGCCGTGTCTGTCCCCATAATCTCTACAGATCAACGGAGGGTTTCAAAAGGGGAAACAGAAGGGGGCACGCGAAGTCTACCCTATTGCTAGGGGAAAACAAAAAACAGGGGGGGCGCCCTCCGGGGCGCCGGCATCATTCTACAATTCCTTGGGCGGTCTCAGGGGAGAAAGGACAACCACTAAGAGAGTGGGGAGGGAAACAAAAGAGCATAGAGAGTCAACTCTATCCGCCCACATCGAAAGAGTTCCGAAGGGGCGGGTTGTGTAGGGCAATGTTGGCCTGTGACATCCGAGATTGAAGAACAAAATATCAGCAAAGGGAAAGGAAGCGCTCGGGAAAGAAAGGGGGGAGAGGGAACGAGGGGGTGTGTATTTAGAACCATAATGCATAGGCGGAATCTTATCGGGGAACATCAATAGAAAATATAAGGGAAGGGAAAGAGAAAAACACATCTCCAACGTCTGCGTGTTATTTCTTCCCAAATTCAAAGAAGCAGGATCCTGGGCTGAAACTGGACCGGAAAAGGAAGGGTAAGGGGAAGAGTTCCCAGTTTTTGCCTAAATAAAACGGGCAATCGGCTGGAGGGGAAGAAACGAACCTGGTCCAACCATCAGAGAACGGGCTTACAAGTGGGGAGAAAAACCGATGACTAGAAAGGAACTCGCGGGTTGATAGGGGGTATCCGAGAGGGTCAGTAGGGAGGTAGTACTGGGGGACCGAGCACGCAACGCCGCATAGGGCTTAATACTCGACTCTAAACAAAAGAAAAGTTTTCTCAGAGACACGGGGGGAAAAACCGGCAAGATAAGAAAGGGGGGTGGAGCTCTCGGATCGTTTTTGGGGACAGATGTGTAGGGCGTCGAAGGCAGAACATCTCTACACGAGTCAACTGATCGGGGAAAAGTCAAGGGAAAGGGAGGAATCGCTCCCATGTTGCCTGAAAGATGAAATTAGAAAACAAAACTCCCGGAAAAAATCCGACGATTACCGGGTTGGGTCAGAGGGGGACGGCCTCGAATGGAAAAAAAAAAGAAAAGGTTTGGGGCAATATTGGGTTGGGGGGGAGGGGGGGCGAACAAACTACTGGCCGGCAATTAGTCAAGTTGAACGAGGCGTTCACAACACGGTTCTCAGGCGTCTGAGCCGCTCGCCGGAAAAGGGGGCAAAGAAGGGGACAAGGAAAAAGGGCCTCTTAATAAAGGCTGGGTCTGAGGGATGAAAAACAACGAGGGCAAACAGGAAGAAAAAGGAATTCAGAAGAGTTGTTTGGTCCGTTAGGATTCGCTTAGCTAAGAAAAGCAGGGGGGGAAATTTAAAATGCAGATGCAATAAAAAGCAAGGGAGAGGGGTGTCTTAAAATAAAATTCCAGACTTTCTCCCCTTCAACGGGTGGTTGGGGAAGCAAGCCACTAAGGATGTTCGGTCCTTGAAAAAAGGAGCAAAGAGGAGGCCCAAAAAGAGGAAGGGGGCTCTCTCTGAACAACAAGGGAGGAAAAGCGATCAGCTGGCGCAGTTGGGGGGGAACATCCGATGTAACTGCATGGGAAAAGGGGAAACCGAACCAAAGGGCCGAGGAGGAGAAAAAATCAAATAAAAAGGGTTCGGAATTGGTAATTACAGAAATAGAACGAGGAGATCTGAGGATCAAAGGGGCGGATAGGAATTAATAGCACCGGAAAAAGGCGGAATGCCCGTCTGTCCGCTACGGGCTTTTGGATGGTAACCTAAGGGAAACCAAACCGGGCAGAAAAAGCGCAAGAAGAAATGCTTGAAATCGTAGATAGTATCATCTATTATAAGAAGACAGAGAGAACGGAAGAAGAAGACGGTCGAAAAAAGGTCACTTTTTCTTAAGCTTAAAAACGATGAAAAGGGAAAGGGGGACGGGAGTGGGAGAGGGGGGGGAGGAAGGGGGGAGGAAACCTGACCTTGCTCGGAGTTGTTGGCGAATCGGCCAGAAGGGGGTCCTGACGGGGGGAAAGAAGAAAAAGGGCCCCAAGAGGGATATCTGTTTGTGGAGAGTGATGCGGAGAAGGCAACTAGGGAAAAAAAAAGAACAGCTGGAAAGGGGAGAGGAAAGAGCACGGCGACCCCCCATTGTGGCTTGTAGGAGGGTCTAAAGACAGAGGGGAGAGTCTAGCCGTTATTAGGCGTTGAGGTTTCTTGCAACCCCCTTCTACCTAAGAAACAGAAAGCCGCTGATAAAAAAGAAGAGGGAAAGAAAAAGGATAGGAAAGTCTGCTCCGGGCAAGGGGCTGGTTTAAAAGGGGCTAAAAGCGATGAAAACCTCCCGGGGAAAAAAAACCACCCTCTTGGCGGTTCCATAAAATGGCAGGGAAAAAAAGAAGGGCAGCAGGGGGAGGAGGAGGAAAAAACGTCCGTTTAGATGTGTCCGACTGAAGGGGGGGGGTATAAAGCAGGAGGTGAGAAACTCAAGAGTAAGACTGGCCGCTAGAGCATGTGGATGTAGGTTAAGCATCAATAAGAGGGAACAGGGGGAAAAAATTAAGTGAAGGGGATTATGGGGGCAACTCCGGGATCACTTGTGTAGTCAAGAGCGGAAGTAAAAGCATGGGCCAAGCAAACGCGAAAGAAAAGACGGGGGCGGATGTTGGCGGAGTCCATCTTTCTAGGGGGGGTACCGACTTGAGGGGTTGAAGAAAGAGAGAGATGAATTGAGAAAGAGAAAAAGGGGGGAGGGGGAGGGGGGAGAGACAAAAGGGGAGACCGAGGTCGCGTAATACATTGGGCGTTGGGGGCCAAGGATTTTCGAATCTTGAGGACGTGCCCATTTGAAAGGGTAAACGCGTAGTTATCGGTTCCCTTTGGAAAAAAGCGAGGGGGAGCCGGGGGAGAGGAGGAACGCATCCTTCTCCGTTTGGGGGTGGGGCGGAAAAATCCCTCGAAAAAAAAAACAATGGCGAGCGTCTTCCCGCGAAAAAACCAAAAACCGCGTCAGATCCTCGTCCAAAAAGTTCAACTTTCTCTCAGCTGCGAGCAAAGGAAGAGGGGGAGAAAACCGCAAAGGAAGAAAAAAGGAAAGAAGGTGGGAGAGTCATCCCTCGCGAAGCTGGGCCTGCGGGCGAATAGAAAAAAGGAAAAAAGAGAGAGAGGAAACTAAAGACACCCCCGGCAGTCACCGCGAAAGACCTGCCTCGTCTGCTCACTGGGTTGAGGGGGGGGAGCGCGGTCGATGGGGGTAGGAGGGGGGGAAAGAAGGGAGAGGGGAAGATAAAAAGGGGGGGTGAGAAAAGGAATTTGCCAGGTTTAAGCGATTGGAAGAAGACAACAACTAGCAAAAAGAACAGGAGAAGAGGAGAGCATCAGAAAAAACGGGATTTGCTGGAGGGGGGAACTGTTTGGAGGAAGAGAGTTCGGGGGGAGGGGAAGACTCGTGGAAAAAAGGGGAGGGGGGACCAAGCGCAAGGCATGAGTCCGATCGGCCATCGTCACCAAAAAGAAATGAAAAAAACGCAACTACCCCCATATTCTAACAAATTCAATCTGCCGTTATGTCAAACATATGCCAGGAACATGTAGGACAGGGGGACGGAAGACCTAACGGAGGAAAGGGTGGAAAAGTGGACGTTTTTGAACTGGTTAACGAAAGTCGCAAAGTAAAAAAAGAAGTTACGCCTGCAAAGAAGGGAAGAGGCATGGATCGGGAAAGGGTCCGGCCGAGGCGCATATTTTCTAATCCGAAGTCAAGGAAAACGCGGAATAAAAAGGGACCATATGGCCGAGGGGGGAAAGCAATTGAGGGAGGGTTTTGAAGACCGAAGTAAAATCCACAAAGAAGTGGCAGTTGGGGGCTTCGTCCGATCAAGAGAGTGCGCGTCCCACATTTTGGGGAATGCTGGCCTAAAAGGGGAGGGGCAAAACCCGAAAAGTGGGGGGGGGGGGGGAAGTCAAAGCGGCAGGAATTGTCTGGCCTGGGAGAGAAAAAACTTGCAGTAATCAAAAGAGACGCGGGAGAGAGCCAGTGGGCGAAGAAAATCATCGCAGCTGCTTCCCGTCCGAAAGACGTTTTATTAGGGGGGGAGAAGAAGGACAATGCAGAAAAGACCAAATTCACAAACGCGGGAGCTTGTTGCGAACTCAAAGGGCACAAAAACAGGGAGAACACTAGGGAGCAATTTGAACAAGAACTAATAGCTCAAACCAAACTTTCTCTTAAACAGAAGCGGACCGACGGCAAGTGGAAGAAAAGAAAGAGGGGAAAAAAATGATCGAGAGAAAAAAAAAAAAAAAAGGAGGAAAAGAGGAAGGTAAATACATGGGCGCGGGTTGGGGAGAAGACGTATGAGAGGCTGGTGGCAAGAGAAGGGCAACGGGGTGGGTGGGGGAGATAGTCGTAGGGAATGTCCAAATGTCTCCTCGCCAGCAGGGTTCCTCCCAGAAGGGGAAGAAAAAAGGGAGGGGTTCCAAGAGGGGGTTGAAAAGGGGGGCATGATGATTCCCTCGATACAATCGAATGGAACTTCCAGGGAAGGAGGGGAAAACCTGCTTTCGGGCTGGTTCGGCTCCACCAAATATATCTATCGGGGTGGGTATGATGGGGGATGAAGGGAGGGGTCGGATGACAGGCAGCACTCTTCCTGGGCCCCGAAAAATATTTGGGCGTTGGAAGAGGTGTGGAAAAAGGGCAAGAGAAAGCACCACGGAGGTAACTCTGATTTATATATTCGTGAGAGGGAAGAAAAACAGATGCAAGGGATGGGTGGGCGGCATAGCGGAAGCGGACAAACCACCGGTGGACAAAAGAACAAATTAGGGCCGTTGAATCCCGAACGCGTTCTTAGTGCTTCTTATTAACCCTCAAAAAGAAGGAGGAAGGCGAAGGAAGAGAAAATGCGCTTGCATGGTCTATGACCGCAAAAAGTATGTTTGCGGGGAAGTCACGGTGAACACAAAATCGATGAACGCGCACCAACAAAAGGGAAGAGGGCCCGGAAAAGGAGAGAGGGGAGACGAAACTGTGGAAAAAAAACAGAGAGGGAAAAGAAAGGGGGTGGCGGGTACGTGGGTTCCTGAAAATGCCTGAGGGGAAAGGACGAAGAGGGAACGTCTGAAAGGGGGAGGAGATGGAAAGAAAGTGGACACACAAAAGATTACCCCTCAAGCGCGGAAGAAACACACGGGGAACAAAAAACTGGAGGGACGTGGGGGAGAAGGTCCTGAAAAGCTCAGGACTGAGTAGGCCGAGTGGCTTAGGAGGAAAAAGAGGAGAACGGGCTCGAGAGATGAAGTGGACACGAGCCTTATTCCCACCAAAGGGGAAGAGTTTCCTATAGAGAGGGGGGGGAACGAACAAATAGGAAACCGCTACATAAACCGTGAGGGCCCGGAAAACGGGGGGGTCAAGAGGAGAGTGTGAGCAGGGGGGATGGCACGGGAGAAGAATAAATCCTTACTTTCAAGTCAGAATGGGCCAGAGAGAGGGGGAAACTCCAAAGTGGGGGGGGAAAGAGGGGGATCGTTGCAAGGCAAAGAATGCTCGGCGCCCAGAAACTGACCAAGTACCATTTTGTACCACGCGGGATCTCTTAGGGTGGGGGGAAGGAAGACGAAGCCAAGAGGGAGGGGGTCTTGCGGAGCTAAAAACCCCACAACAATGGACGCCCACAGAGGAGAACCTGAACGGGAAATAACCAAGGGAACATACTCTAACCACCTATCAGGGGAAAAGAACAGGGCAAAACTAGGAGGCTAACTTGAGAGGGGGTCAACGCAAACTTGGGGCCGGGCACTCTCCTCGCGGGGCGAAAAGGGGAATCAGGAAAAATTAACAAAGAACTTGCGAGGGGGTCTCACTTACAAATCTATCTTCAGACGACATAGCGGAAAAAAAGGACGGGAGAACGGGGGAAACCGAAGATGTGGGGCGGGTTGGGGGGGGGGAGAGGGGTAAACACTAAGAAGGGGACAAAAAGCGATCAGCAGTATGTCTCAAAGGAAGAATATGGGTAGGAAGATTTGGAGTTAGAAAGCAAAAAACGAAAGAAATATAAGCTTGCAAAGGAATCCGGTAGTGTGTTAATACATGATCTAGGGGGAGTTGGGTCTTGCTGAGCAGACCAAACGGAACAGCAGGATCTGTGAGGGAACTGTCGCAAAATTGGCTAGTCGTAGGTTGGAAAGAGGTTGGGGGGGGATACAGGGCATTCAGAGCAGTCAACTCGCATAATCAAAAAAAAGAGAAAGGGGCGACAAAGATGCGGCCGGGAAGAGGGAAAATAGCTTTTTCCGTCTATAGGTAGAAAGTGCGGGGGTTAAGAAGGGGGGGAACAGAAGCAAAAAAAAGCTATCGCTGAGAAGCGAAGAACCTCGAGAACCTACTGGACCAAGAAATAGAGGGGGGAGGGACTCTGGGTAAAGAAAATAACTGGGGGGTGGTTTGCAGATGTCTGCTCCTAAAGACCAAGAGACTTCCACAGCAGAAAGGGGAGAAATGAGTAGGGAAAGAAGGATGCGAACATTTCGGACATGAAAACAAAACTAGGGAACGAGGGGGGAAGGGGGAGAAGACAGGAAGCAATTGAAATATGTTAAAGGAGCGTTGTTTTGTGTTTGGCTATTCACCCATAGAGGAAGGAGTCTTATTCAGGGTCGAGGGAAGGGAACACACAAGGGAAGCGCTGCTAAGAATCATCGAAAAAGACCCCGCCAAATGAAACCGAGGGGGGTGAGGTGAGGTTTTTAGTATTCCGCACAGGCCAGAAAGAGAGGAAGAGATGGGGAAGAGGGGGTTTGAAAGGGAGGAAGGCGGAGAAAACAGCAAGCACGCCTCACATGCTGAGCAGCATCGGGGAAGAGAGGAGGATTAGGATAATAAAATTCCCGCCTTCGCACTATGGCTTGGTATGAGAATCAACGCAAGGGGGGACGGAACAGACCAAGGAATGCCCGGGACAGAAAAAGTGAGCCTCAAAACGGAACGGAAAAGAGAGAGATCCATAGCAGGTGTGCAAGAAGAAAGGAATCATTAACTGGAAAGACATATCCGGAGGGGGGGAGGGACCGAAATAAAGACCAAGGAAGGGGAAGCGGGAGCTAATTTTATTAGCACGAAGATATGCATGACTTATCCGAAGAGGGGCTCTGCGGGAGGAGAGTAAAGAAGCATAAAATTAAAAATCAGCTTAATGACCTCTCTCGACGATGGCAGGCGGGGAAGGGAAAGGGAAGAAGCAGAACCCGGGCGCAACACCGATCTCACCTAGGGGGGAGAATCCTAATAAAAAGGAGAGGAGACACCGTGGGGTGAAAACATCTACGTAAATGGACCTTTCGATACATGTGGGGATGTAGCAAAGGACCAACGAAAAAAAATCTGGGTAAATCGGTAGGGAGTAAAAGGGAATAAAGCCCGTCAAAGGCTTTTTTAATAAATGTGTGTCTGAAGTTCATTAACCACTGAGACCCTTTTGAAAAAAAAAGTGGTCCAAGAATCGTCGATCGGATGGCAGGGGGGGGGTGAGATCGAACTACACTACTCTTAAACCACATCGTGAGGGGTCTGACAGAGGAAGAGAAGAACCAGGAGAGGTAAAAAATCGTGGAATTTGTTCTCTAGACAATCTGGTGAGATCGAAAAGCCGATTTAGGGGGAGTGGGGAGAGGCCAGTCACCCTCTCCATCCTAGACCCGTATAACAAAGAAAAAGATGGAAAAAGAGGGGACAGGATAGAAATGGGAAAAACTGACCAAACGTTCTGGAATGCTGTTGTCGTGAGTGGTCGGGGAGGAAATAAGGAAGCCAGGGTAAAAAAAAAAACCAAAAAGCTTGTGAAACGACGTCCAGTAACCTAGACGTCATTTGAGAACTTTCTCAGGGGAGGGGGAGGACGAAGGAAAGAAAAGAAAGGAGATGGTGTTTTTCTCAGGGGACGGAAAGGTTTAATCTTATCAAAAGGAGGGAGAAAAAGAGGAAAGACAGGCCGCTATATGCAGTTGGGTTTATGTGCGTAATATCCAAATAGGAGGAAGCAAAAACATAGTGAGGAACGATACTGGGAACGGCGGGAGGTACGGTGTGTTCAAATAGGGAGGGAAGCAAACAAGGAAAATAAAAAAAACACCAACGGGAGTGGTTGAGCCATCTTCTAGAAAAGAGAGGACACGTCAGGGGTGAATCAAGAGGAAGAGGTGGGAGGTGAGCAGGGAAGCAATTCTTTGCTAATTCTGCCAAGGGAGCCCAAGGGGGGAGCAAAGGTGACGGGCAAGGGGTACATTGACGAGGGTTGGGGAAAATAAGGGGGGTGAAGTGGAAAAGAGGGGTTCATCTGGTAATTGACGTAGCACCTATGGGGGGGAAGTAGGGAGGGGAAGAAAAGATCAGCGTGTTTGGTGGTTCGTAGGTAAAACTCGGGCGCCAGCAAAAAGAAGGGGGGGAGGAGAGAGGCCGCCAGCACAAAAACTTAAGGTGACATTGGACTTGGAGCGCCCGCGAAAAAGGGTCTGGTGATGAAAAAGAAGATCACATTCAACCAGTAATTTGCGAAGAACCTCGGAGAAAAAAAAGGGAAATTGCGGAAAAAAGTAAAAAACGGGATCTGCGGTCTTGTAGAGCCCCGGAAAAAGAAAAAACCCAGAAAAGAAGCGCACGCGGCGCAACTGTTAGCAGTTTCGGTAATCCACGCGGGAGATGGGAGTCGTCGAGACGTGCTTCAGTAAGATACTTTTGGAAGAAGTCTGGGGAAGGGCAGAGACGGGAGGGCATTCGACGAGGGAATGCAGAAGCCCCTTCTTCAAAAAGGTCAATAAGAGCATCATACAGAGAAGGGAAACACAGGGAGGCTTGCAAACGGATGTTGCTGAATTTGCTGGAGCAACCGGTGGAAAAGGGAAGCCAAGCAGAAAAGGAAGGATCGAGGTCGGACCATCTTCCTCTCCTTAGAACCAGAAAACGAAAAAGGAACTCCAAAAAGCGAGGGAATTGAAATCTGGGCCAGGACAGCCATCCCTCTTTATTCCTAAGCCCTCGTGATTCATTGGTGGGCAGGGAGGGGGGAAAGGAGGGGGGTCGTCAACCGTAAAGTACCAAAATCCATTTGGAGAAAGCCGGAAGAGAGGGAAAGAGGAGGGACAGAAAACTCGTGTAACTCGGGGGGTGGAGCATAAAGAGCGGAAATAATGGTGCTCAGGTTGGGTCAAAGAGGGGAAGACGTGGGTTGGGAGAGACCTATTGAAGGGCAATACCAAAAGGGTGTCTTCGTTTTCTTCTAACTCAGAGGAGAAGTCTGCTGAAGAAAAGGGGGTGATGAGACTGGAGAAAAAGGGGGGGAGGCGCAAAATTCTTTCTCAACACAAGTGGAAGAAAAGGAGAGGGACTCCCAGAAAGAATCGCGGGGAATAGGAGCCAGTGGGAGGAAGCACAATCTCGACAAGCTTCTCAACCAGGGCATTCCGACGTTAATTAAGAGGGGGAAGAAAAGCAAGAGAAGAGAGAAAACATTCCACCGGGAACAAGCCGCTTGGACGTCATAAGTACCCCAAACGCCGGGGAAAGGGGAGGCATTGGCACAAGAGAAAAAGATCTCCAAACCAACTGTTGGGGAAAAATCTTGACATCAAGAAATAATCCCGAGAAACATCGAGAAATCGCAAGAGAGATAAAAAAAAACAAACAGGAGGAAGGAGGGACAAAGCAGATGATTGGCCATGCGAGGTTAGGAAGCAGAGAGGGAAAACAGTTTGGGGGGGAGCTCTTCTTATTTTGTGCCTCGCTCTAGTTTGGACTTAAAAAAAAATCAAAAAAGAGCATGGGGTGGAAATAGGGGATTGGTATTGATTACCGGAAATGAGATAACCGTCCAGTGGGGGGAAGGGGACGTTGGGCCGGAGGTGCAGAGATTGGTTCGTTTCCCCACTTGGGCTATATCTCGCGGGGAGAAAGGGGATGAGGGTACACAAGGGGTCGTCTGGGAAAAGTTATGTAGTGGGAATGTCAGGGGGGAAAGAGGTTAGGAAAGAGGAAGCACAAAAAAATTTGTAGTTTATCATCGCATCAGGCGTGATCACCAAAAGCCAGGACAACGTAGGTGCATCAATAATAATCACGAAAGGAAAAGAAAAAAAGGAGACACATATGCCCAAATGGAACGCGGACTAGTGCTTCGGAAGGGACGAAAAAAAAACAAGGAAAAAGAACTGCAGCACTCTCCGTCGATGATTGTAAGGAGATGATAAAATGTTTTGAGGGAAGTTCCGGTGAAAAAACAAGCAAGGGAAAAATAAAAATGACACACAGACGAGGGAGGAGGCCAAAGTGAGGTAGGAAGCGAGGGTACATCACTCTCCAGATTGATTTGGGTAAGGGAGGGGGGGGGGGATTGAGTGGTTTTCGAAGGCCAGTAGTACTGATGGAATCTTACTAACCACTTCCTCGCGGGAAAAAAAGGAAAGTGAAACACAAAGTACGTCCCTAAGCA